>Ga0114921_10001429_pt1 | contig 10935 bp, 11 predicted proteins | sample BentaG_FD_87016 | JGI IMG/M metagenome (GOLD analysis project Ga0114921, IMG submission 87016) | Deep subsurface microbial communities from South Atlantic Ocean to uncover new lineages of life (NeLLi) - Benguela_00093 metaG | ecosystem: Environmental > Aquatic > Marine > Oceanic > Sediment ...
CCCTTCTTTGCAAATATGGCGGCCATCGGCAGGCCGACGTAACCCATGCCCAGGATGCCTATACGGCACGATTTATCTGATATTGCGTCCATTAACGTCATTTCACAGGTATTATAAAAAAATGCGCATATTTTAACCTTTCCGGTGAAACGGTTGTCTGGAGATATGCGTTAATCCTGCAAAACCTTTATTTTGGATGAAAAAGACATATAACCGTTTCCAACCATTCCAAGAGGTAAAAACTCAGTTTTTTCCTTCGTAGAAGTCTTTTTTGACCTGTAATTTCTGTGTTCTGCCATCTGGTTCCTTGGATATGATGCCGCGGCCCTCGAGGTCAGAAACTATCCTGCTGACCTTCGGTCTCGAAAAGCTGGTCTTCCGGGGAAGCTGGTCCTGCATGAACTCTCCGCCGCCTTCGAGAATTACCTTTACTATCTTCTCCTCATCCCGGGTCAAAAGCGTATAGGAAACCCTGTCCCTGACCTTTTTAATGCGGGATACTGCTGCAAAACCGATTGCGCCCAGAAGGATGCCGACGACTAGATATATGTACTTCGTGTCCAGTGCTGGAGCTGCTGCCACAGGACTTTGTTCCACCGCATAGCCCCTATCCGCCAGATAATCCTTCAGGTCCAGACCTATCAGGATGACCTTTTTAACCCCTATGCCCTTCATCGCATTCAAAACGCTTACCGGTACCTCGTCGTGCCTTGCAAACAATATCGGGGCCCCTGTATCGCTTGCCACTCTCCTGGCCGTTAGAAGGTCCTCGAAATCCTCACCGCTGACCAGTACCGCCTCCTCTGAATCTGGATATAGCTCAACCGCCACCCTGGCAGATGTGCCGTACCTGTCCGCCTCGCTGATCCTGTGTGTAGCAAAGCCCATACTGTCCAGCTCCTGCTGGATGCCCGGGGAAATTGCTGCCTCGCCGCCGATTATCAACACCCTCTCAAAGCCTGCCTTCTTGTATCCTGAAAGCTGTGTCTTCACGTGCGGCTCGAGCACGTCCGGCAGGGTCGCAACGATAGGAATCCCTGACCTGTGCGAGTACGTCTGTGCAATGACCCAGTCTGGAGGCAAATCGCTTCTGACCAGTATTACGTCGTATGCTGGAGAGATGCTGCCTGTTGTCAGGAGGACGAGAACTGCAAGAAGGGCCTTGTTCATATGCCTAAAACTGACCGGAGAAAATATAAGCCTTTTCCAAAAAGCTTTAAAATTACGGAAGTCTGATTATCCCTTCCACCTTTTCGAAGCATTCATCGAAGGAGTAGATCTCAGATATAGCATTTTCCTGCATCAGATGTACTGCTAGAGCATCGTTAGGGTCTAGATTCAGTTCCTCACCCATTTCAACAGCGATGAGATAATCGTTAGCTGTTACGTCTGAGATGGTAATGTTATCCAGGCTGTAGAGGGTTTCGATTAGGGATGCGAGTTCCCCTACGGAGAATGACCTCTTCAATATATTAGAGATCTCGGAAAGGTGGACTACGGAAGTCAGTGCTTCTGTCTGCCCATTATTGATTCCTTCTATTATTTTTTTTGAGTTATCCTTCATCCTTTTTTGCCCAGAATCCAGGCGAATCCTGGGTTTATAATAGGCATAAATGAAGATGTTGGCATCCAGGAACTTCAAGGGGACCCCTCGTAAAACCGCTTTTCGAATTCGGCCCAGTTATTAATGACGTCGACACGGAGGTCTGCTTTATCGAAGAATTTTGTGAGGGATATCTTTCTCTTCGGTATAATTTTCAAAAATCCTTTCTTTTTAAGGAGAAAGACCTCGTCTGTATCTTTCATCTCCCTCTTCCTCCAATCCGAAGGGATTACAAATCTCCCCTGTTTATCCACTTTTTTGATTTCTATGGCATTTGACATATTAATCACCATATACTACAAAATTATCCACATCAAGGTTAACTGTAAAAACTAATTACTAATAAAGATAAATGTCACTAAAGGGTATGGTGGACTAATGAAAATAGCGATATTCCATGACTACTTCGGAAGTATTGGTGGCGGAGAGAAGTTAGTCTTGACCTTAGCGAGGGCTCTGAATGCAGATGTAATAACTACTGACATCAATACTGAGGTTATCATGAAAATGGATTTTAATGATGTCTCGATGATTAGTTTAGGCGATACTATCAAATTTTTTCCTTTTAAAAGTATATTAAGAATGCGGCAAAGAAATACCCCAAAAACCCCAACGAAGAACCCCCCCCAATGGCAACGTCCAACAATTGAAAGAGTCTTCTTGCAAATTAGACGTTTAGTCTTTCACACTTCTCCTTAGAAGCACTGCGCCAGATATCAAAATCACCAAGATCGCCCAAAAGGATGTCATCACAGGAGCGAGTTGTCTTTTGTTGCCTCAGAAAGTAGGAGGGATAGAAAAACCCTACCCCTGCTCCAATCAAAAAATATTAAGGTGAAATCACTAGGCGCTACTAAATGCATCCGTCACTTTATTAAAGAATCCCCTTTGAGCGGAAGTTCCACCCTTGTTGAGCTTTTCGAACTCCTCTAAAAGCTCTTTTTGCCGTTTTGTGAGATGCCTCGGAGTTTCTACGATGACCTTTACGTGCTCATCCCCCTTGCCAAAGCCCCTCAAGTCAGGCATGCCTTTGCCTTTCAGCCGGAATACGGTGCCTGATTGTGTGCCGGAAGGGATGTCCATTTTTACCCTGCCGTTGAGTGTCGGGACAGGGATTTTGACACCAAGAGCTGCCTGGCCGAATGTTATCGGAATCTCGCATAGTATGTCTTTGCCCTCCCTCAGGAACATATCGTGCGGCTTTACGTGGATTACCACATAGAGGTCTCCCGAAGGACCTCCTTTTTCTCCGGCTTCCCCCTCTCCTGCGACTCTAAGTCGCGAGCCCGTATCTACTCCCGGAGGGATTTTCACTGCAATCTTCTTTGCCTTTTGTGCCAGGCCCCTGCCTCTGCAATCACTGCATGGCGTTTCGATCACTGTTCCCTCGCCGCGGCAATCTTTGCATGTCGTGACACTCGTGAACTGGCCGAATGGAGTCCTTTTCGAGTAGCTCATCTGACCGGAGCCGTTGCAGGTGGGGCAGGTCATGGGAGATGTGCCTGGCTTTGCGCCGCTGCCCTGGCAGGCCTCGCATCTCTCAAGGCGTGGAAAACTCACATTCGTTTTAATGCCTTTATGGGCCTCCTCCAGCGTGATTTCTATATCCGTCCTGAGGTCTGCACCCCTCCGCGGTCCTGCCCGGCGAGTGGTTCTCATGCCGCCAAAAAACATGTTAAATATACTATTAAATCCCCCAAAGCCCAGGTCTCCAAAAATATCATCAAAATTGATATTCCTGAATATGTCCTCCTGGGTATACCTGCCATCTATTCCGGCATGGCCGAAGGTGTCATATTGCCGTCTCTTCTCGTCATCGCTTAAAACGCCATATGCCTCCGATATTTCTTTAAATTTCTCTTCCGCGCCTGGCTCTTTGTTCCTGTCCGGATGGTGCTTCATCGCCAGCTTTCGGTAGGCCTTTTTTATGGTGCCTTTCGGCGCATCCCTTGAAACTCCCAGAACCTCATAGTAGTCTTTTTTTCTGGCCATATCCTAACTTCAATCCTTTTTCTCTTTTTTATCTTCGTCTACTACCTCATAATCCGCATCTACGACCTTTTCGTCCTTCTTGGCCTCCTCTGTTTCTGTGGGTTGCTCCTGCGTTTGTTGAGCTTGGGCCTGGTAGATGGCTGCGCCGACCTCTTGAATGGCTTTTCTAAGCTCCTCTACCTTCGACTTGATCTCTGCAATATCTTCCTTCTTTAGCGCCTCTTTTGTGGCTTCGACAGCCTTCTGGACCTTGTCTTTGCTTTCTTTTGGGACCTTATCTCCGAGTTCTTCGAGTGTTTTTTCCGACGTATATATCAGCGAGTCGGCCTCGTTCTTCAGCTCGATTTCTTCCCTTCTTTTTCTGTCCTCGTCAGAGAATTTTTCGGCATCTTTTACCTTTTGCTCTATATCTTCCTTTGACATCTTGTGCGGAGCAGTTATCGTGATTTTTTGCTCTTTGCCTGTACCTTTATCCTGTGCAGATACGTTCAAGATGCCGTTGGCGTCGATGTCGAAGGTCACTTCAATCTGCGGCACCCCCCTTGGAGCAGGAGGTATGCCGACGAGCTGGAATCTCCCGAGAGGCACGTTGTCGGCAGCCATGGTCCTTTCTCCCTGGAGCACGTTTATGTCCACGCTGGTCTGGCTGTCAGCCGCGGTTGTGAATATCTGGCTCTTCTTTGTGGGAATGGTCGTATTCCTCTCGATGAGCTTCGTGGACACCCCTCCAAGCGTCTCTATGCCGAGCGACAGCGGCGTAACGTCCAGAAGGAGTATGTCCCTGACCTCCCCTGCCAGAACCCCGGCCTGGATGGCAGCGCCCATTGCAACGCATTCCATCGGGTCAACACCCCTCTCTGGTGCACTACCAGTGAATTTCTTTACGTAATCCTGCACCACGGGCATCCTTGTGGGTCCTCCAACGAGTAGTATCTTGGCTATGTCTGCAGGCTGGAGCTCTGCGTCCGCGAGCGCCTGCCTCAGCGGCCCAGAGCACCTTTCTATTACTGGCGTAACCAGCTCATCGAGTTTGGCCCTGTTGAGCTTCATCGTCAGGTGCTTCGGCCCGCTCGCATCTGCTGTAATGAAAGGCAGGTTTATATCCGTCTCGACAACAGTCGACAGCTCTATTTTCGCGTTCTCTGCTGCCTCCCTTACCCTCTGTGTTGCAGTTTTATCGCCTTTTAGATCAATCCCGGTATCCTTTTTGAACTCCCCCATGACGTAGTCCATAATGCCCTCATCCATGTCCGTGCCGCCGAGCTGCGTATCTCCAGACGTGGACTTGACCTCGAAGACCCCATCACCGAAGTCCATGATTGTGACATCTAGAGTGCCTCCACCGAAGTCGAACACCATGATCTTGAGCTCCTTTTCTACCTTGTCAAGCCCGTATGCAAGGCTCGCAGCCGTCGGCTCGTTGATAATCCTCACAACCTCGAGCCCCGCGATCTCGCCGGCATCCTTTGTTGCCTGGCGTTGGTTGTCATTAAAGTATGCGGGCACGGTAATAACCGCCTTTTTCACAGGCTCGCCCAGAAATGCCTCCGAGTCCTGCTTGATTTTCTGCAGGATGTAGGCCGAAATCTCCTGCGGTGTGTATTCCTTTCCATGTGCCTTGAACCTGTGGTCGGTGCCCATCTTTCGCTTTGCAGCCATTATCGTGCCTTCTGGATTGGAGACGGCCTGCCGCCTTGCAGGCTCTCCCACGAGCTTCTCGCCGTCCTTTGTAAAGGCCACGTAAGATGGGAAGGCCTTGCCATAAGCAGTGACACCCTCGGCGCTCGGTATAATCGTCGGTTTCCCGGCCATCAGGACTGCAGCGGCGGAGTTGCTGGTGCCCAAATCAATGCCGATAATCTTTTCTTTTTCCATGAAAATCACCTCTTTGAAACTTTAACCTTCGAGTAACGGATTACTCTGTCCTTTAACATATACCCCCTCTGGAACTCTTCAAGTATCGTACCTTCTTCTATATCTTTATTTTCCTCCTGCATAATCGCCTCGTGTTTAAATGGGTCTATCTTTTCATCAACTGCCTTTATTGGGGCGAACCCCTCTTTTTCCAGCACGTCTTTCAGCTGGTCGTAGGTCATCTCGACACCCTCGAAAAGAGGGCCTTTTTCTTCTGCTTTCCTTCCGCTCTCAACCGCCCTCTCCAGGTTTTCGTAAACGTCCAGCAGTTTCAGTATGAGGTCATCATTTGCACACTTCACGATAGACTCCTTTTCCCGCTCAACCGCCTTTTTGTAGTTCTCGAAGTCCGCCTGGAGATACTTGAGCCGGGAGAGGTATTCTTCGATGGTCTTGTCCTTCTCCTTTAACTCTTCCTTAAGCTTTTTAATTGATTTTCGGGTACCCCTGCTCTTTTTCGACACGGAATCTCCTGCCATCAAATCACCTTTTAATTTCGCACCACCTAACATGATAAAAGATTTTAATAACGAAAGGTTACTATTATTAACTGGTTCTGTTCAGAAGCGAGGCGATAAACTAATATCTGTAATTGCATAGCAGTTATCATGCAGAAGGTATGCGGAATCAGGGCAGACATAGACTGCATAGGCGACATCGATGCCCTGCCAGAGACACTGGATTTACTCGATGACTGGGGGGTGAAGGCCTCGTTCTTTGTCGCGATGGGGCCCGACAAGACCGGGCAAAATATGTTTAAGTACCTCAAAAAACCCTGGTCACTGGGAAAAGTAAGGCCCATGCGCTTTGGATTTCGAAACCTGATACGAGGAGTTGTCAGCCCCGCATGCATGCAGGATTACAGGTCTGAGCTTTATGACATCAAAAGGCGCGGGCACGAGGTCGGGCTGCACGGATACGACCACCACCATTGGATGAAAACAAGGGGTGAGGAAGCCGGGTCGTTGATTGGAAAGGGCTGCACACTTTTCAAGGAGGTATTCAAAAGCGCGCCGGGGTCCTTCGCCTCCCCGGGATTTACAGTAAATCGCAAAATACTTCGCAAAATAGACGGCTTCAATTTCGATTACTCCAGCGACTTTATCTATGGAGAGCCATTTTATCCCGTACTGGAGGGGGAAAAATTTAATACCCTGCAGATTCCGGTCTGTATAAGATCAATCGGGGAATTCAGCATAGAGGGTTTGAACGGCAGAAAAATACTGCAAACCTTCGGGCAGGAGCTTGAAGCAAGGCAGTTCTTCACCTTCTACTTTCATCCCTCATACGAGGTGAAATACAGACGCGAATTGCTAGGTGAAATCATCCGGCTTGTACAAAAAGAGGCCGAAATCCTTACCTTTGCGAAGATAGCTGAAAACTGGAACAATGAAAATCCTTCAGATTTATGAGCTCGGTCCCCTCGACAGAGAAGACGTCTGCAATGGAATAGACGTGGCCATCCTCGAACTTTCCAGACATCTGTCGGAACTCGGGCATGAAGTGACGGTTTTGACCGGTGCAGGAAAAAAGAAGGAAGCTCGCATGGAGATAGACGGCATAAAAATAATATCCACTGACTTTGCAGGATTGATGCAGAGGACCTGGGACCCTGTAAACCTGAAGTTTTTGAGGCAGCTGATATTCCCCCTGACTGCGCTTAAAGAAAAGCTCGATGGCTATGACATATACCACGGCCATATCTATACGTCCGGACTTCTTGCGGCATATCTCGCACAGAGAAACAAGGGCGCAGCTGTAAATACCATCCACGGTTCCTATTATCCGATATGGGGGGAAATCGCATCCCCCCTCACCGCATACTTCTATAAATTCAGCGAACGCATACTGGCACCTCTTCTGGCCAAACTCTGTGATCTTCAAATACACACAGGAGGGTACTTTGCAGAGCAGGTTATAAAGTGGGGGGCCCCGGAAGATGCGATAAAAGTAATTCACAATGGCACCGACCCAAAGATGTTCCACCCGGACGTCGCACCTGCAGAATTCAGCAAAAATACCCCGGTAATATTTACTGCAAGGAGACTGGTCAGGAAAAACGGGGTGGAGCACCTGATTGAGGCGCTGTCTTACGTTCTAAGAGAAAAGGACTGCCATCTGATGATTGCGGGCGATGGCCCTGAGAGAGCCATGCTTGAGTCGCTTGCAGAGCGTCTGGGCATATCCGAGCATATTACATTCCTGGGGCTGGTACCACACGTGCAGATTCCTCCCTACCTCTCGCTGGCAGACATTGTTGTTATTCCAAGCATAATCGAATCCTCCAGTCTCTTCATGCTGGAGGCCATGGCCTGCGGAAAGCCGGTTATTGCTACCAGAACTGGAGGCATCCCGGAAATCATGAACAATGGCAATGGAATACTCATCGGCCCCGCAAACGCCAGGGAACTTGCCGAAAAAATACTGCTGCTTTATGATCTGGAAACGAGAGAAAAGCTGGGCAGGAATGCGCATCGAGATGCAATGCAATTTACATGGAAAAAGATAGCAAAGGAAACAGAAAAAGAGTACCTTCGGATTTTGGGTGAGTAAGATGTGATGTCGTCATACACGCCCTTGACCCAACCTCTTGGCATATTTTAAGTAGACATAGGCAAAAACGAAGAACCAGGCAGGAAAGAGTATATAACCGGCATAGTCGTGGGCCACTGAAATCCCGCGGTAATCGTAGTAATGGCCTGCCAGAATTATGACAATCAGCCTTATAACATTTTGTACAGTCATCCCTACCACTCCAAAGGCCAGCATGTACAGCGCGCTTTTATTTGGCAACCTGATGTCAAGCATCATCAACGCAAATATTGCGATGAAAATCGCCATCGAGGCGCTCCCGGAACATGCGGCATCTATGAAAACGGACATTTCTCGGCCATTGGCATTCAGAAAGCTTATCACCTGCCCCTGGCTCATCAGCTGAAACCCGGACGTTTTAAGCGCGGTTACGACCATCCACACGGTGGCCAGAGAGTACTGGGGGTCCAGGTATTTTGCAACCCCCACAGGAAAACCCACAGAAAAGCCGTATATACCGAGTAGAACCGTAGGTATCAGGGCAGCCCTGCCGAAAAATATAACAAAAAGTCCCAGGTACGCCAGGAGCATCTCAAAGACTATACTGGGAAGCTCCACGTCCTTCGGCAATAAAAGCGATGCAGCCAGAGCCAGCACCCCCAAAAAGATAAACGGCAATCCCGAAAATTTTTCTGGCTCTGATACCATCGCCTCTATCTGCTCGCCCCTCTTGATATAAATCCAGAGCACGCACAGGAAGAGCACTGCCCAGGGATACAGCCCATGGGAATGCAAATATGACCAGGAGGGCATTCTGATTTTGTTCAAAAATAAAAATGATATCACGAGGCATGACAGGGCCCATAGCGCCAATTTGCGAAGCAGGAAAGGGTTCATTTTAAACGTAATGCCGGAGACGGGCTTTGAACCCGCGACTTCCACGTATCCCAGGAAAGCGCCTGTTTATATTCCCTATGAGCGTGGCACTCTCACCAGGCTGAGTTACTCCGGCTTTTTTATTGTTACTCCATTTGCAGTCCCAATGTGCACTTCAGACGTCAGTCCCACGAATATGCCGTTATCAATTACTCCTTTGATGGAATTTATATCTTTTTCCAGTGCTTCTGGATTTGTTATTGTACCAAAATCGCAGTCTAGGATGTAGTTGTTGTTGTCAGTGATGAAAGGTTCACGGTAAGTTATCCGAAGCCCTGGTTTTCCTCCTAGCTCTCTTAGTTCTTTTGCAGCAGATTTCCATGATTTCAATTCTACTTCCACAGGGATAGGGATGTTTAGCGTGTCAGATATCTTTGTCTCGTCCGTGATTACGACGAATTTTACTGCGTGCCTGGCAACAATCTTCTCCATCGTATGGGCACCGCCGCCGCCCTTTATGAGGTTCAGCACTGCATCCACCTGGTCGGCACCATCGATGTCTATATCTACTCTAGGGTGCTCTTCAAGGGTTGTCAGCGGGATGCCAAGAGACCTCGCCAGACGCTCGGTGGCGATTGACGTCGGGATGCCAAGTATATCAAGACTTTCGTCCTTCACCCGTCTGGCAATCTCCTGTATCGCAAAGGTGGCGGTCGAGCCTGTGCCGAGGCCAACTATCTGTCCGTCTTCTACCAGGCTTACTGCAGATTTTGCTGCGGCCTCTTTCAGGTTCATCGAAACACCCTGGTTATTTTTTTGACAGCAAAATCCCGAAGCGAGACTGTCCCTCCAAATATCTCAACGTTTTTATTTCCTACGTCTTCTGGAGAATCTACGATCACTCCCGAAGCGCCGATTTCTGATACATAGTGGGCATCGCTTCCTGCGGTCATGCCCATGCCGCGCTCCTCGGCAAGCCTTCTCGCCTTTTCATTTTGGGCACCGACAATGCAGCGGGAGTTTAAGACCTCGATGCAGTCCACAACCTCCAGCACCTCATCCGTAGGTTTTACCCGATGTATCCTGAAAATGTCGAATGGGTGGGGTATGCACACGATGCCTCCCTGGTCCCTTATTGCATCCGTTACCTCGAAGAAGTCCTTTCTTTTTATCTCCTCGTTCAGAAAATAGCCGATTACCTCGCCGCGGTCAGTCCTGATCTCGGCACCTGTAATGACCTCGACATCACTATCAATGCGGCTGGCCTCAAGACCGCCTCTCACCGTGTCGTGGTCGGTAATGGCAACACCGTCTAGGCCCACCTTTTTTGCGGTTTTGAGAATGTCTGCAGGATCCATTCTGCAGTCCCCGGAATACTTCGAGTGTATGTGAAGGTCGAATTTCATTTAATTTCCCCAGATTGTATAAGTTTGTACGAAAGCTCAAAAAATGTGCTGGCCAGGTTCAGGCAGATGTCCTGGAGGTCGAGCATGGTAAGTTTTATCTCCTCTGGCTCATTGATTTCGATGAGGACGGGTGTATGCTTGATTGCAAGGTCCACAAATTCCACCGGGTCGGAAATGAGGGCATCGATGCCTATTACACCGTCAAACGGTTTTTCGCTTTTCACTTTCTTGCTTTTAATCGCGTTAATGTATACTCCGTCGCCAACGGTTCTTAGAACTTTAGATATTGTCCCTCTTCGGGTCTTTCCCGTTTTCTCGACGACTATCTTTGCCCATATTGCACCCTCGTCTAAAAGGTCCTCAATTTCCTCTTGCTTGAGGCCCACTTCTCGTTTTTTTCCGGCTTTGATATCGAACTTCACGTTTAATTTTGAAAATATAGTGCCCGCTGTGCTGATTATCTCGGCTATACCCTCCAGGAACTCATCTTTTGCAAGCGAAAGCTCCGCGGGTTCCATCATCTCCACGGCAGAAGGTGCATAAAATATGGAGGCCCGCACGAAACTCAAAAATCCGCTGAATTCCAGATCTGCCTCCAGAACAGATGAAAAC
>Ga0114921_10001430_pt1 | contig 10931 bp, 8 predicted proteins | sample BentaG_FD_87016 | JGI IMG/M metagenome (GOLD analysis project Ga0114921, IMG submission 87016) | Deep subsurface microbial communities from South Atlantic Ocean to uncover new lineages of life (NeLLi) - Benguela_00093 metaG | ecosystem: Environmental > Aquatic > Marine > Oceanic > Sediment ...
AAAGTTAAGAAACGAAGAGGGATAAGAAAATATTTTGATTTTATTACAAGTCTATATTTTGAAAACATTAGAAGAAGTTATAACAGAACACTTAAATCTATCAATCATAACATTCACTTGCAGCTAAATAGAGAAACAAATCAAATAAATTCTATGTTAAGAGATGGTCTTTTAGCTATTAATAATGACCTGAGAAAATTAATTACTGATAAATTAAACCATATTCTTGAAGAAATAAGAACTGTGAAAGGAAACTTCAAATCGATTGATATTAAAAAATTAAGTGATAGTGAAGTTAAAGATTTAAAAAGAAAAGTAGAAGATATCTCTTCAGAATTAAGCCTTTTAGAAAATTTTGGTATGAGAGCATCAAAACAGATAGTGATATTTGCAAAAAAAATAAAATGATTTTAAAAATTTGAAAGATTGATGGAAATTTGGCCTTTTGTATCCATAATAACTGTAAATTTTAATGGTAAATCTTTTTTAGATGAATGTTTTTCCTCTTTATTTTCTATAGATTATCCGAAAGATAGATATGAAGTTATAATGGTGGATAACGCATCTACTGATAATTCAATTGATTTTGTAAGAAAAAATTATCCTGTTGTAAAAATTATACAGTTAAAAGAAAATCTTGGTTTTACAGGTGGTAATAATTTAGGAATTAAGAAATCGAAAGGTGAATATATAGCTTTAATTAATAATGATGCACAGGTTGATCCTAATTGGTTAAAAGAGCTTGTCTTTAGTGCAAAAAAATTCCCAGAAATGGGAGCAATCACTTCCAAAGTCTACTTTCATTATTTTTATTTACCTATTAAATTGACTTGTAAAGCTGCTATACCAAAAAAGACACAAAAGAGTAGAGACACAAGAAAGTTAGGAATAAGAGTAAATAAAGTTCTTGCAAATGGAGTAAATATTACGGAAGATATTAAATTTATAGAGGGATTCTATCTTCCAGAAAAATCTAAAAATGGTACTCTTTGTTGGGCTAAGGATAGTTCTATTTTAGCAATTCCTGTAAAAAATGTTGGTGAAAAAATAATAGTCAGTCTGTATGCACAATCTTTCTTGCCAGAAAATTTTTTGAATGTTTTTTTAGGAGATAACCTAATTTATAATTGTAAGATTGGATTAAATGAGGTAGAAGTAAAAATTCCTATTTCAAATGAGCAATCAAATCAAGCAAAGAATTTGATTAATAGTGCTGGTATATTCATAGATAAACAAGGTTATGGCAGCGATAGAGGATTTGAGATTTTTGAAGAAGGTCAATTTGATAAAGTAGAAGAAGTATTTGGAACAAGTGGAGTTAGTGCACTATTAAAGCGTGAAATGTTAAAAGATGTAGGGATATTTGATGAAGATTTTTTTATGTATTATGAAGACCTGGATCTTTGCTGGAGAGCGAGATATCTGAATTGGAAGATTTTATATAATCCAAAATCTATAGTCAGGCATTATCATAGCGGTTCGAGCAAAGAATGGTCACCTCTTTTTACTTTTCATGTTTTAAGAAATAGATTATTAACATTATTAAAAAATGCTCCATTTAAAATGATTATCAAATTTTGGTTCAAATATTATCTATCAATTATATATTTAATAGGGCGTTTCTTTAAAAATCTACTACTAAAAGGAAAAACTGAAAATATGCTTAATGTAAGATTAAAAGTTGCTTCTAATCTTTTGTTGAAGTTACCAGGTCAGCTAAAAAAAAGATTTAAAATACAAAAAACAAAGAAGATAGATTTTAAGGAAATCTACAAGTGGATGGAAAAAGGGGAGAAATATAAAAAAGATTTTTCAAAGATATAGAAATAAATTCTTATTTAAAATAAATAGTATTTTTGTAAAATTTAAATTGGATAAACAAAAGTGGTTATAGTTCCAAAAAAGGATATTTTAAAATATCCGAAGAAAAAGGGAGATAAAAAAGTATCTGTAATAATAGTCAGTTATAATGTTGTCAATCTTCTTGAAAAATGTCTTAATTCATTAATTAATGAATGTAATCTTTCCCTGGACATTTGGGTTGTTGATAACAATTCTTATGATGGAAGTATAGATATGGTAAAGAATAAATTCATGCAGATAAATTTGATTGAGAACAGAGAAAATTTAGGTTTTGCTAGTGCAGTAAATCAAGCTCTAAAGTTATGTGATGGAGATTATATATTTCTTATTAATCCAGATGCTTTTATTAAAAAAAATAGTATTGAAAAATTGGTAGATTTTTTAAGAGAGAATCCTGAAGCCGGAGCAGTTGCACCAAAAATTCTTTATCCAGATCATTCATTACAACTTTCATGCAGAACATTTCCTACAATAACTACACAGTTTCTTGAGAGTAGTTATCTTTTTAAACTTTTTCCAAAAAGTGAATTTTTTGGTCAATACTTTATGAGTTGGTGGAATCACAATAGTATAAAGGAGATTAATTGGGCATCTGGGTCTGCTTTAATGATAAGAAGAGAAGCATTAAATGAAGTTGGTTTTTTAGATGAAAAGATGTTTATGTACAGTGAAGATACTGATTGGTGCTACAGATGTTGGAAAAAAGGGTGGAAGATTTATTATTTACCTGAAGCTAAAATAATACATTATGATGCACAGAGTGCAAAAATTTCTCCAGTAAATAGACTTATACAGGTGTTAGAGTCAAGATATTATTTCTTTAAAAAACATAGCTATAAGAATAGAATATTTATTTTAAAAATGATTGTTTTATTAGGACTTATAGGAAGAATTATTATGGCTTTTTTATCCTGGTTATTTACTTTTTCCAAGAAAAAAAGAATTGTTAGATTTGAAAGATTGAGTAATTTTTTCAAGGCATTATTCTGGCATTTTTCTAAAAATGTTTAAGAATTTTTTAAAGGGAATTTTAATTATATTTATAATATGTCTTCGAAACTATGCTATAAAGCTTATATAAGAACATTTTTATAACACTATGGAAATTTCAGTTATTTTAACTGTAAAAAATGAGGGTGAAGAAATAGATAATTTCTTGAACTCTCTTTTAATACAGAGTTTAAAGCCAAAAAATATAACAATTGTAGATGGAGGTTCAACAGATGATACTGTTGAAAAACTGACAAGGTTTAAGGAGAAAATTCCAAACTTAAATATAGAATTAAAGGATGGCTTTAATATTTCTCAGGGTAGAAACTTTGCAATAAGAAATACAGATACTGAACTTATTGCAGTAACAGATGGGGGTGTGGAATTAAAATCTGACTGGTTGGAAAATCTTTTTAGTAGTTTCGAGCATGATAAGAATGCAAAAGTTGTAGCAGGATTCAGTTTACCATTAAGCAAAAGCTGGTTTGAGAGAACAGTATCATGTCTTTTTATGCCACAACTTACAGAGATAAACCCCAAAAAATTTATGCCATCCTCAAGGTCAATTGCTTTTAAAAGAGAAGTGTGGGAAAAAGTTAGTGGATATCCTGAAAATTTAGATGTTGGTGAGGATATGTTTTTTAATTTCAAAATTAAGAACTCAGGCTATGATATAATTTTCAATCCAGATGCTATTGTTTTTTGGAAGATGAGGAAAAATATTTTTCAGTTATTTAAACAATATTTCAAGTATGCTTTTGGCGATGGAGTTGCAAATATGTATTCTTATAGACATGCTCTTAGATTTTTTGTTTATAGTCTTCTTCTCTTATTAGTTATATTATTCTTTTTGACAAAAAATTTTTTATTTTTACTTATTCCATTACCCTTTGCCATTTTCTATATTAGAAAAGCATATATACGTAGTTTAAAAACTTTTAAAGATAAAACTTTTAGTGAGATATTTTTTGCATGGATATCTTTTCCTTTTTTACAATTTTTAATAGATATATCAAAAATGACAGGTTATATTTCAGGATTGATAAAAAGAGAAAATAAAAAGTAATAATTATTATAATCTTTGGGTATACTTTCTTGACTGAAAATGTCTTCGAAAGTATACAACAAAGCTATGTGAAAGAAGTTATATAGAGCAACTCTTTAGAGTTGCATTGTTAAACAAGGCTAAAGCCTTGCTCTACATTTGTATTAATTGCTAATATTCATTTTTATTAGAAATTTAAGATATCAGAGGGATTTATAAAATGAAGGCAGTTATTTTAGCTGGTGGAGAGGGAACAAGACTTAGACCAATAACTTATCAGATACCAAAACCAATGATTCCATTAGTTGGTATGCCTTTAATGGAGTATGTTATTAGAAATCTTAAAAAACATGGAATTGAGGATATTATTTTGAGCACTTTTTATATGTCATCTATATTTATTTCCCACTTTGGAAATGGAGAAAAATTAGGAGTTAATATAACTTATGTACCTGAAGATGTTCCATTAGGAACATGCGGAGCAGTTAAGAATGCAGAGAAATATTTAAAGGATGAACCCTTTTTGGTGTTTAATGGAGACATTATAACTTCCTTGGATTTTAGTAAACTAATAGAATATCACAGACAAAAAGAAGCTAAAGCTACAATAACATTAACACCTGTTGAAGATCCAACAATGTATGGTCTTGTTCCTATAGATTCAGATGGAAGAGTCATAAAATTTTTAGAAAAGCCCAAGTTGGATGAGATAACTACAAATCTCATTAATGCAGGAACATATGTAATAGAACCTGAAGTTTTAGAGCTTGTTCCAAAAGGAATAAATTATTCATTTGAGAGGGAACTTTTCCCCTTTCTTTTATCAAAAGGAGAAAAAGTATTTGGATTTCCCTCAAAATCATATTGGCTCGATTTAGGAACTCCTCAAAAATATTTAAAGGCTCAGAGTGATATTTTAGATTGTAAGATAGATTTTGATTTTTCATTTAATCAAGAGAAGCCAGGTATATGGATTGGATTAAACACAAAAATTGATAAAAATTCAAATATTTTTCCACCAGTAGCAATTGGTGAAAATTGTATGATATCTAAAGATGTAATCATAAACAATCAATCAGTCATACTAAATGAAACTGAAATTGCTGATGGTACAACAGTTAAAAATAGTCTTATTATGAGTAATTGTAAGATAGGTAGCAATTGTCTAATAAATAACAGTATTATATGTAGCGGAGTTGTCGTAGGAAACAATGTTCATATTATAAATGGAACTGTTATAGGCAATGATTCCATAATTGGGGATCAAAACTATCTGACTAATGGTATAAAGATTTTTCCCAAGACAGTTTTAAATAAAGGAGCAATTACTTTCTAAAGAGGTAGTATATATTGAAAATTGGAATATATGATCTTTATCTTTCAACTTTAGGTGGCGGGGAAAAGCATATGGGTAAAATGGCTGAAATACTTAGCAGGAATAATGAAGTTGAAATCTTAACCAATAAATATTTTGATTTAAGTAAATTATCAAAACATCTAAATCTGGATCTTTCAAAAGTAAAGTTAAGAATATTTCCTTACATCTCATCTGATTATGGTAGTACTATTACAAAGAATTACGATCTTTTTGTAAATGCTACCTATTTAAGCTATATGAGTGGTTATGCAAAGAAAAATGTTTATCTAACCTTTTTCCCTACACCTTTTGATGTTGATTTTAAGTTTATACATAAATTGGCTTTATTTTTGTTTAGAGGTATCTCCAGAAATTTATATAATTGGTTTTTAGATAAAGAAAAAAAATATGAGGATGGTTTGATTCCCATTGAAGGAATTCACGATCCAAAAAATTTTTTAATGAGAAAATCTACGTGGACCTCGGGAAAAGCAATTTTTAAAATTCAAAAGAATTTAATAAGTAAAGGATTTATAAAGTTAAAAATTAATGCTGGTAGAAAATTTAATTCTCCAGATACAGATATTAATATAAATTTTAAAGACAAATTTATTTATAAGGGTCACAAATTACCAAAAGATAAAAGTATAGTTTTTAACATTAAGATTCCATCAGAAAATGACAATATAATAACCATAGAATCTAACTCATTTTGTCCAGCAGATTTTTATAATTCTAATGACACAAGACAACTTGGTGTTTCTGTTAAAAGTATATCTACCATATCTATTTTTCGAAGTTTAATCTATTTTTTAGTAAGTCTTTTCCCAACTTTTCTTTTAAACTTTCCTGATAATTTAAGTTTTTTAAATACGTATGACCTAATCTTGGCAAATTCAAAATATACTAAAAGATGGATAAATAAATTCTGGAATAGAGATAGTTTCCTTTTTTATCCACAGGTTGATATTGATTGTTTTGAAAAGATAAAGAAGGAAAATATAATTTTGAGTGTAGGAAGATTCTTTGTGGGACATCATAATAAAAAGCAATTAGAGCTTGTTAAAATTTTTAAAGAGCTTTATAACTCAGGACTTAGAGATTGGAGTTTATATTTAGTTGGAGGAGTAGGAGGGAAAAAGGAACATTTCAGGTATCTAAATAAGGTAAAAAGAGCTTCAAAAGGTTATCCAATAATAATAAAGACAAATATTGAAAGAGAAGAATTGAACCATATTTACAGCAAGAGTAAGATTTTCTGGCATGCCAGTGGGCTTGGAGAGGATGAAAACAATCATCCAGAGAGATTTGAACATTTTGGATTATCTGCTGTTGAAGCAATGGTAGCCGGTTGTATTCCTATTGTTATTGATAAAGGAGGAATGAGTGAGATAGTAGAAGATGGATTTAATGGTTTTTTATTCTCTAATTTAGAACATTTAAAAGAGAAGAGTTTAAAAGTTATAAATGATAGCAAATTTCAGAATAGAATTATAAAAAACTCATTAAAGAGTTGTAAAAAATATGATTCAGAAAATTTTGAGAAGAGAGTTCAACAAATAATTAAAATTTTGGGATTTGATAATTAAAATTTTGACAATGCCAGTTTAATATTAATTTCATATTTAATAAATAGATGTTGATATAAAATATTTTATCTTATAGTATAAATCATTAACTTAGAAAGATTTGGGCTTAGTTTCTTGACTAAATGTTTTCGAAACAATGCAATAATTATCTAAAAATATTAGAAAGGGGTTTTTCAAAATGAGAGTTTTGATAACGGGAATTACAGGTTTTGTAGGAAGTCATCTAGCGGATTTTTGTTTAGCTAAACCTGATGTTGAGGTTTATGGAACTATTAGATGGAGGAGTAAAAAGGATAACATTTTCCATATTGAGGATAAAATAAATTTATATGAGTGTGATATTAAAGATGCAGTATCTGTTCAAAATATGTTGAAGAAAGCAAGACCAAAATATATATTTCATTTGGCTGCACAAAGTTTTGTTCCAACATCCTGGCATGCTCCTGTAGAAACTTTAACTACAAACATTATTGGAGAAATCAACTTATTTGAAGCTGTTAGAGATATGGGTATTGACCCAATAATACAAATTTCTGGTTCAAGTGAGGAATATGGATTGGCGGATGAAAATGAAATGCCAATAACTGAAAAAAATCCACTACGACCTTTAAGTCCTTACGCGGTTAGTAAAATAGCCCAGGATTTTTTAGGTTATCAGTATTATAAGTCATATGGTATTAGAATAATAAGAACAAGAGCATTTAATCACACAGGTCCCAGGAGAGGTGAAGTTTTTGTAGTATCAACAATAGCTAAGCAAATAGCCGAAATTGAAGCTAACATTAAAGACCCTATAGTAAGAGTAGGAAACCTTAAAGCAAAAAGAGATTTTACAGACGTAAGAGATATAGTAAGAGCGTATTGGTTAGCAGTAAAAAAGTGTGAACCGGGAGAAATATATAATATTTCATCAGGTAAAGCCGTAAGTATTGAAGAAATATTAAATACCCTGCTTAAAATGAGTAAGGTAGATATTGAAGTTGTTAAGGATCCAGAAAGAATGAGACCATCAGATGTTGAGGTATTAATAGGAGATTCTACAAAATTCAGAAATCTTACTAATTGGAAACCTGAAATTCCTCTCCAGAAAACATTAGAAGATACTCTTAATTATTGGAGAGAAAAAGTAAAACATAGAGTTTAAAAATTAAATTTTAGAGGTTTTTAGATGGATTATGATATAAAAGATATAAAACTTTCAGAAAAAGGAAATCTAAGAATTGAGTGGGCTGAAAATTTTATGCCTGTACTTTCACAGATAAAAGATAGATTTTATAAAGAGAAACCGTTAAAAGGAATTAAGGTAGGAGCCTGTTTACATGTTACTACTGAAACTGCAAATTTAATGAGGACTCTTAGAGCAGGAGGAGCAGATGTAACACTGTGTGCCTCAAATCCATTAACTACTCAGGATGATGTTACCGCTTGTTTAGTTAGTATCTACCAGATGTCAGTTTTCGCTATTAAGGGTGAAGATAGTGAAACATATTATGCACATATTTCAAAGATGTTAGATAGTAATCCAGAAATAGTTTTAGATGATGGTGCTGATGCGATAGGTAAATTGCATTTAAATAGAAAAAAGCAGTTATCATCCATATTAGGAGGAATTGAGGAAACTACAACTGGTGTTATCAGATTAAGAAGTATGGAGAGAGAATCTATTTTATCTTTTCCAGTAATTGCTGCAAATGACGCTGAAACAAAATACCTTTTTGATAACAGATATGGTACTGGTCAAAGCTCTATTGATGGAATCTTGAGAGCAACAAATAGAATGATAGCTGGTTCAATTTTTGTAGTCTGTGGATACGGTTGGTGTGGTAGAGGAGTTACTATGAGAGCCAGAGGAATGGGTGCTCAAGTAATAGTAACAGAAGTAGATCCCATTGCTGCTTTAGAAGCTGTCATGGAAGGATTTCAGGTAATGCCTATATCTGAAGCGGCTAAGATTGGGGATATTTTTATTACTGCTACTGGAGATATAAAGGTCATAAGTGAAAAACATATTAAGTTAATGAAAGATAAAGCTATCTTATGCAATACAGGTCATTTTAATGTTGAGATTGATATTGATGCCTTAAAAAAGCTATCAAAATCAAAGAGAAAAGTGAAGGACTTTGTTGATGAATATAAAATGCCTGATGGCAGAAGAATATATCTTTTAGCTGAAGGAAGACTTATTAATTCAAGTGCTGCTGAAGGACATCCAGCTAGTATTATGGACATGAGTTTTTCGAATCAGGCATTATCAGTAGAGTATTTGATAAAAAATAAAGGAAAATTGGAAAATAAGGTATATAAAGTTCCTAAAAAAATAGATAACTACATTGCAGAACTAAAATTAAAATCAATGAGTATTGAGATAGATAAATTAACAAAGGAACAAAAGAAATACTTAACCTCGTGGAGGAAAGGAACATAAATTCTAATTGTATTTTTTAGAAAAGAGTTTCTAAATAAGTGAGTTTCTTATGGTTGAAAAAGAAGAAGTCAAATCAATAGTATGGATAGATAATAAGGTTAAAATAATTGATCAGAGAAAATTACCCTTTGAAGAGGAATATATTATATGCGATAACTATAAATGTGTTGCAAAAACGATAAAAGAGATGGCGATAAGAGGCGCCCCTGCAATAGGAGTGGCAGCAGCATATGGATTTGCTTTGGCAGGACTTTCAAGCAGAGCAAAAACATCTGAAGAACTCCTTAGAGATTTGAAGATAGCCTATAATCATTTATCCAGAACAAGACCAACAGCCGTCAATCTTTTTTGGGCTTTAAATAGAATGATTAATGTTTTAAAAAAGAATTTGAAATTGGAAGTAAAGGCTTTAAAAAGAAGATTGATTAGGGAAGCTATGACAATTGAACAGGAGGATATAGCTATTAATAAAAGGATTGGTCAGATTGGATCAGCTCTCTTTAATAGGAAAGTTTCAGTTTTAACTCATTGTAATGCGGGAGCATTAGCAACTGCAGGATATGGAACAGTTTTGGGTGTAATAAGAAGTGCAAATAAAGAAGGAAAAATAAAGACGGTATGGGTTGATGAAACACGTCCATATCTTCAGGGTGCAAGATTAACTACCTACGAACTTATAAAAGAGAAAATAAACCATATTCTCATTACTGATAACATGGCTGGTTATTTTATTAATAAAGGCAATATTGATGCAGTATTAGTAGGAGCTGATAGGATAGCTGCAAATGGTGACACAGCAAATAAGATTGGAACATACTCTTTAGCAGTTTTAGCAAAAGAGAATAATGTCCCATTTTATGTTATTGCTCCAACATCAACTATTGATATGAATATTGATTCTGGAAAAGATATTCCAATTGAGGAAAGAGATAAAGAAGAAGTGATATTTGTTGGTAAAAAACAAGTTACACTTTCAGATATTAAGGTAAAAAATCCTGCATTTGATGTTACTCCTGCTAAATATATAACAGCTATAGTAACAGAACTTGGAGTTATATATCCACCGTATGATATAAATTTGCGGGAGAAATTATCATAATCAATTAAGCATATAAAAATATATATAGATATTAGAATCAATGAGGAATATTGCATGAAAGTAATGATCTTAGCAGCAGGTTTAGGAACAAGACTTCGTCCTCTTACTGACTTGATATCAAAACCCATGGTTCCAATAGTAAATAGACCTGTTATGGAACATATAATCGAACTTTTAGAAAGAAATGATTTTAAAGAAATAATTGTAAATCTACATTGGTACCCAAAAGTAATCAAGGATTATTTTGGAGATGGAGCAGTCTTCGGGGTTAAGATTAAATATTCTTATGAGGATAAACTCCTTGGTACTGCAGGAGGAGTAAAAAAAGTAAAAGACTTCTTTGATAATGAAACATTTCTTATAATGAGTGGGGATGCCCTTACTGATATAAATTTAAATGATTTAATAAAGTTTCATAAACAAAAAGATGGATTGTGTACTATGGTATTAACTTCTGTAGATGAACCATCAGCTTATGGTGTGGTTATTTTAGATGAAGAAAAAAAGATAATTGGATTTCAGGAAAAACCTCCTCAAGGTAGAGAAAAAAGTAAATTAGCTAA
>Ga0114921_10001431_pt1 | contig 10931 bp, 9 predicted proteins | sample BentaG_FD_87016 | JGI IMG/M metagenome (GOLD analysis project Ga0114921, IMG submission 87016) | Deep subsurface microbial communities from South Atlantic Ocean to uncover new lineages of life (NeLLi) - Benguela_00093 metaG | ecosystem: Environmental > Aquatic > Marine > Oceanic > Sediment ...
TATGATGAGGTAAATTCCTACTAAATAGTTAAGGATCTTAGGGAAAACCATGACTATGATGCCGAAGACGAGGGCTAACACCCCCATGGCTAATCCAGTTATACCAGCTATATGCATAACAACGTCACCTCCTTAGGCTGAATTTGAAACTACATTTCATAATATAACTGAAATATCGGAAAGGCAATAGCTTTACCCTAAGATATCTTTACAGAATATAAACTTTTCATCCACTTTTTCGTTTTTTAACATAGTAGGTTAAACTATGAATATTCTGCGAATGCAGAAAAACTTGAGGAGGGAGGATGAAAACTGTGAAAGCTCTAATTTCCATCCTTTTAGTTGCTATCTTTCTTGCTGGTAGCTGTGTGCCTGTTACCACACCCTCTAAGTTTGCTATACCTTCAGTAGCTGAAGGTGAGATATCAAACCCTAAGCTCATTATGGCAGTTTGCTATAAGCCTGAAGAGGTTTCCGTATCCCCTGACGCTCCTATTTATTCGTTACCCTTAGATTTGAAGGAGATAACAAACTTCGCTCACATAAAGTCGACACTCGGGCTCAGTGGAAATCAGAAGCAGCTTCTAGAGGAAAATGGTTTTGTGCTTATCCCCTGGCGCGGTGATGATATCGTCCAGCCTTATAAGACGCTCAAAGAGCAAGAGATTCCCATCTTTGTTACCTCGGATACCTTGCTGCATCTATATCACATCCAGTTCAATGAGATATTAAAGCGCCTGGAGGAGGAAGAGTTTTTTAATGAACTAATTGACACCAGCCAGGCGATGCTGCAGAGGGCAATGCAGGATTATAAATCCTTCACCGATGTTGATTTAAAAGAAGCCGCCAGGAGAAACGTGGCTTATTTTGCCGTGGCTTTAAAGCTTCTGCAGACGCCAACCGAAGGCTATAGCGAGGAGAAAATAAAACAGGAAATCGAGCAGTGGAACAAGGAGCATCCCTGGGACGAGAAGGAGTTTAAGCCTCTAAAGAAGGTTGATTTTGCTATTCCTAAGTATGTAGCAGATGAGGTTGATGAGGAAATTAGAGATATTGAAGCGCACGAGGGCTTCGAGCCAAGCGCTATCTTCAATTCCCCTGATTCCCCCAATCCCTATAAGGAGGACTACTCCCAATATGTTCCCAGAGGACATTACACCAGGAGTGAGGCGCTTAAAAGATATTTTAAGGCGGCGATGTGGTATGGCAGGATGGCTTTTTTTCTAAAAGGGGGCCATGGTGCGCTGGTCAGTGAGAAAGATGCCAAAATAGCTACAATTCAAGCCTCGCTTATCTCAGCAGAATTGCCCAATGTGAAGACAGGTGATATCACTTGCTGGCAAGTATGGAACCGGATTTACTCGGTTACCTCATTTTTTGTGGGTACTGCTGATGACCTGACACCCTATGAATACCTGGAGGCTATGGAAAGAGTTCTGGGCACCGAGTTCGATGTTGTCCAGCTTGCTGATGAGGAAGAGTTGCTTAACTTGAAGGCTGAGCTAGCTCAAATGAAGAATCCCGAGATTTACGGTGGCTCAGGCATTTGTCTTATCGCTCCCCCGGTAACAAAAGAAAAACTCTATGAGTGTCTAGCTAACACAAAGGGGATGAGGTTTATGGGACAGAGATTTATCCCCGACTCATATATGTTCCAGAATCTGGTCTTTCCTGCTGTGGGTATGTACGTGGGTGAAGATGAGCCGTTTACTATGAAGATGACTATACTTGGTCCCACCAGATGTTTTCCCAGAGGATTAGACATCATGGCGGTTCTGGGTTCAGAGCGAGCTTATGACATATTGAAAGCTGAAGGTGATACTGAATATCAGGGGAAAGATACTAGCTATAATGAGCAGTTAAGCGAGCTCAGAAAGGAATTTGGCGCTCTCTCTGAGAAGGATTGGAATCGCAACCTTTACTGGGCTTGGCTCTATGCCTTAAAGCCGTTGCTTGAGGGTTTTGAGGAAGGCTATCCCAGTTTTATGCAGACTGAAGCTTGGAAAGATAAGGAATTACAAACTGCTCTGGCGTCTTGGGCTGAGCTTCGGCATGACACTATTTTATACGCCAAGCAAAGCTACACCCCAGCGGCAACAGCAATGCCATCCCAGCCAAAGCCAGTAGAAGGCTATGTGGAGCCAGTTCCCGAGTTTTACTCCCGCATGCTAGCGCTGACCACGATGACAAAAGAAGGGTTAATTAAGCTCAATGCCTTGAGCGATGAGGAGAAGTCGAGGCTGGAGAGTTTGGAGAGCATTCTGGAGAGGTTAATCAAAATCTCCCAAGATGAATTGGAGGGCAAAGAGCTATCTGAGAATGATTATGAATTTATCAGGAATTTTGGCCAGGCACTTGATTCCATAGTCGTTGGCGTCGAGGCAAAGGGCAAGGAAACTACTCTTGTTGCTGATGTGCACACCGATACTAACCCTCCGATGGAAGTTTTAGAGGTGGGGGTAGGCTATGTTGACCTTGCTTTGGTAGCCTATAAAGTTCCCGATGGCAGAATTATCCTTGGCGCCGGCCCTACTCTCAGTTACTACGAATTTAAGTGGCCTATGGTTCAGGGAAGATTGACCGATGAGCAGTGGAAAGAGATGCTGGAGCAGGGGCAACAGCCTCCGAGGCCAGGCTGGATAGATAGCTTCTACACTGAGTAGGTGAAGCAATTTGTGAGGGGGTGGTAGCGATGGGTGCTTCGCTTTGCTCGCCATGACATATAATGCATCCGCAATGACAGGGGAGATTTGTTCGGCTATAATCTAATATGGCAACCTGAGGCATTTTATTCAGCTCAAGGCAATTTAATATGGAGATAATACCAGCTATTGACATCAAAGAGGGTAAGTGTGTGAGACTGTATCAGGGCGATTACAGCCAACAAACAGTCTTTGATGAGAATCCAGCGACGGTAGCTTTGAGGTGGAAGTCTCAAGGCGCCAGATGGCTTCATATAGTTGACTTAGATGGGGCAGCTACAGGCGAGCCGGGAAATATAGCGGCGGTTGAGGAGATAATAAGGAGGAGCAGTTTACCGGTGGAATTAGGTGGTGGCATTAGACGGGAAGATATAGCGGAAGAATTATTGCAGAAAGGGGTAAGCCGTATAATCCTGGGCACAGTGGCTATAGAGAAACCAGAATTGGTGGCAAGGCTATGTCAGCGATTCGGCCAAGCTATAGTAGTTGGTCTTGATGCCAGGGATGGTAAGATAGCTATTCACGGCTGGCAAAAGGATACAGTGGTTGATGTTTTACAGTTAAGTCGTGAGATGGTGGAACTTGGAGTGAGTCGTTTTATCTACACTGACATAAGAAGAGATGGCACTCTCACCGAGCCCAATTTTGATGCTGTAGAAAGATTAATTGCTGAGGTGAATGTGCCTATCATTGCCTCGGGTGGCATCTCCAGGCTAGAGCATTTGCGAAGGCTTAAAGAGTTAGGAGTAGAAGGAGCTATCATAGGCCAAGCTCTTTATACCGGAGATATTGATTTACAGGAAGCTATAAGTAATTTCGGAGGTTAGAAAACAGATGTTGAAGTTTGATGCCAAAGGTTTGATTCCAGCTATTATTCAAGATGCCAGAAATGACGAAGTCCTCATGCTGGGCTACATGAACAAGGAATCGTTAAAGCAAACGCTGGCTAGTGGAGATGTTTGGTTTTATAGTCGCAGCCGGCAGGAGTTATGGCATAAAGGAGCCACTTCAGGTAATTTTCTCAGGATGAAATCTATCATCAAGGATTGTGATAGTGATACGCTTCTGATTCAAGCTGAGCCTACAGGCCCAGTATGTCACACTGGCAATAGAACTTGCTTCTTCCAACAGCTGGAAAGTCAAGATACCGCCTAAGCTTTTATCATCATTCCCCTTTATGCTATAGTTAGCGCTTCTGACTAAAACATGGAATCGTATTATCAAGCTCGCTGGGAAGTTTTACCCACAGCACCCACTGAGTACTTGGATGCTGCCAATCTTCCTCCTCCAATTGCTCAACTCCTTTACAATCGTGGCCTCAAGCTAGGTGAAATCGAAACATTTCTAGCTGCTGGCCCTAGTCTTGTCGACAATCCTTTTCTATTCCCTGATATGTCACAAGCAGTAAACAGAATCTACCAGGCTTTGCTCTCAGGAGAAAAGATTGCTATCTACGGCGACTTTGACGTTGACGGCATCACAGCCATAGCTATTCTGGTGGAGGGTTTATCATGGCTCGGTGGCAAAGCTACTCCTTATATCCCCGACCGTCTTAAGGAAGGCCATGGGTTGGCATGGCCAGCCATAGAAAAACTCCATAGCCAAGGAGCCAGGCTAATCATTACTGTTGATTGCGGCATCACCAACCTCACAGAGGCAAAGCAAGCCCGAGAAATAGGTGTGGATATGATTATTACTGACCACCACATGCCACTGAAAATGCTGCCTCAAGTTATAGCTGTAATTGACCCAAAACGAAAGGATTCCAGTTATCCCTTCCATGACTTGGCAGGAGTAGGCGTGGCTTTCAAGCTTTTGCAAGCATTATTTCATAAAGATAGCAGGGAGAAATCTCTTACGGGATTTTTAGATTTGGTAACCTTGGGCACTGTTACCGATATGGTCCCGATTGTTGGTGAAAATCGCTATCTGGTAAAGGAAGGATTGAGGGTGCTTAACAGCACTCCCCGCATTGGGCTCCAGGAACTGATCAAGCTGGCAAAACTAGAGCTAGGTAAGCTGGATACCGAAAGTATCTCCTGGGTTTTGGGGCCACGACTCAATGCAGCCAGCAGGATGGACAATGCCTCTGCCAGTTATCGCTTACTCACCACAAATTCCTTACAGGAAGCCCATCACCTGGCAACCAGATTAGAGGAAAAAAATGCTGAACGGCAAAGATTAACCAATAAAATATTAAACAAAGTAAAGGAAAAACTAGCTACAAAGATGCATCTCCCACTGCTCACAGAAAGCGATGAGGGCTATCCTGTTGGAGTTATTGGCCTTGTTGCTGGCAAGCTAGTAGATGAATTTTGTAAGCCGGCCATTATCATTAACCTTGGTCCTGAAGTATGTCGAGGCAGTACACGAAGCATACCTGAATTCAATATTGCTGATGCGTTGGAAAAATATCGTGACTTACTTATTACCTTTGGGGGCCATCCCCTAGCTGCCGGCTTCACTGTAGCGCGTCAAAATCTACCTGCGCTAGAGGAAAAACTTATGAGCCTAGCAGAAAACCAGCTGTCCCATTTGGATTTGCGCCCCAAATTGGTCATCGATGCTGAAGCACCTTTATCCACTTTCACTGGCAACATCATTAGCCTGATTCAGCAACTGGAACCCTTCGGTCAAAGCAACCCCCAGCCTACTTTTCTCGCCCATCGAGTCAAGGTAGTTGACTCCCGCAACTTCGGTAACCAGAGCAAACATCTAGAACTAAAACTTAAACAGGGGGATATAACCTGGAGAGCTGTGAGTTTCAATTCACAAAAAGCACAGAGTGAAATCCCTTCTTACATAGATATTGTCTATAAAGTGAAGAAAAGTTTCTGGGCTGGAGAAGAGGTGCTAGACCTTAACCTTCTTGATTTCGCCCCATCTGGATAGCCCTGCGCATTCTAAGAATAAATAAAGGCAAAACTACTACCAATATCGCTAAACTGATGACCTGCCCTTGGTGAAGACCAAATAGAAATGGCTTATTAACATAGCGGAAGAATCTTAAGCCGAAATCACCAGCAGCATAGAGGCAGAGATAAAGGAAGAAGAGGGAGCCTTGCGGCTTAAGCTTAGCTCGCAGGCGCCATACTACAGCAAAAACTATCAAATTCCATAGTAGAAAATAAACTTGCGTTGGGTGCAATGGAATTCCACGAAGACCACAGGCGCTATAAGGGTTAGTATATATAACTGCCCAAGGCAGTGAGGTGGGGGTGCCATGGCAGCAACCGTTTATGGTGCAGCCAATCCTGCCTATAGCTTGAGCTAAAGGTGCTCCCACAGCAACAGCATCAAGCCCTCCAATAAGGCTCCCAAAAGTAATCCTCTTCACTCTGGTGTAAACCCACACTGCTACAAGAGCACCAATAATGGCTCCATAAAGGCTGAAGGCGGGAAAACCAACAAAATTAAGGATGTCTTTAGGATAAGCTATATAGTGACTCCACTGTACCACAACCAGCCTGGCTCCGATAAAGCCACCAATGATACCCCAGAGAAAGAGGCTATAAATAGTATCCTGTGAAATACCCAGTCTTTTTGCCTCTCTCAAGGTAACACCAAGCAATGTTATGACCGCCAAGACTACCATGATTCCATACCATCTCACACCGATGGAACCAATAGAAAAGGCAACAGGGTCTATATCAATAGTGAACATTTAACCTCAGGATGAAAATAAAACTACCAGTCACTCTACACCTGGCTGTTAGTATATAGTAGCACAAGCATAATTGCCTTCTTATCCCCTCAGCTAGAGAGAGGACTTGTCTTCTTGTTGCAAGGGTAACTCTTGCTCCTTGCCTACAAACAAGAGAGGATACACTATATCGCTGGTGCAGCAAGGAATCCAAACTGCCAGGAATAAAAACAAAAAGATAAAAGGCAGCAAAGGAATCCAATTGGCTATCCCAAATGCTATGAGGTAGAATAACGAAGCCCAGGTGCTCAACAACACATGCCCAAGATGCGGCATCTTGGTTACAGGCTTTCGATAGCAAATAGCAACGCCAGCTACTGCCAAGAGATTAACCCACCACTTCTCGATAAAAGGTATATGAAACTCCATTTGGACGCCAAGTAAGTTTCCGCCCAGAAAAGGAATTATCGCATCGCTTATCGTAGCTATACCGATCGACCCTGTCCAGCCAATCAAAATCGCTGACCATAATTTGCACCTCTTATATCTGGCATACATCGCTGTAGTTGCAAGAGCACTCAGTAAAACATGGATTGGGTGCAGAGTATAAAAAGCGATGTAGGAAACCTGAGACGGAATATTGGCATAAGCTATTATCGTCATGATTATGATGCCAGTGGCGGCTCCCAAAGCAGTGAAAGGGGCATGTCTCTTGAGTTCTTTTACTATTCGCCTGAGCATTTTTTCTTATTGCTTTTTATAGCAATTAGCACAGATGCCTGAAGACTCAGAAAGATGGTATTCAGTATGGAAACCAGAATTCTGAGCCAGCTCACTTTCCTCTCGACATAATCTCCTATCAATAAACTCCTGAATAGCACCGCATTGGCGGCAAACCATAAGCCGATGACATCCTTCCCCTTTACCCAGGCTGCACCTTACAAACCTGCCGCTGGATGATACCCTGTGAGCTAAATTAAGATGACAGAATAAGTCGAGTATGCGGTAAATAGTGACATGATTTAGATTTTTACCTCGCTGGCGTAAAATCTCTTGTATGTCATAAGGGGAGACTGGCCTTTGCGCCCTCTCTAAAACTTCAAGCACCAACTTTCGAGGCTTAGTTATCTTATATCCCCGAGTACGCAAAATCTGAATCGAGCCTCGAATCACAACAGACATTATATGGGGGCACATCGTTAAATGCAACATTGTTGCAATTATAATGAGCTGCACAACTTATTGCACAAGAGAGGTAAAGTTTAACTCAATAGTTCCTGTAGCAATATCACCGCTGCTTTCTTATCCAGGGGTTGGTTATTGTTGCCGCACTTAGGCGATTGGATACAGCTAGGACAGCCATCCTGACAGGGACATTCTTCAATCAAATTTAAAGTAACTTGCCAGAGCTTATCTACCATCTCAAATCCTTTTTCAGCAATGCCAATGCCTCCAGGATAGGCATCATGGATGAAAATTTGTGCCCTGCCGGTGTCAGGGTGAAAAGGGGTGGAAACGCCACCAATGTCATTTCGATCACATAGAGCAAACAAGGGGAGTACAGCAATGGCGGCATGCTCACAAGCATGCAAACCACCATGAAAATCAAGCCCTCCTTTGGCTATTCTGTCAATCGCTTTTTGAGGTAAGTCAAACCAAAAAGCCTTAGTAGAGAAGCTCTGAGGTGGCAAATCAAGCGGTTCCTCTCCCATAACTTCCTCGGTGAATTGTCTTTTTTTCTTGAACCCAATTACTGTAGTGGTAACATCAACATCTCCTAAATAAACCTTCACCCCACGGTAATCTTCTTCTTTAGTTATCAGCATAACCTTGACATCGGTGATTTCCTTAGTCTGAGTGTAATAATTGACCGAAGTTGGCATCGCTGCAGCGGTATGCCTGACTAAATCAAGCTCAGTTATAAGGTAGGATTCTCCTTGATGAAGATAGATTGCGCCAGGGTGTATTTGAAAGAAAGCCACGCTAGCCTCCACAGTTTCCAATAAACAACCCTGAGAGATATCAATGATGGCATAATTTTGCCCTGATGTGGCTCTTATATTTACATCTTGCGCAGGATAAGCAATAGATGGGGAAAGATAACACTTCTCCCTGCGTTTCTTTAATCTGCTTTCCTGCTCTAAGTCAGCTATTGTGGCATCAACACCAGCACCAAAGAATTCCCTATCCTTATCATCAAGAGGTTTCTCCCAGGCAGCGCAGAGGAGATGAGGCTTTAAGATATAGGGGTTATCAGGATTGATTAAGGCATTATCAAAGTTTTTGCTAAAAAGGAAATCTGGGTTACGCATCAAGTACTGGTCAAGGGGATTATCCTGAGCGACAAGAACACTCAGAGAGCTATAGGTGCTTCGCCCGCTACGCCCGGCTTGCTGCCAGACACTGGCAATGCTCCCAGGATAGCCCGTAAGCACCGTGGCATCCAGATCACCAATATCTATGCCCAATTCCAAAGCAGTGGTGGCCACCAGCCCAAGGAGCTCACCATCGAGGAACTGGCGCTCAATTTGGCGCCTATCTTGAGGAAGATAGCCAGCCCGATAAGGGCTAACTTTATCAGATAGAGAAGGAGGCAGCTGCTCTCGAGAATAAATGCTAATAAGCTCGGCCAGCTTGCGAGTGCGGACAAAAACTAGGCTACGAATATTATTACGGATTAGCTCGGTAAGAAGGAAAGTGGCTTCAGTATTAGAGCTACGCCGGCTTGCCTTAGCCTCATCAACAACAGGCGGATTCCAAAAAGCAAAATATTTCTCGCCGTGTGGTGAACCATCCTCAGTCACCACCTCGAAAGGCAAGCCAACCAGATTTTGGGCATGCTCCTTCGGATTAGCAATAGTGGCTGAACAGCAAATAAATTGGGGCCTAGAGCCATAAAAGGCACAAATCCTCTGCAACCTGCGCAGAATATTAGCCATATGGGAGCCGAAAACACCTCGATAAATATGAGCTTCGTCTATCACCACATACTTCAGATGGCGGAACAGCCTGGCCCATAATTGGTGATTGGGCAGAATGCCAATGTGAAGCATGTCCGGGTTAGTAAGCAACACTTTAGCTTGTCTCTTTATGCTAGCCCTCTCAACCTGGGGTGTATCGCCATCAAAAGTAGCTACTGCCCCTCCAGAGAGAAACTCAGGGCAAGCAATCTCCTTCAGGCTCCCTAGCTGGTCCTGGGCTAGAGCTTTAGTGGGGAAAATATAAACAGCACAGCTATCTTTATCAGCTAAAATTGCCTCCAGCGTCGCTAGGTGATAGCACAAGCTCTTGCCACTAGCACTGGGTGTGGCTACTATTACATTTTTCCCTGCAAAAATAGCATTCAGCGCCCCTGCTTGATGAAGATAAAGGCCCGGCATGCCCAGGGATTCCAGGCGCGCCTTAAGGGCAGGATGAAGAGGCCTGTCCAGCTTACCACAGATGGCATCCTGTGAAGGAATATGTTCAATATGAACTATCTGCTGCTTATAATTCGGTAAGGTGATGACATAATGCAGGAAGCTAGCTACATCCATTAATTAATCTTCAAAAAAAGGGGAGACTTCTACCTTTGAGCTTAGCATTTCCACATTGGGATAATTCTGAATGATAAATCTTACCACGTTAGATAAGACTTCATCGGCGTGTTTTCTATAGTTACTAACACAAGTTATGCCTAGAGTAGCTAACTGCCATAAATCCTGATTATCAATTTCAGCTACAGAAACATTATAGTTATTGTGCAGCCGTGCAATGATAGATTTAATTACCTGTCGCTTGCCCTTAAGGGATTGATTCTCAGGAAGGCGAAGCTCTATTCGGCATACACCGATGTTCATCTGCTGATGTTTAGACTTGCTATTCTCTAACCTTGGTATAACATCTACAAGGTCTTACTCAACTTAGCTAATATACTCGAGGGAAATATGCTAGTCAAGAGAATCTAACACAACCTCGCTTAAATACCTTACTCTCTTATCCTTACCCGCCTTTCTATTACCATAATTCAGACCAAAGAGGCAAAAAGAGCAAGGGGTCACTATATCGGATGTTTTAACCTCGTTCAAAAAACTGCCAGCAACTTTTATGGAGAGGTCTTTAAAATTGGAAATGTTCATTGCCCCACAACAAAAGCCAAGCTCTCTGTTTTCCTCCACTTCGGCTAAATTAACTCCGCATAACCGCAGCGCTTCCCTGGGCTCATCATAAATACCCTCCAACCTTCCTAGGCCACAGGGATCCTGATAAGCCATTTCCTTTCTATCTTTCTTTAGCTTCTTTCCCTTTAATAAGCCGGGCAGCAACTGAGACATATGAATAACTTCAAAGTCCTTCTTCCCCAACAACTCTGGATACCAACTGTTAAAAGCATGGTAGCAACCAGCACAAATAGTGATTATCCTCTTTATCCCCCAGTGCTTAAGCTTCTCCACACTGTCCTGGAAATGTTCCCTAGCTAAGTTCATCCTGCCTGCATAGTAATAGAAATATCCACAACAACCTTCATCTTCCAGCATCATAAAATCAACTCCAAATTTCTCGAGCAGCAAGTATGATGATATGGCGGCTTGTGGAACCAAATAGCA
>Ga0114921_10001432_pt1 | contig 10920 bp, 12 predicted proteins | sample BentaG_FD_87016 | JGI IMG/M metagenome (GOLD analysis project Ga0114921, IMG submission 87016) | Deep subsurface microbial communities from South Atlantic Ocean to uncover new lineages of life (NeLLi) - Benguela_00093 metaG | ecosystem: Environmental > Aquatic > Marine > Oceanic > Sediment ...
GGTAACCAAGCAGATACCCCTGATTTCTAGATACAGACAAGTCTCAGTTTTTTCTTACGACGATTTCTGTCGAAAATTACAGCAACAGACAACCAAATAGAAACCTACATTTGGACAGCATACACTACCTATTTTCTCTAATTCATAATTTCTAAACTAGTTAGATTGTTAGGAATCTGGTTCCATCCTAGTTTAGGGTTTAGAAATCTGTTACTATCCATTCATTTCTTTTCATAGTGACCACTGAACTTTCTAGGTTTCTAGTTTCTAATATAAGTTAAAAAATATAAAATTAGTTTCTAATATCTTTCCTTGTTTTAGAATTATAAAGTTAGAAACTTTTTGAAATAGTATTTCCACGATCACTTAGTGCACATAAAACAGTGTGTAGATCAAATGATGAATGATCAGTCGACTTTGGAAGATATGATGAAAGAAAGGCAACACTTTGAGTCTTCAATCTTTTCATTAGGCAAGCTAACATTAACAAAAATCATAGGAAGAGAAAATGCAGTTCTGACCAGGCAGCTGTCTCCCTACGGTTTTCTCATATTTCAACCATTGCGGTTCATGCATGCATTATGAGCGAAGCAGATATTAGAACGGTTTAAGGTAGAGGTATCTGAAGAATATATACCACATGGTTTATGGGAAGGATTATTTCATGCCGATCTGGCATATTGGCAAACGTAGAGAAGCTCTTACAGGGAACTCGGAGGTTTATAAGAAACAAATAGCGCGGTTCCTTGAAAAAAGAGGATACTATCTTAAGGCAAGTTCTTATGTCGAGGCTACTTTCGCAGATTACATTTTAACAAAGAAAGGCGAAACACGAGAATATTGGCTAGAAGCGAAAGCAACAACGATTAGCTTAGGTGATAGTTCTTTTCTTTCCCAGTTAGGTAAATATTTGGTCGAATATGTGAAACGGACTCCAGCAAATAGATTCCGAATGATATTAGCGTGCTACAACACACGAGGTTCGAGACTTTTTGAGCAAGTATTTGATAGATTTGAATCAGAAGCTATTAATGATATAGTAATTCATATTGCTAAAGCTAGCGAGTTAAATGAACGCGCAAGTCTAGGTAAAGCGAATCCATTGGATATTAGAAAATTCTTTGAGGATACAATTGTCATTATAGCACATCCTTTCGAACTGCAAATCGCACAGGAAAAGATAACTCCATCAGCACCCATTTCTCCGACACTTTCTGATGCCGAGTATGCTAGTGAAGTTCTAAGTAAATTTGGCAATGTCGAACCGCTGCAAGAATCAGATTTGATATACCTTAACATTTTTCTACTAAATATCCCCAAGATACTCTACATTGGTAAGACTCCCTACAGAAGTCCGAAAGCAATTTTTAATGAGAAACCTCATGTGTCGTTTCCAGCATTCAGGTTAGAAAATGGCAAGTTGCATTCCTTTAATGAAATGAATACAAACTCTTTGCTTGGTAAATTTGTTGATCTGAATTCTGTCGCCGTTGTCAACGTCGAAGAGTTTGATGAAGATGAGAATAACAGACATCTTGTTATTAGAATACTGAATAAGTGGGTAAGAAATGAATGTAGAAACCTAGGATTATGGTTTGATTATAGAACTCGTTCATATTTTTTTCCTAAGGCATTAAATAATGATAATCCTATTGCTGTTGTTTGGACACCCAAATCCAGACGCTCCAAAAGAGAATTAACGAAACCTATGAAAACAAATGACAGGATAAACTACTGGGTGCATCGTGCTGTTGAGATATATGCAAAAAAATTCTGGGGAAACTATTACATTCAAATAAGACCGAGGTGGTTGTTCTCTTCAGATGGAAGACACCTGTTTGAAGGTGAAAAGGCGGATAGGTTAGACAGAGCTTTCAGAAAGAGCATCTACAATAGAAATCTTAATCAGCTATATGACGTCCTTTTTTGGTATCGATACATATTTTCAGAAACAGACGTCTTTGGGAATCTTAGGTTGCATGAATTTGGCGAAGGTAGCGACAAACGACTAATAAGAGTTGTTGAGCAGGTCAATGTAGAATCGGATCGCAAACCACATGTTGAACTCGAAGAAGAGATTGAAAAATTCGACAAGATAGAACTGCCAGAGCCATCTTTTGCAAAAACACTTGACGAGTTCTTGTGAGGCTGGAACACTGACTCATCTAACAAGTTTCTATGTACCTGAACCGAATCTGATATTTGCAAATAAAAGGAGGTTTAAAGATCCAAAAGGAGGACTATATCTTTATGGACCATATGGTAGATATGCAGACGGTAAAGAGTTTTCTCTAACTGCCAATGTTGGAATAATTGGCACATCGAAATCCATTGGTAACACACTTGATTTTTTTGACAAAATCCACAATAGAGTGCCTGCAATGAGTGTAGGAGGGATAGACTTCCCTGGGCTTGGTTTAGATGGGAGAATTAGGTTTGACATCAAATTTGATGAACAGTGGCAAGAGACGATAACCACGCAAGATTTGGAAGAATGTAGAAAGCAAGAAAAGAGAACCGACAGAGCGTTGAGTGCTTTAGAACTGATTGAAGACAAGTTGGAAAGTCTACAGCAAAAAGAGCCGAGTCCAGATGTAGTTTTCATTATTATTCCCATGAAGATCATAGGAATGTGCAAACTCTCTGGACAAGTCGGTCTAAAAATAACTCTTGCACACCGGAGGTTTGGATCTGTTCCAACCAAAGAACAAGTGAAAGGTGATTACGACTTCCATAATATAATCAAAGTAATAGGTATGAAACATTATCTTCCAACGCAAGTGATACTACCTACAACGTTGGATCTCGAACGAAAAATAGGTGTTCAAGATCTTGCAACAAGGGCTTGGAATTTGACAGTAGCTACATACTATAAATCTAAAGGAGTGCCCTGGAAGCTTACAGAATTGGAGCCAGGTACTTGTTATGCCGGTATCTCTTTTTATAGGGAATTAGATCCTAATGGTAAACAGTCGATGAGAGCCAGCGTGGCTCAGATATTCCTACACACTGGAGAAAGTCTAGTTCTGCGAGGAGATCCATTTGAATGGCCAGAATTCGACCGTCATCCTCACCTCAATGAAGAACAGTCTTCAGCTCTTCTCGTTAAGATTAAAACCGCCTATATTAAAACTCACAGTGAGCGACCTAAAAGACTGGTAATTCACAAGAGTTCAGTCTTTACTGAAGAAGAAAAAAGGGGATTTCTGGGTAATGCTCAAGCGGTTAAGCAGACAGACCTTATAACGCTGACTAGGTCGGGTTTTAGTTGGCATCGCGAAGGAACATATCCAATTGTGAGGGGGACTGTGATTAAGTCTCTTGGGCCTGAGTTTTACATTTTTACTCTTGGATATATTCCTCAACTCCGAACATTTCCTAAACCAGGAGTACCTGTACCTGTCAGAGTCAGACCTGCAAATTTGGACTCTCCTGAGCGCAAGATGTGTAAAGAAATCCTGTCTCTAACCAGATTGAATTGGAACAACGCTGACTTCTGTGACCAGATGCCAATAACTCTACTGGCTTCAGGTAGAATAGGTGCTATTCTTTGCGAAGCTAGAGCAAGAGAAATCGAAACCAGTCATGAGTATAGGTTCTACATGTAAAATGTGCGCACATGCGCAAAAATCTTTTTTGGCCAGTGTGTAGTAACTTCTTCTAAGAACGATGACAATCGCAATAGGCATCAACTTCGATGCATATGTCTTGTTAGCTGCAGATACTCGCACTACACGCTATAACTGGGACGGTAGTGTAAGAGAATACGTAGATGATTCTATCAAAATCCAGAAGACGACTGTTGGATTGATTACAGGCGCAGGAAGTAAGGAACTCCTCGATCTAATAAAAGGAAGCCTAGAAAAGGAAAAGATCACTCACACGAATCAAATTCTGAACATCATAAAGAAGGAAAGGCTCCACTATCGAAGGTTATTTTGGCGAACTGCCGAAGAAGACATCCAAATGACAGGCTGGATTTTCAGTTATATAACAATTGATAAAGGAAATCCGAAGCTCAGACTTGGCATAATCCATCCCACATTTGGAGATGTTTTAGGACTCTACCAAGAAACTCATCCTGCCACAATTTGTCCACACGAGGCGACTGAAGAAGTAGTTGAAGAAATTGGTGATTTTCTGAAGAAGAAGATCAAACCGTTTAAGGAGTTCACTACGTTATCTGATAGTATCCAGTATCATTGGCGTCTGATTGCTAGATTAATCCAAAAAATTCAACCTGTCTTTCCGAGTATAAGCTCTCATTGTCAGATAGGTGTGCACACATTGGAAGGTCTCAAAGGTATATCATCGATTCTGAAAGACACTGATCCTAGCGCATCAATACGTTTGGCAAGTGATCAACCATAGAAAGCTCAGAATGAACTACGTATAGACTGAACTTTTTGAGTTTATAACTTTCTAAGCAAAGAGAAGATTAGAAGTTTAAGATTTTTTTATTTGATTTATAAACTAGAAACTTAGAAACCATTTTAGACAACAAACTCCAATAATTAAGAGAAGTGATGATGTGGACAAACGTCTCTTAGGATGGTTGAAGTCAAATCGTCAGCAGTCTTTTGAATCACCTAGAGGAACCATTTTCAAGACAAAAACTCAACGTTTCAAAATAAACAAACTCGATGAACCGAAAGGAATCGTAGAGATCGAGTTCAGCAAAGTAGGGACAGTTTTGCGATTAGAATTCTGGAGGTTTGAAACAGCCTTAGATCTCATTGAGAGAAACAGAGGCAAATGGACTAGACTAGGAACAAGAATTGATTCTGATGATCCCGACACGATAGAATGGCAAATCCAGAAGAAAGCAAGACAGATTCATCCAAAGCGTCATATGGATCTGAAGTCAGCACCACATGTATGTGACATATTCGTTCTGGCTGGGATCGCTGAGTATGGAAAAGCAATCAACCCTTCAACTCGCCGGAAGAATCAAGCGTTAAGACTAGTCGCGACTTAATCCTGAAAAATCCGAGCGCAATTCTCTGCGCGCGCGGATGCTTTTAGTTTTTTCTAATGTAGATGAATTGCTCGCGCGCAAAAGATAGGCAGAGGCTTATCTACCTAATTCCTCCAGAAATCTCAAGACTTCATTTGGAGCATTCATGCGACAAGTACCATCTCTCTTCACAGGAATAAGATGGATTCCTAGTCTCTCGAATGCCAAACTACCTTTGTATTTGCGCAATACCCTTGCGAAGTCGCTTGTGAGTGGGAATGCAAGACCATATTTAGCATCACTGTGGGTCATCCGTGACATCAACTGTCCCAGACCAATCTGGAAATTCATTTCCGCAGATCCGTAGCCACCTCTATCTTCTCCTTTGACTTCAATCACCCAGCGACCATCTGGGCCCTCAGCGACAACATCAATCAAACCACTGGCGACCCGGACTTGTCTGCGAACCCTATAACCATTAGAATTCAGATGCTGGATGAGAATCCCTTCTGCTTCGCTTTCCGTGAATACCTTACTCTGCATAGGAATTCGATCAACCTTACTAATAGACTCGGTCTGAGATGAAATTTGAGATGCTGGGCGAGCTTCAGCTTTGCATGTGCCACAACGTTTCCAATTCTTTCCTTCTTTTCCGCGATTCCTCCGCAACCATTTGATTGCCTCATCAATATTGCTGAAAAAATACTTTGGAACGTTTACGTTCGATCTAACCACCCAACCACAAGACGCTGAGTGCAAGACATTGTAGTCCTTGCCCTTTGATCCTCTACCTGAAAAATCATTGTAGATCAATCCTACACCAGCAGAGTGGAGTTTTTCAAGCTCGGAATTACTTCTTATTTTCTTCATCTTTGCACACGCGTATAGTTAACTGTGATTTCTAACTTTATAAGTTTCTAAACATAGAGAAAATTAGAAGTTTATAATAATCCAGTCTGATTATAAATTGGAAACTTAGAAATTACTGAACAAGAGAAAAATTTGGGGCGCATAATTCATATTATCTAAATGGTCCAATGACTAATAAGGTGTATATCCCATGCCTAAGATTCCTCGGAAGGTAAGCCGAAAACAACTCCATAAAAGACTCAAGCATTGGCTTGTAGAGTTAGGGAAAGACGCTGGTTATGAGTCCTTCAGTGGAGACTCGGAACCAATTGACATTAGAGTGAAGAGAAGTCGGATTGAATATAAACCCGACGTTGTCTGGAATAGAAGAGGAAAATTCTACTTTCTGGAGCTTGCTTTTACCGAAGACTGGCGATCAGTTATTGGCGAATTCATTTTAGCGTCTTTGAAAAGAAACAGTCGAGGCTTCTTTGTTATTCGCATCTCTCTTGATGACGAAACGCGAGAATCGGATTATGATCTATTTGATAATTTGTTCAAGATTCTTAGCAGGAAAGAAAAAATGCGATGGGCTTTCTATCTATTTACCAAAGACGAGATAGCAGATTTTTTTTATGTAAAACGAAAGCTCAAAGAAACACTGAAAGAATACAAATGGTTGTAACCGCGCGTTCAGTTGGTCGTCAAACTGATGTAATCAAGTCTTCTGTGAGCAATATCCAATTGTAGCAGGGTGTCATTGGCTATCTTCTTCCATTCTCCTTTGAAATTGGGAAGAACTTCAGATGATATAATAACGTGGTCTTCGTTTTCCAAGCTTTTCATCGTGTAATAATCTGGATTTCGCTTATGTCTAACTAGAACATAAGCAGAAGCGTTGTTTGCCAAAATGAAGTTGAGTGCAGTGTAATCTATGATCTGACCTGATGTATCCTCAATCGCCTGTTTGATATTTTCTTGTTGTTTGATGTTCGAAAGGATTAGTGAAAAGAATTGCTCTGAGTCGCGTTTCTGCTTAGATGGTGGATCAACGACCGTTCCATTATGGCAGAAATACCAACCTTCTCTTTCAAATGGATGCGTATAACTGAGATTCACGAATTTTTTGTCTGAGGCTCGCCTTGCATGCACAATAAGGAAATCAACCTTTGCGTTGTAATATTTCAGAAATCTAGGATCTTTCCAACATGGAACATCTTTTTTATAAAGCTCTTTTAGCTTCCCAGAGTTTCCAAGGACGATGCCCCAACCGTCGTCGTGAATGAAGTTGCAATTATTTCTGTTTAGTTCGTGCTTTTCATTCCTATTTAATGCAATGAGTTTGAAATCGTCAAGTAACTGCGCAATTGGAAATTGACCGACAGCAATTAGCATTCGACAGTCCATTGATATCCCTTACCAGACTAACTGCCTGTCCATGTCCATTTCGGATACGATTTGCCCAATCTTGGTAGGATATTCCCTTTTTCATCTCTTATGACGAGTGCAATGTCATGTTGTTTCAGCAGTTGGTCAAGCTTCACCATTAGTTCCTCAAGATTGTTGAACATAACGGATTTGCCTGACTTGATTCCATGTAACTCGGAAGCTCTGACATAAAGTGAACCAGCTGCCCAACCTTGTTTCGGGATGGTGCCTATCGTTCCATCTTCTCTGGAGAAATCAGTCCAGAAACGAATGGTCACAAATATCCCTTTCTCAGGTTTTGTCATTTCAATCATGCCTCAATTCTAAGACTGTTTATTCTTGAAACAAATACGCGTTTCTAAGTTTATAACTTTCTAAACAAAGAAAAAATGGAAGCTTATAAGATCCTAACTAAATTATAAATCAGAAACTTAAATAGTATTTAGAAAGAACACGTGGTATGCGAATGTACGACGACATTTACTCAAAAGAAATGGATCTTTCTTTCTATTACATGGCATGGTTGGTGGAGAGATTTGCTCGAAGCTGGGGTCAAAAAGTCAGAAGACTAAGAGAAAAAATTGAAAGAGAAAGACCAAATGAGGTAGATCACATCTACCATGAAGTGAAAGATCAGGCCAATAGAATATTACAAGAAAATGAGAGCCCCGAAGAGGCAACAATCAAAATTCACGGAGTAAAGATAAAGAAAAAAATTGTACACAGCAAATCGGAAGAATACAATGGTGCAGATGTATACTTGGAGGTGGAAGGGCAGAAGTTCGCTTTAGTACAGTTCAAGCGGCAAAGCGGACGTAGATTTGAATTCGACAAGCAACAACTTAACAACCTCGCCATCTGGTGTAGTTATTGTGTCAGAGACAAAGATCGTCCACTTCTATGTCCATCATTTATATGGTTGATTGACGATTCGTCTGGATACTATGATAAACATAGAATTCTGAAACTATGTCAAGTACAAGATATACTCAGAGGACGAAATAGCGCGGCACTTAAAGAATTTAATGATTTTGGCATAACAAGAAGTTCATTCAAAGAATTGTTAGCAAAATGCTGGGCTGGTGCTCCCTTCAAAAGAAAGCCTTCAGCACAACAATTGTTAGACTATTCGAAAGTAACAAGAAGGTTGGTTGTTAGTTTCGCAATGAAGCGAATAGACTGATAGTTATCTCTTTAGCCTCTCTGTTCCCTTCAGTCTCTCTATTCCACAGGTTTCGATTAAACGCATATACTAGTATACTTCATTCCTTACCCTGACTATACATAAATGGCTCTGCCTGTTTCATCATTTCCCTAACAGTTTCTTCAAGCGTTTCTACAGGTACTCCTCTTCCTCTATCGATTGAGCATTTAGTTTGTATTTCTAAACATCTGATGTACTCCATTTGTTCTTCTAATAACGGAGCATATTTGTTAAGTTGAACAGCTAATGCAATAATTGCTAACCTAAAACCATTAAGAAAAAGCTCTATTTCTCTTGACTCGGGGTTACGCATAAACTTCATTGTCTTAAAACGTTTACATTCACGGCACAATAAAGGTGCTTTTTCTCTGGCTTCTAGGCGCTCATTTCTTAACCAACACTCTTCAATGTTTTCTTCCATATTAATCTCCTAGCATCTTAACCTATAGAATGGTCAATGTCTATTTTTAATAAATACACGTACAGTTTCTAACTTTATAACTTTCTAAATAAAGAGGAATTTAGACGTTCATAATTCTTGACATCTAATTGTAGGACAATTCAATCTCTCTCCGTTATTATTTTAAGGACTTTACTTCCTGTACTTTTAATGATAATATCTCCGACTTCCCTTGTAATGAAAATTCTGTCTCGGTCCAAGCCCCGTGCGCGCAATGTTTCGAGCAAAGCATCCATAGTATTCTTGTGGGGGAAATTGTTTAGATCCCTTGTTCCCGCAGAAATGATCGCATAGTTCGGTTCAATGACCTCCAGGCATTCCAAGAAATTTCCGTGTTTACTACCATGATGCGATATTTTTAGTGCATGAGCTTTGAGCACGTCTCTGTGGGTTACTCTGATGTGAGCCCAATTAGCAAAGTGAGAGTCACCACTAAGCATGATTCTAGATCTTCCATATTCGACGAGAATAACGATCGAGGCGTTGTTGATATTATAGGTCTCTTTCTTAGCATCTAGGAATAATTTCGCGGGAGGCGCTAGGATATGAAGTCTAGTTCTTCCAAATCTAATGATGGTGCCTGACCTCACAAATTCGGTTTGTATGTTTTTGTCGTAAATATAGTCCATAAGTTCTTGGTATTCTGGTAGGGTATGTTCTTTGCCACTGTCCCAATATTCTCCGACCTTTCCCTCATAAGCCTCGAGAAGTTTCTGAATACCTAAAATATGATCCGCATGTGGGTGTGTACCACATACAAACGCGAGTTCTTCGGCTTTCAATTCCTCAAGATAAGGTCTAGTGCTATCCTCGAATTTTATACAGTCAATTACTCCAAACGCCTTCTCTCTATCACCAATAGGCATCTCAAGAATAATCGTGTCTCCATGACCTACATCTAACACATGCACCTTCATTTGCCGCACAAGCAGTCACCTATAGCGTCTCAGTTTTCTCAATCGACGTCGAATTCTCAAGAGATCTTCCTTGGTAGTGTCCTTGACCCTCTTCTTCCCTTGAAATTCAAAATCCTTATCAAAAGTTCCTGACCATAAGTCTTTGAAGTCTTCTATGTTTTCTAAGGTGATAACATATGATTTTCCCTCATCGATAATCCTATTTCCTAGAATAGCCCTTAGAGCTTCGACTTTTACGTTCAGGGTGGTTCGATTGTCTTCTGAACTGAGTCTAATTCGGGTAAGATCTTCAACAACCGAATCAATTACAAGCTTAACTCTTTTACTCATTTCAACTACCTCGTGAACCACTTTTTTCACTTTGCATATTATATTCTAGAGAATTGAACAAAAGGTTTTCCCTGCATATTCACCTGTGTGTTCTCGCGAACACGATTTCTAAGAATGTTATTTACTCAGAAAGTTAACTTCCTAAGACTTTCTCGAAATGAAAGATTGCCTGATTTCTTGTTGCGATCTCGTCTAGAAATCTATTAGTTTCTGACGCTTCTTTCCAAATGCAATCCAAAACCGCTCTGACATCCTTCTCGTCCTTACCAACCCTACAGATCTTCTGAACAGTCACCTTCCTGTCGACCCCATGTTCTCTCAACTTAATGTTGAAATCTGCTGGTCTCAGCAGTTTGATATTCATGCGAAAAGCATACTGCGCTAATGTTATTTTCTGTCCATTTACTATCACTTTTTCGTTAGGATTGTACGCTCCTGCTCCGAAGACAGGTATGATTCCCTTCTTCAACTCTCTCCCGTTCTCTGTGTCAACACCGAAGTCTGTTGACCATTTCAAAACTTCAATGAAATCATCCAATGTTTTTCTCGTTACGACTGAAAATTTACATTCAAGCACATAAGTGACTGTCGGACTGAACAATCCAGGAGTGACCTTCCAGACACGATCTACTTCAGCACTCTGTTTTCTATTACCTACAGGCTTCAACAAGTGCAAGGTGATTCTTCTCGGATCGATGTTTCTTCTATGATTCTGCTTGACAAACTCTGCTCCTTCAGTAAACTTATCAATAAACCACTCGACAACTGCTTCCCA
>Ga0114921_10001434_pt1 | contig 10915 bp, 15 predicted proteins | sample BentaG_FD_87016 | JGI IMG/M metagenome (GOLD analysis project Ga0114921, IMG submission 87016) | Deep subsurface microbial communities from South Atlantic Ocean to uncover new lineages of life (NeLLi) - Benguela_00093 metaG | ecosystem: Environmental > Aquatic > Marine > Oceanic > Sediment ...
CCTGAGCTCCCACGAGGGACCCGTCTGCGTCCACAACAACCATCAGCCCACGGGGGCCCTCACATTCGGCTCCCTGGTATACGTGTTGTCGAGCCCGCCCGAGTTGCACATCGCCCCGGGGCCGCCCTGCTCGACAGGATGGAAAACATTCAGGTTCTAGCTCGAAGGAGCATCCACACGTAACCATGATGATCCGGTTTCTTACTCCCGAAGGCCCCTGTCCCAGCATGAATTTTCCAAGCCGTAAACCTTCGTGAAGAGGACCACTTCAAGGCGCGCATGCGTACTTTATCTTAAATAATCAAGAAATAGTAGGCATAGATGTGGAAAATAAAGTAAAGGTTGGAGTTTGCGGACTTGGAGGCTTCGGCGTCGTATGCGCAAGAGCCCTCGGGATGTCCGACAGAGCCCAGGTCAAGGCGGTATGCACGCGAAGAGAAGACGTTGCCAAGAAAACCGGGGCCGAGGTGGGCGCTAGGTGGTATACCGGGTATCCGGAGATGCTTGAGCGGGAGGAACTTGACGCCGTATGCATAACCACACCAAATGATCTGCACGCCGAGCAGTCCATTGCCGCCATGGATAGAGGCCTGCACGTATTCTGTACCAAGCCCATGGCCGTCACACTGGAGGAGGCGGAGGACATGATCGAGGCTGCGAAGAGGAACAACGTGAAGCTCGAGATCGGCTACCACTTCCGATTCGACAAGCGGATCATCAAGATGAAGGAGCTCATCGAAGAGGACGAGATCGGCGTGCCCTTCTCGGCCGTCACCTCCCTTCAGTACAACCGCAATCCCGAGTACTGGGCCGCGGGCCCGTGGAGGGCCAAGCTCAGCCAAGCGGGAGGGGGAGCCCTGACGCTCAACTATATACATGAGATCGACTTCCTCCAATGGTATTTTGGCCCCGTCGAGTGGGTCTTCGGGAGGGTGGATACGATGGTCCATGACGTCGAAGTGGAGGATGTCGCTGCAGCCGTAATTAAATTCAAGAAGGGAGTCTTGTCCACCTTCACGTGCAGCACGGCGGTAACTGCGAGCAAGGCGCCCGAGCTAGAGGTCTTCGGAACAGAGGGCTCCATCTCCCTGGTCGCTGAAGAGATCGAAGACGTCGAGTTCCCATATCCGATGGTCTCCATCATGGTCCATAAGCAAGGAAAATGGAGAACCGTACCTGTACGAGACTCTAGGGATGTCGTCGATCGTTGGAGGGGAAAGCTCATGCCCTACACCATTCCCCTGCAGGGAATCTCCTCCATAGAGTCGTTGGTCGCCCACCTAGATGAGTTTCTCACATGCATCCTGGAGGACAAGGAGCCCGCCGTCCCCGGGGAGGAGGGAATCAAGGCGACGGAGATCGTGCAGGCCATCTACAGATCAAGCCGCGAGGGGAGGGTGGTTGAACTCCCCTTATGAATCTCCCCTTTACGAGCATATGGCGGGTTAGATGCCCTTCCCGATTTGGAAGCTGAAGTAGACTCGAGGATCTCCGACGTTGATGATAGATCAACTAATCCAATCTTCTACCCAACTCATGGATAAAATCAACGTTTAAAGAGAGGCTTACCCTTCTTTTCCGTCTCTGATATCAACTAATTTATGAAAATTCCTAATATTAATAATTTTATGGAAATTTCATACATTTCTCAACCACCTTTTTACGTACCATCGTAAAAATACATCTCAAAGAGTTCAAGGGGACTGATTCTTGCCCGAGAAGCACCCGCCCAAGGCGTCAACGGAGCGCGGCCGGATGGATCCGTGGGGGCGGCTCAAGAAGAGGCCTGGCGTCAAGATCCTCGACGTCGCCCATCGGAGGCCGAGGGAGAGGTAGATGGCGGCGCGGTCGACGTCTAGACCTTGGCCCGGGCTGGTTCCCTGGGCGAGGCGCCTCCTCCTGGGGGAGGCCCGGCCGCCGAAGGCGAGGCGGCGGGGCCCGACGTCGACGCGGACCACCAGCAGCTACTACGAGGGCATGCCAGGGGGGTACCGCTGGTTCCGCCGGGACGAGCTCGTCCGCAGGTGCATCGTCACCAACGCCTACTTCGCCACCATGACCGCCGGCTTCGAGACCGTCCTCGAGGCCACCGGCGACGCCGACCCGGGCGACTACGCCTTCGTCAAGGAGCGGGTCGACGAGTTCAACAAGGGGGTGAACATGGATCTCGCCCTCTTCGTGGCCCAGGTTAAACGGAGCATCCACGGCAAGGCCGGCTTCGAGATCGTCCTCGACGGGGACGGCGACCCGGCCCGGCTCATCCCGCTGCAGAGCGACAGCCTGAAGCCCAACGTCAGCGAGGCCTGGGAGCTCACTGGCTTCCGCTACCAGGGAAGGGACGGCTTCTACGCCCCTCGGGAGGTCCTCTACTTCGTCAACCTCCAGCTTGAGGCCGACCACGAGGGCCTCAGCGACGTGGAGCCCGTCATCGACGTCTGCCAGGCCCGACACGAGCTCCTCGGAGAGAACTTCCCCGAGATCGTCCGCACCCTCTGGGCCCCCTACGTCATCCTGAGGGCCGACACGACCGGCCTTTCTAGGGAGGACGCCGACAGGGCCGTCGACGACCTGGCGGAGGTCGCCCGGGCGGGGAAGAGCATCGCCGTCAACGAGAGCGTGGAGGCCACCGTCGTCGACCACACGCCGGACATGAGGGGGCTCTGCGAGCTCCTCGACCGGCTGGACCGGGCCGTCGCCGCCAACTTCGGCACCCCCCGCCTCCTCCTGGGGAGGCCCGTCGAGAACCGGGCCACCGCCTACGCCGAGCTCGAGGCCTACGTGGACGGGCCGGTCCGCCACATACAGAGGTACCTCGCGAGGGAGCTGGAGCGTCAGTGGTACGACCGCTGGGCCCTGAAGATCCTCGAGGACGAGGGGGAGGCCATCGCCGAGGGCGAGACGCCTCCGGTCCGAGTGAAACACCGCTGGAGGAGGGTCAGGACCGCGGACATCATCGAGATGGCGAAGGCCTCCGCCGTCCTCTACTCCCGGGGGGAGGGCGCCATCGACCGCAGGAAGGTCTATGAGATGCTGGGCTGGGACCTGTCCGAGCTGGAGGAATGATGAGATGGTCATGATGGGCTTCCATGCGGGTACTCGGCTAAAAGAGGCTGCTCGCATCGCTAGGAGGGAAGGTCTGGCTCCTTGAGGCCTGATAGTTTGGAGCTGCGGTTCTGGGCGGCCGTCCACAGCATCGAATCCGGGGAGGAGCGCCTGGCCACCTTCTACCTGATGGACACGTCGCTGAACAGGAACCGGTGGCGGGTCACCGACAGGGCCCTGGAGGAGGCGACGCCCACCCTCGTCGGGAAGGCCCTCGGCTGCATCCCCGGGCACAGGGTGGACCACGTCCACGAGCCCCTCCAGGTCGGCCGGTGGGTGAGGGTGGAGAAGCCCGACGGCTACGCCCTGGCCACGGCCGAGATCACCGACGACGTCGCCTGGGAGAAGGTCCGCGGCGGAGAGTGGGGGCCCGTATCCGTGGTGGTCAGGGCCTTCAGGGTCACGTGCAGCCTCTGCGGCCGGGACATCACCGGGGCCCCGGATGAGCACGTCCTCGCCGGGGAGGCCCACGAGGTCGTGGAGAGCTTCGCCTTCGACAGGGTCGACTTCGTCGCGGACCCCGCCTATCCGCAGGCCGGCGTCCTCACCCTCGGCCACGCCGCTGGGGCTGGAGGCGCCGGAGGGGTCCTATTGACGGCCGCCTCGGTCCCCTTCGAGGAGACGGTGAGGGCGCCGGTGGGGCGGCCTTGGGACGGAGGTGCCGCCGAGGACCGGGTCAGGCGGTGGGCCGGCGGCCCGGAGAAGGAGGGCGTCGACTGGAGCATGTATCGCCGGGCCTTCGCCTGGTACCATCGCGAAGATCCCGAGGACTCCGGCAGCTACGGGCTTCCCCACCACGACGTCGTCAACGGGCGGCTCAGCGTGGTCTGGAGGGGCGTCGCCGCGGCGATGCAGGCCCTCCTCGGGGCCAGGGGCGGCGTGGACATCCCCGCCCGGGACCGGCGAAGCGTCTGGAGCCACCTCGCCCGGCACTACCGCCAGTTCGAGAGGGAGCCGCCTGAGTTTCACGCATCACGGTCAACAGGTGTTGACGGGGCCCAGGGTCCCCGGGGGAACCCGAAACCCGATGAAATGAGGGAGAACGAGATGAGAGGAGAGTTAGCTGAGCTACAGCACGAGCTAGAGGATCTGCAGGCTGAGAACGCGGACCTGAGACGAAAGCTGGAGCGCATCGAGGCCGAGCGGCACCGGGAGCTAGTCGACGCGGCGCTGGAGGCCCGCCTGCGGGCGGGCATCGGAGACCGGAAGGCTGAGGCCGGACGCCTCAAAGGCCTCGACGACACGGCCCTGGTCATCCTGAGGGAGGACGCGGAGCGCGTCGCCGAGAGGATGGCTAGGGCTCCGCCCCACGGCCCCAAGGCGAGGTACTCCGCCGAGGCTAGGAGCGGCTTGGACGCCGCCGTCGAGGAGATGCGGGAGCGCATCTTCGGCCGCCGCCTGGAGGTGGATGGCTGATGGCCGCGGGCGACATCGTCAAGGAGGCCCTGCTGGCCATCGAGGAGTTCGCCGTCAAGGCGAACGAGGACATCGAGAAGGGCGAGATCGTCTACAACGATGGGAACGGCATACTGGCGGCTCCATCCGACAGGACGGGGTACATGATGGCCCTCAAGGCCCACGACTACAGCGCGGAGACGACGCACAAAGTCCTATGCGCGGTCTCGGGCTTCGTAGAGGCTCAGAAGAAGTCCGGCACCGCCATCAAGAAAGGCGAGGCCGTCGTCATGAGCGGGACCGCAGGCGAGGTACGCGACATCACCCACGGCACCGACACCATGGCCGACGTCGTCGGCACCTGCGTAGCGGACGCCGCCAGCGCCGACGCCACCGTGAAGATCCTGCTCGGGGTGAGATAGCGATGGAGCATCCACGTATCTGGAGATCTGCCGCGACAGGACGCTACTTCAAGCAGCCGTCGCCCCGAGTCTTCGAGGCCCAGATGATCACGCCGGGGGACATCGAGAGCATCGAGGCCGTCACCATCCTCGACGAGGTCCTCGGCCTGGCCAGGCCCCAGTACAAGCTAAGGCAGGCATGCCGACTCGTCCGGATGGACAGCCTCACCGCGAACATCGACATCGCCACCGCCCTCGCCGGCCAGGAGAAGGTCCCGCCGATGGTCGAGGCCGAGATGAGCGCCCAGGCCTTCACCAGGGTCAGCTTCGACCTCTGGAAGAACGTGGTCCACGTCGCCCTCAGCGACGAGGCCATGAAGAGGGCGGCCCACGACATCCTGGCCCTCCACGTCGCCGACGCGGCCCGGGACCTCGCCCGGATGGAGAACAAGCAGATCGCGGCGGAGCTGCCCTCGGCCACAGATCAGGCGGCCGGCGGAGCGTGGGACGCAATGACCACGCCGCCGACGAGCGACAACAACCCCTTCACGGACCTGCTGACGGCGTTCAACGCCCTGGAGGGGAGCGGGTACCCGGCGGACTGGGCGGCGATGCACCCCCAGGTCTGGGAGGCCTTCATCACCAACAGCTTCGTCAAGGACCTAGTCCACGCCGGCATCGCATCCGTCGGCGCGGACGGAGGCCGGTTCACCATACCTGGGTGGCCGGCGGTGAGGGTCCTCGTCGACTACGCGGTGACGCCCAGCACAAGCTGCTACGTCCTGTCCTCGGACGCGCCCGCCCTCGTCCTGGGAGACGGCCCCACGGAGGCGGCCCACTACAGGGACGAGAAGGCGGGCTACGACGCCTACGTCATCCGCCAGTGGCTCCAGCCGAAGCTCGTGCTCGCGGACGCCATAAGGGAGATCACGGGCGCCCACAGTTAGGGGCTGAGGGCGTCCATTTGAAGGCAGAGACAGAGTTCCCCGCCCGGTTTCAAAGGGCTGACGAAACCCCTGGAGGCTGATGGGACATGGAGAAGATGGAGGAGAGGCAGCTCGAGGCGGAGATGCTCGCCCACACCGAGGCCGAGGGCCTGAGCTGGTGGAGCGGGTTCCAGCCCCGGCACCTCAAACTAAGGCTCATCAAGGCCGTCATCAACTACACCTCCCCCCGGATCATAAGGCTCGCGCCAGAGCTCTACCCCTCCCTAGAGGTGACCAGAATGATGGACAGAGCCCTCCGTAGGCTGCTGAGGGTCCTCGACGGGGAGGAGAGAGACAACGAGGCGGTCAGGGACCGCAACTTCAGACGCCTCGTCGAGGCCGCAAAGCGAGCCCTCATCTACGTCGCGGAGGAGGACTGCTACTACCGGGACTGGCTCGCCCTATTCACCATGGCCCTCTACGGGGAGGTCAAGCAGGCCATGGACACGTGGAACCCCGCCGAGGAGCCGTGGGTGAGGCGGCTGAAGAACGCCCAGGAGATCCTGGAGAAGCCCGGAGGCAAGGGGCTGCTCTTCTACTGGAGCCTCCGCCACCAGCTCCCAATCATGAAGGAGGGATGAGATGAATAGAGGTATCATATGGGACGCGATCGGATGGAAGACGGAGTGGACCATCCACAAGCTCCGGGACCCAGATGGCCGGTATGCCCAGATGCTCCAGGCCGGTGCCTCCATGGAGGAGGCCCTGGCGGCTGGGGCGGTGCTCCTCTGCGTGGAGCGCTTCGAGGGGAACGTGGCCCTCAACGAGGGCCTTCAGTACCTCATCGACATCATCACCGGAATCCAGGGATCTCCGACGCTGTGGGACAACACCAACGCCAGAATAGGCGTCGGAAACAGCAGCGCAGCCGAAGATCCAACTCACACAGGACTTCAGGGCGCGAGCAAGGCGTATCACGCGATGGACGCTACTTATCCACAGCGCAGTGGCCAGATCGGTGAATGGCGTTCAACATTCCCCGATGGCGAAGCCGAGTTTGCCTGGGAGGAGTTCACCGTCGTCAACGCATCGGATGACACTGGGAAGAACCTGAACCGGAAGATAGCGTCAAAGGGCACTAAGGCCAGCGGCGAGTCTTGGACCTGCTCGGTGAAAATCACCTTCAGCTAAGCGGAAGACGTGTAAAATGTGTGGACGCATGAGCTTCAACAAACTCTACTTTAACTCTGTGAGCTTAAAGAGTCTCTCAGATAGGGTGGAGTTTGAGCCGAGGTTCATCTGTCCGAAATGTAGGAAATATTTCGAGGGCAAAATAACCGCGGACTCGCCTAAACACGCATTGACTCAACACATAATGAAACCTATACGAGGTGATCTGAACTTCAATGGGAAAATAACGTTCACAATGCCCTGCTGCGGAACCAAGATAAATCTATATGGAGCAATTCACGGCGAGGACTTCTGCATCTCTGTTGAGCCCATAGAACCAGATTGGTGGATGAACAAGTGACATGATGCTCCCCTACTCGATCCTAAAACGGCTTCCGATGTGGGAGCATTTCTGCCCTGCCTGTCACACCTCGCTCAACGTGAAGTATTACCCGCTGTGCCTCAACTGCGGCCTCCACATCGAGATCCCGATGGATAAGCTGAAGGCCCCGCCGAGGCTCCTAAAGGACGCGAAGCGCCTCTCCAACTACGTCCACGAGAAGATATTCCCCTCGCTCAGCGCGGCGGAGAGGGAGATCCTGGCCCGATGGTTCACGGAGTTCTTCAACAACGGCTTCGAGGAGGGCGACTTTTCGGCTTGGACTTCAACCGTTGGAACCATAGAGGTGGAATCCAACAACCCCCATCACGGCACGTACAACGCAAGGGCCTATCCGAATACGGGTACCGGCTACGCGTTCTGCAAGAAACAGGATATCCAAAGAACAACCCTCTACATAAGGGTCTATGCGAAACTCACAACTCTCCCCTCATCGGGAAAGACGCTGCTCGGATTTTTACAGGCGCGATACGCCTCGGCGGTAAGATTCCAAGCGGGCATAAGGAACAATTCTGGGACGTATGAATGGGCGCTGAACTATTGGGTTGATAATGACAATTCTGCCTTCGCATACGTCGCCAGCACCATCATGACGGGTACGTGGTATTGCATAGAAGCCGCCCAGTTTTACGACGCATCGACGGGGTGGGCGAAGCTCTGGATAGACGGGGACCTGAAGATAGACATCACGGGGATCGACACGTCGGCAAACTACAGGCCGTACAATTTTTACTGCGGAGCGCAGATGGCCGCCATCGACCAAGAGTACGAGGTCTTCCTCGACTGCTACATCGCCGCCGACGCATATATCGGGACCGAGGAGGCGGGGCCGACCCTCATAGAGGTCGCGGACGTCCTCGGTCTCAGTGACGCCGCGACCCGCCCGGTGAGAACCTTTTCGGTATCTGATGTTGCTGGGCTGAGCGATGCAGCGTTGAGAGATAAGACGTTCAGCGTAGCGGAGACCCTGGGCTTCGTAGACGCGGTGACAAGGGGGAAGGTGTTCGCCATCGCCGACGCCATCGGCCTCTCAGATGCTGCGCTCCTCTCTGTAGCCTTGAAGATCATCGAGGATGCCTCAGCGCTGTCGGATTTGGCGGCGCTCCCCGAGAAAGCGGCCATAGTATCGGACGCCCTCGACCTGACGGATGAGGCGCTCCGCGACAAGGTCTTCGAGGTCCTGGACTCCATCGGCCTCACGGACGCGGCCGACAGGGAGCTGGCCTTCCTCGGCATCATCCTCATCGCGTTATCCCTCCGCAGACGGGGAGCCTCGATAAGCCTGCTCCGGAGGGGAGTTGAATTGGAAGTGAAAAGGATGGGAGTCGAATTGGAGGTAGTGGGCTGATGCCGTACCTGGGCGAAACCATCCGGGTCAGGGCGACACTGACCGACTACGACGGGTCCGCCCTGACGCCCGACAGCCAGGAGGTCACCCTATACGGCCCCGACGGCAGTCAACAGGGTCAGAGCACGTCGCCAGTGAGCGAGGGCGGCGGCGTCTACTACGTCGACTTCGAGATCCCGAGCGGCGGCGCAAAGGGGAACTGGAAGGCGGTGTGGAAAGCCACTAAATCGGCGGGGGACGGGATCGGGGAAGTCGAGTTCTTCGTCGATAGAGCGCCGTAGGAGGTGAGAGCGTGTACTGTGAACCTGATCACGTGAGGACCGTCATAAATACGACCCTCGCCGACGACCAGATAGCAGCCATCATCGAGATGAGCGACGCAGAGATAGACCGCCGAATCGGGACTCAGCCGACGTCTGACAGGCTCATCCGGAAGCTGAGCATGCTGCTCACCGCCTACGTCGTCAAGACCCGGCAACCGCAGAGCCAGGCCATCGGCGAGTACAGGGAGGACGCCGGCGACGTCCTCGAGGTCTGGGAGCGGGAGATCGAGCGGATCTTCCGGCTCCACACGGGGGCGCGGGTCACCGGCTCGGAGTACGGGCACATCGACGAATCCAAGCGGTTCCCGGAGGCATAGCGCCGTGAGCGGGGGGAGGTTCAGGGGGATGAGGCGCAGCAGGCTTGAGATCACTCTGGAGGTCCTCACCTCCGTCTCGCGGCCGCCGGGGAAGACGATCACGGAGATCCTGTCGGAGCAGGGCATGAGCGGGACCGCCGTCTACCGCCTCATCCGCCTCCTCCTCGACATGGAGATGATCCAGGGCAGGAGCCTCCCGACCTCGCCTTCGGGCATGAGGAGGGAGTGCACCTACTACACGGCCACGGAGAAGGGGCGCCGAGTCATCGGGGCCTGGAGGGGGCTCCAGAGGGAGCTGGAGACGTGATCCCACACAAGCGGAGCATATCCCGTATCCCGCTGAGGCTTGTGGGGGCGAGGCGGCCCCCCATTATTCCAAGCCCCTATCTCTGCCTCATGGGGACCCCGCCTTGACGGAGCACCTCGACGAGAAGCTCAGGGTCGCCCGCATCGTGCTGCAGAAGCTCAGGGACGGGCCCATGCGGTGGACGCCCCTGACGAAGGCCATCCTCAGGGAGTCGATGACGCCGTGGAAGGCCCAGAGCATCCTGGACTGGCTGCGTAGGAGGGACTACGTCGAACGGTTTCTTCGTAATGTTTACGCGACCACCGAGAAGGGCCGTAGGTTCCTCGACACGCTGTGAAAGAAAGACGAGCGTGCAGCCCGAAAGCGTATCTCCACAACAGGTGACCATTCTAAGCGAGCGAAGAGCCCCGTATCTTGAAATCATACGCGGACCGTTGAGCCTGGGAACCCCCTCGAAGCGTCGGCTGAAGCGTTAAATACTGAACCGGTCGAGTAATCGAAGCGAGGTTTAGCCATGATAGATCTGAGGAGGTACAGGGCCGTCGACCTCTCCGTGGAGCTCCGCCCGGGCGTCCTGAAGCTCGACGGCGAGTACCTCCACGCGGGGCAGCCGAGGAGGCTCGAGATCCGTCAGTTCGTCTACGCCCCAGACAGGATGCTCATGCACTGGGTCGAGACCGAGACCCACATAGGAACCCACGTCGAGGGGCCCACCCACCACCCCCGGGGGAGCCGATCCCTGGCGGAGCTTCCCCTGGAGACGTTCATGGGGGAGGCCGTCGTCCTGGACTTCACGCATCTGAGGCCCTCGGGGGGCAGGGGCCGGCCCATCGAGCCCGAGCATCTGGAGGAGGTGAGGGCCGGAGACATAGTCCTCATGCGGAGCCCCTACCGCGGAGGCGAGGCGCCCCACATATCGCCTGAGGCTGCCGGGGCCCTCAGGGGGAAGGGGATCAAGATGCTGGGAATCCAGGGCGTCGGGGTGGAGGCCGAGGGCTCCTTCGCGACCCACGACGAGCTGCTCCTGAACGACATACCCATCATCGAAGGCCTCGTCAACCTCGACGAGCTGAGCAGCGACAGGGTCTTCTTCATAGGCCTGCCCCTGAGGATAATGGACATGGACTCGAGCTGGATCAGGGCCATCGCCCTCGAAGAAGAGTAGCCGACGACCCCAGCCCTCCCCAGGGCGGAGGCCCGTGATCAGGCGTTCTCGGAACGATTTC
>Ga0114921_10001435_pt1 | contig 10911 bp, 10 predicted proteins | sample BentaG_FD_87016 | JGI IMG/M metagenome (GOLD analysis project Ga0114921, IMG submission 87016) | Deep subsurface microbial communities from South Atlantic Ocean to uncover new lineages of life (NeLLi) - Benguela_00093 metaG | ecosystem: Environmental > Aquatic > Marine > Oceanic > Sediment ...
TATAGAAGTCATCGTGGCTTAACGGAGCAACATAAAATAGCTTATTTAAAATGGTTTTGTTTTTTGAAAACGTGTGGAAATACCAACAATTTGTGACCTTTATGCCCATTGCGAGCGAAGCGCGGCAATCTCTACATTTTTCTATAGATCGCCACGCTCTGCTCGCGATGACAAGCGAACATTATTTCCGAATGAATTAGAAGTATGGACTTGATCCTGAAAAATCTCCCTTGACATCTGTCGCTAATTTTACTATTTCTCAAGAAAATGAAAAAATCTCGAATTCTACTCATTGGAACTTCCTTTCTTCTCTTCTCAGCTGGTCTCGCTTTTTTTCTGACTCTTTATTTTCAGTTATCTTCTTTTACTATTCTCAATCACTCCTATCGTTTTGCCCCCCTTCCCTTCCTTTTGTCCTTGGTAGTCGTCTTCCTGCTCTTGACCCTCAGCTGGATATTTTTAGCCAAGCTGGATGTCAGACTCTTCAAGAGCAATCGTCCTGCCTCCCTCTGGGAAAATTTCCTCCCCTATCTTCCCCTCTGCTTTTTCCTCCTTACCCCCCTCCTCCTTGAACATTACCTGAACAGAGAAGACCTGAAAATTCGATTGAATCTTCTGGCTGTGCTTGCCCTTCTTTCTCTCCTCTTTCTTAAGCTCTCTCAATTGATACGCCTTTCCAAAGGAAGATTTGCTATCCTTGAAAAATGGGAAACAAAGTTCTCAACTTTATCCCTGAAAAAGAAGATTGCGCTTCTTTTCGTCTTCGCCTTTCTCATCTACAATCTCTGCACTTTTATCCTTGTATCCAAGGGAACAACATTTTCTGGAGACGAGCCCTACTATCTTCTCACAACACACAGTCTTCTCAAAGATAAAGACATAAATTTGGCCAACAACTATGCTCGTAAAGATTATTTCTCTTTTTACTCAAAGGAAGAAAACCCCCGGCTTAAATTGGGCATGTATGCCCGGGCAGGGCGAAAAGGGAGAGAGTATATCTATCCCATTAATCTGCCCGGGATTTCGGTCCTGACGCTGCCCCATTACTGGCTGAGCCAGTTTTTTAAAGGAAAAATTCTAACTTTTATTCTGAAAACAACCCTCTCTCTCTGGGCTGTTTTACTGGGGCTTCAGCTTTACCTCTTTTCTCTGGAGCGTTGGGGCAGGGAAAGGATTTCTCTTCTCCTCTGGTTTTTATACTCCTTTACTTCTCCTGTCCTTTTTTATGCCACTCATCTCTATCCTGAAATACCCATTGCTCTTTTCTCCTTCTATATCTTCAGGAAGGTCTCCTCTAAAAAAACTCTTCCCCTCTTTTACTATCTCTTTCTTGGCTTTCTCCTTTCGACATTCTTCTGGTTCGGCCTTAAATACAACTTCATATTCTGGCCTCTCCTTATTATCTCTATCTACTTTCTTTTGAAACAGAATAGAGTGCGGATAAAGGTGTTATGTTTCCTGGCTTTTCCTTTTCTCTCTCTTGCTCTTTATTTCTACTTTATCTACTACCTTTACGGAACCTTTTCTCCCCTTGCCATTTACGAAGGAGTCATGACTCCAGAAAAAATGGGAACTTTTAGGGAAGTCTTATTTAAAATTCCTGTATCATTAAAAATTGAAACCTTTTTTGACTATTTTCTCGATCAGAGGGACGGCCTTCTTCTCTATTCTCCTCTTTATTTCTTTACCTTCCTGGGTCTGGTTGAAATTTTCCGTAAATCAAAAAGAGATTTTCTGATATTGCTCTTCCTCTGCCTGCCCTTTCTCCTGAATTACGCCTTCTTTACTCACCGCCAGGGCTATTCCCCTCAAGGACGGGTGTTGGCCCCTGTATCCTGGGTAGGGGCAATATTGATAGGCTACTTTCTCGTTTACAACCGCAAAAAGCTCTATTCTTTTCTCTTCTGGTTTAGCAGCCTGGCAAGCCTTGTCGTGGTGGGCCTTCTCCTCTCATATCCTTCCTTCCTTTATCAGCCGACAACCCATGAACACACTTTCCGGGCAGGAGATATGTTCGTCTCCCTCTCCAATATCTCTGTATTTTTGCCTTCCTTTCTCCCTTCTTTTATCAAAGTCAAGAACACAGGATATCTGCCCAACTATTTCTGGATTCTGGCCATAATAGCCTTCATCCTGATCTACATTTTTCTCAAGAGAGAAATTCGCCTCAAGCCCTCTTTCCACTCCTTCTTTTGCTTTTCTCTGCTTCTCGTTTGCTTTTTTCTCTGGATCTTTTTCCCACGAAGTGTTCTCTATCCCACCCGAACATTTCAGTATTCTCCCCAAAAGGCTATGGGTTTTTACCTTTTCCCCATGGGCAAAGGAGTGGTGGCAAAAAAGACGGCAGAATTATACCTTCATCGGGAGCATTCTTACAAAATTCTATTCAGCTCCAGGACAGAACTCAAAAAAATCAAATTAACTTTTGGTTCGGAGAAAGGAGAATATGAGATAAAACTTTCTTTCTTTGATTTACCTCTTTTCGAGGAGAAAACATCTTATGAAAGGAAGGAATTCATCTTTCCCCCTCCCGCTTATTATCCCTTTAAAAAACTCTACCTTTATGAAATCAACCTGAATCTCACAAAACTCTCTTCTGAATCCATGCTTGTTGACCCTTACTTTTTCCAGGTCTTTCCCTTGAAAGAGTAAAGGCGGGGATAAGCATTGAGATCCAAGGGAAAAGAAGGTTCCTTCTGTTCCTTCAACTTCTCTACAGCCAGGGCAGCGACCATGGCTGCATTATCAGTACAAAATCCAGGGGAAGGAATAAAAGAATGAAGGCCGTGCTTCCGGGCAAACTCCATAAATTCCTTTCTCAGTTTTTTGTTCCTGGCCACCCCTCCACAGAGTATTAAGGATTGGGGCTTAAAGATCTTGATTCCCTGATTCAAGTTAGCAAGAAGAGCGCGAATAATGGCTTTCTCGAAGCTGGCCAAAAAATCAAAAAAGCGGGGATGAGTCTTTGAAATTTGGGATTCTTTAATATGCTTTAAGGCTGCAGTTTTAAGCCCGCTAAAACTGAAATCAAGGCTTTTGTCAGTCATGTGAGGCAGAGCAAAGGGAAAGGCTTTTGGATCTCCTTTCTCAGCTAATTTATCGATCACAGGCCCGCCTGGATAGCCTAAATTGAGGAATTTGGCTATCTTGTCCAGGGCTTCTCCTGCCGCATCATCCCTTGTCTTCCCGAGGAGTTTGTAGCTGAGTTTTTCCCTCATATAAAAGGTGGAGGTATGACCTCCAGAGACCACCAGAGCCAGAACAGGAAAAGGAATGTTCCGATTCTCCAGGAAAACTGATTCTATATGGGCCTCCAGATGGTCAATGCTGATAAGAGGCTTTTCAAAGTAGTAGGCCAGGCCCTTGGCAAAAGATAATCCCACAAGGAGAGAGCCAATCAGGCCAGGGCCCTGAGTGACTGCAAAAGCATTGATTTGGTCAAGGCTAAGATGGGAACGATTCAGGCACTCCTGGATAACATAGTCAATGGAGATCAGGTGCTGGCGCGAAGCAAGCTCTGGCACTACTCCACCAAAGGGAGCATGAAGCTCATCCTGGGACAGAACAACACTGGCGAGAATCTTGAAATCCTCAGTCAAGACTGCTGCGGCTGTCTCATCGCAAGATGTCTCAATCCCTAATAAATACATGACCGTCTATCTTCTTCTACGATGAGGCAACGTCCGTGACTTTTTAAACTTCTTCATTTTCATTCTTTAATCTTAGATTCCGTTAACCATTCTTCTATCCGTGCCCTTAGTTTATAGGCTATCCTTACCCACCGTAATATCAGGTCTCGGTCCCTTAACTTCGCTTCAAACGCAACTTCTTTTGTCTCGTTTCTTTCGTCTGGGAAAAAGGGGATTTGTAAACATTTTCAGCCATTTTTATTCAGTTTTCCTTTTTAAGCCTTTCTATCTTTTCCTGTTTTCTTACTGTTTGCTTTTTTTCATCTCTCCCAAACTCTTCTCATATGGAGGCCGAACAATCCCTCTTTCTGTTATTATAGCAGAAATATAAGAGGCTGGAGTGACGTCAAAGGCAGGGTTGAAGACTTTTATGTGGGGCAGGGCAAGACATCGACCCCCTATCTCTCTTACTTCATCGGGGTCTCTTTCCTCAATGGGAATCTGACGGCCATCGGTCAAATCGTAATCTATGGTGTTGAGAGGCGCAGCTACATAGAAGGGAAGGCCATGCTCCTTGGCAAGCACTGCAAGAGAATACGTGCCTATCTTGTTGGCTGTATCGCCGTTTCTGGCAATTCTGTCAGCTCCTGTGATTACCAGAGAAATCTTGCCCTTTTGCATCAGGAAGCCTGCCATATTATCTGTAATGAGGATGACCGGGATATTATCCCTGTCCAGTTCCCAGCAGGTCAGCCTTGCGCCCTGGAGGAGGGGTCTGGTTTCTCCGGCATATACCTGAATTTTTTTTCCCTCGCTTGAAGCGGCCCGGATCACGCCCAGAGCCGTTCCATATCCAGCTGTGGCCAGCTCTCCAGCGTTGCAATGGGTAAGGATGGATTGGCCATCCTTGATTAACTCCTGTCCCCAGAAACCGATTTTCTTGTTTGTTTCTATGTCTTCTTTTTCAACAGCCAAGGCTTCGTCTATCAGCTTTTGTTTAAGCGGGGAAAGAGAGAGCGCTTTGTTTTTATCAAAAATATTCTTCATCCTCTCCAAGGCCCAGAAAAGATTACGGGCAGTGGGTCTTGTCCTCTCCAGGCGCTGGAATATCTTGCGGAATTTTCCTTCCAGGTCTCTTTTCTCCTTTATTTTCAGGACACCCAGGGCTACACCAAAAGCAGCGGCAACTCCTATAGCAGGAGCTCCCCTTATGACCATTTTCTCTATGGCCTCAGCTATTTGCTCATAATCTCTGCACTCAACAAAAATTTCCTCCTCGGGCAATTTTCGCTGGTCAATCATGATGACCTTACCTTTTTCCCATTTAATAGTTGGCAGCATGACTCACCTCTCTATATCGTTCATCTCGTCCGTCTATTTTATCTCCAGGAGGGCAAGGAAGGCTTCTTGGGGAATATCTACCCTGCCAATTCTCTTCATCCTTTTCTTGCCTGTTCTTTGCCTCTCCAGGAGTTTCATTTTTCTGGTGTAGTCTCCCCCGTAAAGTTTAGCAAGAACATCTTTCCTGTAAGCTCTTATAGTTTCCCGGGCAATCACTCTCTTTCCCACGGCTGCCTGGAGGGAAACTTCAAACTGCTGGCGAGGAATAATCTTTTTCATCCTTTCCACCAGGGCTCTTCCCGTATGATAGGCCTTATCCTGATGAACAATGAGAGACAGAGCGTCCACTTGCTCTCTGTTAACCAGAATATCTAACTTCACCAAAGGCGCTTCCCTGTAAGCAGAAAACTCGTAATCCATGGAGGCATAGCCTTGAGAAACAGATTTGAGCTGAGTGTAAAAATTAAAAACAACTTCGCTCAGAGGAAGGAGATAGGTTAAAAAAATGCGTTGAGGGCTGATGTATTCTAATTTCTTCTGTTCTCCCCGTTTGCTTTCGATGAGCTTGAGGACGGCTCCAAGATATTTAGCCGGAGTCAGGATAAGAGCCTGTATCAAGGGTTCTTCTATTTTCTTAATTTCATGAGGAGGCGGCAGATGGGTCGGGTTGGAGACTTCTCTGACCTGATTGTCCCTTCCTGTGACTCTGTAGTTCACACTCGGGGCTGTGGTGATGAGGCTCAAATCAAATTCTCTTTCCAGCCTTTCCTGGATGATTTCCCTGTGGAGAAGTCCCAAAAAGCCGCATCTGAATCCCATACCCAGGGCAGAAGAATTTTCAGGTTCGTAGTGAAAGGAAGAATCGTTAAGCCTCAGTTTCTCCAGGGCATCCCTTAAATCTTCGACGTGGCTTTCACCAGATGGAAACAGGCCGCAGAAAACCATGGGCTTTGCTTCTCTAAAACCTGGCAAAGCTTTGGCAGTTGGTCTGTTTCTTTCCGTAATGGTGTCTCCAATGCGGGCATGGGTTAGCTTTTTGATACCAGCTATCAAGTATCCCACCTCTCCGGCTGCTAATCGCTCTGCTTTAACAGGCTTAGGAGTTAAATAGCCGAGCTCTTCAACTTCGTAGTCAGCACCTGTAGCTATGAGTTTAATTTGGGAGCCTCTGCGGATTATCCCGTCAAAGACCCTTACCAGGACTACAACTCCACGATAGGAATCAAACCAGGAATCAAAGAGTAAAGCTTTTAGAGGAGCTTCAGTGCTTCCTTTGGGAGGAGGAATACGATCGACAATATTCTCCAGGACTTTATCAATCCCTATTCCCCGTTTAGCACTGGCCAGGATAGCCTCCTCTTTCCTGAGGCCAATAATATTCTCCAGCTGTTCTAAGGTTTGCTGGGTGTTTGCCTGCGCAAGGTCAATCTTGTTGATGACAGGGATAAGGACGAGCTCGTTCTGAAAAGCTAAGTAGGTATTAGCCAAAGTTTGAGCTTCTACTCCCTGAGAGGCATCGATAACGAGGAGAGCTCCTTCGCAGGCAGCCAGACTTCGGGAAACCTCGTAGGCAAAATCCACATGGCCTGGAGTATCAATCAAATTGAGGATGTAAGTGGGGCCGGACGTCTTCTGGTAGCGAAGCCGGGCTGTCTGGGCTTTTATAGTTATTCCTTTTTCCCGTTCCAGATCCATGGTATCCAGAACCTGATCTTTTATTTCCCGAGGAGAAAGGGCTCCTGTTAGCTCTAAAAAGCGGTCAGCCAAGGTAGACTTGCCATGATCAATATGAGCGATTATTGAAAAATTCCTTATCCTATTCATTGGGGTCAGACATTCAAATTTTTTAATATTTTATCCAATTGATTAGAGATTACTCGATCATTATCTATTTTATCATCAATTTTGCGAATCAGATAGGTTATATCGGAAGGGCTTTTCTCTAAAAAATTAGCAAGGGAGTTATTGCTGATTCCTCCTTCTCTAACAGCAATGAATATAAACAGACTACGAGCATCGGATACATATCGTTCTTTATTATCACCTAAAATACTCTGTGGCGAAACTTTTGTTATTCTTGAAACTATCTTCAATATCTCCGGCAAAGATTTCTTTTTTGTAATCAAAAGGTCTTGAATTTGTGGAACTTTTATATTTTTTTCTACTTTATGAGTCTTGTTTTTAATTTTGCTTTTTATCCTTTGATTAATACTTTCCACAAACTCTGGGCTCCCTAAATAAAGCTGGTCAATCACATTGTAGAAATCATCTCGACGCCCTTTTTCAACGCCATCTCTAATAAATTGCCGATATATTCTTTCTGCTTCGGATTCATTCTCAGAAAGCATTTTAAAAATAAACTCTCTTTCCACAAAAGACTGATTCAAATATCCAGAATAGACAGGGTGGCTACTCCAGGGATAATCATCTGAGTTACGCACCAAGGCTGCTCTTACAGGATTAAGATGGATGTATCTAACCAGCTCTAAAAGATAGGTATCTCGCTGGCATAAAATAGCTTTGTATCGCCCTTGAAAGAGATGCCCTACAGATTTATATTTTTTATGAAAATAGTAGGTGTAGCTCTCCTGAATACCTTGCATGATTTTAGAAAGAGGGGTGAGGCCGGTTTCTATAAGAAGATGGATGTGGTTAGGCATCAATGTATATGCATATAAAGTGAATTTGTAACGATTGTGATATCTTTTAAGACGAATTATGTAAACTTTATAATCCTGCTCGTCCTTAAAAATTAATTGTTTATTGTTTCCTCTGGCTAAAACGTGGTAAAAAGCGCCAGGAAACTCCACTCTCTTTTTTCGTGCCATCCTCATAAGACATGACGTTTTTAACTCGGGAATAATGGCAAAAATAAAAAATTTAGTCAAATATTAAAAAATTTGAATGTCTGACCCCAATGCTCACAGCTTGACTTTTAACCAGGACTACAGTAACTTTGTAATGAGATAAAAGAAAGAATTACAAACGAAAATAAGCCCTCAGAGGAGGTTTCGATGTTTCTGATTGGACCCTTAGGGATACCAGAAATAATACTCATACTGGTGATCATCATCATTATCTTCGGCGCCCGAAGACTTCCAGAAATAGGAAAATCCTTAGGAGAAGGCATAAAGAATTTTCGAAAGTCAATAACTTCCAAGGAGAAAGAACCCCCATCTGAAAAGCCAAAGCCGCCGGCTAAGGAAGAATGAGACGGATCATTGAAAAATTAGCTCAAAAGCGCAGAGAAAAAGAAGAAGATTTTGCTAAGAAACTCAAAGAAATAGAGGAAAAGAGCGGAGAAGATTTCTCCTTAAAAAGTTCCCTCCGCTTCCAAAATCTCCTCTCTCGCCTGGAAGACATTTTAAAATCTAAAGAAGAGCCCTCAGAAAAGAAAAAACGGCGCTCCTCTTCTCATTTAATCAAATCCTCAAAAATAGACTCTGCCCAGGAACTCATCAATCAACAGGTTTATCTTGTCCTCAAAGAATTCCAGAATACTCTGGATCATAATTTTGCCCAGATAAAAGAGCTTCTCTCTCAAGTCTCAGAGCTGGTCCAGGTTAATACCAGCTTGGCAGATGCAAGGGACAGAGAGTGGGATGCACTGGGATCGAACCATGTGGCCATGATTTTCAAAAGCATGGAATGGCGGGTGGACAAACTGGCGGCAGAATACCAAGATGTGAAAATTCTTATGAAAAAATTTCTGTTTCTCAAAGAAAAATTGAACAGTCTCCTTTCTGTTCTTGAGGAGAAAAAAACTCCCTCTTCCGCTCAAGTTAAAGAAATATTAGAGCCTCTGGAAGACTGGAGGTATGCAGGGTTTGAAAATCGATTCAGGGGTTCTGAGGAAGAAGTGAAAAAGCAGCAGGCAGATTATCTTCCCTACTTTAAAAAAAAGGGAAAAATTTTGGACTTAGGCTGCGGGCGGGGTGAATTCCTTGAGCTTTTAGAAAAAAATGGAGTGGAAGCTATAGGCATAGACCTAAACGACCAGATGATTGATATCTGCCTGGAGAAGGGCCTCAACTGCCAGAAAGGCGATATCCTGGAGAAGCTGGCTGAATGGGATGATGGCTCTCTCTCGGGCCTATTTTCATCCCAAGTCATCGAGCACCTGCCACCTGCTTATCTGAAGCGCCTGTTAGAGCTGGCTTATTTCAAGCTCGCCCCTTCAAGCTACATAGTCCTGGAAACTATAAACCCTGTATCTGTTTTCAGCCTAGTTCAGGTATATTTCTTAGACCTCTCCCATCAAAAACCCCTTCATCCTCAGGCTATTAAATTCCTAATGGAAAGCTTGGGCTTTGAGGAGGTGGAGATAAAATATTCCACTCCTATCAAAGAAGAAAGACTCCATGAGTTACTGGGAGCTGATGAAATTTCCTCCATCTTAAATCAGAATATCGATAAACTGAATGAACTTCTGTATGCTCCCTCTAATTACGCTGCCATCGGCTTAAAAAGATAAAAATGCCTCTCTATGCAGGCTTCGATTTGGGAGGAACCCAACTAAAATACGGCCTGGTCGATGAAAGGGGAAGAATGCTCTACAAAGAAAAAGCATCCTCTCCTGCCGCAATTGAGGACTTACTCCGACTACTAAAGAATCTTTGGGAAGATATCAAAAGCAAGGGAAAAACAGAAGTCAAGGCTGTCGGATTTGGATTTCCGGGAATTTTCAGCCTGAGCGAACAAAAAATTCTTCAATCTCCTAATTACCCTTCCCTTGATAACTTCGACCTCCTTCCTGCCCTTTCCCGTATTATTGAAGTTCCCTTCTGGGTGGATAACGATGCCAACATGGCCGCCTACGGAGAATTTAAGGCTGGAGGAGGTAAAGGAGTCCAGAGCTTGGTCTTGCTGACCATCGGCACTGGTGTCGGCTCGGGAATTATCCTTGAGGGAAAACTCTGGCAAGGTAAATGCGGCTTTGCTGGCGAGCTGGGACATTTGACCGTAAACCCTAAGGGAGAAAGATGCAGATGCGGGGGGCAGGGCTGCCTGGAGACAGAAGTCTCGGCCTTGAAAATAGCCAAGAATTACACCCTCTTGAAAAAGATAGAAATGGATATCTCGGCAGAAGAGGTTTTCCGCAGGGCTCGAAAAGGGGATGAGGCGGCTCAACAGGCTTTTGCCCAAGCAAGCTATTATCTGGGAATAGCACTTGCGGCCACAATAAATTTTTTAAATCCGGATAAAATCCTCCTGGGCGGGGGAGTGATGTCAGCCGAAGATTATCTTCTTCCCCTCACTCTCGAAGAGACTCGAAGAAGAGCGTACAAAGCATCCTTTGAATGTTGCTCCATCGAAAGGGCGAGCATTGGGAACGATGCTGGCCTTATCGGAGCTGCTCTTTGGGCTAAGGAACAAGTAAAGAGCGGGCAGTAGAAAAAAGAGACAGACTACTTTTTTGTTGCATTTGCTTTGGGCCATGTCCCTTTTGCTTATGTAACTCAACAGTATCGCTGTGGATAAAACTATAAAAAAGTAGCCTGTGTTTTTCCCTTTTTTTGAGTCCATTCTTCAATAAATTGAATTTTATTCAATATTTTGAATTTTTCTAAAAAAGATGCATCCCATCTATAACCTATCCTCTTGAAAATAAAATAGTTATGAAAATGATATTCTGGCATGTTATTTGCATACTTAATTAAAGAAGATTATAACTTATAAAATATAATTTACGGTGGATAAAAAAGTAAATTCCTCTTGCGGATACACCATCCCCAAAACTCTGAGCCAATCCATCTACGACTTTCTTAAAGAAGCCATCATAAATAATAAACTCACAGCTAATCAAAAGATAAACGAATATGAAGTTTCTGACAGACTATAAATCAGTGAATAAAAGGAGGTGAGAATCAAACAGAATATATCAATGATAAGGAATTTTAAGGGGAGTGTTAATTACGCATAACACTCCAGGGATTTTGCA
>Ga0114921_10001436_pt1 | contig 10909 bp, 7 predicted proteins | sample BentaG_FD_87016 | JGI IMG/M metagenome (GOLD analysis project Ga0114921, IMG submission 87016) | Deep subsurface microbial communities from South Atlantic Ocean to uncover new lineages of life (NeLLi) - Benguela_00093 metaG | ecosystem: Environmental > Aquatic > Marine > Oceanic > Sediment ...
ACCTGAATGATAAACGCTATAGCCAGCCAAAAGAACAGGAGCCACCACGACTCCAGTGCGAGCCGAGATGAGTTCTGACATGCCCATAGCTTCATAATAATCGGTTCCTAAAGGCATATGAGGCCCATGCTGTTCGGTGGATCCCAGAGGAATGATAACCATATCGCAAGTTTTTAAATAGTCTCTAACATCCGTCCAGGTCATTTCCTGAAGGACTAGAGCCTCGTCTTTTGTCTGAGGAAAGGTTAAACCGACTAATAAAAGAGAGGTTGTTGTGATAATAAAAATCCTAAAAGCCGCAGACTTCATAATCTTCCTCCTTATGGAAATTTAATTTTATCTTTTTAGGATATAGAAATCTTTTTTTCGCTTATTCATCTCTATATGTTTGAAATCAATAACTTTATAACCTCTTTGGAATAAACTCTGGAAAACTTGTCTTGTTTTCATCCTCCACTCAAGAGGAATTTCCCTTATTCTTCTATCCTCAACATCTGTCTCCCTCAGCATCTTGTAGAAATCAAATGGAATCTCAACCAGTAAAAAATCCTGGTCTAGACTGAGGTTTATCTCTTTGATAACTTCAAGATCCAGAATACTGCTCTTTCCCTGGATTTCAGCATAGGCAACTTCTGTGACAATTTGCTTTTTTTCGAGCAAGGATTCAAGATCATAGGCAGGCCTTTGAGTCTCTTTCTTTAAATCCCATAACATAACAAACCTGTCGCTCGGAATATCTTCTCTATTTAGATTGCCTCCGAAATCACCATAAATATCCACTCTGTAATGAATAACTTCCATCCCAAAATGGTGGATGTTTCTGTAGGCATTCATTCCTGTTAAGGGGTCATATGTAGAGGTTACTTTATGAATTCCGAATAAATCTATTACTTTTTCTCTCTGGAATTCTTTGATTAAAATCCCAAGACCATAGGTCTGAAAATCTTCCCTCACTCCAACGTACTGGGAATAGAACTGCAGGTTATCCAAGCTTCTAAAGGCAACTTTTTTATCCATCACACCCACATACCCGTGAGAGAAACCAACCTGATGAGCATAGTCCTGCTTAGAAAAATCGCCTTCCTCTGTCTCGGTATAGACAGCAATCAAAAGGTTGCTTCCATCAAAAAAAATATTTTCACACATCATGTTCCTCGGGCCAGGCATATTATCATAAGGAAAGCACCAAATTTCTTCCCTCAACTTTTCATACTTCAAGTAATCTTCTGGATCTCTTGAAGTTTCAACTTTAAGTAAAAATTTTTTTCCCTTTCTCTCAATAATCTTCTCTAATCCTTCCATAACTTCATTCACCATACAAAATGTTCGATTCTTAAAAAATTTTATCGAAACTTCCTGTATATTGCAAACAAGAGTTTGGAAAAGTAAACATCTCTTTTTCCTTCAGGCGAGGAAGTCTTTGGGAATGGCTTCGCTCCCGTTCAGATTTTTAACGCCATTCTCCATCCGGCCTTCTCGGCTGCTGCGTAACTCGCTCCACTCAAACATACTCGCAGGTCGACTCCACTTCGTACCTAGCGAAGGTCAGTGGGTGAAAAAACCGTTTGAAGGTGGAGCGGGCACGGTTCCTCTCCGATGAGGAGAGGAGAGCGAAGCCTGAAACCGAGCAACTTTTGCCTCGCTGGGGCAAAAGTTGCGTGTTTTGGAATCCACTGACCTGAGCTCTTCTTCAAAGGTCGCTTCATCCATTCCCAAAGACTCTCTATAATGAACACATGTTTGCTATCACGAAAAAAGAGATGTTCCCTTATATAGGAAATGAAATAAAATTTGAATTCTTTTGATTTTTAGTATATTGTAGAAATCTTTTAAATCCAGTATTCTAATCCTTCTTTAAATCCTCCAAGAAGGAGGCATTAAATGAAAATCTACAGGAATCATTCCTTCTTTTGGCTAATAATTCTTCTTCTATTCATACCTCTCCTCCTACAGGCAACAGAATTTGAGGTCAAAATCATCGAGAATTCCAAGGATTTACCCTATGAATTCTGCCGCATCTGGAAAAAAGGAGATATTTTTGTATCTAACGGAAAAAATTGGGCTTTAATAGGTGGCCCAGAGAGGCCTCTGAAAACATTTGACCGTGTCTATGCCATGGAAGCCAATGCCAGAGGAAGCATCCTCAGCTTCGTACCTGCTGGGAAAAATTTGATGAGCGATACGGGAATAGGTGCACCAGTCATAGAAATAAAGGACAAAAGGAAATATCTGACCTATACTTTCTTTAAACAAATAAAGAAAGACGCTTCAGAAGAAAATCTGCACTTTGAAGCCTTTGCCCTCTATGAAGAAGAAGGCAAAAAAGCCGAGATCAAGACCCGTTACAATTTCTTTTCACAGAGAGGAAGGATAGATATCATCTCTTCCCTGAAAAACACAGGAAAAGAAGAATTCGAAGACTTGGACTACAGACTCTATTTTAACGCTTTCCACCGCTATTATTTCAATCCTTTTGATTGGAAGCACCATCCACATCTCAACTACCGCGTCTACCAGAAAAAGGGGCATTATCTGGCTTGGCTTAACATGAATCCTTATCAAGAGGAACCTGTACCAGGAAAGCTCTCTCCCGGAGAGACTTTTAAGGTTCACCACATTCTCCTCACTGATACTCAATGGGAAAGTTTGCTCAAGGAAATTTACCAGATCTTTAACATCGAAACGTTTCAGGCTGAAGTGCAATTTAAAGACTTTGATGGTGATACAATGGAAGTCATCATCAAAGAAGTTGTATCTGATTCCATATTTTTCCGTTCGTTCCTGGAAGAATCTGCTTATATCAAGCTCTCTCTCCCGGAAGGCGCCTATAAGGTAAGAGCAAATTTTTTTCCTGCGGTTGGCGAGGAATTCCTGGTTGTGGGTAAAGACAAAAAAAATTCATGTATCCTGAGGAATTCTGCTCATGGAACATTAAAAATCAAAATCAGAGATAGCAAAGGAGAATTTGTCCCTGGTAAGGTAACATTTATTGGACTGGATCCAACCAAGTCTCCCTATTTTGAACCCGAAAATCCTGCAGAAACCGAAAAGTATTGGGAACCTTTTAAAAATTCTCTGTATCCTCCTGAAGAAGGAATTGAGGTGAAAGTTCCTGTCGGAAGTTATCTTGTTTATGCTTCAAGGGGTCCGGAATACACTCTAGACCAAAAGATTGTAGAAGTCCTTGAAGACGAACATCGGGAATTGATCTTCACTATCGATAAGGTCGTCAAACCGACGAACCTTATTTCGATCGATCCCCATATGCATACCCAGAACTCAGATGGGGATCTCCTCATCCCTGAGAGGATAAAGTCTGTTGTGGCTGAAGGAGTGGATGTGGCTGTAGCCACAGACCATAACTACATAATCGATTATGCCCCAGCACTTAAAGAGCTTGGCTTGAGTGAGTATTTAGCCGTTATCCGAGGAAATGAAGTAACCACCAGCAGAGTTATCCACTATAACACATATCCCTTAAAATACAGGCCAGATGAAGAACATAATGGTGCCATCAATTCTCTGGCTGAAGAGGCATCTACCCTTTTTAAGGCAAGCCGTAAAAAGGACCCGGAGTGTATCCTTCAAGTCAATCATCCCCGCGCTGGGACTCTTGGATACTTTAATAATTTTCATCTCGACCAGGAATCAGCAGCCTACGCTTTAAACACCTTTGACACTTCCTTTGATGTACTGGAAATTATGAACGGGCCATATTATTACCACTCTAATCAATCAGCGATAGAAGATTGGTTTCATCTTTTGAATCGAGGCTATGTCTTCCCCCTTGTTGGTTCTTCAGATTCCCACTCTGCAGATAGAGAAGAACCTGGCTATTCCAGAACATATGTTTATTATGAAGGAGAAAAGGGCGAGAATCTAAACCTGGCTGCCCTGATGAAGTCTATCAAAAAGGGGCGTTCTTTTGCCAGTAATGGCCCTCTAGTAGAACTCAAGATAGACGGAAAATACACTCCTGGAGATGCTTTTACCTCAAAAGATGGAAAAGTCGATATCAAGATAACAGTTCAAGGCGCTCCCTGGATTGCGGTGGACGAGGTTAGAGTTATCGTAAACGGCGAGAGAAAAATCATCTTCCCTGTGAGAACCAAGGAAAACCTTATTATAAAATTCACGGAAGAAATTAGCCTGAATCTGAGTAAGGATTCTTACATCGCAGTTGAAGTCCTGGGGAAAAAAAGTCTCTATCCGGTTGTACAGCGCCCCTCACGGAGTGGAAAACTCGAAGATGCTGTGCTCCCTTATGCCCTGACTAATCCTGTTTTTATAGATGTGGACGGTAACAACAGGTTTGATCCTCCCCTGCCCAAAAAAATCAAGCTGACCACTGACATTCCAGAATCAGATGTCCCTGTTGCGCGTCATTAGAAAATTCAGATTGGTCTGAGATATTAATGATGACCAGAAAACCAGAATTCCGAAGGAAAAGAAAAAATTGACAAGGAATACACTTTAATTGAGATGAGATTGTTTTCAATTCATTGCTTGAAAAATGGGGAATTAATTGATAGAAAGAGGACGGCATTACTATGATTCTTGCGCCTCGTACATTTTCTATGGCAAAACGCGCCATAAAAAACTATTTCTCCAAAAGACCTTTTTGTGTTTCCTTTGAAGTCACTCACCGCTGTAATGCCCGCTGTCTACACTGCCACTTGGGAGGTCCCGTAGAGGAAAAGAGAGCCAGCCCTCAAAGATATGGGGAAATATGCCGAAAAATCAAGCCCCTGGTGGCTCAACTATCTGGTGGTGAGCCTCTTCTCCGGAAGGATCTAGAGCAAATCGTAAAGGCTTTAAGAATCCCCAATGGAGCTCCTTACATAGTCATTACCACCAATGGTGTGCTCTTAACGAAAGAGAAATACTATCGACTTCGACAGGCTGGCACGGATGAAATTTCTCTCTCTCTTGACTACCCTGATGAGCGGCACGATGAATTCCGCCGAGTACCCGGACTCTTCACGCGCATAGAAACGCTTGTCAGGGAGCTCGATTCGGACAATCACAAAGCAATCACTCTCTGCTGCGTCATACAAAGCGATAATTTTAGGGAACTCCCCCAGATGGCTGAGTTGGCCAGAAAATGGAACGTCAAGATCAATTTCAGTGCATACACACCGCTAAGAACAAAAGATAAAAAATACATGATTTTGAAAGAAGATTTTGATGAATTCAGAGAGATACTCAAAAAGTTGCTCAGGTTTAAGAAAAAACACAAGAATATTTACACTTCGGATTATATCTTTAAGAGAATGATCGAGTTCTTCGATAAAGGATTTATTCCTAAGTGCCTTACGGGGGAAAAATTTTATAACGTAAATCCTGATGCAACTTTCTCTCCCTGTGGTTTAATCATAACGGATTATAAATCTCCAAAGGAACTTTTCCATAACTTTGTCAAAAAAAACACCTGTACATATTGTTACACAGCCATACGCGGCAATTCTGAGAAGCCTGCTAAGTATTTGGTTTTAGATAGCTTAAGAGCAATTCGATAAATACATCTAAATCACACATATCCTCTCATTTTTCTGGATTGCAGATTATAGGCTCAACAATTGACTCAATCTTAATCGGTGCAGTAATTTTTTCAATCCCTCTCTTGAATAAAAAGAGATTAATTGATAAAAAGGTCTATTAAAAAAAAATGAGCTAAATCCGTACTTAATAAAAAATTATATTAAGGCTCATGAAAAGCATAGAAGTACATATTCAATAGCAATAAATTCAATGAATGACAACAATATTTCTATAACATCCGCTGGAAAAACGAACGAGGTACCATCCAAATTCAAGACATTCCTTTTCATTTTTGAAGTCAGCCTGGCTATCATATTGCTGGTTGTATGGTACAGCTTCGAATCTATCCGGAAAAGCAAAGTAATATGGGTTCTTTACTTCTACAGCTATCCCTCCAATTTTTTTATTTCCATACTACCCCATGAGCCTGCTATCCTTTATTTTGGCAAATTTTACTCTCCTTTAATCGTTGCCTTGGTTTGTATTGCCGGTGTAGTTCCAACCGAAATTATTAATTACTCTGTTATCAAGTTTTTTACAGATATAAGGCTCTTTAAAAAAGCCAGCCAAAGCAAATTTGTTTCCAAGGTGGTAGAACTCTTCAACAAAGCTCCTTTCACTGCTCTCTTGATAGCAGGGCTTACGCCTATACCCTTCTATCCTTTCCGCTTCTTGGTAGTTCTGGCTGATTATCCCATAGTAAAATACACATTAGCAGTTTTTCTTTCCAGAACTCCTCGCTATTTTTTCCTGGCCTTCCTTGGTTATGCACTTAAAATTCCTGATTATCTGTTGATTACAATATTCATTATTCTCCTTCTCGCGACTAACATTCCCTTTGTGACCAACCTGCTAAAAAAGAGAAAGAGGAAAAAGCCAATTGCATCTTAAGGCTTTAGTCACTGGTGCCACAGGCTTTATCGGAAGCCATCTGGTTGAAACTCTTATAACCAAAAATTGGGATATAACATGTCTTATTAGATCCAAGAGTCGGGTCGATTTCCTCAAAAAATTCCCGGTTCATTTTGTGATCAGCCAGCCTGACAGTCCAGAATCCTTCGAGAAGGCGGTGATAGGGCAAGATTATGCTTTCCACTTGGCCGGGCGTATTCTTTCAGCAAGTCCTAGAACCTATGACCTAGCCAATCGTCAACTCACCAGAAATTTAATTCATGCATGCTTGCGTAAAAATCCAACCATAAAGCGCTTTGTTCACGTCTCATCCATAGCAGCAGCAGGGCCTTCCCCTCCTGGTCAATATGCAGATGAAACTCAGCCATGTGCTCCGACTTCAGAATACGGAAGAAGCAAACTCAGGGGTGAGGAAGCTGTCCAGGAAATCTGGGATTCAATCCCCGCTACCATAATTCGTCCTCCCAATGTATACGGGCCTCGTCAAAAGGAAACAGAGCAGTTGATTAAAGTCTTAAGCAAAAGAATCGTTCCTATGCTCAAACAAGAAGACAAGACAACCAGCCTTATTTATGTCAAGGACCTCGTTGACGGTATTATCCAGGCAGCTTTTTCTCCTAAAACGAGAAGCCAAGTTTATTATTTAACCGATGGTAAAGGTTATTCCTGGCGAGAAATTACTCTCATGCTGAAGAAACATCTTCTGGGTAATTCTCTGCACTTTCCTCTACCAGAGGAGTTCATCTATTTTTCTGCCTTTCTTGTTGATATGTTAAAAAGGACAAAACTTATAAAATCCTTTTTCGGCCGAAGGGCCTGGAAAGCCATGGTACAGACTCCTTGGTTGTTCTCACCGGCAAAAGCAGAGAAAGATTTTGGCTTTAAGACCAAGTACAACTTAGAAAAGGGAATCAAAGAAACCGTTGATTATTATAAACATAAGTTTAGTTAGGGTTTGATAAATCGGTTCTCTGCCATTTTGTGTAAGTAAGACATGTTTCTTGACACCAAAGGAAAATATTCGGAATGGAAGAAGCGACCTTTGAAGATTTAGCCTTCCCGAAATGTTCTTCGAGGGAACCCGACAGAGTCGGGTCCGAGGACTGTGTGAGCACGGTGTGGGCAATCGGGCGGTGTCGAGAATAGCTGAGGGGAATGAGGCGTGAGATGGATAGACAGGCGGAGTTCCGCAGGACCGAGAAGAGCGTTAAGGGAATGGCGTAAAAAATCTGAACGGGAGCGAGGCCATTCCGAATATTTAATGATCATGACCCACACAAAATAAAGAGAGCTGATAAATCAAATCCCTACAAATTTTTTCTGCTAACTCTTTACTCCTCACTTTTTACTTCCTTAAACTTTCAACGTTAAACCTTAAACCACTCGTCCGTTTTTGACTTAAACCTATCGAGATGCTATTAATATGGTGAGTTATTTTTATCATGGATGAGAAAAAAAGCTCTGACAATAAGATTATATGTATTGTCAACCCCAGTGCAGCCCGGAACAAATGGAAGAGAAGAAATAAGCTCAGAAAATATCTCCAGAAAAATCTGCCGGGGAAGCTCGTTGATATTCAGAGTGGAAAAGAAGATACTATTGAGATTGCCCGCAAACACTCTTTTGAGCAGAATATCATAGTAGCTGTGGGGGGAGATGGGACAATCGCCGATGTTCTTCAAGGAATCATAGATAGTGGAAGGGAAAATCATGCCACTCTAGGTCTCGTTCCTTTTGGAAGTGGGAACGCTTTCAGAAAATCTCTCGGAATTCCCAAGAATGTGAAAAAGGCCATCACAATCCTCTCCAGAGGCAAATACCAGGATATCGATCTGATCGATATTGATGGAATAGTAGCGGGCATTGCCAGCATTGGAGCAACTGCAAAGGTTACCCAGCTGAAACTTCAACACAGCATTTCGGGTCTATTCGGCCATCTTCTGGCTTCAAGGATTCTAGTCAATTACCCACGAAAGGAGCATGAAATCGAGCTTATCGACGGAATTGATGACAAGGGAGAACATTTCGATAAAAAGATATTGAAGCTTCAACTTTTCGATTGCGTTGTCGGAAAAACGAAATATTTTGGCTACAGCTGGAAGGTAGCTCCAAAAGCTAAAATTGACGATGGCTATCTTGACATCACCTTCTTTGAAACGAGTGGAGTGAAATATTTAATGCTCTTCCCTTTCATCTTTTTTGGCATCTTGCAAAAAAGGCAGATGCACTTCAAGGCAAAAAAAATGACCATTCGAGGTGAAAATCTCCCTGTTCAGTACAACGGGGAGTTTCTCGGAGTGAAGAACAAATTTGAATTCACGGTTCTTCCCCAAGCCTTGAAAGTCATTACTCCACAAACAGTAAACATCAAAGAGCTAGAGGAACAAAATTGAAGAGATTGCCGCGCTCCTTATAGTTATCTCGCCATGACATTATTAAAATTTTGTAGGGATTTCATTCATCAAGCCCTAACTAGATTGCCTTTCTTGTCAGTCTAGCTCGTCCAGCTCATTATTTCTCCCTTGCCTTCTGAACAATCCTTTTCACATCTTCAAGCATTGTGGGTGCATGGTAGATGATTCCATCCTTAATCGTCCATTTCACTCCACCTTTTGTTATCAACTTTCCATCCTTCAAATCAGTGACTCCAGTAGGATAGAGCACTTTTAGATTCTCCAGAGGATTTTCATCGACAATGATAAGGTCAGCAAGATAGCCTTTTCGGATTCGACCCAGCTTATTTTCCATTCCCAATATTCTGGCATTGTTCCCTGTGGCATGCTGAATGACATCTATGGGATGAAATCCTGCTTCTTGGTGGAGTTCCAGCTCTCTGATGAGGCTGAAACCGTAGAGCATATATATATATCCAGCATCCTCACCAACACCTACCACTCCTCCCATCCTGGAAAAATCTTGCACTGCAGCCATCCAAATCTTATAGTTTTCTCGCCAGAAGATTTCATCAGTGGTGCTCCAATTCCATTGATAGGAACCATGATAGGCTGGATTAGGTTTGAAATATTCGGCTACTGCAGGATGGAGATAATCTTTGAACCAGGGTTGATTCATAGCCCGGAGCAAATCTCGGTTTGCCTCATAGATGACCAAAGTAGGACACCAGGCAACGCCTTTCTCTACCAGCCTCTCCAGGACTTTTTTTAATTTCTTAGGATCAGTCTCTCGCCAGAGTCGGCCTGCATACCGGAATCGGTCATCTTCGCTGCTGTAATTGTACCAGGAAGGAAAATTCTGAGATCCATGCAAAGCCGCATCAGGGACTCCATACCAATGCTCGATGGTGGTCACTCCAAAAGCAGCATCATCCCAGGCATCCGTTTCCTCAACACCTACATGGTGAGCCACTCTAAGACCCAGCTTGTTCGCTTCCTCAAGAGCCGCTTTCACGATATCGCGGTCCATTCCAAATATTTTTATTCCGTCTCCGCCTCTCTTTTCCATCTCCTGAACACTGAGACGGGCTTCTTCAGGAGTTGCTCCCCAGGCCCTCATATAAAGAAATATACGCGGCGCTGCAATCAGTCCTTCCTGGCTTTTACGGCGCTCTTCTACCGTTTTATCATAATTGCTTCCTACATCACGAACTGTGGTTATTCCACAAGCAAGCCAGAGTTTATATATATACTCGAAAGGAAGAGGTTGATCCGCACGGCTGTCGTGAATATGGGCATGGATATTGATAAGACCTGGGAGTAAATGCATTCCTGTTCCATCAAGAACATGTTCTTCTTTCTGGTAAGCATTCTCGGCTCTTCTTGCGCGGCGGATGGAATGAATCGTGTTTCCTTCGATAACTACGTCTAAAGGACCTCTTGGCGGAGTACCTTTTCCATCGATAACAACAACGTTTCTTATAACCAGTCGGTCATATCTCTGTCCACTCTCCACTCCTCTCGTTTCGCTGCTCAAAGCTTGAGTCAGCAAGAGACAAAACAAAATAATAAAAATAATGCTAAGACAGTTTTTTAAGGCCCTCATGCAATCCTCCTCTAAATTTTTTCTTCTACTTTACTCAAAAAAGAAGCTTGGGTCTATAAAAAAAACATTTGATGTTGATAATATCCACTAAAATTGCTAGCCTATTTTTTTCAGAAAATTTGGATAGATAGGGAGAAATTTATCGGCCTGAAAGCTGAGCTGTATGCTAAAAGCGGAAAACTGCTGAAGGTCCTGACTGTGGAAAACATCAAATCATTCAAGAAGAGATACTACCCCACTAAAGTCACCATGGAAGACAAACTGAGGGAAAACTCAAAAACTGAGATGCTAATCACCAAGATAAATTTCGATATTCCCATCCCAGCTGGCACCTTGTACTCGTTCACTACATAGGTGACACATTGCTTTTTTCTCTTTTCAACCGTAGTTGATAATATTCGTAGGGTGTTAAATAATCAAGAGCTTGATGAGGTCTTATGTAGTTATAGACATATTC
>Ga0114921_10001437_pt1 | contig 10907 bp, 13 predicted proteins | sample BentaG_FD_87016 | JGI IMG/M metagenome (GOLD analysis project Ga0114921, IMG submission 87016) | Deep subsurface microbial communities from South Atlantic Ocean to uncover new lineages of life (NeLLi) - Benguela_00093 metaG | ecosystem: Environmental > Aquatic > Marine > Oceanic > Sediment ...
AGCCCCCGTCTTCACCTTCCTTAAAGGTCACAGATTTTGTTAAACGTGTAAACGCTCGCCCAAGTTTTTCTCATTTGTCAAAAGTAAAGATTTGAGCCAGATCCACTCTTTTACTGGACTGTAAAATCTCTGAACGTAATCAATAGACAGCGTCGAATCATAGTGATCTGGAGACTGAGAGTAGATGCTCTCTTCTGATTTTATCATGAAGTCACCCCCGATGAGCGTGAAGTATAATGGCAAAGCTCACTTGTCCCGCTGTAGTTTGGCGGGATCAGTGTTCAGTGCCTTGTTAGTTGCGGCCTATATCCAAACGTCGTCTTCCGCCGTGAAATCACCGCCAGCGTCACCAGTGTTTATCGTACCTGCAGGTTCGATAAGCATTATTTTGCATTCCTTTTCGGCGAATGGTTTGTGCTCCACCCCCTTCGGGACCACAAACATCTCTCCTGATTGCAGGTCAACTTTGCCGTCACGGAACTCGATGCTCATTTCTCCACCCAGAGTTATGAAAACCTCGTCCGTATCAGCGTGACTGTGCCAGACAAAATCGCCTTGGAGCTTAACCAGTTTGAAACGGTAATCATTCATCTGGGCAATTATTTTTGGTGACCAATGATCGGAAAACCTGGCGAATTTTTCTTCAAGGTTAAGTGCCGAATATTTCATACTAGTCTCCGAAATTTTAGGCAGCTAAGGGCCAGCTTGAGTGGCCGACTAGATGCGGTTGCCAGGTTTTCTTTAGCGCGGAAAAGCTTTCATGCACGGGGTACGTATCATAGACAATCGTGAGCTTCTTAATCAGCGGTGGCTCACCCTCAAACTCAAAAACATCAATGCAATTAAAAGCCACGATTGCCCCTGACTTCATCGTCCACCGGTAAAGAAATTGCATGGCCCCTGAGGCAGAATCATCATGGCTTAAGAACAGATTCTTAAGCTCCAGTTCTGAATTGCTAGTGTCTGAAGCTACTTCTCGATAAAAGCGAGATGCCTCGACGGTTCCGTACAGAGGTGATTCCACAATGCCGTCTGGAGCAAAGAGAGCGATGATCTCTTCGGTTGCGCCCCGATGCAGAGCATCTAGGTATGATAGCATGATCGATTCTTTGTTCATGTGAATATCGGGGTCAGTTCTAAACAGGCTGTTGCTCAAAGGGATTTCGGCAACAGCCTGTCAAAACCTGACCCCAATTCATTATTGGTTCTTGCTTCAAATGTACTCCAAGGCTTTGCTCTTAATCTCACTGTCGATTTCCGGATCCAGCCATTTCATCCCCGGCCGGTTTGCTCTAAGCGCTTGGTATCCGGCTGCGTAAAGCAGCGTATGCGTGGCCTGGATGATCCGTGTGGGCAGGCACTCCATTCGACCATCAAAATTCACTGGGAAGGAGGCATGGATAAATGCCACCTGCCTCTGTCTCTGTGCATCTCTGATCTTCAGCGTAGCACGAATCCCGCCCTTCCTGGCTTCTTGTTTGTTCACAATCTCAATTTCGTCGTCTGGATAGAGTTCGGCCAGATCCACGAATTGTTTCCGATTGAACTCGACAGCTGCGGACGAAGTGCTAACAAGATATGCGTAACTCGAAAGGCATCCCCAGTCTTTGAGACCAAAGGAAGCATAACCCGTACAGCCTACTACTAGATCGAAGTTCTTCTCCTTTGGCAAAGAGATGTGCGGTTCACCGCCTAGTTCCGCGATTCTTTGATGTTTCGTCTCGTCCGTGTCTACTACCTGTATGGGACCAGCATGATCAAAGTCCTTCAAGGCTTGAAAAACTGCTTGACCGACTGGGCCAAATCCAATGATTGCCGTGCGCCCAAGGTTGTTTATTTCGATTCCTTCGCGGTCAAAGACGTTGACCACAGCTCTTGAAGCGGCTACACCAATAAAAGGGGCTTCAAACTCCACCTTCGTGCTGCAGCGAGCAATGCTGACCACAGGGGCCTCAAGAGCATCCTCAACCAGCCGCCTGTATTGTTTTTCTTCCAGGTATCGATGGCCGCGGGTTGTTTGCTCAACGATGGCAGTTCTTCGTCTGAAAGCATTAGTGAAACCAGGTTCAAAAACCTCAATGTTCTTTAATGCCCGGACGAAGTAAGCGCCATCATCAACCACGAGCAAGCGAGAATGGGATACCCGGTTGGCAAGGTAGTAGACAATATCTTCTATGCGGCGCAACTGTATGGTGGAGTAAGGCGCAATCGGGTCTCGGAAGGGAGGTGCGATCTGAAGGGCTGGAATCCCAAACCGCTTTGGGATCTCTTTGCGTACGCGTTCGTTGGTTGAGTAGGGAATATCCACCAGCCATGTCCTCTCAGGTCTAAGGCCTTCCTCGAAGAGTGCTTCCAAGCGAAGCAGAAAAGGCCCTAAATTATGCTGAATCAGGAGCACTTCCAAATCCGCGAAAGAATCGTTTTTTCTGCTATGCGCTTGGCGAAAGCTGTCAAGTAAGGGCAAGGATGTGGGAAACTCATCCGCTATCTCTGTGGGAAATGTTTTCAACGCATACTGGATTCTCTCTTCGTACATTGCAGCACCCCGATTGTCTGCCTAACGACTCACAAAATAAGCTTTACCCTCGACTTGGGGGAAATGATGAACTGGGCGTTCTTCTCTGGATCGAGAAGAGAGCATGCTGTCTTGATGAACTGGCCTGTTTACTTTCGCTCATCATTTTTCCCAACAAAGATGGCAAGCGAAGCGCAGCACAAAGCGAACGTCAGTGACGGGCTAGCACGCCGTGCCATTGAGAAAACACCGCTGAAGGTTGTGCCGTCAGTCCCCATATACAGGTAACAGGAACTGGGGTGCCATTACAAGCAAATAGACTAAACGCTCACCTCTTGACATTGGTGGAATTGTGGTAGCGCGCGCCAAGCCTGCCTTGCCTTTTTTCCCTCTAATGAGGTTCAACAGAACTGGTGTGGCGAAGATTATCAACGCAAGTATCCACAGATTCAACCAACCAAACTGAAAGTGGAACCACTGAATACGTTATGTGCCTTTTCGCCAATGACTATCTGGACCAGTGTAAGCACCAAAGTGAGTATTTGACCATGTAGCTATCGGTACACGCATCACCCGCCGCGCCGAATGCGGGAAGGAGTCTTTGCCACAGGACCAACTCCAAAGCGCGTGCGGCCGCCGATACGCGAGCGCCGATAAGCGCGGTCGAGTACATGCGCTGCCCATCTCTTTATTTCTTCCTCTTGTCCTTTAAATAAAGTTCAGTTGAGTGGCCATCTCCTAATGATCTTTCTTCGATCTCAAAAAGCTTTATTGCTGCCACCAGGTCCCCTAACTTTTTGTAACCATAGTTTCGTGGATCGAACTCTGGTGCCTGTTTGGCAATGTTGCTACCTACTGGTGCAAGATGAGCCCATCCACTATCGTCAGAAGATGCTTCAACAGAGCTTCTTAATAAAGTAACAAGCTTTGTGTCTTGCTTGAGTTGGTTGGTTGTTTTGCGGCGCATTGTCTCGCCATTATCATCCTTGGATCGCAGCACTTCAGTGAATATGAACTTGTCACAGGCTGAAACGAATGGTTCAGGAGTTTTATTCTCGCCAAATCCATAAACAAAAAGACCGGCTTCTCTTATCCTTGATGCCAGCTTAGTAAAATCACTATCGCTCGATACGATACAGAATCCCTCAAATTTTCCGGTATAAAGCAAATCCATTGCGTCAATTATCATTGCACTATCCGTAGCATTTTTCCCCGCGGTATATCGAAACTGTTGTATGGGTTGAATTGAATACTGTAATAGAACTTCTTTCCACCCTTTAAGGTCTGGCACCGTCCAGTCACCGTAAATCCTTTTCACATTAGCCGTCCCATACTTTGCGATTTCCGCGAGAAGCCCTTCAACAATAGATGGTTGGGCGTTATCTGCGTCTATTAATACCGCCAATTTTTCTATATTTCCATCAGACATGTTTTCTCCTTTTGAGCTATCGTGGAGTTCACCCGCGGCGGGTAAATCCCGACAAGCTATTTAACAGTTAACTGTTTGCTGATAATTATAAATCTCGAAACGCCTCGGCTTTTAGCCCTCCGTGTGCAACGAATCGTTAGGCGAAATTTTATACGATCGTATTATATCTGTTGCATGCTGATGGCTAGAAACGACGGCCACCTCCTCGTCCGCCTCGTCCGCCTCTACCACCGCGACTTTCGGTGCGAGGGCGTACCTCATTCACGTTAAGCGTTCTTCCTTTTAACTCTTTGCCATTGAGGCCATCCATAGCAGATCGGGCTTCCGCCTCAGAGGGCATCTACCAATCCAAATCCTTTTGATTGACCACTATATTTGTCTTGTATAATAGTAGCAGATTCAACCTGTCCGAATGATTCGAACGCGAGCCGTAAATCATCTTCGGTGACCTCGTACGACACATTACCTACATAGATGTTCATTCTGATCTCCTTTTGCAAGGAATTATAGATTTGTAAATGCGTATCGTTCCGCTTCACCCGCCGCCAGAGCTGCTTTGGAAAGGAAGAAAACGAGAGAAAAACCAATAAAACTCAAAACTCAACAGGCCGTCGTTACTGGCGGTCGGTGTGCAAGCGGTTGTTCGATGGTTTTATTAAAGATCGCTCAATGAATGGTCTGGCTTCCTTTGATTTCTTTTGGAATATTTGGGTTATCATAAATAAAGTTGTTTAAATTGTCTATCGCCACCGGATCTTCGGGTAAATACAATAATGCTTTCTCCCAAGCCGCTTTTGCCTCGGAATATTCCCCCAGGTCATAATATGCTGTTCCCAGATTATTCCATGTTTCGTTAAGATGATATCGGTCTGTAGACGGATAATTCTTGATTGCAGTTTTGTACGCTTTTATTGCTCCTTGCATATCACCCTTTTCTTTGAGGACTATTCCTCTGACATAATTTGCCCGTGGGTGGTGTGGGGCAGAAAGGAGGCATTTCTCCAGATATTCGTTAGCCTTAATCATGTCAAAAAAAGTATAAACTATGGCATACCGGCAAAGTATTTCGGCTGTTTCCCCGATTTTCGATTTAGCCATATCCATCCATTTGAGGGCTTCTTTTAAATGCCCTTCCTCAGCAGCCGTCATGGCATGAACAATCTCCTTAAAAATCGGCTTGCAACAGAATTTATACTTCAACCCAGATGCACATGGACACAAATCATAACTATCCGGAATGAAAGCTTGAGATATTCTTTGTTCGCCGGTTGGAGGAGTGTCGTAGTCAAATCCGCCGGCACTTGCCATCGGTGAATAAAGATGCTCGCCGAATGATTTCTTCAACGGTCCAATTATCCGCTCGAAATAGGATAATGGCGCAACCTCAAATGAAATTCCTTTTTCTTCTGAATGTCTCCGGAATAAATCTTCAGCAGGATCTTGTGCGGGGCAGAAGAACTTTTTTGGCCAAGACTTTTTCGTCTTATAGGCATCTCGCATCAGTTTAGTGATTTCTTTTGTTTCCGGTAATTCACCTGGCACCACAATATTTCCAAAAACGTAGGTACTGGCAACATCGATTAAGAGGTAGATATCAACCGGCTGGTCCTGAACAAGGCTGTCCACACGAAATACCAGCCATGCTTCTCCTGGTTTAAATTGCTCAAGTGAATATCTCATTTAATGCTCGTTATCTATTATAGCGGGTAATCGTCTCTGTGGGGACACCCTTGGGAAAATTGAAGAACAGCAAGATGCGTTTCAGCTTCCCCAAGCTTATACATACACGAAAACATCTTTGCTGTTCAGACATGTATTCTCTAAGATTGATTTTATGTCTCTACCGTCGAACGTTTCCGGCAAATTGCAGGAAAAGCAAATGGGGCCTTGTTGAATGGTAGGTTTTCAAAGGCTTACGCAAATGAGAAAAACGCGACTGCTTTTCCTGCCAACCTTCATCTGATGGTTATAATCATTTCTATCATTTGAGACCCAATTCCAAATATAATGCCCCTTCAATAGGATTAGGTCTATAAGGTTTTATCTCTTTGAATCCTAAGGACTTATACAAAAAATTTGCGCTTTTCATTGAAGGGATTGTATCAAGTCTCATGCAGTCATAACCTATATCTTTTGCCGCATTGATGACTGTTTCAGCCAATAATCTTCCTACCCTTCGTCCTCTGAAATCCGGCCTCACATAAAGACGCTTCATCTCGCACACACCCTTCCCGAAATCTCGAAGGGCAACGCAGCCTATGGGATGGTTTTCGGAAACTGCTAAAAATAAATGGCCAATTGGTGGAGAATACTGACCCGGGAAATCGGCCAGCTCCTGATCAAAGTTCTGGAAGCACAGATCAAACCCTAATGATTCAGCATATTCTTGAAAAAGCTCCTTTGCTTTTGTAATTAGCTCATTCGTATTTGCCGGAACTATGTCTATCATGGTTTAAATCATAACGAAAAGCTCACCTGTACCGAAGCCACCAGGCTTTCGGTGTAAGGTGAAGCGCCGGGTTAAGCGGCGCTCACTATATTAATAGTGTGTTTTTATGACAACTAAGCCAGGCTCTTACAAATCTATCAACACCACTATACAAATCCGTATCGGTTGCGCAGCATTGTGGAAAGTTGGCACAGCAAATTTAGCACACGCTCAGCCAGCGGTTCGGTGAGCACACCACCAGCACCACAACTTGGGGTAATCAAGGCCCGCCTCAGAAGCAACTCCCGGTCAAAGCCCTTGCTTACTAATTGATCTATCCCTTTTTGGAAGCGAAGCAAGAGGGAGGAGACACTTTCTGTCGCAGCAGCCTCTCTATCCAGAGTGGGAACGATGCCCCAACCCAGACAACCACCTCGTTCAAGGAAAGTGGCTAGTTCTGTCGGGTAAAGAGTGATGGCCTGCAAGTGGTCGTAGGCGTCAAAGTCCAGGATGTCCAGGTCAGTCTCCATCAGCAGCGACCAGTCGGTGTTGGCCTCACAGTGGACACCAGCCAGCCCTCCCTGAGTATGGATCACGGCCGCCACCTCGTTCAGGTCACTGATGATGTCCTCCCGGCTGACTGTAAGGAATATCTGCGAACCAAAGTTGAGCAGCGATGGTTCGTCTATGAGAATTATTATCTGTTGGCCGAACGTGCCCAATCGAGCAATCTGCCACATCGCTTTCAATGCTACTGTCTTGACAATCATGTCTCGCAATTGGCCGTCATAGTAGGCGCATCGATCATTCTGATCTAAAAGGTTGACGCCGAGCGTGAAGGGGCCTGTAACCTGTCCCTTGAGCGCCACTCGCGGTACAGTTTGTTTCTGTAGCCTGGCGATGAACTCCATGAATCCCGCCGCATACTGTGCTGATATGGCGAAGTGATCAAGCGCAGCGTGGTCTCCATCTTCGGTCGCAGCAAGATAGTGAGTAAAAAATTGGGTGAGCTGATCGGTAAAGTCATCCGCCTTGGTATTGAAATAAATACGGTCTCCATCCTGTACCAGGCCCGGCATACCCTCGGTAAATTGCACCATCATATTCTCATAGAAGATACGTTTGGGGAACTGCACCCAGGAAGGGATTTCAGGAGTGCTCTCAAATATTAGCCTAGTTCCATGGGCTACATCCATATGGGGCAGACTGCCAATTGTGGTTGCCAAGCAACAGGGTTCAAAATTGTGCCGTAATGCATCTTCACCCATCATTTATTATGTCCTATCAACTGATTCGGTCTTCTGTCTTGTTGTTCCACTCAATACCTTCATTCCGCGCTCGTTGGCTGGAGCGGCTCCAGCGAAATCTGCTCAACCGGGTAGCAAATTATCCGGCGGAATATGGTAATTCGGCTTCACAACTGGGCGGCGCGGAGCGCCGCCTATGGTGATGCATAAGCTGCCGGGCAGTTAGAAACCAAGGCAGAAGAATACTCCCATAATTATGTAAACTGCACAAAATAACAAAAGGCATTGGTTTTGCCCGGTCAGTCTTCATGCAATTGCTGGAATTCCTTAGGTTGGTGAAGCAATACAGGTAAATGTCTAGCAAAGAGCTCAAAGTCTTTGTCTGTCGAATAAATGGAAAACTTGTTCCGAACTGCGACTGAGCAAATCAAGAAATCAGTATTTGATCCCTGGACACCTTTCGAACGGCAGAGATTGAAAGATGTGGCAGCGGTCACGTAGTCCTCGGTAAGAATTGGGAGATCAGGAAAGCTTTCTAGATGTTTCTGGAGCTTTTTGAATTGAGATTCGCTGCGAATGCCCGATAAGATCTCCTGACGTATGGGACCAATCATTTGGACTCGGTGGTCTTGGATCAGGTTTCGAAGTTCTTGAACCGAAGGAAAAGCACTTTGCTTGCCGCGCCTAAGTGCCAGGGACCATATACTTGTGTCCACAATAACCTTCATGACCGTCGTCTCTGTCTCTTATAATCATATTTAGGATCGTAATCCACAGTCCCAAACATCAAAAGAATTTTTTCTTGCTCCAAATGGTCTATATATTCGATTAGCGCTTCTGTGACAGCAGCTTTTTTTGTTTTGTGTCTGCCGAGTTTAACGGCTTTTATAATAAGTTCGTCATCTATTTGCAAATTAGTTGCCACAAAGATCACCCCCTAAAAGATTACACATAATATTACACATTAATTTGTGTGAAATCAACAGATAATTTGAAAATTCCAACGTGCTGCGAGATAAGCTGCATCCCTTGGGCGCGGTAAATGCTTTTCTTGCATCTGATAGGCCAATGGGGCGGAGCGAAGCGGAGTCGCGGCCAAGCTCAGCGGCGGCGTTCAGCCGTCCGCTGGAGCGCCTTTTTCGGCCTCCTTGTTGCGTATTCTCTCAATCGTTTCCTGTACTTCGGGCGTTTTCGAAGAAATCTGCGTTGCGGCCTCTTTCTTAAACCTGAAATCGCAATGCAGACAGCTGTCGGCAAGTGTTTGCGTGCGGATAAGGCCCCATCCCATGGCATCGCTCAACGCAATGTCTGACATGCAGACGTACGGGGCAAACTCCTCTCCCCCGTGTCTTTTCACAAAGCTGTGATTGCCGCATTGAAGGTAATTGACGCCAAAATCGTACTCGTCTCCCTGGCCAATGAGATACTCGACCTCAAAGTCGCCGAAGCAGACCCTTTGCTGTTGCCGGGCTCGCCTCGCCATAATCTTCCTCACAAGTCGTGAAAACATGAAACGCCTTAACAGCCATCGCTTCCATGGCGGAATCTGCGCCACTCTGAAGCGAAGTGCCTCGTGACACAGTTCCCATGCCTCTCCAGGTGGCTTGCCATGTTCCTTCATCGCCTTATAGACTGCGAGCTCTTGGGCAGTGATGAGGAGAAAGGTGTTGAGCGCCCTCGCCCGCGCCCCCTTAATGTAGGGAATCTCCGGGATGAGCTTCTCATATTCCTGGCGCACCTCTCTCTGCAGCGTGCTGGCGAACTCCTTGCCGTAGCGTGCGACGAGCGAATGTTCCATCAACGCAGCTGTCCGGTCGAACTCCTTCAGGAGCGTCTCTTTGCGCTCGCTGTAGTAACCCATTTTTTCCTCGGGCATTCTGTCTACCTCCGGTTTTTCGTATCCCTGTCAAGACTTGGGGGACATTCCCACGTTGTTGAGGCCTATCGTAAACAAACGGGCTCACATCTTAAATAATAAGTATTCGCTTCTTCATCTTATTAATCTTCCCCATAAGTCTTTTATCACTCGCCAGCTTTCCGGTAAAGTGATTGTAACTTAGGGTGATGGCAGGCCCTATCAGAAAAAAACTAAGACAGGATAACACCATGTAACCCACTAATATCTATAGAAAAAACAGGATATGTTACGTATAGCTTGCCAAAGTCCTCACATCGAACAAAGCCTAGATTTCAACTCGTAATAAAACGGCAAAGAGGAGGGGATTGGGGCAAAAGCCAAGTTTGTTCCCGAAACATGGCAAAAGTAAATATTTGCTGCGGCTCATTTTGTCAACTTAGCTTTTAAGTGCATGCACCTTGATGAGTTATTCAAGCTAGTCAAGGACGTCCCCCAATTCCTTACGCGTCTTGCGGGTCGATTAGATCACGTGTGTATTGGGACATCCGGATCGAGGAGCCTCGTACGTCGCGAGCCTTGCTTAGTCGATGGCCAATGGCCATTGCCTTGCCCATCACTTGAAACCGCTTGGCCGGCCCGAAGAGGGCTCCCGCCATGGCACCCGTGCCCAAGACGATGTCAACATCGTATGTCAGGTGTTTCTGGGAGGCGAAGAGATCCGGCAACGTTGCGAAGACTTCGCGCGAAGCGTCGAAGGCCAGCTGAGCATGACTGGGACTGGAGTGCTTAGGATGCCAGAACGCGAGCACAGCATCGCCCACGCACTGAAGAAGAGCACCCGAGTACTGCTCAATTATGCCAGTCATGTGATTGACATGACGCTTGAGGATCTCGACCAATTGTTCTGGCGTGATATTCTGGGTAAGTTTGCCAACGTTGACAATGTCGCTCAGGAACACCGTGCCAACACCTGTGAACTTGTCTGGTTGTTTCTTCATTCTTCCTGCGAACGTGAAACTCAGCGGCGCGGCTTGACCGCGTCCGCTGGAGGGTTGGCCTTCTACTTCATGTAGGCTGGCCTGAGGCCCTTCAACATAGGGTAGTGCTTGCTGTTGAGGGTCTTCAGCTCCGCGTTCTCGGCTTCAGCGGTAGCAGCCAAGATGGCGTCTGCAAGCCCGACCCCATGTGACTTGCCGTAATCACGCTTGTAGAGCCCTCCAGTCTTCGCGATCTTGGCGCTTACTGGGACAACACGGAAGAGGGAGACGAAGTTCTCCAGAGCAGCTTGTTCTGCATCTCCTTTCACTGCAGCGTACAACTCCGCAACGACGATGGATGACAGGATGATCCGAGCAGAGTGGGCGTTGACGAAGGCCACCGCTTTGCTGTGGCCGCGGAAAAAATCAACAAGAACATCTGTGTCGAGAAGG
>Ga0114921_10001438_pt1 | contig 10907 bp, 11 predicted proteins | sample BentaG_FD_87016 | JGI IMG/M metagenome (GOLD analysis project Ga0114921, IMG submission 87016) | Deep subsurface microbial communities from South Atlantic Ocean to uncover new lineages of life (NeLLi) - Benguela_00093 metaG | ecosystem: Environmental > Aquatic > Marine > Oceanic > Sediment ...
CAGAGTTTTTCCGCCTCACCCAGTCGATTCGTATTGAGGCAGCAGACAGCACCTACAAAACGAGTCCATAGATAAAGAACCTCGTCTTGCTTCTGCCTTGAGGTAAGATCAAGGGCCTTTTTGCACTCTTCCAAAGCCGTATCATAGAGATGCCTGCCCAGGTATGCGACGGCTAAATAATGGTGGAATTTGGGATTATCTGGATCCGCTTGTATCTCCTGCTCAAGGAGAGTCCTGGTGCGGAGATATTTTTCTTCCTCTTTATCCGAATCTATTAAATATCCTCTATGAGAGATTACAATGGCAGAGGGCGCGCTATTTCTACATCCAGTTAGCTCGTTGTGCACTCTTCCTTTGTAGCGTATTCTTTCGTTATTGCGAAATAACCGAATGGAATTATGCCAGGCTACACCCTCACCTTTCCCGTAGATGTTCTCTACCTTGACAAAAACACTATCCATCTTCATATTGCTGATTATCGTAGCTACATTGGGGTCCCACTGAACGACTTTTTCATCGGCATCTAGGATAAAGATCCAATCGCTTGATGCATATCCTATAGATTGATTTCGATGCTTGCTAAAATCATTTTCCCACGGATGATGATAGACCTTGGCTCCAAAGCTTTTGGCTATTTCAACGGTTCTGTCCGTTGAGCCTGTGTCGACAATAACGATCTCATCTACCAGATTCTTAATGCTCTTGAGACACCGAGGTAGCAGCTGCTCCTCGTTTTTTACGATCATGCAGGCAGAAATCCTGGGACACCTTCCTATACCTGCTACCTGCTTGATTTTTATACTTTTCCTTTTTTTGCTCTTTTTTTTCGCCATGCCCTTGATTCTGTTTGATGTTAAATTCTAACCAGCTATTCCAAATGAGTATGTAAAAACCTCAAGATATCCAGAGAGCACAAATTGTGCCACTTGGAGATTGTTCTTGCATTTGCAGGTAAAAGGCATGATGGGTAACCCTCGTTTATGCGGTCAAAGGATGAGCCGACAAATAATAGCATTCTGAAAGCGCGAAAGAATGTCAAGAGATTGACATGAAGCAAGCCGGCATTAAGTCGATTATATGAAAAGGTGGACATTAAACTTGTATTTTCTTACATCTCGGGTGTTTTCACTGGAGAATTTGGCCAGCTTGATTGAGAAAGGTCACGAAAAGGCTTTAAAGATAACAAAGGATTGTTATGGAAAAATGGGTTTTATAGAAATGAGAAAGGTAATTGAATATGGGTCAAGGGCCGGTCGGAGAGGCCTCCTCATAGCCCCTTTCATTCACTGATCAATTTGTTCCATGTTTTCTCGTCCATCTGAATGAGTGGGCATCAAGCAGAGCGCTTTTTTAAAACAATTACTAGCCTCGTCTGTCTTACCGATATTGGCAAAAACAACCCCCACGTTGTTCAGCACATCTGCAGAATACTGATATAGCTCGAGCGCTCTTTTAAAAGATTGCAAGGCTTGCTCAAGGTTATTCATAGCAAAATACGCTTCACCCATCGCATTATAGATCCTGAAATCTTCTTTGTTGAAGATAAGTGCCACCTGATATCTTTTCATCGCTCTAGCTGAATCACCCTCGCTGAGATCAATATCCGCAAACAACCGTAAGATGATGAAGCGCTTAAAACCATCATCACTCACAGACAGCTGCCCCTTTAGATGTTCTTGAGACTTTCCTAATTTAAGGCTGATTCTATCGCTTGAGCCGGATAATAACCCCTATTGTATGTCGGTATAATTATACTGAGTTTTGTTTTTGGTTGTGACATATCATCTAAGTCCTGAATCCGTGACACCAATATATATTAGCTTTCATTTTAGAAACACATCACTAGGCAAATGCCTTTTCAATAGGGTCGTGATACATTTCTGGCATTCGCGTACCAGAAGTTGGCCGCCGCATCAGCCATATAATCTATTCTCTTTTGAGTGTTCCAGGAACGGGAATGGCTATTAGTGCCATATTTAATCCTTCACACATTTTAGATATCCGTCCGGTGACACCGTGATGAGCAGCTTGTTTTGAATGTCTTTGTCAATTTCAAAGCGATCGGTGGTTTTCAAAAAATCAAATACCGCAGTCTTCGGGTTATTTCCCTTACCCCAAGGACGGTCCTGGAACAATTCATCAGGAACGTCCTCAATTACTGTATCAAACACCACAATATAACTTTCCTTTCTTACGATCGGGGAATAGAGTTCCAATTCTTTAAAGACATGCTCGTGGGTGTGGTTGGAATCTAATGCGATTAGTACTTTTTTCTTCTCTCGGGCGAACTCGTAAACTCGCTCGACCACCGCTGGGTCTGTTGACGAACCCTCGATCATGGTGATGCGCTTAAACATAGGGTGTTTCTCAATCTCCCCCCGGTTGTGTCCACGGATATCAATGTCAATGCCCAGCACCTGCCCGTGACTGCTCATGAGTTCAAGCATCGAGGCGTAAAAAATCAAAGATCCCCCGTGAGCAATCCCTGTTTCAATTATCAAATCGGGCTTTACACGCCAAATTATTTCCTGCATAGCTATGATGTCTTGGGGAAACTGGATGATAGGGCGGCCGAGCCAGGCAAAATTATAACTATATTTATATTTAGCTGTTGATTCAATGAAATCATTACTGAGCGTCCTGAGATGAGTATCCTTACCCTGCATTTTGATCAAATCAGAAATATTTTCCATGTAAGATATCCCTATACATCTATTTGCCCGACTGCATAAACAACATTACAATCTTCAGGTCTTTCCTTCCCAAATTCATAACATGCATCGCAAAATGCCTTACGCCAATCTTTGCTTTTTTCCGCACCTATTCGCCCCCAGCCAAAACCACCTTCTTCCCAAGGGCCGTTTTCTAACAGCCAATTAATTTGTGCTGTGGACAGCATCTTGTAAAAGACCCCCCCTGTTTTTATGACCTTTAACCCTGCTTTTTGAAAATCTTGAACCAGCAATGAAATATCATAAGAACGACGATGGCCAGCAATGTCTTTATCAAATGGGGATAATTCATACTCATCCGAAAGTGAACCCATAATTTTGGAGATACGGCGGTTCACTGCAATTGCATTAGGAACATGGGCAATCATGACACCTCCCTTCACTAAATGCTTTGCGCAGGCTGCAAGTAGTGCCGAAGGGTCTTGTACATGTTCCAACAGGGTTATCATTGTAATAGTGCTAAACATAGAAGAATCTTGGTACTCTTCCGCAAGGGACTGTATAAATTCTATATCATGATAGGTTTTCTTAGCTTCTGAAATATGCATTGCCGAAGCATCCACACCTACCACACGATCAAAATAAGGAGACATTATATTTGTCAGTTGTCCATTTCCGCAAGCTAAGTCAAGCAAACTCGGTGGCTGCATATTTTCAACAACACTTTGAACAATATAATAACCCAATAATTGCTCATAGGCAGAATAAAATTTCCCCCGTTGCCAAGGGAAAGAATTTTGCCGCTGTATTTCTTGCTGCTCCGCTTGTGATCTTGATCTTTCTGTCATTTTTTGTTCTGTATTGAATCAATAATTGGCTGAAGTCCTTCTTTGATAGAAACAGTTGGCTTCCATCCTAGCAAGTGATGTGATCGAGCATTATTAATTACAATATTACCAACAAAGGCATCTATTTTTTGATGTCGAATGGAACTTGAAGATCCTGTTTTCTGAACGATCCATTCTGCAATCCATGCTGTTGTCGTTCCTACCCCGGTTCCCAGATTGATTGACCCATTTAAATCTTTATTCATAGCCAATATTATTGCCTGATGAAGATCGTTGATATTGAGTAAATCTAAAGCGGGAAAACCATTTTTATACACGTGGGTAATAATTTCAATATCCTGCTCGGCTTTATTTAAAAAATTCCATATGAACTTAGGTCTATCGCTTTCCAAACCATATACAGGGCTTGAACGAAGTATTAAATATGATAAATCATATTGCTTTTGGTAAAACTTAATTAGCGATTCACAAAGCATTTTTGTCTGCCCATAAACATTACTAGGGCAGAAAGGTAATGTTTCATCGGCACGTAACTTCTGAGCTTGGTATCCAGAATAAACTTCCCAACAACTCAAATATATCAACCGCACACCGTTTTCCGCGCACACGTCCAAAACATTTTTAAGCATTACCAAGGAATCCCCCATTGATACATTGCGTGTATAGATTCGAGGGTTGGCTAAATGGAGGATTGCGCTGATTCCTTTTTCTTTAACCAATATATCAAGCTCTACAGTATCTTGCAGCAGATCAATTTCTTTACGAGTTGGACCATAAACTGTATATCCTTTCTCTGATAATTGCGGAACAAGACCCTTGCCGATAAAGCCGTTTGCGCCAGTGATAAGTAAACTTTTCCTCTGCTTCAATATTGACTCTTCATTTAATACCCCAAGAGAGGTACGAACTATATTCAACATCTCTATCTTTATGGATTTTTCTCCAGTCAATTCTATGACTTTCCGTATAGCTTGCCTTAAGCTAATGTTTTCATGCTTAGCCAAAATTCCAGCGGCTACAGCGTTACTGCGTGACATGCCATAATCACAGCACACAACAACTTTAACATCCTGTTTAAGATGAGCTATACCGCGATCAATTTTCGTTTTTATAGCATCAACAGCATTTCCCCCTTTATCAACTAAGTCGCGCACATCAACAATGCAGATATCGGATAAACGCGATGCTTCATCAAAAGATGCCGTCCCCAAATTTTTTGTAATCCAATGTATCATTGCTTGAGCTTTCCTTTTTCTACAAAAACTTCCTCAAGACTTCGAAAATAATAGCCATAACGAATAGAATGAAGTGATTGCTCTAACCCGTTAACCGTTGCCTGCAAATACATATCCACCTCATTAAATCCGGCCATTGCCCGTAAATAGGTCGTTGCAGAAAATCTTGGATTAATTTCAAATGGTAAGAGTATTCCATTTCGGACGCGGCCTTGAATGTTAAGTGGTCCTCGACTATCTAACATATGAGCAATATTTTCTGCCATCTTACGGATTTTTGCAAAATCTCCGATTTCTCCTTGACTATAGCCACTTGAAATCACACCAACATCAGTTTTTGCCATCACAGATAACTTAGCATGATACATTCGACGCAATGCAATTGAACCTACCAGAGAACCATCTGGAAGATTAATGATTCCAATTGTAAATTCTCCATCGTCTACGGGTATATATTCCTGAGCCAAAGGGTTCTGATGATTATTCAACAGGTACGTAACATAAAGTTCTGCTTGAGTTTTATTCTGAGCCAAAAAGACAAAGCTACTGCCCCCACTACCAGTGGCTGGTTTTATAACACAAGGAAAAGGAATTTCGTGAAGATCGTTAAGCTGGTTAACAGATATTGAAACAGGGATTGGTACGTTCAGCTGCTTTAGATAATCAAAAAGTTTGTTCTTGTCTGAGCAAACACTAATTACCTCAGGGGAATTAGAAGCAACATGGACCCCAATATCTTTAAATTTTTTGAGAGCGGCTCCCAACAGAATCGGCGGTTCCTCACCGCCGGGAACAATAGCTTGGATCTTGTATTTTAAACATAATTCAAAAATATCTCTGACATAATTATTACGATTGACTAAGAATGTTTCTTCAAGCCCATTTTGATAATGTCCATAAGCAAACTTGGAAATGTCACATCCAAAAATAGTGTATCGACGTGCTTTTTGAAGTGCTTTGATAATCTCTGTTCCAAGTGAAGCCCCACCTATACCTGCAACCAACACTCTTGTTTTATTATCCATCTTAATCTGTATGCACTGATTTAATATTCCTCGTTATTCATTTACCATTATTATCAATTACCGCATTCAATGCCTCACATACCTTCCCAACCTTAGCCTCATCCATATTCATCCCACATGGCAAATTCATCCCGTACGGAGCAACCCTGTAACTGACCACATTCCTTTGCCTTGCCTTTTCAGCCTCATCAGTCTCATAAAAAGCAGGAATTGCGCTCAAAGGGAAAAAGAATGGCCGGCAGGAAATGCCCTGTTCGTTCATCTTGTGAAACAATTCCTCCTTTTTAATTCCAAATTTCGGGTCAAGAATGATAGAGACCATCCAGTAGGAATTTTTTGTTCCGTCAGGCTCAAAGTTAAGTGTAATTCCGCCTATGCCAGCCAACGTTTTTTCATACAAGGAAAATATATGACGCTTTTTATCAACCAGTTCATCAGCCCGCTCGATCTGCGCCAGTCCAAGGGCCGCCTGCATGGAACTCATTTTGTACTTATAACCCACCTCCGCATTGAAAAACATCACATCACCCTGTTTACGGCCATGATCCCGCAAAAACAAAACCCGTTCAAAGATATCTCTATTATCAGTAACCAGCATGCCCCCTTCACCGGTTGTCAAGGTCTTGGAACCATGAAAGCTAAAAGTCCCAGTTATACCGAATGTCCCGGCTTTTTTTCCTTTATATTCAGAACCAAGTGCCTCGGCAGCATCCTCAATAACAGCGATATTATTCCGGCGAGCGATCTCCAGAAATCTGTCCCAGTCCGGCATACCACCATATAAATCAACAGGTATGACTGCCTTTGTTTTGGGTGTAATACATTCCTCAAAAGACTCAACTGACATGCACCATGTTTTTTCGTCCATGTCGGCAAAGACAGGAGTTGCGCCGACATAAATGATAGCCGCCGCAGAAGCAATCCAGGTTACATCCGAAACAATAACCTCATCCCCTGGGGCGACACCTAAAGCCAATAAGGAAAGATGAAGCGCTGACGTACAGGATGGCAGAGTCACAGCATATTTCACACAATGATACTCAGCAAATGCCTTTTCAAACCGGTCATGATACATATTGGCGTTTTCGTACCAGGCATTGGCCACAGCACCTGCCACATAATCAATTTCTTTTTTGGTTATCCATGGCCCTGAAACTGGAATTTTATTCATTTTTCCACCTTTTCAATACTCTTGCTTTTAGCTGGCATATATCTTTAGTTCCGGCACGGCTACTACAAACTGCCCACCCCGCTCTTGAATATAACTTAACTGCTCGGTTATCTCATCCTTGATATTCCACGGCAGGATAAGCACATAATCCGGCTTTGTCTTTTTGATTTCTTCTTCCGCAACTACGGGTATGTGACTACAGGGCAAAAATTTACCCTGCTTGTGAGGAGATGCGTCCACCACAAAATTGATGAGATCTTTTTTTACCCCGCAGTAGTTAAGCAGCGTGTTGCCCTTTGCAGCAGCACCGTAAGCAATCACATTTTTTCCCAATCTTTTCTGGTCCAGTAAAAAAGCAAGTAATTCATGTTTCACCTGATCCGCCTGCTTCTGAAAATTTCTGTAATAGGGAAGCTCACGCATGCCGGCATCTGCCTCTCTATCTAATACCCTGTCTATATTTACAGAAACATCATGGCTGTTATCTTCTGCATGTTTAGCATAAATGCGCAGAGAGCCGCCATGCGTTGGTAGTTCTTCCACGTCAAAGAGAACAAGATTATGAGAAGCAAAAATTTTCTGCACGGTGAACAGAGAAAAATAGGAAAAATGTTCGTGATATATCGTGTCAAACTGACCGTTTTCCACCAGTTTCATAAGGTGGGGGAACTCCATGGATATAACGCTTCTTTCCTTAAGCAAAATCTTGAGACCGCACACAAAATCATTTATATCCGGCACATGAGCCAGCACATTGTTACCAACGATAAGATCTGCCTTTTTGCCCTCAGAAGCTAACTCACGAGCGAGCCTTACTCCGAAAAAATCTATAACTACTGCAATGCCCTTTTTTCGAGCAGCGCATGCTGTGTTACCCGTTGGCTCAATTCCCAGGGAGGGAATCTGTTTTTCCTGAAAATATTGCAACAGGTAGCCATCATTGGACGCTATTTCGATGACATGTGATACAGAGTTCAATCCCAGTCGCTCTGTGATCATATCCACATACTTTTTTGCGTGATCCAGCCAGGTTTTTGAATAGGAAGAAAAATAGGCATAGTCCTTGTCAAAAATCTCATCTGATTGTCTATATTCACCGATCTGAACTAGAAAACATTTCTCACAGACGAATACCCTGAGGGGATAAAAAACCTCCGGCTCGTTCAACTGTTCTTCGGTTAGAAAAGAATTCGAAGGAGGGGCATTGACGAGATCAATGAATTCGTGTGAGAGTTTATTGCCGCAAAATCGGCATTTCAATGTAGTACTACTCCTTCAAAATTATGGGATAATAGGGAATGGGCCTGATCCCTTTCAGAGATATCTGCTACCTCTAATGGCCATGAAATATTTATTGCGGGATCATTGTAGCGCACTCCTCCTTCATGCTCAGGGCTGTAAAACTCGGTATGAAAATAGAGAAGCTCGCTGTTTGACTCCATCGTTTGAAAGCCATGTGCAAAGCCTTCAGGCACATACATCATTTTCATATTCTCAGCAGACAAGGCCTCCCCATGCCATTTCAAAAAGGTCGGTGAATCTTTCCTCAGATCAATGATCACATCGAACACTGACCCGCGAAGGCATTTGACCATCTTGATCTCGGCCATGGGAGCACGCTGAAAGTGCATCCCGCGGATGGCACCTTTAGCAACGGTAATGGAATGATTTACCTGTACAATATTTTTCACCAAGCTGATTGATTGAAATTTCTTTTTGCAAAAGATGCGGGAAAACATGCCCCTGATGTCTTCAAACCGTTCAGGTTCGATTATGTATGCGTTTTTAAGAGGAATTCTCATAATTTTCATGACATAGCCCAGGGTAGTTGTTTCTGCTTTGCATCTTTTGTATATTCAGACAACTGCTCTTTGCTAAGCACCCGATTCGATTCATAAAACTCGCGATACCATTTCACAACATTGCCAAATGTTGTAGAACTACTCCAGACCGGTCTCCAATCAAGGCTTGCATGAACCTTTGAGCAATCCAGTTTTAGCAAATTTGCCTCGTGAGGGTTTCTTTCATCTGTTGCAAGTTGATAATCAATGCGGCTCCAGTGACTCTGCAATTCTTTAACTACGCTTAGAACATTTCTATGGCCTTCAACATCAGGGCCAAAATTCCATGCTCCGGAACATTCCTCTTTTCCTTCAAGCAGTCGCTGGCCAAGGAGCAAATACCCTGACAAGGGTTCAAGAACATGTTGATAGGGCCTCGTAGCGTGAGGATTACGAATCATAGCTTTCTCATTCTTGCCAGAAGCGCGCATAATATCCGGCACAAGACGATCCTCTCCCCAATCCCCGCCACCAATGACATTGCCAGCCCTAACGCTCGCCACAAGTGTCTGGTGGCCTTTGCGATACTCTTTGAGGGGGAAAAAGGATTTCCGGTAACTCACTGTAACCAATTCCGAACATCCCTTTGACGCGCTGTAGGGATCATGGCCACCCATCGGGTCAGTTTCTCTGTACCCCCAAACCCATTCGTGATTCTCGTAGCATTTGTCACTGGTGATATTGATAATCGCTTTGATGGAATCCGTTTGCCTGCAGGCCTCAAAAACATTCACCGTTCCAATGACATTAGTTTCAAAGGTCTCAACTGGACTTCTATAAGATTTTCGAACAAGGGATTGGGCCGCCATATGAAAAATGACATCCGGCTGAAACAATTCAATGGCTTTACACAGTTTTGCTGCATCACGGACATCGCCAAAGATTGTTTCAAAATCCGGGTCGAGAATTCTATGATGGTTGGGATTTGTTGGGACATCAAGAGAATAACCAACAACCGAGGCCCCGAGTTCCAAGAGCCACAAAGTAAGCCAAGAACCTTTGAAACCGGTATTGCCTGTGACAAAAACTTTTTTGCCTTTATACACGTTGCCAAACATGTTTTCCAATCGCTGCGATATCTTACCCAGCAGAAGATTATGACAACAGCCATGAGCTATGAGCCAACAGCTAAGAGCTAACCTAACCCCATACTTTCCACTCAGCCTTGTCTTCAGCCCACAGCCTGTTCAGGTATTCCATATCCCTGAAGGTATCCATGCATGCCCAAAAGCCCTTGTGTTTGTATACCATGAGTTCTCCCTGACGGGCGATTCCTTCTAGGGCTCCGATCTCGAAATCGCAGGAATCGTCCTCTGAAAGATAGTCAAACACGGCCCGGTTCAATACAAAAAAACCGCCATTGACGAGCCCATTGCCGTTTTTGGGCTTTTCGCTGAACGCTCCAACTTCGTCTCCCTTAACCTTAAGCTCGCCAAAGCGGGAAGCGGGGTTGATCCCTGTCACGGTAGCCAGCTTTCCGTGGCTTTTATGAAAAGAGAGGAGCGCGCCCATGTCTATGTTGGCAACTCCATCCCCGTAAGTCACCATTAAGGTGTCGCCCGTGATGTACTTCTGAATCTTTTTCAGCCGCGCGCCCTTTAGGGTATCTTCCCCTGTATTGACCAGGGTAATCTTCCATCCGTCCTCTTCATGCGCGTGGTGAATGCAAAGCCTTTCGGGTTTCCCTAATTCAATGGTTACGTCATTGTTCATCAGCTCATAATGACAGAAATAATTCTTGATCATCTCCCCCTTGTAACCAAGGGCAAGCACAAAGTCTTTATGTCCATAAGCCGCATAAACCTTCATTATATGCCAGAGTATTGGTCGATTCCCGATGTTGACCATCGGCTTAGGGCGAAACTCTGTTTCTTCTCGAAGACGGGTTCCAAAACCGCCACATAAAATAACAACCTTCATTCTGAACATCTCCCACAATTCAAATGTATTTTACTGCAAATAAGTTATGCTAATACTGCTTTACAATCAGACGCTTTTCTAAGGCATATTTCATAAGCATCTTTCAAGTCAGTTCGTTCAGGGAATATGAAAAGTGCTTCCTGCAGATGCTTTAACAAATTGTTTATATGAAAATAATCAATTATTCTCAAATTA
>Ga0114921_10001439_pt1 | contig 10907 bp, 9 predicted proteins | sample BentaG_FD_87016 | JGI IMG/M metagenome (GOLD analysis project Ga0114921, IMG submission 87016) | Deep subsurface microbial communities from South Atlantic Ocean to uncover new lineages of life (NeLLi) - Benguela_00093 metaG | ecosystem: Environmental > Aquatic > Marine > Oceanic > Sediment ...
GGCTAGAGTATCTTCCTAATATGACAAGTACAAATGAGAAAAGAGCTATTAGTGAAAGGGGATAGCGATAGGCTCCCCATCCTGATGCAAGGTAGCCTAAAGAAACCCCCGCCAAAAGTGCACAGATTATTGTTGATCTGTAAGTACGTTCTGGTGAAATTGCTCTCAAGTAGAAATAAAATGAAAGAATCATGGCAAATATGCCGATTGTCTCAGTGTCGAAGAATCCAGCGGCGCTTCTGAATATATGCGAACCGCTAAAGGCTAGAAAAAGGCCTGCTAAGATTGCGGCTCCGCGTCCCCATAAATCCTTGGCAAAAATATACAATACAATACATGTTGCAGTACCGAATATTATCGGAAATATGACTGTGAGCTCAAGCACAGATATTTGAATCCCAATCGAACGCACGAATAAATATATCATCGCAGCTGTGAACGCTAGACCAGGATAAGCTTGTGTTGTCATATCTCGTCCCCAAGGATACCAACTCATATTATCATACCAGCTGAAAAACGAGGTAAAACCATTATTGACAACATGTTCGGTTATTCGATATTGCAGATACGGATCGAACTCACCAAGATATACTCCCCACCTTAAGGGTAGAGAACGAAGAAGTGCGGCAGCTACAGCAACCACTAAAATACATAGAAAATTCAGATATGACGCCTTTGGAATGGAAGTGAGATACGTCTTAAGCCTATTAATCAATGAAGTGCCTGATTCCTTCATTGAACCAAGCACGGAACCATGCAAAATATCTTCGGATCTCGACAACACCCATTCCTCATTAACTCTAACGGGAGATTTGCATGAACCTTATTTGTGTTATGGTTGAATTAAGAGTTCCCTCTGAAGCTAAAATATAAGGACTGTTGCGTGTTTAAGGTGTGAGTTGCACAAATTGGCTAGGCGATGTATTGGTAAAATACCACAGAATTATTCTTTCAGTAAGATAGAAAAGCGAATTCTAGGAGCTTGGAATATAAACCATATCTACCAAAAGGTTAAACAGCAACTCAAAGACCAGAAAAAATTCTATTTTCTGGATGGCCCACCTTATGTAACAAATCCTCCCCATGTTGGAACAGCTTGGAATAAAATATTAAAGGATTCTTTAATCAGACACCGAAGAATGTTGGGGTATAATGTTAGAGATCAACCAGGTTTTGATTGTCATGGACTCCCAATAGAAGTGAAGGTTGAAGAAGATCTTAATATAAAAAGTAAGAGGGAAATTGAAGAATCAATAACTATATCAAAATTTATTGAACACTGTAAACGTTATGCCCAACAGAATATGAAAATCCAGACGAAAATCTTTAAGGATCTAGGAGTCTGGATGGATTGGAATAATCCTTACCTCACATTCAAGAACGAATACATCGAGTCTGTCTGGTGGGTAATCAAGAGAGCAGACGAAAAAAATTTACTTCAAAAGGGTATGAAAGTTGTTCACTGGTGTTCACGTTGTGAGACAGCTCTATCTGGATATGAGGTCACAGATGAATATAGAACAATAAAGGATCAATCAATCTATGTGAAATTTCCTATAGAAGGTAAAGAAAATGAATTTATACTGATTTGGACGACGACTCCTTGGACGCTACCAGCTAATCTTGCGATAATGGTGAATCCAGAACTTGAATACACAAAAGTCAAAGTTGGAAATGAAATCTATATTCTTGCTGAATCGCGACGTAATACAGTTCTTGAGGGACATCCTCAAGAAGTTATAGATACCTTCAAAGGTAAAAAATTAGAGGGTCTAAAATACAAACCGCCTTTACTAGAAGAAGTCATAATTCAATCTCAACCTGAACTCCGCGACACGCATTTGATTATCTTAAGTAAAGATTATGTTTCTGCAGAGGAGGGAACCGGATGCGTTCATTGTGCACCAGGTCATGGAGAAGAGGATTTTGATGTTGGACAGAAAAACAAACTTCCAGTTATAAGTCTAGTTGATCAAGCTGGAAGATTTACACATGACGTTGGAAAATATGCTGGGTCATATGTTTTTAATGCAAACTCAGTGATCGTTGAAGATCTTAAACTCAAATCTTTGTTATTTAGGACATCTACAATTGAACATTCGTATCCACACTGTTGGCGTTGCAAGACACCTTTGATCCTAAGAGCTACCGAGCAGTGGTTCATCAAGATCACAGATTTGAAACAAAGATTGTATGAAGAGAATGAAAAAGTAAAGTGGAATCCTGAGTGGGCTGGAAGTAAAAGATTCAGAGACTGGCTGCTCGGGGCAAGAGACTGGGTTATATCCAGACAACGATATTGGGGAACACCTATGCCCATCTGGATCTGCTGTGAATGTGGTAGAAGAACGGTCATAGGTTCAGAAAAAGAGCTGAGAGATAGAGCTAGAAAAATAGGATCGAAGATTGAGTTGCATAGGCAAGATGTCGATCCAATTGAGCTCAGTTGTGAATGTGGTGGAACTATGAGTCGAATACCTGACACTGTAGATGTTTGGATGGATTCAGGTGCATCTTCTTGGGCTTGTTTGCATTATCCTCGCGATGAAATGGAATTCAAGAAATGGTGGCCTGCAGATCTAATTGTTGAAGCTCACGACCAAACACGGGGTTGGTTCTATTCGCTTCTCGGAGCCGGTGTTATCGCATTTGATGAAACTCCTTACAAAGCAGTTTTGATGCATGGTCATACTTTCAATGCAAAAGGTGACAAAATGAGTAAGTCTGCAGGAGATTTCATCTCACCTCAAGAAATTGTGAAGAAATATGGAAGAGATTCCTTTCGTTTCTATGAGCTTCAACGTACAATATGGGAAGACTTCAACTTCTCAATATCAACTATTGAGGAGACATTTAGAGACCTTAAGGTAATATGGAATATCTACGCTTTTGCCAGTATCTATATGAACCTTGACTCATTCCAACCCGAAAAATACACCATCGAAAAGAAGACTTTACGACAAGAAGACATATGGCTACTCTCTAGGACAGAAAGCTTGAAGCTCCTTGTAAATAAGGAAATGGAAAACCTCAATGTACATAAGGCTGCTAGGATTCTGAATCAGTTTGCAGTAGAGGATCTCAGTCGATGGTACATTAAACTAGTTAGACGAAGATTCTGGCAAGAGAAAGAGAGCCTTGATAAATTAGCTTCATATTCAAGTCTTTATAATGCTCTCAAAACATGGCTTTTCCTAAGCGCCCCATTTATACCATTCTTCACGGAGGAGCTTTATCAAAAGATGATAAAACCTACTGAATCAAAACCCTATGAAAGCGTTCACATGTGCCCTTACCCTAAGCCCAATATGGATTGGATTGAACCCTCATTAGAAGAGAATATGGAACTCACAAAAGAATTGATAGGTGCAGCTCTTAGCGCAAGACAAACTGCAAAAATAAAACTAAGACAACCGATCTCACGAATAATAATCGTAACAGATGATCCTACTGTCAAAAGAGCAGTTGAGAAGTTAGAGCAAATAATCTTCTCTCAAGCAAATACGAGAAAAATTGAATTCGTGAATGTTGATGAAGAGGAGAAGTTTAAAGAACTCAAGGCAATACCGAACTACAAAACGTTAGGACCCACGTTCAAGAAAGAAGCTAATCTCGTTGCAGAGTTGATAAAGAACCTCGATGGAAGAAAAGCGTTTGTTGAAATCAAAGATAAGGGTAGCTATGACATCGAGTTTGAGGGAAAACATTACACATTGAACTCAGAGATGATTACGCTTAGGGAGGAGATGGCGGAGAACTTCGTACCTGGGGTATTCAGCAGAGGGCGAGTTTATGTTGATGTCACAATGCCTAAGAAACTTATCACAGAAGGCTTATCTAGAGATGTTGTACGACGGATGCAAGAGATGCGGCGACAAATGAATTTGCCTGTCGATGCTTATGTCAATGCATATTTGATCTCTCCTCGTGAAATAGAAACGTCTTTGATAAAAAGAAAAGACTACATCGTAGAAGAAGTAAGGATAAAGAAGTTGAATTTTATCAGAAAAAGATCAAAAAAGACTCATGTTGATCTTTGGAGAGAATGGTTGATAGATGGCAGTAGCTATTTCATGGGACTTCAGAGGATTGTGAAAAAGAAATCAAATCGGTCCAAGAGATCTAATCGACGAACGAAACGAAGATCATAACAAACTAACTTTAGTCACTAGTTTATCAGACTATCTCTGTTATTCCTCCACTTGTGCTGGGAAAATATCTACCGTGCAGCCTAGCATATAGTCCAAATTGGTATGAGTCTTGAGAACGCTTGTTCAAAGATAGCCTCTGCCATCTTAATATATCCAGCAGTATTGAGGTGAAGACCATCGCTTGAATACTTCTTGTCCAACTTATTTGTACCTAGGGTTATTGTAGACGCAAAAAGGTCAACACATACAATTTCATTATCGAAGCAATAGTCCTTTATCATTTCGTTAAGTTCTAGTCTAGGTTTTATCAAGGTTTCCAGACCAATAATTGATGGAACAGTACAAGCTATTACTTCTATTCTTGCAGAAGACGATTTATCATACATTTGAGTTAAATTATCCATAATCTCTTCGGGTTCTATTGACCAACCTATATCATTAGAGCCACCCAGTATTGTCGCATAAGATGGTTTTACGGATAACACATCACTGTCCAGTCTTTGTAGCATATCTCCTGTTAATTCTCCACTGACTCCTTTGTTGTAGAAGATTACGTTCAATAGCTTTAGCTTGTTGATTTTTTCCAAAGCAGTGTCAATCATTTTCTTAAGATGATCTGTATATGGGGTCATCTTAGGTAGAGGTGAGCCCGATGTTGGAGATTGATATCCTGCGGTCAGGCTGTTACCAAAAGCAACTACTAAAATTTGTTTTGATTTTACCTTCTTATTTGCTTTCGAGTCTGCTTGCTCTGTTAGTTTCCCAGATTTACGTGGTGGCAAAGTTCTATTTTCCCTCAAGTAGAAATCCAATCAAGTTTTACAAATATTTATGGATATTCCATTTTACTAGATTATTGAAACATGAGACTTGAATGATCTATGTTGATAATTTTATCCTCTTAAAGAACATGAATTAGTAACCCCTTACCTAAAAGAACTCAACGCGCGCTAATCCATAGATTCAATAGCAGCAAAAATTGATATTAATTGAAGTCTGATAAATTCATTAAAGGAAAATTTGTTTGATATAAATCTGAATAAATAAAAAATGTCGGGCTATGATATCTTGACTTCTCTGGATAGAATCTACCTGCAAATACCTGAATTCTCTACTAATGATATAATATTGGCAATTATCGTAATAGTGGTTGTAGTCACCCTGATTATCATGGGCATGTTAATTCTTAATAGAAGACCAAGTCGTAAATCAAATTTCCAACCTCGCGGATTAGACTTCAAAAATTATCCTTATGATATGCATATGAGTGCTGATGGATCACCCATAGCAACAGTTCTTGAGATGTTGAGGAGAGATTTGGAAGACTTGTCTATAGCCTATTCTTCTGGACATCTCAAAAAAAGAGATTATCAAGAAAGAGTGGTAGAAATTAAGAAAACACTCCAGGATCTGAAGGAACTTAGAGAGATCATTCCCGAAACCAAGAAATGTAACAGATGTAATACCGAAATCCTTAGAGACGCCTCATTCTGTGACAGATGTGGTACAAAACAGTCCTGACTGGTTGACCTTCTTTCTAACGTAAACAGATAATCTAAAATTGTAGCCTATCTCGAAAAAACCAAATAGAGAATAAGCATTATCTTAAAGATTGCACTGTATCCAAATCAAAGAGGTTTGAAAGATTGTCTATTGATCTTTCATGTGAAATCTGCGATGTTACTTTTAAAAATCCGTTTATACTTTCATCAGCTACTCCGACAAAAACTGTTCGAAATATTTTGAGAGGAATTGAGGCTGGTTGGGCAGGAGCTGTAATGAAGACTTTGGTTCCTTTAGAATATGCAAGGGTATACCCTAGGCCACGTTTCAAAATATATTGGCTGAAAGATCAAGGAGCCTATCCAAAAATAATACCTCGTTCATTCTCGATAACAGATATCGAGGAGGGTTCACATCTAAATCCAGAAGATTATGTGAAGGAACTTGATAACGCAAAAAAGGCCGTTGGAGATGATGGTGTTATTATTGGAAGCATAACTGCTGGTGATATGGACACTTGGCAAAAATACATTGAGCTAATAAATGGCTCAAGGGCGGACATCTTAGAGTTGAACTTTTCCTGTCCTTATGCAGGAGAGCCAGGTACGAAGAAAAAGGGTGAGAAACTAGGTTGGGCATTAATGTATATGGCTGAAGATGTCTTAAGACTGGCGAAAAAAACATGTTCGATACCTTTTACTCCAAAAATTTCCTCTCAAACAGGTGAAGTTGATGATTGGGCTAAGCGATTTGAGGCTGCGGGTTCACCATGCTTGACATTATCACATAGGATCTCGACACTTGATGTTGATATAGAATCAGGGAAACCCATACCTTTCGGTTGTATTGGAGGCTTTGGAGGCCCTTATTTGATAGGATTCTCTTTGAAGTGGATTGCTAAAGCTGCGCCGAAGGTTAATGTACCTATCATAGCTTGCATGGGGATGCTTGAGTGGAGTGATACGATAAAGTACATTATGGTTGGAGCCTCAGCAATACAGAGCTGTTCAGCTGTCATGGTCCAAGGTTATGATGTTGTCAAGCATTGGCTCAAAATGATTAACGATTACATGAGAGAACATAGTTACACATCAATAAAGGAATTGAGGGGAATTGCTCTTAATCAGATCAATCCTCCTACAATGGTAGAGAGAGGGAACGAAGGTGTGTATGCTGTTGTTGATCGATCTAAATGTACAGGTTGTGGAATATGCAAACGTTGCTGTTTCTATTTTGCCATAGATATCAAAGAAGGAAAAGCAGAAATTGACCTGAAAAATTGTGACGGATGTGGACTCTGCCATGAAGTCTGTCCAGAAAATGCAATAGTTGCAAATAAGATAATGGAAAAAGATGCATATCCTAGGCCGGACTCTAAACCATACCATGGACATTATATGCCAAAATTAAACTCTAAATAACAAGAGATCTGTGGACTTTCTGAGGAATAAAAAAAGTAGTTAGAACATTGTCGGCTTTTTCATTTCTGTTCGATTATAGTTTTTAGGAAGCCCCCATATTTGTTGGCGTCCATTAAGGCAGATAGTTCCTGATCAAGGTTTGAAGGTTTGATAATCGCCACCCATCCATCACTATATGGACTCTCATTTACACGCTCTGGATTGTCAGGTAGACTAGTATTGACTTCAATAATGTCTCCTGATACTGGAGAGAAGAAATCTGAAACAGCTTTAACAGATTCCAGCGTCCCGGCTGGTTTCATGTGCTCAACTTTTGAATCAACGTTTGGAAGTTCGACAAAAACAACTTCGTGCAACGCTTTTTGAGCGTAATCGGTTATACCCACTCGACATTTGTCGTCTTCAACTTTGATCCAAGTATGTTCCTTCGTATAAAATAATCCTTCTGGAACTTCATAATCATTGATCTTCAATACTCAATCTCATCTCTTTAATTTTAAAATTTGTAATAATTATTAACAGTATATATCAGTGTCTAAAGACTATTCGCTCTCCATTTCGAATGGCGTTATTTTTATTGACTCTATATTGAAAACTAATTTTTTCCTACAATTTGGACATAAGCCGCCATGCTTATGAATAGTCTCTAGAGGAGATTCAAGTTCTAGGCCGACATATAGTTCATGCGTACAATTGCTACAATATATTCGCTGAGGCAAAGATTTGACCCTTTAAAAATAAAACAATGAACATATTTCAACTTTAAGTCGAAAATCAATATGTTTACAACCTTTACTTCTAAGAACTTATAACTGTGATGTGATACTGCAAGGTCATGGTGGCAGACTTGAGCGGGAAGACTGGAAGTGTTAGTTGGAAATTTAATCGATTCCTAAGTAATCTTGCTTTTAGATTCAGAAAATTTCGTCTGCCAAGAAGAATTATGGGTAGACCATCATTCAATATTATTGCAATAGTGCTGATGGCGTTTGCAATCTTCATTTTAGCTGGAGGAGTATATACCATTGTTGAAATTATGTCTGGTAGAGCCTTAACCATGCTACCGTCAGCTGAAGGGTGGACATTCATCTATCCTGGAACCCTCAATATGCAAACAATAAACGAGAGCTTGATTTCTGGAACGCTTTACTTCTTGGGAGCCGTTGGTCTCTATTTAGTACTTAGAAGTGTGAAATTAGCCTACCGGCCACGTCAGGCATACCTTACATTAATAATCGGATTAATGTTAGTCCTTCTGATTGTTTATTACACATCAATATTACTACAAACCAAGATAGGCGGCTAGCTTTACCACCAGTTTCTCTTCACTCCAAGGCGGTATGCGAAAAAATTCGCCAATAGATGTATCGGAGGAGTGAAAATTATCAGTATGATGATAGTACCAAAACCTACTTGTTGAACTGGATAAGTAAGAATCAATGCTCCTAATATGAAATCGAGTTGATCGAGTATAGGAAAAGGTTCTCCAGGTTTAAAGTCTATTCTGCGTTTTATGAAAGACCCTAAAAGATCACCAAGTAATGCACCAAGTGCGGCAAGTGCGCCGATAAGGAATATTCCAGGACCAAGAAATATTTCTTCAGCTATTGCTGCTAGGATACCTAGGATGAGGGCCATTCCAAATCCTCTGAAGGTTTTGTTCGCTCCAAAGATCCTTTTGCCGTCAATAAAGTGGAAGCCGAGATCAATAGGCGACCTTCCTCTAAATAGGGTGGGAAAGGCGTTAGCTATGTATGCTGGTATCGCTATGTAAATAGCTTGAAGAAGATCTATCTCGGTTATCAAGTTGCAAATATCCCTTAATTAGATTGGTGAAATTTGAAAATCCGTTAAACCTTCTTCCATCATTTTTAGATAGCATCTATTTTTGGTGACATTTTGAGATTGGAAAGTATTGAGTCTAGCTTCCTTTATGTTATGTTTAGCTGTTGATCTGAGATTTAGAATTGTCTTAGGCCAATGGAATAACGTTCGACGTGCGACTGGTTCTATTCTAAATCCTATATCATCTACTCTTGATCTTACTTGACTAGTTATGAGGACCACCAAATCATATTTTGATGCTAACTCAACAAGATATGCTAATTGTCGATTTAATTCACGATTAAGACTAAAGGTTCCTTGTGCATCGCCTAAAGCTGTTCTATATAGCGAATTCACAGTATCTACAACAATTAATCCAATCCTTTTTGTTAGGTAATTTTCGAGATTTTCCACTATGCGCGATTGCTCTAAAAAAGACTGTGGGAGAAAGATGAGTATATTTTCGAGAACATCATCTTGACTTGAGCCTATGATTTGAATTAATCTTTTGTGAGAAAAAGATTGATCCGCATCAATATAGAGCGTTTTCCAATTTCTCCTCGAGGCTGAAACCGCGCATTGTAAACTTAATGTAGTCTTCCCAGTTGACGCCTCTCCATATATTAAACTGAGATATCCTTTTGGGAAGCCCCCACTAAGCAATCTGTCTAAAGAGGGTGTAAGAGTCGAGAGAGTGCTCATCTTTCTTCAGCCACTGTTTTTACTTGCCAAGAAGGATCCTTTTCACACATAACTCATCTATATGTTTGATGAATGAAATCAAACATTTGGTTTTTACATAAATTGAATCTGTCTAGAATTAAGGGCCTAAAAGTGGATCACAATTGAGATTTTTAATTCAATCTGGAAAGACTTTATTAGTATCAGGGCCGGCCTCCTTGAAATTGCAAGAGGGGGAAGCAAATGTTTTTGGAGCTCCACTTAAACCACAACAAAGACTGATAGTCAAAAAAGAGAAACAGTCCGCTATTGAGATTATAAAAGAGGCGACAATTGAGGGGGAATTCGGTGAAAGCGCAACCTACTTGGAGATTGATGATACTACAATCCCTAAATCATGGTTTGAGGCTGCTAACACATTTCAGAAATCCAATAATAAAAAATTACTTGTTATAGGTTCTACAGATACAGGTAAAAGCACTCTCTGCACGTTTCTAGTCAATCATATTCTTAAATTTAAACAAAGTGTGGCACTTCTTGATGCTGATATTGGTCAATCGGATCTAGGACCTCCAGGAACTCTAGGATTAAGCATTATCAATAAACCGTACATAGAATCAGATAATTTGAACACCGATTCAATGATCTTTGTTGGCAAGACAAGCCCCTCCTCAGTTACTGAGAAAGTTATTAACGGAATTTCGAAGCTTGAAAATTGCATCCAAAAAGGAACATCAATAGTCATAAACACCGATGGCTGGATCTTGGACACAGAAGCAATCGCTTACAAATTAAGAATGATTAGGCAACTTGACCCAAGTATGACAATAATTCTTAATGAGGGAAAGGAATTATACGATGCCTTTGAAAGTAATCTACCGTTCATGAGGATTCAGGTTCCAAAATTTATAAAGACTAGAGGACGTGAGGATCGCAAAAAAATTCGAGAGTACCATTATAAAAAGTATTTGAGGAATGCAATACACACAAATTTCTCACTTAATGGGATAATGATAGAGGGTCTTCTATCAAACAGGATCGAGGGTAGAGAAATACTGGGTTTTCTTGATCTAAATGGATTTCTAATTGGAATAGGAATTTTAGAGTATATTAATCGAAGAAAACAAATTCTAAGAGCGTATACAAATGTGAATGCCAGAAATGTGACATCAATAGAATGTGGCAATATCAGGTTAATGTGTGATGGTTCAGAGATTGACTAGGAATAATTTAGCATTTGCTTATGATTTAGCAATATTTTATATCATTAAAGATTGAGAAGGATAATTCCTGAGCCAATTTGACGATACTTCTACTTAGAGACCAA
>Ga0114921_10001440_pt1 | contig 10906 bp, 14 predicted proteins | sample BentaG_FD_87016 | JGI IMG/M metagenome (GOLD analysis project Ga0114921, IMG submission 87016) | Deep subsurface microbial communities from South Atlantic Ocean to uncover new lineages of life (NeLLi) - Benguela_00093 metaG | ecosystem: Environmental > Aquatic > Marine > Oceanic > Sediment ...
CTCCTACCTCTTCAATCGCTTGCTCCGGTGCTTCACCCTCTTCGGCTGTAGCATCGCCTCCTGCCTCATCAATCGCTTGCTCCGATGCTTCACCCTCTTCGGCTGTAGCATCGCCTCCTGCCTCATCAATCGCTTGCTCCGGTGCTTTGCCCTCTTCGGCTGTAGCATCGCCTCCTATCTCTTCAATCGCTTGTTCCGAAGCCTCTTCGCCTGGCAGTTCCTCTTCAGCTACCGCAGCAACAGGCTCAGGGACTTCCATCTCTGCCTCCACACGCTCAGGAAGCACATCGCCTCTATAGATCCAGGTCTTCACTCCAATGCGCCCCAGCAGCGTACGTGCCTCGCAAAGCCCATAATCGATGTCAGCGCGCAAAGTATGCAAGGGTACCCTGCCTTCATGGAAGGTCGCTTTACGGGCAATTTCAGCCCCACCAAGCCTCCCCGAAACCATTATCTTCACCCCCTTGGCACCAGCCTGCATGGTACGAGATATTGCCCGCCTCATAGCCCTGCGATAAGCAACGTGACGCTCAATCTGATTGGCTACGCTCCTGGCCACAAGATAGGCATCAAGCTCAGGCTCGCGAACCTCCTGTATATTGAGTCGAACTTTTTTCCCACACATGCTCTCCAGCGAGCGCCTCAACTCATCTACTCTCTGTCCTCCCCGGCCAATCATAATTCCAGGTCTGGCAGTGTAGGCGGTTATAACCACTTCCTTTGCCCAGCGTTCGATATCCAACTTAGAAATGCCCGCTTCGCCGCCCTTTAATTCAATCAACTTGCGAATGCAAATATCCTCCTGGACAAACTCGGCATAATTCTTGCCAGCATACCACTTTGAACGCCAGTCATTAATAACGCCAATCCTGAACCCTATGGGATGAACCTTCTGCCCCAATTATTCCTCCGTATCCACAATAGCAGTGATATGGCTTGTGTGCCTGAGAATAGGGCTTACACGCCCACGAGCCTGGGCGCGGATCCTTTTTAGGGTAGCCCCTTGCTCAACAAACAGACCAACAATCTTCAGATCTGACACAGACATCTGATGATTATTCTCCGCGTTAGCCGCTGCCGATTTTACTACCTTGGCTATTGCCCGGGCTGCCGGAGTAGTGTAGAAATCAAGAAGAGCCAATGCTTCCTCCACCTTTTGCCCTCGTACTACCTCGGCCACCAAACCCAATTTCCGAGAAGAGATGCCAACATATTTAGCTACTGCCTTAACCCTCATCACTTCCTCCTCGGGACACTTCTTTCCGATCTAGCCACATGCCCTCTGAACGTCCGAGTGGGAGCAAACTCGCCCAACCTATGTCCCACCATGTTCTCGGTGATGAAGATAGGCACATGCCTCCTTCCATCGTGCACAGCAATAGTGTGCCCCACCATCTCAGGAACGACGCAGGAAGCACGGGACCACGTCTTTATCACTGTTTTCTCTCCCGCTACGTTGACCGCCTCGACCTTCTTCATAAGCTTGGCATCAACAAATGGACCTTTCTTGATGGATCTTCCCATTATGCTACTTTCTCCGTTTGACGATCATCTTATCGCTTGATTTGTTCCTCCGGGTTTTGTAACCCAAAGCTGGTTTGCCCCATGGAGTCTTAGGATTCATTCCCCGAGGGGATCTGCCCTCTCCTCCGCCATGTGGGTGATCGCGTGGGCTCATTGCTGAACCTCGTACTGTTGGTCGCCGCCCCAACCACCTGTTGCGTCCTGCCTTACCCAAAGTTATGTTCTGATGATCCAAATTGCCCACCTGACCGATGGTAGCCATACAAACGCTCCGAATCCTGCGCAGTTCATCAGAGGGCAACTTCACTAGAGTGTAATTGCTCTCTCGCCCCATAATCTGGGCAGCAGCTCCAGCACTGCGTACTATCTGCCCTCCCCTGCCTGGCTGAAGCTCAATATTGTGGACCATCGTACCGGCAGGGATCTGCTGTAAAGGCAGAGCATTGCCTACCTTCACCTCAGCACCGGGGCCTGAGGAGATGATATCCCCAACCGCCAAACCCAACGGCGCAATGATATAACGCCTTTCTCCGTCGGCATACTGAGCCAATGCAATGCGAGATGAACGATTGGGATCGTACTCAATGGCCAGCACTTCGCCAGGAATACCAACTTTGTCACGCTTGAAATCAATAATGCGAAGCATCCGCTTGGCCCCACCACCGCGATGACGCACTGTTACCCTACCTTGATTATTGCGCCCTGCCTTCCTTTTCAGGGGCAAAAGCAAAGACTTTTCCGGCCTTTTCTTGGTAATCTCCTCAAAGGTATGCCCGGTCATATCTCGTCTACCTGGAGAGGTAGGTTTATATATTTTCAATGCCATTGTTACACGCCCTCGAAGAACTCAATTTTTTGCCCTGTCTCCAGTGTAACCACCGCTTTTCTCCAAGGCGGCGTCTGCACCTGACGTCTTCCCACTCTTCTCGTCTTGCCAGGAACAGTCATAATATTCACCCCCACCACCCTAACCTTCAAAGCCTTCTCCACCGCTTCCTTAACCTGTCGTTTATTGGCCCTTGCCGCCACTTCAAAGGTGTATTTGCCCCGCTCATGAAGAACAGTGCTCTTCTCGGTAATCACCGGACGGCGTAACACCTCATAAACATCCATTGCCTAATTCAACCCTACAGTCAAGCGTTGACTCCTACCCCAAATCTCCTCCACCCGACGCAAGCCGTCCGTGGTAATCACCAAGGACTTGTAAGAAAGGAGGTCTACCACATTAAGTAAAGCAGCCGGCAGCGTTCTCATTCGTGGCAAATTACGAGCAGCTTTTATTACATTCACCTCCGGCTGAGCAGTGACAATAAGTGCTGAACGATTTGCCCCGAGTGCCTTCAGTGTGCTCGCCATCTCCGCCGTCCTAGGCCCTGTAAGCGCAAACCGATCTACGATCACCATCTCTCCTGAAGAAGCTTTGGCCGAGAGGACACATCTCAACGCCAAGCGGCGCATTTTCTTGGGCATCCGCTGCCTGTAGCTCCTGGGATGGGGGCCAAAGGTTATTCCCCCGCCCCTGAGAAGCGGTGCCCGCCTAGTTCCTCGTCGTGCCCATCCGGTACCCTTCTGCCGAAACATCTTCCTGGTGCTTCCAGAAACCTCTCCCCTGGTCTTGGTTGCCGCTGTCCCCAGGCGTGCATTGGCCAATTGCCTCACCATCGCCTGATGCACCACAGTCTCATTAAAGGGTACAGCAAAAATATCATCCCGAATTTCGACGTTATCAACAACCTTACCTGAGACATTGCGAACTGGAAGCTGCATTACCGCCGCACACCTCTACTCGATTTCTTGATAAGTAAGAGCCCATTCATGGCACCGGGCACCGCGCCTTTGATTAACAGAAGATTTCGATCTGCATCCGCCTGCACTACCTTCAGATTACGCACCGTTACTCGACTATTCCCCATATGCCCTGCCATCCGTGTCCCCTTAAGCACTCTCCCTGGATAGGTAGTGCCACCAATAGAACCAGGAGCACGATGGCGATCTGATTGGCCATGAGTCTTAGGTCCCCCAGCAAAGTGATGTCGCTTTACTACTCCGGCAAAGCCTCTACCTTTCGATATCCCGGTAATGTCAATCTTGTCGCCACTTTTGAAGATACCCACGTCTACCCGCTGCCCCAGCTCAGCAGAGCTGGGGTCATCAACTCTAAACTCCCTGAGGTATTTGAGCTGGTGGCCTACACCTTTGAGATGCCCCTTCTCCGGAGCATTGAGCCGCTTGGTTTCACCAAAGCCGAGCTGCACTGCATTGTAGCCCTCCTTTGATTGGCTCTTCACCTGGGAAACGAAAGCAGGACCAGCCTCGACCGCAGTTACCGCCTGCAGGTCTCCCTGCTCGTCGAATACTTGGGTCATACCTAGTTTTCGACCTAGAATCCAGTCAACCTCCACCGTCATTACAGCTTTATCTCCACGTCTACTCCCGAGGGCAAATTCAACCGAGTCAGAGATTCGATAGTCTTGGACGTTGGATCAAGAATGTCTATAAGACGCTTATGAGTCCGAATCTCGAACTGCTCCCTTGAGTCCTTATCAATGAAAGGAGAGCGAATAACACAGAACTTCTGAATCCGCGTGGGCAGAGGTACCGGCCCAGCTACTCGGGCTCCAGTCTGCTCCGCTGTCTCTGTAATTTGCACCGCCGACTGGTCCAATATCTTGTGGTCAAAGGATTTCAGCTTAATACGAATCTTTTGCTTGGGCATCTTACACTACCCTTCCTGTAGATCTAATGATCTGGTCCAGCAAAGCTGGAGGCAGCTCCTGGTAATGGTGAAACTCCATCGAGTGTGTAGCCCTACCCTGGCTCAAGGATCGGAGTGTGGTGGCATAGCCAAAAGTCTCTCCTAAAGGAATCAACGCATGGACCACCTTGGTATCTCCCTGGACCCCAATGCCCTCAACATCTGCCCTTCGGGCGTCGAGGTCTCCCAGTATGTCACCCAAGAACCGCTCCGGGGTGTACATATCCAATTTCATAATCGGTTCAAGAAGAGTAGGTTTAGCTCGATTTACCGCCTCTGTCAAACCAATTGAGCCTGCCATCTTAAAAGCAATATCAGAAGAGTCGACCTCATGGAAGCCGCCATCATACAAGGTAACCTTAATGTCAACTATAGGATAATTGGCCAGCACGCCCCTTGCCAAAGCCTCCTTTACACCTGCCTCCACAGCCGGGATAAACTCCCTGGGTATAGCCGCTCCCCGAATCTGGTTGACGAAGGTAAAACCACTACCCCTTTGCCCCGGTTCCACCTTGAGCATGACATGACCGTATTGGCCCCGGCCGCCAAACTGTTTTACGAACCTCCCCTCGGCCTTGGCTGGTTGAGTAACCGTCTCCTTATAAGCCACCTCCGGTTTGCCTGTCCTTGATTCAACCTTAAACTCGCTCCGCAGGCGCTCCAAGAGAACCTCCAGATGAAGCTCCCCCATGCCTGAGATCACGGTCTGACCGGTCTCCTCGTCATAATGGGTCTCAAAAGTGGGGTCCTCTTCTGTCAGTTTCCCCAACCCCTCCCCTATCCTGTCTTGGTCAGATTTGGTCTTGGGCTCGATCGCTACCGAGATTACCGGCTGAGGAAAACGAATAGCTTCAAGCAAGATAGGCTTCGACGGGTCACACAATGTGTCGCCGGTAAACGTGCTTTTCAAACCCAGAGCGGCTGCAATCCCACCGGCCTCAACCTCATCCACCTCCTCCCGGTGATTGGCATGCATTCGCAGTAATCTGCCCAGGCGCTCCTTCCGTCCCTTGGCAGAGTTGAATACTTGCGCTTTAGCTTTCACTCTCCCCGAATAAACTCTAATATACACCAGCCTGCCAACGAAGGGGTCAGTAACCACCTTAAAGGCTAGAGCGGAGAAAGGCGCCGCTTCATTAGCTGGACGGGCGACTATCCGGCCTGTTCTGGCGTCTATGCCTTCAACTGGCGGCACATCTAATGGGGAAGGTAGATAATCCACTATAGCGTCAAGTAGTGGCTGAATACCCTTGTTTCTCAAGGCGCTGCCACAAAGAACAGGTACAAGCTTGTTGGCTACGCACGCCCTCCGCAAAGCCGCCTTGATCTCCGAAGCAGTGAGAGTGTGCCTATCTAAATAGGCGCTCATAAACCGCTCATCCTCTTCCGCCAGGCTTTCCAGCAGAAGCTCCCGCTGCTCCCGAGCCTGGTCCTCATAATCCCGGGGAATATCCATTTCAACAGGCCCCGAATCGATATCCTCTGAGAAAATCCAGGCTTTGTTCTCAATCAAATCGACAATTCCCTCATAGGACTTCTCCACCCCCACAGGCAACTGAACAGGCACTGCCTTGGCACGGAGAAGCTCCTTTATCATGTTCACCGTGCGATGGAAATCAGCACCCAGCCTGTCCATCTTGTTCACGAAACAAATCCTGGGAACGTGGTACCCATCGGCTTGACGCCATACGGTTTCTGACTGCGGTTCAACGCCGGCCACCGCATCGAGGACTACCACCCCTCCGTCAAGTACCCGCAGACTCCGTTCTACTTCAGCAGTGAAATCCACGTGACCGGGAGTATCAATAATGTTGATACTGTGCCCCAGCCAGCGGCAGGTGGTAGCTGCAGCAGTGATGGTGATCCCTCGCTGGCGTTCCTGCTCCATCCAGTCCATCACAGCCGTCCCCTCATCCACTCCCCCGACCTTATAAGTTCGACCAGTATAATAGAGAATCCTCTCAGTGACGGTAGTCTTACCGGCATCTATGTGAGCGATTATTCCAATATTCCTTATCTGATGCAAACGTAAAGCTTCAGACATTTGCCCCGCCTCTACCCCGAGCATCTCCAAATCAGGATAGGCAACTGATGTAGTAGGGGATTCGGTAACCGACGACTGCTTTACCATCGAAAGTGCGCAAAGGCTTTGTTTGCCTCAGCCATTCTATGAGTTTCTTCGCGCTTCTTGATTGTCGCTCCCTGACCCCGAACAGCATCCACAATCTCAGCAGCGAGCTTTTCCGCCATTGATTTGCCACTTCGGGCTCTGGCTGAAGCCAGTAGCCAGCGTATCGCCAGGACACTACCCCGATCACCCTTGACTTCCACGGGTACCTGATAGGTAGCCCCAGCAACCCGACGCGGCTTGACCTGAAGGAGCGGCGTAGCATTCCTAATCGCCTGATCCAGGGCATCAACCGGGGACCTTTTCAACTCCTCAGATGCAAGGTCAAGGGCGATATATACGATCTTTTCAGCTTTGCTTTTCTTGCCCCATCTCATTACTTTGTGAACAACCCTGGTCACCAACTGACTGCCATATCTGGCGTCAGGCAGCACCTCTCTCTTTTCTACCTTACCCCTCCTGGGCATTTCTCAACCTCCAAAATCACAAAAAAAGACTCGGGCACCTTCTTCGCCGCTACTTACCACCCGCCCAGCCAATCCAGAAGATCCTAAGCTCCCGAGCCCTTGACTCGCTTTGCTCCGTATCTACTGCGCCCTTGCCGACGATCAATCACACCGCCGGTATCCAGGGTGCCCCGCACAATGTGATAGCGCACCCCAGGCAGGTCTTTTACCCTACCACCCTCAATGAGAACTACAGAATGTTCTTGTAGATTATGTCCCTCACCAGGGATATAGGCTGTTACCTCCATGCCATTGGTCAGCCGCACTCGAGCAATCTTACGCAGGGCAGAATTGGGTTTCTTAGGGGTCATGGTCCTCACCTGAACGCAAACGCCTCTCTTCTGTGGAGACCTGGTTTCTGTTACCCGGCGTTTGAGCGAATTAAAGCCTCGACACAAGGCTGGAACCTTAGTGCCCCTGCTGGCTGTCCTGCGCCCATGCCGGACAAGCTGGTTAACCGTAGGCATTCCTTCTACTCACATCCCTCTCTGAGACGCCAAGCTAGGACTTTACCATTTATCAAAACAAAAGTCAAGCTGTGTACTCGTCGGTCCCAGCCGCTGCGTTCTGGATCTCTCTTCTTTGTCACCAGGTAGCCGTTCCGACAAAATGTCATCCAGGGAAATAGCCGCCGCCGGCGGCAGAACCACATAATTTTTGAGGTTTTTGACAGATCGCTCACAATCGTTCAAGAGAAGCCGAAGCCTGTGCCTTAACAATGGCCGATTTGAAGACCTCTCCAGCTTATCTACCATAACCTCAGCTTGCTCTATTTCCTGGCAACGTTTCTCTTCACCTGTAGAGAGACTTGACAAGCATCTCAGACTGGTATAATCTGAAACACCAGTGGGAAAATCAGATAAGAAGCCACCTCAACCACGAATAGTGGAGCTTGCGCCTGAGGCCTTCTCAAATGAGAAGTCCACCAGGAAAGGCATCCCCGGCACCAAGAGAGCTACCACAATTACCCGAAGTATTTTCATCAGGGCCCCTGCTGAGTGCTGCTTTGATCTCATAACCAAGCAACTTGAGGAGACCCCTGGATGGGATCCCACCATTATGTGGGTCAATCCTATCTCGCGAAAACACGTCCGTGTTGGCTCCATGAGCCGCGTCACCTTCAGCCTTGACGGTACCACAGAAGAGGCGGTAGCAATGATACGCTCCTTCCGCCCGAATAGGGCCTTACTGTGGACCTCCAATCACAGCACTCAGCTACAAGAAGAGTGGCAGCTTCAGCCTGAGTCCAATGGTACGGTGGTCAGTGTTACTCTAGGCTACAACCCCACTCGTTGGCTTCTCGGACGGCTAACTGACAAGATGATCATGAGGAACAAGGTTGAGAAAGCCGTTTCCGAAATGCTGGACAGGCTCAGGGCAGCCGCTGAGTCCCCCCAGCAAGGTTGAATCAGCAGCCAGGAACCTGGAAAGACACCTAGAAGCCCCCCGGATTCATTGGAAGTCTCCCGCCGGGGCCTCGCGTGTCATTGAACGGACCGTTCCGGTCAGGGTGAGCCGGCTAGTAGTCCTGGACTGAGGAGCCAATGGCGGGTAAACTCTTTGGCCAAAATAGCACTGTCAGATGTGGCGACCGATGGCTGCCCCTTCAGCAATAGCTTCCAGAGCCTTAGACGGCTCCTTTGCATCCCCAATGACATAGACCTCAGCCGCTTTGTCTTTTATGGCCACAGACAGCTCATTAACTGATTTTGCTCCCGTAGCCAGAACAATGTTATCCATGCCACGGACGGTCTCTTCCCTGCCATCCTTAATAAACACCAGACCGTCTTCAAGGATCTCCTTCACTTGGGCTGAAGTAATGACATCCACCTTGCCACAGGTCAGCCTCTCGACGAGGAAGTCCTTGTTCCAAATTGGCATATCTAAAGCTATATCGGGTAACATCTCCACCAGGGTAACTGTACTGGCACCCCGCTCTCTGCAATAATCGGCGGTCTCAGCACCGACCATACCCCTGACCTGACCCAAGCCTCGTAGGGCGGGTTTCGGTACGCTGCACCCACCCTACCACCATATCACCCCCTTTCAGGATGTCAACAGGCAACCCCCCACGCCTTGACATGTAGCTTGTCCTACCTGTATTATGCACACAGTGTACCCAGTTGGACACAGTGCTGCTGGTGATACACAGTCCACAAATACAAGGAGGAGGTAAAGATAATGGCCCAAGCCTACTGCATGAAGTGCCGAAAGAAGGTTGAGATCAGGAACCCACAACAGGTCACCCTGAAGAACAAACGTCCCGCAACCCAGGGCGTGTGCCCGGCTTGCGGAACCAAGGTATTCCGCATCGGTAAAGCCTGAATTCAGGAGAATCGCAAAAAGGGCCACTTGACGTGGCCCTTTTTGCATTTTGCCACCTACTACCCTTGGGCCAATGGATAAACGTTGCCGGATACTCCCTGGTTCGAAACTCCTTAGCAGCGTCCAGTCACACTATTTCCCAGATGAGCGTTGCTACCGTATCAGCTCTGCCAGCCTCTCCGGGCTGACGGTGCCCTCCTGAGGGTCCCAGCCTCGGGCCTCATAGTAGTCGGTTACCATCTGATCGAGTTTCCGGCTGTCGTAGGGTGGGCGCATCTGGCCGCGTGCCTTGAGGGGCTCGGTCAGGAATCTCCGGGGCATGGTGTCGTCTTTTCTCGACCCTCCCTCCCGGATATTGAAGGCCTTCTTAATGTCGAAGCCGCGGGCGGCGGCTTTCAGCAGCCCGGCACCGTCCATCTGAAGGCCGGTGGCGGCAGAATATATCTCGGCCCAGGTGTTGATGTCGATATTAAGAAGCTGATGGTAGAAGGTGCACACCCCGAAGCATTCCACGGCGAAAACATAGTCCTCCGTCCACCTGGTCAGCCAACCAAGATTGTATTCTCCGGGACCGGAGAGAACACGCTCCATGTCCTCACCGGATATACCCATCGCCCTGAGGGTGGCCTCCACCACCTCTCGCGGTTGGCCATACAGTTCCCTTGGGCTGTGAGATTGACCGGTGACATTGGTCAACAGGCTGGACGACCACAGGCTCCAGCTAGAACGGGCGTCACTGATGCTGCAGCCAATCCCCTTATATTGCATGGCATAATAGTCGGCCCCCCGCCCAATACGCCGGGGCGCCTCAAGTAGACCGTCGGCCAGAATGTTGCCGAAGTCTTTCCGATGAGCAATCCTCTGGAGCAGGTCTTGAACTACTCCTGGCTGCCAGTCCAGTTCCAAACCTCCGGTGTCTTTCTTGTCTATTATTCCCCTCTGGTAGAGCTCGATGGCCATGGCGATGAGACAAGCTACCGAACCATAGCACATCCCCAGCCGATTGCACAGCTCGGCACATTTGTACACCTCGGCCCACCCGTCGAGGCCACAGATGCCGCCAAAACAGACCACTGGCGCTGAAGCGCAGGATATACCCATGGCCGGGCCGTTTTTTATCCGCATAAAGTGCTTGCAGCCCACGGGGCAGCCCAGGCAACTTATGTTGCCGTGCTCCTCCATCATCTTTGGATCGAAAAACATGTTGACATCAAAGCCCTTCATGACTTCTTCATCTGCCACCTGCTGACAGTTCTTGTAAGGGATTGAACCGTACGGCTCCCCTTTGATCAGGTCTGGCAATGTTGTAAGAGTGCCAAGGCTGCGGAAATAGTCAATGAAGGGAAAGTCCATTATCTCCTTGCACAGCCCGTTGGCCAGCTCCATGAATCTCTTTGGGTCAGCCACGCTGATCCCCTGGCTCCCACAGACGGCAATAGCCTTGAGGTTCTTGGAGCCCATCACCGCCCCCATCCCGGTGGTGCCAAAGGCAGAATACTTATTAGTTATGACGCTGGCATCTTTGATCAGATTCTCACCAGCCGGCCCGATAGCTGCCACTGCATATTTTCTTCCTAGCTCACCCCAGATGGCATCGGCAGTCTCCCAGGTGTCCTTCCCCCATATATGACCCGCCTCTCGAATCTTTACCTCATCGCCTATTTCCAA
>Ga0114921_10001441_pt1 | contig 10906 bp, 9 predicted proteins | sample BentaG_FD_87016 | JGI IMG/M metagenome (GOLD analysis project Ga0114921, IMG submission 87016) | Deep subsurface microbial communities from South Atlantic Ocean to uncover new lineages of life (NeLLi) - Benguela_00093 metaG | ecosystem: Environmental > Aquatic > Marine > Oceanic > Sediment ...
AAATGGTTTATTGCGCCCTAAGCCTTAGAATCATAGGCTCCATCTATATAAACCATTTTGAAACCCCCACTAATCCAAACTATGTGGGGCATAATCCAAAAAAAAGACACCCATACCCTGCAAGAAGCTTAAAACTCAATAGGTTAGGTTTCACTATGACGTGGCCCTGCCCTAAAGGCGAGTTTTGACATCGCCTGGAGCGAGCCTTAGATTTATAAAAAAATGTTTTAGACTAAGAGAAAAGGGATTTCGACAACAGTCTGAGGAAAAATGACCAGACAGAAGGAGACAACACAATGAAATGCCCGGGACAAGACAGTCGCTACTGGAAGCCAGGAGCCATCTATGAGGTCGAATGCCCCAACTGTGGTAATGAGGTAGAGTTTTTTAAGGATGATACTACCCGTAGATGTAAGAAATGCGGCCACCGTTTTCTGAACCCCAGTATGGACTTTGGCTGTGCCTCTTACTGTCCCTATGCCGAGCAGTGCATTGGGAACCTTCCCCCAGAACTCATTGCACAGAAAGAAGATCTTCTGAAGGACAGGGTTGCCATTGAGATGAAGCAGTATTTTGAACGGGATTTCAAACGGATTGGCCATACCATCAAAGTGGCGAGATACGCTGAGCAGATCGGAAAGGAAGAATGGGGAAACCTAGCTGTGGTTTTGACAGCTGCTTATCTGCATGATATCGGGATCAAGGAGGCTGAGCGGAAGCACCAGAGTACTGCCGCCAGGTACCAGGAGCAGGAAGGACCATTAGTGGCAAGGGAGCTTTTGGCCAAACTGGGGGCCAGGGCGGAGCTGATCGAAGAGGTGTGCGATATCATCGGCCACCACCATCCCAGGGTAGAAGAGAGCATCAATTTCAAGAGTGTCTACGATGCTGACATGATTGCCAGTCTGGAAGAAAAACAAAAAGAAGATCCAATGGAGTCTGAGAGCATGACAAGCGTTATTGAGAAATCCTTTCTTACTGAGAGCGGCCGAGATCTTGCAAAGCATGTTCTTTTGAAGGGGAAGAAAGGTTGAACACTAGTGAGCGTCAGACAAATAAATCTCTCGTACAGGGATTTCCTTTTTGAAAACTTCACACAATTCGGTTTGTTTGAGGTCAATATAAGCACGTACTTTATGAGGAGGAAGCCATGAAAGTCAAAAGAAAGATTATAGAAATCGATGAGGAGCTCTGCGACGGGTGCGGGCAGTGCGTGCCCGCATGCGCGGAGGGTGCCGTACAGATTGTGGATGGAAAAGCCAAGCTGGTTTCGGACAAATACTGTGATGGGCTGGGTGCCTGTCTGGGAGAATGCCCAAACGGGGCAATCACCGTAGTGGAACGTGAAGCTGAGGAATTTGATGAGGAGGCTGTGGAAGAGTATCTGAGTTCAAAGGCACACGAGGGGATTTCTGAGGAAGCGACCTTGGCCTGCGGATGTCCATCTGCCCAGGTTGAGACCTTTATTCCCTCAGTATCCTGCCAGGATGCCAATGAGCCGGCTGTTCATGCCAGCACCACCTCAGCACTCTCCCATTGGCCAGTTCAGATCCGATTGGTGCCGGCAAGTGCACCGTTTTTGAAGGGGGCAGATCTCCTGGTAGCAGCAGACTGCACGTCTGTGGCCTATCCCAATTTCCACCACGACTTTCTCAAAGGAAAGGTCGTCATGATAGGGTGCCCGAAATTCGATGATGTCGAGGAGTATATTCAGAAGTTTGCTGATATCTTTAATACGGCTGATATTAAGAGCATCACGGTTGTTGTTATGGAGGTGCCCTGCTGTAGCGCGTTGCCCATCATTGTCAGAGAGGGAATGGAAGCTGCCGGAAAAAGGATTCCCATGGAAGAGGTGGTGATCAGCACGAGGGGGAAAATCCTCAAGCAGGAGAGATTAGCAGCTTAGTCATTCAAGGGGGGGCAGCTGTTACAAAAGACGACCTAAGATTATAAACGGGCCCATTCCGCACTTGATTCGTAAGAATAGTATGCAGCAACTCTGGAACAGTGCTTTCGATCAAAAGGGGTTAGCTGATACAGCTAACCCCTTTATCTGATTTGACGTCCCAATTGTATCGTCTAAAGCGTATGTCCTGGACCTGGCTAGGTGAGGGAGGCGTTGCGATGTGTCTCGAATGAGATGGACGGCATGCCTGAAAGCCGATGCTATACTATCCTTAAAAGCCTCAGTAATGTATCTGCACAAAGTTTCCGAATTCTCAAATCTTTTACTTCCTTGTAAGGCTCAAGTGGAACTAAGGCAACTGGGAGAGCCACGCGTATGCTGGAGCAATAAGAATAGATTGGTTATTGTTCGATAAAATTTGATATCCCTCATCCTCAGCTATAAGCTGAACAGCCGGTATGCTCAGAGCGTTTTGAAATTTTCTGAGCGCAGAAGAAGGTTGGACCTCTGAAGTTTTGGCCTCTATCAGGACAATCGGTTTGCGCCCGTTTGCGATCAAAAAATCTACTTCCTGCTGTTCTTTGTTCTTTATAAAATGCAAAGAGAACTGGCCATAGCCCAAATCATTCCAGTTTGTAACCGCCCGCCACAACTCCATGGCGATCATATTTTCAAACCGGGCAGCAGGCTCTTCTATGCGGGGTGCATCCCACAGATAGACCTTGCGTTCTTTTTGGATAGCCCGAGCAATTCTTTCTGTCCATGGGGCAATACTAAAAATCAAGAAAAATCTTTCAAAAACTGATAGCCAGCCTCGAACTGAGTTATAGGATACTTTTAAGTCAGTGGCGAGGGATGGGATCGAGAGAGGACTGCCCACCTTAGAGGGTAGCAAAAGATAGAGCGTCTCCATATCTGCTACAGATTTGATCCCGGTGAGATCGCGAATATCCTCCCGAATAAGTTGAGCGGAATAGCTGCTTGACCATCGACGGTATGTCGCCATCCGGTTAGCTAAATAGGGTTCAGGAAAACCACTGAGCGTAGATAGCCGTGACCACTCTTCTTTGAGCATTTCGCTACGTTCCATACGGATTTGTACTGGATTTTTCAAAAAGCTTTCGATTGTGAGGTTACTCTCTCCCAATTCTGCGATTGTAAAAGGCCATAGATGAAAGAGAAAATAACGACCAGCCAGAGAGTCTCCGCCTTTTTGATAGATGTCTAGCCTGCCACTTCCTGATACGAGGAATTGATATCTGTCATGAAATTGGTCGTAAGCACCTTTGAGATAGTTCTTCCAGTCTTTGTATTTGTGGATCTCATCAAATATGATTAGAGGTGTTGATGGATCTCGGCGCTTGATTTCTTGGAAAAATGTGGGATTCTCCATAAGTCTGGTCTTGTGCTGCGGAATATCCCAGTTGAAATAGAGGTTATTCGGAAAAGACCGGGAAATAATCTGGGTGAGTGTGGTCTTGCCCACCTGGCGCGGTCCGACAAGAAATACCATGCTTTTTTCTCTGGCTAGTTCCTGCCAGATTTTCAAATAAGTGTCTCTCGTTTCCATAATGGCTATTATTCAGTAAAATGAAAAATAGTCAAGACTATTTTTCATTACGGTGAAAAATTGGCAAAAATAGCTAATTCTAGAACTCGGAAAAACAGCTCCATTCTGCTCTTGGTTCACATAGATAGTATGCAGCAACTCTGGAACGGGGGCTTTGAATCAAAAGGGGTTAGCTGATTTGGCGTCCCCAATCCCGCCCTGATGGCGGGATGTTGTCCCGCTTGAAACCAATCTCGGATTTTGGGTTTCAAACATAATATTGACTATTTCTATTTAGATTACTTCAGTAACTTAGACTATTGGAAAGGAGCGATAACAATGGAAACCGCATTCTCCCTGTCGGAGGCAAAATCGAAATTTTCAGATATCATAAATCGTATTATTTATAAAAAAGAAAAGATCCTGATCACCAAAAATGGTAAGAAGGTAGCCGTAATACTCCCGATAGATGAACTAGAGAAGTATAAAGAAAACGGGTTGATAGAAGCCAGAGGTGCACTGGCAGATTTAGACGATACTGTGGATGAAATGGTAGGCAGAATTTATGAATCGAGAAAATTGGAAAAGAGCAGAGAGGTTAATCTGTAATGTATCTTTTTGATACGGATGTATTAAGTAACATCGTAAAACGGAATCCCTCGCAAATTTTGTTAGAAAAATTAGGAACGCTTCCAAGAGAACTTTAATATACCAGTTCTATCAATCCCGCTTAAAAAGCGGGATGTCTTGGACCAACATACAAAAAAAGTTAGCAATAATGAGCTAACCCTTCGAAAGTATACTGGCGTCCCCAACCGGATTTGAACCGGTGTTGTCGGCGTGAAAGGCCGATGTCCTGGACCTGGCTAGACGATGGGGACGCGGATATTCATCGTTATTATAGGCATACCAATGAAATAGTCAACAGGTAATGGCGCTTTTCGTATGCCCTCATGTGACGTTCAGCGGTCGTCAAAAAAGGGCTAGCCGATCTGCCGGCTAACCCCTCTTTGTTCTTGTTTTTCGCTGATGGGCCGTGCGTGAATCGAACACGCGACCAACGGATTAAAAGTCCGCTGCTCTACCTGACTGAGCTAACGGCCCATACATACAGTGCCTACATATTTTAGTAACACTATTGGGATGGTGTGTCAAAAAAAATTATACAGGGTTATATGAAGTTCAATTTGGAGCTATGGCAAAGATGTGGCTTTGAATCAGGTCTAATTCCTCTTCATTGGGCGGGTATGGATAATTCCACTGTTTTTCTCCGGGCAGGCAGTTGCCAAAAGGCCTGTTGCAGGCAACTTCGCCATCCTCATCCAGACATCCACCGGTCATAAACGGGGTGCCCAGGTTGATGATTTGGATCAAATCATCTTTTGGGAGACCAAAATCCGTTACATGTCCATCTTTATCGAAATCCATGTCGGATGCCGAGATAGAACGTTCTTCTAATAGATAGCGTGCAAGCTGAATTCTCAGATAGGTGGGCCACGGTGGCTGTTTTCTGTTTTCCAGTTTGGAATTGGGTTCAGCAAAAAATGAAAAAAGATGATTTACAACCCCCATGTTCCAAAGCCTTTCCATAACGGTAACCATCTCCTTTTCAGCCTCACCCATGCCTACCATGAGGTGACTTCCAACATTACGTTCACCAAAGACCTCAAGGCCATCGGCCACGGTCTGCCAGTATTTCTCCCATTTGTGAGGCCCTGACACGCCTTTTCCCCTATAAAGATCGAAAAGCTCTGGAGTGACCAGATCAAGAGCGACACCAATTTTGTCTGCACCGCTTTCTTTCATTGCTTTGAGATCATCAATCTTCAAGACCGTTGGGCTTACAAGGATGGAGATCGGGATTGCAGTCTCCTTTTTGAGTCGCTGAGTCATAGTGATGGTATCTCTTCGGCATCTACCATTGGTGATCATGGAAATACAGGTCCGTTTGACGTATTCGGGACCACCATTGATAGCCTCAATAATGGCGTCCATAGAGAAGAGAGGCCATTGAACCATAATAAAGCTCTTTTCCCCATACGAACCCGTTCTTTTTTTTGCGAGGCCGCAGTATGCACAATTTGCTGCACATCCTTGGTTGTAGTGAACAAGAAGATTTGCGCATCGATTTTTAGCCCCTCGGTAAAAGCGTCCGTGAGACAGACCGAGGGACATAGCAGTGGCACTACTTATCCTTGCATAGTCGGGGCTCTGTTTTGTGCGGTCAGCAACCATCTGTTCTTTTTTCACGTGGTTACTAGATTTTCCTTGGCCTGTAGGATTGCCTCTGTCAACGTGTCGAAACTGACTCCATAAATGATCTCGTTTCTCCACACCTCAGAGAGGTGTTCCTCAATCTTTTTCCTCTTTGCTGATGTCCACTTGAGGGAGGATTCCAGAAGATTGATATCTTTGGTCGTGGAAAAAAAGTCCCCGGTGATCATGATATGCTCAATGGTGTTGCCTGCGAGAGCGAGGTATATCTCCAGAAGACCGCCCGGTGTTTTAACGGCACTTACGCCCATGCTCGATCTGGGATGTTTGTGGGAAAAGATCCAATCAGGATTTGTATACCGAGCAGTAGTAAACTCCCGTATGGTCTTTTTCTCCCATGTGTCAGGCTCATCCACCTCAAAGGAAACATCAAATTTTTGGCTGACGGCCTTTTCTATGGCGGCAACAACAGTGTCCATATCTACATCACAGCCCAATTGTTCTCTGATGGTAGTTATCCTCTGGCTGAAACAGCTATAACCTTTATCAGAGAGTTTCAGGGGAGGTTGATGCATAATGTCCAGCATCAGGGGGATATCAAAATCCACCAGTAGGCTTGCATGAAATAAAATCGCCTTTTCTGTCTCCAGAGATGCAGAGAGACCTGCTATCTTTCTACCGTGTACCTCAAGGTCATTCTTGGGTCTGAACCCGGCCTTTATACCAAGATCCTGCAATGCTTCCATCAAGACAGTGCTCAGGGATTCGAATATGCCATTAATTCCTCCTTTTAAACCAGGGTGGTCGAGGGGAATACCCAGACCCAGGGCAACTACCTTTGGACCCATTATTACTGTTCCACCACCGGTACTCCTGCGGTTGTATTCAATTTCCCTATGCCTGCATCTATCAAGCCGCAGAGCAGCATTTATGTCCTGGTATTTTCCAACAATGGCTGACGGTTTGAAAATGTAAAGGTGAAGAATTGGCGGTGAACCATGTTGGGATAAGGATAGGGGAAGGGTATCATCAATGGACAGACCCAAGGCTGTTGAAACAGGGTTTGTAGTATCTTTAAAAAGCCTCCATGAAGACATCAGGCCTTTGCCCTTTCTTCCTCAGTCCGTTTTATCTCTTGATCGACAAAGGGGATAAGAGCATCTCCATGCATAAGGTTCCCGAGCTCACTTTCCAGATCGCTCGGCTCAATAACCAGGATCCATCCTTTTCCGTAAGGATCTTCATTGATGAGGGAGGTATCATCCTCTAACTCTTCATTTATCTCGACTATCTCTCCAGAGACCGGTGCACAGAGCTTTCCGATCCATTTTCGTGATTGAATCTTGCCGCATACCTCGTTCTGCTCGACCTCATCTTCCTCATCAGGGACATCTACAAACACGATATCACCTGCCTCCTTTTGGAACATATCGTCCATGCCCACCGTAACCTTTCCGTCTTCTACCCTGGCCCAACTGTGCTCCTCATGATAGTATAGTTCATCCGGCATGTTATAACCCTTTATATTCGCCATACCCTACCTCCTTAGAATTGTTTGTCGTTATCTATCACGAACTACTCATTTATTAAAGAAATGCCCAGAATTCAATAAAAAAGTAAAGCTCATCTGAATCTTTCAAGTATTGCCTGTGCGTGAAGAGGAAGTCCTTCTGCTTCCGCTAAGGTAACGACTGCATCTCTTAACAGTGAAAGCCCTTCCTTGCTTAAATACTGAAAGGTTGGTTTCTTTATGAAATCATCGATGGATAACCCGGAAAACATTCGTGCTGACTGGCCGGTGGGCAGGACGTGATTTGTCCCAGAGGCATAATCACCTGCCGATATGGGTGAAAATGGCCCCAGAAATATGGAGCCCGCATTTCTGATCATTTTGAGGGTAGCGTAAGGGTCTTCAGTCATGATCTCCAGGTGTTCAGGTGCATACTCGTTGACAAAATTAATGGCCTGGTCCATATCCCTGGCGATCAGAATACAGGAGTATCTTGCAAGGGAGGAATCAAGGATTTCTTTCCGAGGAAGTCCGGGGAGCCTTTTGTTGATACTCTCAGAAACCCCCGCTGCAAGGTCATCTGAAGGGGTTACGAGGATAGCTGCTGAATCTGGATCATGCTCTGCCTGGGATAAGAGATCTATGGCAATCAGATCTGCATTTCCTGTTTTGTCAGCCAGAACCATTCCCTCACTTGGCCCTGCAGGCGAGTCTATATCTACCTCTCCAAACACGATAGTCTTTGCTGCGGTCACATATTTGTTTCCAGGCCCGACTATTTTGTCTACCCTGGGAATCGTCTTGGTGCCATAGGCCATCGAGGCAATTGCCCAAGGACCCCCCACTTTAAAGATCCTTACCGGCCCAGCTATATCTGCAGCTACGACGGTAGCGGGAGTTATGGCCATGCCTTTACCAGGAGGGGAGCAGGCAATAATCTCCTTCACTCCGGCTACCTTTCCAGGCAAGAGAGTCATTAAGACAGTGCTGGGATACGAAGCCCTTCCGCCAGGTATGTAGGCACCAACCTTTTCCAAGGGCGTGGTCATCCGTCCAGCCAAGATGCCGTTTGCTATGTCAACAGACCACATCTCTCTTTCCATCTGTGCCTGGTGAAACTTGATTATATTTTGGGCAGCAAGGTTGAGGGCATCGATCAGTTTTGAATCAACATGACGATAGGCTTCTGCTACCTCTTCTTTGCTGACCTCCAGGTCTTTTAGGGTCAGATCCGATTTATATTCTTTTTTATAGTAATCAAGGAACACCTGTTCTCCATTTTCTCTGACATCTTTTACGATCTCCCGTACCTCGTCAAGAATTGAGGTGATATCTGTGCGTGATCTTTTCAGGATGTCCTGATACTGGTCAGGCCTTAAGTTATCGATCCTCTCTGGGTGTAATGTCATCTTTGAATCTCCTGATATGGTTCCCTTCATCAATCAAAATGACCCGTTAGTTTCTAATATATTTTTCCGTGGAATACTAAGAAAATCTTTTTGGTACCCACAAGTTACTACGGAGAGCATTAAATAGTTTCAAATACAGACATTGGGGTAAGGGTCATGAGGCCTTTTTTTCTGCTCCGAGCCTCACGGCCTGGTCTTTTCTAAGACTTATCACCGGGGGAGTCCCGCCCGCCTCGCCTGAGCGGCTCGCGATGGCGGGCAGGCTTGCCCGCTCCGCATTCCCCCGATAAATCAGGGGCTGCGGTTTCCCCCGCAGATAAGTCTTGAAAAGGACAGCGGCCTCCGACTCGGCCGAGCTCGTCGCGGGCCAGCAGTCACATCAAAAAAGACCTCATGACCCTCTCCTGATCATCTCAGCTATACCCTATGCAAATAAATTTATGCTCCCCTTAGTAAAAGGTTATAGTATATAGTATACGATGCGTTGGCATGGTTCAAAGGTGTTTGCATAAAAATAGTGGGTGATCATCCAGGCTCTAGGGAGGCCATGAGGTTCCCATAGGCAAAGAGTGTTTTGGCTCCTCACGATACCTCAGCACGTGCCAATTGGCAACTGGCAATAAACGGTGCCTTAATGGATGGGATTGAACAATGCTGAGTAGTGATAGCATCAAAGAATTCCCTCAAAAACCAGGAGTTTATCTCTTCAAGGATAAGTCTGGAAAGATAGTATATATTGGCAAGGCCAAAAACTTACAGAAACGCATCAATTCCTATTTCACTCAGGGCAGTAATCAGTCCCGTAAGTTGGCGTACATTATCAGGAATGCCCAGAGAATAGATCATATCATAACTGGTACGGAAACCGAGGCCTTGATACTTGAAGGGAATCTCATAAAAAAATACCGGCCCAGGTATAACGTAGATCTCAAGGATGATGCCAATTATCCTTTCGTTAAACTGGATATCAATAAGAGGTATCCTCGCTTGACTATTGTACGAAGGATGAGAAATGACGGGGCTCTCTATTTCGGCCCGTTTCCATCTGTGTCAGAGGTACGTTCCACTCTGCGCTTGATAGGTCCTATCTTTCCTTTGAGAAAATGTACTACCAAGGAGATCCCCAAGCGGTCGAGGCCTTGTCTGAATTATCAGCTCGGCAGGTGTCTGGCACCCTGTTGTATGGATGTCAGCCAAGAGGATTATCAGGAGTTAGTTGATCAGGTTAGGTTATTTTTAGAGGGGCGGGACAGAGAATTGATCTCGAAACTAAAGAAGGTGATGGAAAGTGCCTCGAGAGAGCTCAATTTTGAAAAGGCTGCCGTGATAAGAGATCAAATCAGGGCTATAGAAAAAACTGTGGAAAAGCAAACAGTAGTTTCCAGCAAGATGAAAGATCAAGACATTATCGGACTATCTCACTCTGGTAAAGAAGCAGAGGTGGTGATTCTCTTGGTGCGGGGTGGTTCTATGGTTGGAACCAGAAGTTATTCCATACGTGGAGCATGGGAGTATTCAAGTGAAATACTGGAGGCCTTCCTCAAACAATATTACCGAGAGAAACAATTTTTTCCCCCTGACATAATCCTATCAGATGCAATAGATGACAGAAAACTGATCTCTGAATGGTTGACGGGGATGGCTGGAAAAAAAGTATCTATTTCGGTTCCTTCCAAGGGAGATAAGAGACGGCTTGCGAACATGGCTGCGGTGAACGCTGACAATATTCTGCTAAGACGACAGAAAACTGACCAGTCTGCCATCCTTGAGCAGGCAAGATCATTGTTACATTTGAGAGGCAAGCCAATGCACATAGAGGCAATAGATGTATCGAATTTCAGAGGTGATCTTGCCGTAGCCTCTATAGTCTCTTTTGTTAAAGGGCTGCCGCAAAAAACCGGCTATCGAAACTACCGGATAAAAGAGGTGGAGGGGATAGATGATTATGCCATGATTGCAGAGGGAATGAAAAGAAGACTGAAACAGGGCAAACCGCCTGACCTTTTTGTCATAGATGGTGGAAAGGGTCATCTGGCGGTAGCCTTAAAAACGTTGGGTGCTCTTGGCCTTGAGAACCCACCTGATGTTATCTCCATTGCAAAAGCTGATCGAGGAAGACCGGGGGCTTTGGACAAAATATATCTTCCAAACAGGAAAAATCCCCTTAACCTTGCGCGCAATCACCCAGTCCTGTCTCTTTTTATGCGTATAAGGGATGAGACGCACCGGAGGGCTGTGAGTTATTACCGAAAAAGAAGCAAGAAAAAGCTAACTAGGTCCGAGTTGGACAGAATTGCGGGGATTGGGCCAAAAAGAAA
>Ga0114921_10001442_pt1 | contig 10904 bp, 8 predicted proteins | sample BentaG_FD_87016 | JGI IMG/M metagenome (GOLD analysis project Ga0114921, IMG submission 87016) | Deep subsurface microbial communities from South Atlantic Ocean to uncover new lineages of life (NeLLi) - Benguela_00093 metaG | ecosystem: Environmental > Aquatic > Marine > Oceanic > Sediment ...
ACTGGACGTCACCGGTCAACAGCCCGATCGCGTCGATAGGAACCAGCACCGGGCGGCGGGGGTCGACCAGGACGACCGTCATCTTCTCCGTCCCGTGTGGATCATGTCGTTCGTTCGCGCGAGATACCTCGCAGCTTGGTTATATCAACTTCCTCCCCCGGATTCCCGCCGATGGCCACTACCAGGCCCACGACGAACGAAACCAGATCAAGATCGCGGATCCGTGGCGCGCCCACCCCGTTCCCAGACCGCGGGATCGGCACCTGCACGGTCGACGTGGTGGCGCGATAGTTCGCCCCCGGAAATAGCCGCTTGAGCCTCACCTGTGCCGAATCCGGCAGCGTCAACGGCGAGACCCGCACGGTAGAGGCAGACACCGCCCCGATCTCGGTGACGCCGTTCGCGCGCGCCAGCAACCGCAGCCGCGCGACCGCGATCAACCGCTGGGCCAGCTCCGGCAGCGGACCGTACCGGTCGACGAGCTCGTCGATCACGGAGTCAATGGCAGCGCCGTCCTGGGCGGTGGCGAGCCGCCGGTAGCCCTCCAATCGCAGGCGATCGCTGCCGATGTAGTCCGGCGGAAAGTGCGCGTCGACCGGCAGATCGATTCGAACATCCTTCGGTTCCTCCACGGCGGCAACGGTTTCCCCGTCAGCTGCTGCTCTATACGCTTCGACGGCCTCGCCGACCAGGCGCACATAGAGATCGAAGCCCACGCCGGCCACATGCCCGGATTGGGCAGCGCCCAGCACGTTTCCGGCACCGCGGATCTCGAGGTCCTTCATTGCCACAGCCATTCCAGCACCCAATTCGTTGTTCTGGGCGATCGTCGCGAGGCGGTCGTAAGCCGTTTCGGTCAGCGGAACCTCGGGCGGGTAGAGGAAGTAGGCGTAGCCGCGTTCGCGACTTCGTCCCACCCGGCCGCGCAGCTGGTGCAGCTGGGAGAGGCCGAACGTATCGGCGCGCTCCACGATCAGCGTGTTGGCATTCGAGATGTCCAGGCCGGTCTCGACGATCGTCGTACACACCAGGATGTCGTACTCGCGATTCCAGAAGCCCTCGACGGTGCGTTCGAGATGCTCTTCGGGCATCTGCCCGTGCGCGACGACGACCCGAGCCTCGGGCACCAAAGCACGCACCCTCGCCGCGGCCTGATCGATCGTGCGCACCCGGTTGTGAATGTAGAACGCCTGCCCGTCGCGCAGCATCTCGCGCCGCAGCGCCGCGGCGACCTGCTTGTCGTCCTGGGGGCCCACGTAGGTCAGCACCGGGTAGCGTTCCTCGGGCGGTGTCAGGATGGTCGACATCTCCCGGATTCCCGCCAGGCTCATCTCCAACGTGCGCGGAATCGGCGTCGCACTCATGGTGAGAACGTCCACATGGGTGCGCATCGACTTGATGTGTTCCTTGTGCTCGACGCCGAATCGCTGCTCCTCATCGACGACGACCAGACCCAGGTCCTTCCAGGTCACACCGGTCTGCAGCAGCCGGTGGGTACCGATGGCGATGTCGACCGAGCCATCCTTCATGCCCTCGAGTGTGGCTCGGGACTCGGCGGGGTCGGTGAAGCGAGACAGCCCCTTCACCGTGACGGGGAACCCGGCCATGCGGGCTGCGAACGTCTGAAGATGCTGGTCGGCGAGCAGCGTCGTCGGCACCAGCACCGCCACCTGCTTGCCATCCTGCACCGCCTTGAAAGCCGCCCGCACCGCGATCTCGGTCTTGCCGTAGCCGACGTCCCCGCAGACCACTCGGTCCATCGGGACGGCCTTCTCCATGTCGGACTTCACCTCGGTGATGGCGGTCAGCTGGTCGACCGTCTCGGTGAAGCCGAACGCATCCTCCATCTCCGTCTGCCACGGGGCATCCGGGCTGAACGCGTGTCCGCGCGAGGCCTGTCGTTTGGCATAGAGCGCGACCAGCTCGGCCGCGATCTCCCTGACGGCTCGCCGCGCTTTGGTCTTCGTGTTGGTCCAGTCGCTGCCGCCCAGACGGGAAAGGGCCGGTGTCTCACCACCGACGTAGCGAGACAACTGGTCCAGCGAGTCCATCGGCACGTAAAGCTTGTCGGTGCTGTTTCCGCCGCTGCCCCGTTTGCCCGAGGCGTACTCGAGCACCAGATATTCGCGGCGGGCGCCACCTACGACACGCTCGGTCATCTCGACGAACCGACCGATACCGTGCTGGTCGTGGACCACCAGGTCGCCTGCGGTCAGTGCCAGCGGGTCTACGACGTTTCGGCGCTTGGCCGCCAGCTTCCTGCCTTCGATCGCGGCGGCCCGGTTGCCCGTCAGGTCGGCCTCGGTGATCACGACGAGGTTGGCGCCGGGGATCACCACACCGTCGTGCAGAGGACCCTTGAGAACGCCCACCACGCCCTCGCGGGGCGCCGCCCCAGGCTCCAACATCGTTGCGGGAGTGTCTGCTTCGCCCATTTGCTCGACGATGCGCATCGCTGTGCCGCTGCCCGGGGTGACGACGACTCCGTATCCTCCGGTAGCGACGTGGGCGCGCAGCATGGCAAAGATCTCTGCCGGAAAGCTCGACTTGGGCCTTGTGGACCGCGCCGAGGGTGCGGGCCGAATACCCAGCGCCGGGGTTGAGCCGTCGTCGAGCTGACTCAATGTCCACCAAGGATGCCCCGCGCGGCACGCAGTGTCGCGCGCAGCATCGAAGCCGACGAATCCGGATGCGCCCATCGCCTCGATGTCGATGGGCGCCCCACCGCCCATCGCAGCGGTCGACCAGGACGCTTCAAGGAACTCGCGCCCGGTCTTGATCAGGTCGGCCGCGCGGCTCCGCACCTTCTCCGGATCGCAGATCAACAGCGGGGTGCCGTCGGGCAGGTGATCGGGCAGGGTCGCCAACTCGTCTGGCTTGAGAAGGGGCAATAGCGCCTCCATCCCGTCCACCGGAATGCCCTCGGCCAGCTTGGCCAGCATCTCGGGCACGCTTCCCGGCACGCTGTTCTCCACGACGGGATGCTCAGCAGAAAGTAGAGCTGCACGACCTCTCACCTCGGGGGTGAGCAGCATCTCGCGGCAGGGCACCGCGATCACGTGGTCGATGTCGATCTCCGGGATGGACCGTTGGTCGGCGACGGAGAACATCCGCATTTCGGAGACCTCGTCACCCCAGAACTCGATCCGCACCGGGTGCTCGGATGTCGGCGGAAAGATGTCGAGAATGCCCCCGCGGACGGCGAACTCGCCGCGCTTGCCGACCATGTCGACTCGGGTATAGGCGAGGTCGACGAGCCGCGCCACGACCGCGTCAAACTCGGCGTCGGCGCCAACGGTCAGGGTGACCGGCGCAAACTCTCCCGCGTCCGCGCCCGGGCGATAGGTCAACGGCTGCAGCAGGGACCGGGCGGTGGTCACCACGATCCGCAGCGGACGGCCCAGTCGCTCGTCGTCGGGGTGGGAGAGGCGGCGCAGCAGCATCAACCGCGCGCCGACCGTGTCCACACCTGGTGAGAGTCGCTCGTGCGGCAACGTTTCCCAGGACGGGAACAGCGCGACCGCGTCACCGAGCGCCCCCTGCAACTCGGCGGTCAGGTCGTCGGCTTCCCGCCCGGTCGCGGTGACCACCAGCAGCGGGCCGGACTGCGCGAGCGCGAAAGCCACATAGACACGTGCGCCGGCCGGGCCGACGAGGTTGAGATCGGCGGGCCGATCGGCCGCACGACGCGCCACCTCCTGCAGGGAGGGGTCTCGCAGCGCCAAGTCGATGAGGCCCGCGATCGGGGTGTGGACGTCGATGGTCCCCGCTGCGGTCATGGTGGGCTCTATCGTAGGCACCTGCCCGAGTGGTCGCGGCGGTGGCACTGAGCCCGCTGGAACGCCCTCGCCGAATTCCGCTCCGTTACTCCTGGTGCAGTATCGGGTCGGATTCCAGATGTGTGAGCCCGTTCCAGCACAGGTTGACCAGATGGGCCGCCACGACTTCTTTCTTGGGCTCCCGCACGTCAAGCCACCACTGCGCGGCCATCGATACCGAGCCGACAAGGGCTTGGGCGTAGAGCGGCGCCAGGTCGGGATCCAGCCCGCGGCGGGAGAAGTCTCCCGCCAGGATCGAAGCCACCTGGCTCACAGCGTCGTTGAGCAGAGTCGAATAGGTACCCGAGGTGATGCTCGCCGGGGAATCCCGGATGAGGATGCGGAAGCCGTCGGTGCGCTCCTCGACGTAGGTCAGCAGCGCCAGCGCGACCCGCTCGATACGCACCCGGGACCGATTCTTGGTCAGCGACGCCGTTATCCCGTCCAGCAGGGCGGACATTTCCCGGTCCACGACGACAGCGTAAAGCCCTTCCTTGCCGCCGAAGTGTTCATAGACCACGGGCTTGGACACGTTGGCGCGCAGCGCGATCTCCTCGATCGACGTGCCGTCGAAGCCGCGCTCGGCGAACAGCGACTTGGCGACCTCGACCAACTGCTGGCGCCGTTCGCTGCCGGTCATCCTCGCGCGCGGTGTACGCATTTCCTTATCGGGCGCTGCCACGCTTTTCACCCTAGATGCTTCGACTAGAGTCTTCGGGTGATCAGTCCGTCGTGGTGTAATCGGCAGCACCTCTGATTTTGGTTCAGAAAGTTCAGGTTCGAGTCCTGGCGACGGAGCGAGCGAGGCGTGCCGACTGCTCGTGCTCGCGCGGGAAGGACATCTATGCGTGAAGCCGCGGTCCTGATTCTGGCGGCGGGTGCCGGGACCCGGATGAAGTCCGACACCCCCAAGGTTTTACATACTCTGGCGGGCCGCAGCATGCTGTCGCACTGCCTGCACGCGGCGGCGAAGCTGGCGCCGCGACACCTGGTGGTGGTGGTCGGACAGGACCGCGAGCGGGTGGCACCCGCGGCACTGGAGATCGCCGGCGACCTGGGCCATCCGGTCGAGATCGCCGTGCAGCAGCAGCAACAGGGCACTGGACACGCCGCGGGATGCGCGCTGTCGGCTCTGCCGCACGACTTCACCGGTGTCGTTGTCGTGACCTCGGGCGACGTCCCGCTGTTGGATGCCGACACCCTGGCCGACCTGATCTCCACCCATATTTCCGAGTCGGCGGCCGCCACGGTGCTGACCACCACGCTGGCCAATCCGACCGGCTACGGGCGGGTGTTGCGCGGCTCGAGTGGGGACCTTCTGGGGATTGTCGAGCAGGCCGACGCCAGCCCAGCACAACAAGCCATCACCGAAGTCAACGCCGGTGTTTACGCATTCGACGCCGAGGCGCTGCGCTCGGCGCTGAGCAGGTTGCGCTCTGACAACGCGCAGCATGAGCTCTACCTGACCGATGTCGTCTCGATCCTGCGCACCGACGGGCAGAGCGTGCGGGGTAGGCACGTCCAGGACACCGCGCTCGTCGCCGGCGTCAATGACCGCGTTCAACTGGCCGAGCTGGGCGCCGAGCTGAACCGCCGCATCGTCGCTGCGCATCAGCGCGCGGGCGCGACAATCGTCGACCCCGCATCCACCTGGATCGACATCGGCGTCTCCATCGGCCGCGACACCGTCGTGCGCCCGGGCACCCAGCTAATGGGCTCCACGTGTATCGGCGCGCACTGCCAGATAGGACCCGAAACCACCTTGACCGACGTCACCGTCGGAGACCGGGCCGAGGTAGTCCGCGTCCACGGCTCGTCCTCGGCGATCGGCAGGGACGCCGTCGTGGGCCCCTTCACTTATCTGCGCCCCGGTACCGTGCTGGGGGCCGCCGCCAAGCTGGGGGCGTTCGTCGAGGCGAAGAACGCGACGATCGGCGACGGCACCAAGGTGCCGCATTTAACCTACGTCGGTGACGCTGACATCGGCGAGCACAGCAACATCGGCGCATCCAGCGTCTTCGTCAACTACGATGGAGAAACCAAGCGGCGCACAACAATTGGTTCGCATGTGCGCACCGGTTCGGATAGCCTGTTCGTGGCGCCGGTGACCATCGGCGACGGCGCCTACACCGGCGCGGGAGCGGTGATCCGCGCAGACGTACCCCCCGGTGCGTTGGCGGTGTCCGCGGGTTCGCAACGCAACATCGAGGGCTGGGTGGCGCGGAAGCGTCCCGACAGCGCTGCGGCGGCCGCCGCAGCGGCGGCTCAGGTAAAAGCCGCCCCGCCCGCCGACGACCCGCCCGCCGACAGCCAGCCCGCCGACACTCCGAACAAGGCATCCGGCGACCCGTAGCCTCTGGTCACCCATTGTTGGCTTTGGGGTCACCCGGCCGCGCACCTGAGTAAGCGCTCCGTACGATGGCCGGGGTATCGATCCCCAACGCCAAGGGCAGCCCGTGAGCCACGACTGGACTGACAATCGCAAGAACCTGATGCTGTTTTCGGGACGAGCACACCCTGAGCTCGCCGAGCAGGTCGCCAAGGAACTCGGCACCACCGTCACGGCCCAATCAGCCCGCGACTTCGCCAACGGTGAGATCTTCGTCCGCTTCGACGAGTCCGTACGCGGCTGCGACGCATTCGTCCTGCAGAGCAACCCCTGGCCGTTGAATCAATGGCTGATGGAACAGCTGATCATGATCGATGCCCTTAAACGCGGCAGCGCCAAGCGGATCACCGCGATTCTGCCGTTCTACCCCTATGCCAGGCAGGACAAGAAACATCGCGGCCGCGAACCGATCTCGGCCCGGCTGGTAGCTGATCTCCTCAAGACCGCCGGCGCTGACCGCATAGTGTCGGTCGACCTTCATACCGACCAGATCCAGGGCTTCTTCGACGGCCCCGTAGACCACATGCGGGGGCAGTCGCTGCTGTGCGGTTATATCGCGTCGAACTACCCCAATCACGACATGGTGGTGGTATCCCCCGACTCGGGCCGGGTGCGCGTCGCCGAGAAGTGGGCCGACTCCCTGGGCGGGGTGCCGCTCGCTTTCATCCACAAGACCCGCGACCCGCTGATCCCCAACCAAGTGAAGTCCAATCGCGTGGTGGGCGACGTTCGAGGCAAGACGTGCATTCTCACCGACGACATGATCGATACCGGTGGCACCATCGCCGGCGCCGTGCGGCTGCTCAAGGAGGACGGTGCGGCCGATGTGGTGATCGCCGCGACGCACGGCGTGCTGTCCGACCCTGCCCCGCAACGGTTGGCTGACTGCGGTGCGCGCGAGGTCATCGTCACCAATACCCTGCCCATCGACGAGGAGAAGGTGTTCCCGCAGCTCACCATCCTGTCGATCGCCCCGCTGCTGGCGAGCACGATCCGCGCCGTGTTCGAGAACGGATCTGTGACGGGGCTGTTCGACGGGTCGGCTTGATATGCCCGGCGACGCCCGGGCGCGCATCTACCACAATCCGAAATGCTCGACCTCCCGCAAAGCATTGCAGTTGTTGCGCGACAACGATTTTGAGCCGGAAGTCGTGCTGTACCTCAAGACGCCGCCGTCGCGTGCGGAGTTGGCTGGGTTGATCGCCGATGCCGGCATCGACGTAAACAAGGCCGTGCGTAAACGCGAATCCACATACACCGAACTCGGACTTGCCTCGGCGTCCGACGACGAACTGCTCGACGCGATGGCGCAGCATCCCGTCTTGATCGAGCGCCCGTTCGTGGTTACGCCCAAGGGCACCCGCCTGGCGCGGCCGCTCGACGCCGTCGAAGAGATTCTCTGACAGTTCAGCCGATGGCGGGGGCCTCAGCGGACCGCATACTGTGGTGGACATGAGTGACTGGACCGCTGCCGACCTGCCCTCTTTCGCCGGACGTACCGTCATCGTCACCGGCGCCAACAGCGGCCTGGGTCTGGTGACCGCGCGGGAGTTGGCCCGCGTCGGCGCCAAGACGATCCTGGCGGTGCGCAACCTCGACAAGGGCGAGGCCGCCGCCGCGGAGATGTCGGGTGAGGTGGAAGTGCGCAAGCTCGATCTGGGAGACCTGGCTTCGATCCGGGACTTCGCCGACAGCTTCTCCCCCGAAACCAGCGTGGACGTGCTGATCAACAACGCCGGCATCATGGCGGTTCCATACGCGCTGACCGTCGACGGCTTCGAAAGTCAGATCGGAACCAACCACCTCGGCCACTTCGCGCTGACAAACCTACTGCTGCCCAGGATCACCGATCGGGTCGTCACGGTGGCGTCATTCATGCACCTGTCCGGCTACGTCAGCCTCAAGGACCTCAACTGGAAGTCGCGGCCGTACCTCGCCTGGCCGGCGTACGGACAGTCAAAACTGGCCAATCTGATGTTCACCACTGAACTGCAACGCCGACTGGACGCGGCCGGGTCACCGTTGACGGCACTCGCAGCCCACCCCGGCTACTCGGCGACCAACCTGCAGGGGCACACCGGGAGCAAGCTTGGTTCCACGGTCATGGGCATGGCGAATCGCTTCATGGCTACCGACGCCGACTTCGGCGCACGCCAAACGCTCTACGCGGCGTCTCAACCGCTTCCCGGGGACAGCTTCATCGGGCCGCGGTTCTCGATGCGCGGCCCCACCGGTCAGCAATGGCGCAGCCCGCTGGCGCACAACCGCGAAAAAGCCACCGCGCTGTGGACGTTGTCCGAGCAGCTCACCGGAATCAGGTTTCCGCTCTGATTTTTGCCCTCGGCGTGGGTTGCGCTACCCTTGGCGACGCGTCACGGCGAGGGCGGCTCGAGCTGATCGGCCGCCGTTATCGACGGGATCCCGCATCTGCAACGGTGCGACCCTGGCCGTGCCCGACATTGATCACCGGCACAGGAGCATCGACAATGGCGAAGAACGCCCTGAACAATCTGACTGCACAGGTCCGCACTGCGACCGGCAAGGGCGCCTCCCGCCAGGCTCGCCGCGACGGCAGGCTGCCTGTGGTTCTCTACGGCCACGGCAGCGACCCGCAGCACCTCGAACTGGACGCGCGTGACTTTGGCGCCGTGCTTCGCCATGCCGGCACCAACGCTGTGCTCACCCTCGATATCGCCGGGAAGCAGCAACTCGCGCTGACCAAGGCCCTGGAAATCCACCCGATCCGCCGCACAATTCAGCATGCCGACCTGCTGGTCGTGCGCCGCGGCGAGAAGGTGACAGTCGAGGTCAACGTCGTCATCGAGGGTGAAGCGGCGCCCGGCACGCTGGTGACACAGGACGCCAACACCATCGAGATCGAGGCCGACGTCCAGGCGATCCCCGAGAGTTTGACTGTCTCGGTGGAGGGTCTTGAGCCGGGCACACAACTCGCGGCCGGTGATATCGGGCTGCCTGATGGCGTCACGCTGGTGTCCGACACAGATCTGCTGGTCATCAACATCGTCGTCGCACCGACCGCCGAGGAACTGGACACCGAGGGCTCCGGTGAGGAAGGCGAGGACGCCGCCGGCGGCGCCTCCGACGACGGCGCCTCAGAGGACACCCCGTCAGACTCCGACTCCGAGTAGTTCGGGCAGGGCGGACTGCTTCCGTGTCCGACTCTCACTCGTCCGCTGTCCAGCGGCGGGGACCCCTTCTGGTGGTCGGCTTGGGCAACCCCGGGCCCAACTACGCCAAGAACCGGCACAACGTCGGCTTTATGGTTGCCGACATTCTCGCGAACCGAATCGGCGAGAGGTTCAAGGTGCACAAGAAATCGGGGGCCGAGGTGGCTACCGGGCGACTCGCCGGCCACGTGGTGATGCTCGCCAAGCCCCGGGTGTACATGAACGAGTCCGGTAGACAGGTCGGTCCGCTGGCGAAGTTCTATTCGGTGCGCCCTGCCGACATCGTCGTGATCTACGACGAACTCGACATCGACTTCGGACGTATTCGACTCAAGCTGGGCGGCGGAGAAGGCGGCCACAACGGCCTGCGTTCGGTGGCAACAGCGTTGGGTACCAAAGGTTTTCAGCGCGTGCGAATCGGCGTAGGCCGACCACCCGGCCGCAAGGATCCCGCAGCCTTCGTGTTGGAGAACTTCAATGCCGTTGAGCGGCCCGAAGTACCCACCGTCTGCGAGCAGGCTGCCGATGCGACGGAGCTACTGATCGTCGACGGGCTCGAACCCGCCCAGAACACCGTGCACGCCTGGGCCTGACGCTCGCGGTCGGCAGTTGACCGCCGCGCGAGCGTCCGCAAAATGCCAGGGGTAAGCGGCGCGCCGACGCACAAACGCGCGCCCTCGCCGGGCTCAAACGGGCCGGCTAGAGGACCAGTGAGACCGAAGTTGAGCGACGCAGCTTGCCCGACGGCGTCTTGGGGATGCTGCCCGGTCCTAGCACGACGACGTTGCGAGGCCGCACGTCGACCTCGGCCACCACTTCGTGGGCGACCTGGTGCTCGATTCGACGCACCTCGACCGGGTCCTCCCAGCCGTTGGACTCGACCGCGACAGCGAACGTCTCACGTGAGTGCCCGGCGTCCAGCCGAACCGCGACCGCGCAGCCGGCCCGCACCCCTTCGACCCGACTTGCCGCACGTTCGATGTCGGTCGGATAGATGTTGCGGCCGGCCATGATGATGACATCCTTGACGCGCCCACAAACAACAACGTGGCCTTCTTCGGTCAGGTAACCGAGATCTCCGGTGTCATACCAGCCCTGTTCATCCTGGGCCGGGATGAAGCCGCCCATGGTCAGATAGCCGGGCGTCAGGCATTCACCGCGCAATTCGATGACACCGACACCGCGGGCAGGCATGAGATTTCCGTGGTCGTCGATGATGCGAGCCTCGAGGTCGGTGAGCAGCGGGCCGAGAGTGGCCAGCCGCTTGGTATTGCCCTTGGCGGCGGGCACCGCACGGCGCAACGCGGCCAACAGGTCGGCGTCGACCTCGTCGACGACCAGGCCGGAACCACACGGGGAGAACGACACCGCCAGCGTGGTCTCGGCCATACCGTATGCCGGCAGAATCGCCTCCGGTTGCAGGCCGAAGGGTTTGCCGGCATCGATCAGGTCGTCAACATCGGTGGGGTCCACAGGTTCGGCGCCCGAGAGCGCGAACCGCAGGGTGGA
>Ga0114921_10001443_pt1 | contig 10901 bp, 11 predicted proteins | sample BentaG_FD_87016 | JGI IMG/M metagenome (GOLD analysis project Ga0114921, IMG submission 87016) | Deep subsurface microbial communities from South Atlantic Ocean to uncover new lineages of life (NeLLi) - Benguela_00093 metaG | ecosystem: Environmental > Aquatic > Marine > Oceanic > Sediment ...
GGTCATCCTACCGGTGCTACTGGTGTGCGTCAGGCTGTCGATGTCGTGCATCAACTTTCTGTTAAGGCAGGTGATTGTCAGGTTACGATTGATTCCAATCGCCCCTTTGGAATGCTGTCAAGTATGGGCGGCAATGATAAAACCGTAGTGGCGATGATATTCAGAAAAATGGGTTAAACGTTGAACGGGACAGGCAGCTGTGTCCCGCTTTGCGAGGATTCTCGCCTTGGCGGAACCGTATAACGAATAACAGAGTCTATTAAACAAAAAATATGATTATCGGCAGTAAAATATATCGTTTTGATGAGGTTGATTCAACCAACGAATATGCAAAATCGTTGATTGGAAAAGCTCCTGAGGGGACTATCGTGCTCGCTGATCGCCAGACAGCTGGTAAAGGTAGATTTGGACGAAGCTGGTATTCCCCAGAGGGTGGTATATGGATGTCGGTAATCCTTCGTCCTCCCCAAATGTCTCTCATGTCGATCATCGCGGGGATAGCAATATGTGAGACGCTCAGCTGCTATGGCGTTCTTCCCGTTATAAAATGGCCCAATGATATTCTGTTAAATAAAAAGAAAATTGCTGGAACCCTTGTAGAGATTGTTGATGACGCATTAATTTTAGGTATTGGAATCAATTTAAATATTCGCAGCTTCCCTGAGGAACTGAAAGATATTGCTAGTTCAGTTTTTCTTGAGACAAAAAAACATTTTGGCGAAAAAATGATTTACCAAACTCTGTGTAGAGAACTTGATTATTTTTACATGCTGTTAAAAAATAATCAAGTCTCTCATATTCTCACGAAGTGGCGGAATTACACAACAATGCTCGGCCGTGATGTTATTGTTGTATTACCCGACAATAAAATGCTGACCGGTCGCGTTCTCGAAATTAGTAATGAGGGCGCTCTGATAATTTTGCTTCCGACTGGAAAAGTCGAACGTATTCTTGCTGGAGAATGCCAACTGAAGCTCGTCAAATAATCGCATAAGGTCATGTATGTTGAATATGTTGTATAGAAAAAAGAAAAGTATATGATTCAAATATACACGGGTAATGGTAAGGGCAAAACGACTGCTGCCTTAGGACTGGCATTAAGGGCAGTCGGTCATGGTCTGAAGGTGATAATGATTCAATTTATGAAGGGCAAGATCAATTATGGTGAACTCAAGGCAGCAAAGCTCTTGCCTAATCTAATCATTGAGCAGTACGGGCGTCCGGGTTTCGTTAATCCTGAAAATCCCGATAAAGAGGATTTGTGTTTAGCACGCCAAGGATTAGAGAGGGCGAAGGAGGTCATTAAAGGAAAAGAATTTGACATGGTTATTCTTGATGAAATAAATGTTGCAGTTTCATTTGGATTAATTGGGTCTGATGAAATTATTAAGCTTATGAAAGATACACCCGAAAAAACAGAACTTATTCTTACCGGACGTTATATGCCCCCCGAATTTACTGAATATGCAGACTTAATAAGCGAAGTTCGTGAGATAAAACACCATTTTCAAACAGGCACACCTGCTCGTAAGGGTATAGAATATTAGGTATGAAAAAATAGTAGTTATTGACAATCTAAAAAATTTGCATAAAATCATCGAGGAGTTCAATGATTGTTTCAATTGAAAAAATATGGAAGCATTTTGAAAATAAGTATAAGGCAGTCAACGTTGCCTCATTGGAAGCGAGAAAGGTAAAAGATGAGCATAGTAAGGGTCTTCTCGACCCAAAAGTCAATCCAATTTTTGAGGCGATGAGAAAATTAATTGCTGGTAAAATAAGGTATACCGATTGAATATTGCACTTGGCATATGCGGCTCAATCGCCGCATACAAATCTCTAGAGTTAATCAGGTTCTTAAAGAAGGCTGGTGCTGATGTAAGAGTGATTTTAACAAAGTCGGCGGTGAATTTTGTTACCTCCTTGAGTTGCCAAACCCTCTCTACCAATGATGTGTACATCGACCAGTTTGTTTTAAGCAAAGGCATCAAACATTTAGCATTATCTGAATGGGCAGATATGCTTGTCATTGCTCCTGCCACAGCAAATATTATTGGTAAGGCAGTAAGTGGCATTGGTGATGATTTACTTTCGACAGCCATTCTATCTTTCCAAAAACCTGTCCTCTTTGTACCCGCAATGGATTCGGGGATGTGGCAGAATAAAGTTGTTGAAAGTAATGTTAAAAGGCTAATACATTTAGGTCATCATTTTGTTGAACCAACCACCGGAATTCTCGCATCGGGTAAAATTGGAAAAGGTCGCTTTCCATCGGTTGCAATTATTTACAAAAAAATACTGACGATATTGGGCGAATACAGGTCTTTGGCCGGTAAGAGGTTTTTGATAACCGGGGGTCGTACTGAGGAGGATTTAGATTCGGTCAGAGTCATCACAAATCGTTCATCCGGTAGAATGGCAATGGAGCTTTGCGATGCCGTTGTTTGTCGTGATGGTGAGGTGAAGGGTATATTTGGCGAGGTCAGCATCCCCATACCAGGGGAGATGGATATTTCGAGAGTGAGGACGTCTGACGAGATGTTGAGGGAGCTTAAGAAGCACCTTTCTTGGTGTGACTGCTTAATAATGGCAGCAGCAGTAGGTGACTATAAACCTTGTTCAAAAAGTTTGGCAAAGATTCATTCTCAGAAAATAAAGCTCGACTTTGAGAAGTCCAGGGATTTGCTTAAAGCGATTGCCGCAGATAAGGGGAAGATGGTTGTTGTAGGTTTTTCTCTCGAAATTAAAGATCAGTTAAAAAGGGCACGCCAGAAATTGGTATCAAAAGGGCTCAATTTCATTGTCGCCAATGCAGTGTCTGCACTTGCCAGTGACAAGACTGAGGCAATGATACTAAAGAAGGCTGGTAAAACTATTGACGTTGGGAGTGTCAGTAAATGGCAGCTCGCACATAAGATTTTGGATGAATGCATGATAGAAATGCAAAAGAGAAGAATCATTAAGAAAAGGAGATAATGTAATAAATGGAAGAGAAGAGGGTCCCACCGCATTCACTTGAGGCTGAAGAGGCAGTAATTGGAGCAGTGTTGCTGGATTCCAATGCCTTGCCCAAGGTAATGGAAATTTTGCAGGAAATTCATTTTTACTCGCCGGCACATCAGAAGATATACCGAGCTATTTTGGAACTCTTTAATCGTAATGTTACGCCCGACTTAGTAACGATTACTGATTGTCTTAAACAAAATAAGTTACTTGATGAAATTGGTGGACCTGAATACCTATCAAATCTCGTTGGTAATGTGCTGACGACCTCAAACGTCGAACACCATGCGCGCGTAGTGTTGGATAAGTCAATTAAGCGCACCGTAATTCAAACGTCAATGGATCTCCTAAAGAGTGGTTTTGAAGATAGCCAAACTGCTGCAGAGCTTGTTGATGTTGCCCAGAATTCAATTTTCCAGATAAAGGAGAGTGGCTTACGAAAAGAACCTACGCACATTAGAAGTTATTTGACGAGCATATTAGAAGCTGCGGAGGCAATGCGTGGTGAGCGAATGATAACCGGGGTTGAAACCGGATACTATAGACTTGATGAAGTGACCTCAGGATTGCAAAAGGGAGATTTCATTGTTGTTGCAGGGCGTCCATCAATGGGTAAAACTGCCTTCGTGTTGAATATTGCGGCCCACGCGGCAATAGAAAAGAGTGTTCCAATCGGCATATTTTCTTTGGAGATGTCTGGCGAGGCATTGGTCCAGAGGCTTTTGTGTAGTGAGGCAAAGGTGAGTCTTAGAAACTTACGACGTGGAATGTTGAGAAATGAAGATTGGGTCAATCTTGCAACGGCAGCTGGTAATCTTGATAAGGCACCAATCTACATTGATGATTCGGCAAGCATGTCCATCTATGAGTTGAAGGCCAAGGCACGGCGATTGAAGGCAGATCAGGACATGCAACTTCTCATCGTTGACTATATGCAACTGTTAGAGGGGCCAAAGACTTTTAGGACAACATCACGACAGCAAGAGATATCTGAAATATCAAGGGCACTGAAGGCACTGGCAAAAGAGTTAGATTGTCCACTGATCGTGGTTTCTCAACTATCAAGGATGCCTGAACACCGTACCGATAGGAGGCCGCTACTGGCTGATCTGAGAGAGAGTGGTGCAATTGAACAAGATGCCGATGTTGTCATTTTTATTTATCGCGAGGAAGTTTATAACAGGGATACAGAAAACAAGGGAATTGCAGAAATAAATATTGCAAAACAGCGCAATGGCCCTACCGGCATGCTTGAATTAGGATTCTTTAGTGAGTATACACTCTTCGGCAATATTGCACTGAGAGAGGAAGAGGTTGTTCCGGGTGAGGAATATGAACCCTTTTAGTGCGATCGGTGATTTTGCTACATTCTTTTTCCGTAGTGTGTTTATTCCGTGGCGAATTGATAAAACAAAACGCAGGATTCTCGAACAAGTTTATTATGTCGGCGTTGGTTCATTACCAATAATATTAATAATCGCTACATTTGTTGGTTTGGTCTCTACGGTTCAGACCTCATACCAGCTCATTGGTACTGTTCCACGATATATACTCGGTTACACTGTCGGCAGAATGGTCATGATTGAGCTGGGGCCAGTTCTTACTGCACTTATGGTGAGTGGGAGGTGTGCTTCGTCTATGGCAGCTGAGATAGGGACAATGCGTATCACCGAGCAGATTGATGCCCTCGAAACAATGGCAATAGACCCGTATCGCTTCCTCAGTCTTCCGCGGATTATCGGAACGTTTATTGCCCTACCTCTACTGACGGTCATTGCAGAACTTGACGCACTCTTTTGTGGTGCGGTGTATGCGCATTATTTTCTCAGGGTTCCCTTCGGGGTGTTCAATTATGGGCTTATTCACTTTTTTGTTGCACGAGATTTTTTTGGTGGCATGGCCAAATCGGTGGTTTTTTCCTTAGTTATTGCGGCAGCAGGTTGCTATTTCGGCTTCAGGGTGAAGGGGGGTGCACGGGAGGTCGGCAGGGCAGCAACCTATGCAGTCGTAACATCCTCAATCCTTATACTCGTTTTGGATTATTTGGTTGCGTTAGTTATATTCGGATGATCGAAGTTAAAAACTTATCAAAAAGATTTGATTCACTTATTATTCTGGACAATGTGAGTTTCAGTATACTGGATGCACGTTTGATTGTTGTTCTTGGTCCCTCTGGTACGGGTAAGACAGTTCTATTAAAATCTATGATCGGGCTTATGCCCGTAGATAGTGGTGAGGTTATATTCGATGGCAAATCTCTAAAATCAGCGACCCCAACAGAAATTTATGAAATACGTAAAGAGATTGGGTTTGTATTCCAAGGCACTGCCTTATTTGACTCAATGAACGTGGCTGAGAATGTTTCACTCCCCATGTCCGAGCATACCTCAGCATCGTCTCGTGAAATCAAAAAGAGGGTTACAGAGATATTAGAGATAGTTGGCATGTCCGGGAAAGAGTGTCTTTATCCTCAAGCACTCTCTGGTGGTATGAAGAGGCTCGTTGCTGTCGGCCGAGCACTTGTCCTTGATCCTAAATATCTTTTTTATGACGAACCTACTACTGGTCTCGACCCAATGATGAGAGACCAGGTGGTTAATCTTATAATAAATTTAAAAAAGAGTTACGCAAAAAGCGGTATCGTGGTGACCCACGACCTTGACACAGCTCGGGCAGTGGGTGATGAGATTTATATGTTAAAAAATGGTAAAATAAGTAAGTTGAAAAAAATAAAAAAGGAACTTTATGGGTAGACAATTGAAAGAAACATTGGTTGGTGTATTTATTGTTGCTGGAGTAATTGTTTTTATATTGCTATATATGTGGTTTTCAGGGAGACTTGGTTTCCGAAATACGTATGAGGTAGCGGTATATTTTGATGATGTGAGTGGACTGAGAGTTGGTGATCCAGTCACGGTTTTAGGAATTGAAAAAGGAAAAATAAAATCTCTTCAAATTGATGGAAATAGTGTGCGGGCAGTCATCGCCTTGGATCGTGACATCATATTGCCTGATGATTCGAAGATTGCAATCCGTTCAGTCAACTATCTCGGTACAGATAGATATGTAAAAATCAATCTGGGTAAAGATAAGGAAGTATCATCAATTTTTCACGGTGTTAATGAAACGCTCGACCTTGAGTCAATGGCAACTCAATTTGACAGTTTGATTATTGCATTTAAGAACTTAAAACTACCTGATTTCGATAAGGCGCTGACACAACTATCCAGTAGCATTAATAAAAATATTCAAGGGCTTTCTGAAATTGTAAAGGGACCCACAGATAAAATTGAAGGGTTGATCGTAAGATTAGATTCATTGTCTATGCTGCTTGAAGGAGATGGTACAATCGGTAAATTATTAAAATCCGACGACTTATACGAAGAGATCAGAGGAACAAACCGTTCCTTAAAAGATCTTATTGAAGATATTAAGGAGAATCCACAAAAATACATTCCACCGGTAAAGATATTCTAGATGTACACAAATCCTAAATTCGAAGCACTAAATACTTTACCCCGTGGAATAAACCCCGTGGAATAATGAGTATTCCACAGGGTGAACAAATTCAAAATTCTAATGACCAAAATGTTTTGAATTTTGTATTTTTGTCATTAAATATTGTTTAGGATTTCGAATTTAGAAATTCGGATTTATCCGAACGTAGTGAGGTAAATGAAGACAAAATTTGTTTGCCAAAATTGTGGTGCTTCCTCAGTAAAATGGCTCGGCAGGTGTCCTGCCTGTGGTGAATACAATACGATGGTTGAGGAGCGCATTGAACCCACAAAATTACGCAAAAAAACTGAATCCCTCGTTCCCACACCCTTATCAAAAATTCCATTCACAAAGGATAAACGCAAGCAGGTGGGTATTTCTGAATTAGATCGTGTATTGGGTGGTGGTTTTGTCAGAGGTTCATTAGTCCTCCTCGGCGGGGATCCAGGGATAGGAAAATCAACACTCATGCTACAGATTTCTGACCTTGTTGTCAACTCGGGTGGAAAAGTTTTTTATGTCAGTGGTGAGGAGTCTGCTTATCAAATTCGAATGAGAGCCCAACGCCTAGGGATTGAAGGCAAAGAGATCAATTTTCTCGCCGAAACAGAACTCGAGTCAATCCTTGCGTGCGCGGCTGACATTACACCCGATTTAATGGTCGTTGATTCGATTCAAGCAATCTATAAGTCTGGATTAACGTCAGCCCCAGGTAGTGTTGCTCAGGTGAGGGAGTGTGGCAGTGATTTGATGCGATTTGCGAAGGTAAAAGGTATCACAACTGTTATTATTGGACATGTAACAAAATTTGGAAATATCGCTGGGCCGAAAACATTAGAACACATTGTTGATACAGTTCTCTACTTTGAGGGGGATAAAAATCAACAATATCGGATGCTCAGGGCAATGAAGAATAGGTTTGGTTCAACGAACGAAATAGGCGTTTTTGAGATGACCGAATCAGGTCTGAAAGAGGTCGCCAATCCCTCAAGTCTATTTATTTCGAATTCTACAAGCTCGGGTTCTGCAGTAATTTCAATCATTGAGGGCTCAAGGCCACTGCTCGTTGAGGTTCAAGCATTGACGAGTCCAACTTTTTTCAACTACCCTCAGCGCGTGGCAACAGGTATCGATTACAAAAGGCTTTCGATGCTCCTTGCCGTCTTGGAGCGTCGGGTCGGAATCAGCGTTTATGGATTTGACTGTTTCGTGAATGCAGTGGGTGGCATAAAAGTGTTCGAACCATCAAGCGATTTAGGTATTATCCTCGCAATTGCATCATCGATTAAAAATAAACCAATCGAGAAGGGCACAGTCGCAATCGGTGAGGTAGGTCTGGGCGGGGAAGTGAGACCAGTATATCGTATCGAATCGAGATTGAAGGAAGCAGAAAAGCTAGGGTTTAAAACGGCGGTCATTCCGCGTAAAAATTCATATCCTAACCATCTCGCAATGGAGGTGGCTTCGGTTGATGACGTAAGAGAGGCAGTGAAAATCACACTGAGTAGTTAGTCCACCTTCCCTACGGGACCATATGGGCAGGCGGATAAGGCATTAGATTCTAGGAGGCTACTATGGTATTTTTTAAACGGGAAAATAGGTTTGTCTTAGATTCTTCAAGTATTATTGATGGGAGAGTTATTCATTTATTTGAAAAAAAATTTCTTGAAGGGAAAATAATAATTCCCTTGTTAGTGAAATCAATTGTTAAGAAATTTGTTGGAACTAAAATTGACCGGGCAATAAATATTTTAAAGAGGAACGCCCCTGTCGAGTTTGTCGCCGAAAAAGGCGATGGGTTAGTTGAGGAGATTTGTGTTTTGAAGATTGCCAAAAGGAAAAAGGCGAAAGTACTTACGACATCAGACGAGGTTCGCCGTCAGGCAAAGCTTTTTCCTCAAGTAAGAATTATTGATATCAGAGACATCTACCGTGCGCTTACCCCCATCTTTACACCAAATAAGCTGATTTCGGTAAGGATTATCAAAAGGGGTTTGAACCCCAATGAAGGTGTCGGTTACATTGAAGGTGTAAAGATTGTTGTTGAAAATGGTGCTAAGTTTCTGAATCAAACTGTCGACGCCCGGGTGACAACAATGTTATCATTTGATACAGGGAATTTAGTATTTTGCACCTTGGGAGATAAGCCAAGTGACGCATCAGCCACAAATACAATCCATTAAAATTTAACATCGCACAACAAGCAATAGCGATTAAACAGTACAGCACATATATGACCTAAGGTCTGGTTACATTGGATTAGCATGAGATATTTTTTCATTAAAAAGAACATGATGAGGTTAGTTCTTTTCTAATTCAATTTGTTTTGGCGTGCGCACACTACTGTTAGGGACAGTTATACACTGTCCCTTTTTTTTATGGTTTCTGAACTAATTCAGAAAGCATCGATTACAACGATGTAATGTAGATTATCGAAATTTAGGCCCTCTGAAAAAAATAAAAATCACCGTCATCTTTTCGTAATCACTGTAATCTCTCCATCTATGCTTGACTTTGGCCTCATCTTTAATAGAATACAATATGGGTAATATAAAAATTTTGTCCCCTGAAGTCAGAGATAAAATTGCAGCTGGTGAAGTCATTACAAGACCGGCCTCTGTGGTTAAAGAATTGGTTGAGAATTCAATAGATGCACAGGCACGGAGAATAGATATTGAGATTGGTGATGGCGGCAAAAAGAAATGTCTGGTCAATGATGATGGTAGAGGAATGGGCAGAGATGATGCCTTACTTGCCATTGAAAGATATGCAACAAGTAAGATTGCGTCAATTGATGATGTTGAAAAAATTAAAACCTTAGGTTTTCGGGGCGAGGCACTGGCGAGCATCGCCCATGTAGCATCTTTCGAATTGGAGACAGCCGATGGCAAGCAGGGGACAAGAATCGAGGCAGTGGGGGGCGAAATAAAAGGCATATTTGATTCACATCGTCCTCGCGGAACAAGGGTAAAGGTTACCGATCTTTTTTTTAATCTGCCGGCAAGGCTTAAATTTTTAAAATCTACTGAATGGGAGAGGCGATTAATTATTGAGACCGTAAAAATGTACGCATTAATTTGCCCGACTATAACTTTTAGTCTCAGCGAATCAAATCGCAGTTACCTCAATCTTACAAGCGTGGATTCAATTGAAAAACGCATAAAAATGCTGTTCCCAAAAACTATTGCTGAATGCCTCATACCCATTAGGCTTGATATTGGTTCCATTGCGTTTTCTGGTTTTTTCTCTCGTCCCGATTTTTTTGAACGACACCATTTTCAATACATCTATGTAAATTCCAGGCCAGTCAAATATCCAAGTATTTATCGAAGAATTATGGAATCGTATCAGAATCCCAAAATGCCACCCGCGTTTCTGATCAATGTAATTGTCGACCCCCAATTTGTGGATATAAATATTCATCCAACAAAGCATGAGGTTAAATTTAGGGATGAGCGGTATGTTATAGATCTCCTCACCCAGGCAATAAAAAAGAGTGTGTTCTCAAAAACAGTAGTGGTCGAAGACAAATTTTCTAAGGTGGATATGCAGACCCCTGTCGTGGATGCTGGGAAATTTGTGCAAGAAACAGTTATTCCTTACGACGAGGAAGAAGCGAAGATACCCATAGCTCGGGATTCGGATGAATTTTGGCAGTTGCACAACACATATGTTCTTGCCCAGACAAAATCAGGACTTATTATCGTCGATCAACATGTAGCACATGAGAGAATTATTTATGAATCGATCTTGAAGGGCAGAGGCAAGGCACAGAGGCTACTGTTCCCAATTACCCTTGAACTCATTCCTGAAGAATATCGAGTTTATAAGAAGACCAAGGAAATGCTGAGGGAGCTGGGCGTGGAATTTAAAGAATTCTCATCTCGTACAGTTGTAATAGATAGTTTGCCGGTTGATGCACAGATTAATCGTGAGGACATTTCTGGGCTCTTTAAGGAGATAAGTGGACTGGGGAATCTAGTGAAGGAAAAAAATGAAATCGCCAAGGTTGTTGCCTGCCGCAGTGCAATCAAAGCCGGACAGAGGCTAACTGTCGTCGAAATGCAGAGCCTTATCGATAGACTATTTGCCTGTGAGAATCCGTATATCTGTCCCCATGGACGACCAATTGTTTTAAAATTTTCCCTTGAGGAACTCGCCAGCAGATTCGGAAGAACGTAACCAATATAAATTTTTAACCCTTGCCGCTCATTCAGGTATAAAAATGTATTTTGTCCCTTGTTCTACTCACTTGATTTCATCTTGATACTCTACCGAATACGAATTATCCCGTCCAAAGGACGAGGATCTTCCGCCGAGCGACTCCGTTCTCGTGGGAACGAGAGTTCCTACGGAAGAATCCTCGTTTTACGGGACACGAGAATCGGGACGAAGCACGA
>Ga0114921_10001444_pt1 | contig 10900 bp, 8 predicted proteins | sample BentaG_FD_87016 | JGI IMG/M metagenome (GOLD analysis project Ga0114921, IMG submission 87016) | Deep subsurface microbial communities from South Atlantic Ocean to uncover new lineages of life (NeLLi) - Benguela_00093 metaG | ecosystem: Environmental > Aquatic > Marine > Oceanic > Sediment ...
CGACACCTCGGCGGAGTCCCTCGCCACGCTCAAACCGGTTCTGCGAAAGGATGATCCAGGCGCCACCGTGACGGCGGGGAACTCCAGCGGGCAGAACGATGCCGCGTCGATGTGTCTGGTGACCACCGCGGAGAAGGCCGCTGAGCTCGGACTCAGACCGCTGGTCCGACTGGTGACCTGGGGGCTGGCGGGTGTGGCCCCCGATGTCATGGGCATCGGTCCGGTGCCCGCCACTGCGGCCGCTCTGAGGAAAGCTGGACTCGAGCTCGTCGATATTGACCTCATCGAGCTCAATGAGGCGTTCGCCGCCCAGGCGTTGGCGTGCATGCGCGAATGGAACTTCTCGGCAACAGATCTGGAACGCACCAATGTGCGCGGATCGGGAATCTCCCTTGGCCACCCAATCGGTGCGACCGGAGGACGGATGCTCGCGACGCTGGCGCGCGAACTCGACCGCCGCGGCCTTCGCTACGGCTTGGAGACCATGTGCATCGGTGGCGGCCAGGGACTGGCCGCGGTATTCGAGACCTTCTCATCGAAAGGGACAGTCGTGTGACCGACAGCGAGAAGCGAAGCAGGATCGCGCGATGACCCGGCTGGCGCAGACACTCGGGCTCACCGAGTTCCAGACCGAAATCATCTCGACAGTAAGGCAATTCGTTGACAAAGAGGTGATTCCGCACGCGCAGGAGCTTGAGCGCGACGATACCTATCCCCAGGAGATCGTCGATGCGATGCGGGAGATGGGTCTCTTCGGGCTGATGATCCCGCAGGAGTATGGCGGCCTGGGTGAGTCACTACTCACCTATGCGCTCTGCGTCGAAGAACTCGCGCGTGGGTGGATGAGTGTGTCAGGGGTGATCAACACGCATTTCATCGTCGCGCACATCATCGGGCAGCACGGGACCGAGGAGCAGAAGCGCCACTACCTGCCGAGAATGGTAACCGGCGAGACCCGGGGCGCCTTTTCGATGTCGGAGCCTGAACTCGGTTCGGATGTGGCCGCGATTCGCACCAGGGCAACAGACAACGGTGACGGCACCTACACCATCAACGGGCAGAAGATGTGGCTGACCAACGGTGCCAGCTCGACTTTGGTGGCCGCGCTGGTGCGCACCAACGAGGGTGCCGACAAGCCGCATCGCAACCTGACCGCGTTCCTGATCGAAAAGCCCTCGGGTTTCGGTGAAGTCGCGCCGGGGCTAACCATTCCCGGCAAGCTCGACAAGCTCGGTTACAAGGGCATCGACACCACTGAGCTGGTATTCGACGGCTACCTCGCCAGGGCCACCGACATCGTCGGCGCGGCTCCCGGACAGGGCTTCTTCCAGATGATGGACGGGGTCGAAGTCGGACGTGTCAACGTGTCTGCCAGGGCTTGTGGAGTCGGCATCAGGGCCTTCGAGCTGGCGGTGCGGTACGCCCAGCAGCGCAGCACCTTCGGCAAGCCCATCGCCGAGCATCAGGCCATCGCTTTCCAACTGGCCGAGATGGCGACCAAGGTGGAGGCTGCACACCTGATGATGGTCAATGCGGCACGGCTCAAGGACTCTGGCGACCGTAACGACGTGGCGGCCGGGATGGCGAAGTACTTCGCCAGTGAGGTGTGTGCCGAGGTGACCCAGCAGAGTTTCCGGATTCATGGCGGGTACGGGTACTCGAAGGAGTACGAGATCGAGCGGCTGATGCGTGATGCTCCGTTCCTGCTCATCGGGGAGGGCACCAGCGAGATCCAGAAGAACATCATCAGCAAGCGGCTGCTGACGGACTACCGGGTCTGATCCGGTGAGCGTCCCTGATTTCTCCGCTCGGCCCCAACTGGCCGAGGATGTGGCGCGCATCGTTCGGCGACGGATCTTCGATGGGACCTATGCCGCTGGAACGTATGTGCGTCTCGATCAACTGGCGGCCGGGTTGGGCATCAGCGTCACCCCGGTCAGGGAAGCACTGTTCGAACTCAAGGCCGAAGGACTGCTCGAGCAGCAGCCGCGGCGCGGTTTCGTGGTGCGACCGGTGACCGTTCGCGACATCGCCGACGTATCGAACGTGCAGGCCTATCTCGGGGGGGAGCTTGCCGCTCGGGCGGCCGCCGGTATCAGCGATGCCCAGTGGGACGAGCTGAACACGATCCAGAACGATCTGGAAGCCGCCTACACCGCCGATGATGCCGACCAGGCAGTGCGGCTCAACCACGAGTTCCATCGCGCAATCAACGTCGCCGCGGACTCACCCAAGCTGGCGCAACTGATGTCGCAGATCACCCGCTACGTACCCGAGTCGGTGTTCCCCACGATCGACGGCTGGCCCGAGGAGTCCAATCGCCATCATCGGCGCCTACTCGATGCCCTGGCCGGACGCGACCAAACCCTTGCCCGAATCGCGATGTCCGAGCACCTGGCCGCGGGCGCGGCGCCGCTGATCGAGCATCTGACCCGCCGCGGCGTGGTCGGCTGAAGTCGTGTCGGGATCGGGTTGCCCAGGAAGGCGTTACTGTAAGGCATAGCGTAGGTCGCTTGAGCAACCTAGGTTGGTACTGCACGAAAGTCGAAGGGAGACAATGTGTCGGACGAAGTTCTCGTAGAACGGCACGGTCGGGTTCTGGTCATCACCATCAATCGGCCGGAAGCACGCAACGCGTTCAACCTCGCGGTCGCCAAGGGCCTGGCTGCCGCGATGGACGAACTCGACGACACCGCGGAGCTGTCGGTTGCGATCGTGACCGGGGCCGGCGGCAATTTCTGCGCGGGCATGGATTTGAAGGCGTTCATGGCAGGCGAGGTGCCCGCGATCCGTGGCCGTGGCATCGGCTTCACCGAGCGCCCGCCGCGCAAGCCTGTGATCGCGGCCGTCGAAGGGTATGCGCTGGCCGGCGGTACCGAGATCGTGCTGGCCACCGATCTGGTGGTGGCGGCCAAGAATGCGAAGTTCGGCATCCCCGAGGTCAAGCGCGGACTCGTCGCCGCAGGTGGCGGGTTATTGCGGCTCCCACACCGAATCCCGTACCAGAAGGCGCTCGAGCTCGCGCTGACCGGTGACAGCTTCACGGCTGACGAGGCGGCGCAATGGGGCTTCGTCAACGTGCTGACCGAGCCCGGGCAGGCGCTTGAAGGTGCATTGGCCCTGGCCGAGCGCATCACCGCGAACGGGCCGCTGGCGGTGGCGGTCACCAAGCAGGTCATCGCCAAGTCCGTGGACTGGAGCGAGGAGGAGATGTGGAAGAAACAGCGTGAGCTGATCTCACCGGTCTTCGCGTCCAAGGACGCGATGGAGGGTGCGACGGCGTTCGCCGAGAAGCGCAAGCCGAACTGGACCGGATCCTGACGGACTCGCGGGTCTGGCCGGAATGACGTTCAGCGCGGGTCGATCATGTCGCGGAGCGTTGCTGCCGGCACAACGGTCGCCTGCGTCGATCGCGCCCGCCCGGCCAGGCCGCGGTCCGACGTGGCAACCCAGATCTGTTCAGGATGCGCGTCCGCGCGGATCATCCTGATTATCTCGTCGTCCGCTGAATTCGGTGCTGCCGCGGGGGCGTGCGCCACAGTGACGTCGGCCGACTCGATCGGCGGCGACGGCGGCCGCTCGAAGACCACGGTCACGTCCGCGCCCTCTCGGCGCGCCCACCGCTCCAATTGGTCGACAAGTGCAGCCATCGCCCGGTGGCGGTCGCGCCACCAGCCATCGGGGCGACACCCGATCACGTTCATACCATCGACAATCCAGGGCATCCGTTCGACACTATCGGGGTAAGCCTCGCCGAAAGGGAGATGACATGGCTGAGAGCACCGAACTCCGGGCCGGCGCTACCAAGAAGACCACCTTCTGCCGAATCTGTGAGCCACTGTGCGGCACGATCGCCACCGTCGAGGATGGCCGGCTCGTCAAGCTGCGTCCGGACACACAGCACCCGCTGTCGAGTGGGTTCGCCTGTCAGAAAGGTATCGCCTTCACCGAGGTGGTCAACGACCCCGACCGAGTCACCGTTCCGTTGCGCAGGACCGCCGCCGGTTTCGAGAAGGTGACGTGGGATCAGGCGATGGCTGACATCTCGACCCGGCTCTCTGCCATCGTTGGGCAGTACGGGTCAGGTTCTGTCGGTTGGTATTTCGGTAATCCCGGTGCCTTCAGCTATGCCCACGTCCTCTCGGTGCTGGCTTTCATCAAGGGGCTGGGCAGGCGAAGCCATTTCTTCACGGCCTCGTCGCAGGACATCAGCAGCCGGTTGATGGCGAGCCAGCTGCTGTATGGAACGCCGACCTCGGTGCCGATTCCGGACCTGAAACGCACGGACCTCCTTGTGGTGATGGGAGCCAATCCCGTGGTGTCGCACGGGAGCTTGCTCACCGCACCGCGCATCAGGGACCGGATGCATGACATCGTCAAACGCGGCGGCCGGGTCGTCGTGATCGACCCGCGAAGATCCGAAAAGGCCGCGCAGTTCGAATGGTTGGGGATCGTCCCCGACACGGATTCACAGCTGTTGCTGTCGCTGCTCCAGGTGATGTTCGCCGAGGGCCTCGCCGACGCGGACCAGATCGACTTGCATGCCGAGGGTCTCGATTGGCTGCGCTTGTTGGTGGCACCCTTCACGCCCGATGCGACGTCGGCTCACACGGGAATCGAGCCTGAGGTGGTGCGCGAACTGGCTCGCGACCTCGCCGCCACGCCGAGGGCGGCGATCTACGGGCGGCTGGGCACCTGTGTGGGCCGGTACGGGACTCTCACGTCCTACCTGATCGATGTCGTCAACCTTGTCGCAGGCAACCTCGACCGGCCGGGGGGATCGGTCTTCGTCGGCTTCGGATTGCCCGGCCAGCGATGGGTGAACTTCGCTGTGGGTGCGGTGCTGCGCTGGTCATACCGGCGACGACGGTCCCGTATCGGCGGAATCGGGTCGGTGATCGGCGCCGAGCCCGCTGCACTTATGGCCAAGGAGATTCTCGCCCCGGGGGACCGGCAGATCCGGGCGTTGTTCATCAGTGCGGGCAACCCCGTGCTGTCTGTGCCCAACGGCGAGGAATTAGAGCCCGCACTCGAATCGCTGCAGCTCTCGGTGGCGCTGGACTTCTATCGCACCGAGACAACCTCACACTGTGACTACATCCTGCCGGTGACGACGATGTACGAACGTGATGACTTCCCGTTGGCGTTTCAGGCCTTCCAGGCAACCCCGTTCCGACAAGCCACCGAAGCCGTGGTCGCGCCTGCCGGGCAGTCGCGGCAGGAATGGGAGATCATCGCGGAACTGATCCGGCGGGTGTCTGGTTCTGCGCCGCTTTTCGCCGCACTCTCTCGGTCGCACAGGGTTCTCAAGCTGCTCGGTGTTCACTTCACCCCCCGGATGTTGGCTGACGGGCTGATCCGGTTGACCGCCGGAGGTGACCTATTCGGTCTGCGGCGCGGCGGTCTCACCTTCGACCGACTCACCGGTTCCTCTCCGCACGGGAAGGTGATCGAACCCCATCTTCGTACCGGTGTGCTGAAGGAGAGCATCGCGTATCTGCGTGGCCGAATTCAGTTGGAGCACAGTGACATCGCCGCGCAGATCGCCCTCCTGTCGGGACCGGGTCATCCTGCTGACTACGCATTGCGGATGGTCGGGATGCGCGACTCGCGGTCGGAGAACTCGTGGCTGCACAACTCTCCCTTGCTGATGCGCGGCGATCGCGGCCAGCACGCGCTGATCAACGTCGATGACGCGGCCGAACTTCATGTCAGCGATGGCGAGGAGGTCGCCGTCAGCTCGCCCTACGGACGGATCCGCCTTCCGGTGAGGGTGACCAAGGATGTGATGACCGGTGTGATCGCCGTGCCCCACGGGTGGGGCCACAAAGGCACCGGCGGCTGGCGCGTTGCCAACCAAGCCGGTGGCGCCAACGTCAATCAGCTGACCTCAAGCGACCCGGGTGACATCGAGGCCGTTTCTGGTATGGCGTGGTTGACCGGAGTGCCCGTCCGCATCGAGGCGCTCTGACCGACGCTCTGCCGGCTCAGGATCCGGTGATCGCTTGTTCGCGGGCCCACCGGTAGTCGGCTTTGCCGGCCGGGCTGCGCTGGATGGTTGGCCGGAACACCACTGCCTTGGGCAGCTTGTAGCGGGCGATCACCGCGGCGGCATGGTCGACGATCTCCCGCGCTTCAGCGCGAGCGCCATCGGCGAGCGCGACCACGGCCACCACCTCCTGGCCCCACCGTTCGCTGGGCCGACCCGCGACGACCACATCGGCCACGGCCGGGTGCCCAGCGATCGCCGACTCCACCTCCTCGGCGAAGATCTTCTCGCCCCCGGAGTTGATCGTCACCGAGTCCCGGCCGAGTAGTTCGATCGAACCGTCAGGCAGATGCCGGGCGCGGTCGCCGGGCACCGAGTACCGGACGCCGCCGATGACCGGGAATGTCGCGGCCGTCTTGACCGCGTCACCCTTGTAGCCCAGCGGGACGTAGCCGCGCTGGGCCAGCCAGCCCATGCCGTCGTGGCCGGGCCCCAGGATGGAATGGAGGTCCTCTGCGGCGACGAAGGTGTCCGGTCCCGCGGTGAACTTTCCGGTGGATATGGTTCCGGATGCCGACATTTGCGTCATCTGGGCGCCGGTCTCCGACGAACCCACGCCGTCGACGACCATCAGGTTGGTCTTGCTGTCGATGAGCCGCTGCTTGGCGGTCGGGGTCAGCTGGGCGCCGCCGTTGGCCACCACCGCCAGCGACGACAGATCCGCGTTCGTGCGTTCGAACGCATCCGCTAGCGGGCGGGCCATGGCATCCCCGACCAGCGTCACCGCCAGGACCTTCTCCCGTTCGATGGTTCGCACCACGTCATCGACGTCGAGGTGGCTGGTGACCGGTGAAAACACCACGGACTGGCCTGTTGTCATAGCCGTCAACACTGCCCACTGCGCGGCGCCGTGCATCAGCGGCGGCAGCACCATGAGCTTGGTGCCGGGCGTTCCGGCGCAGCGGCCGGCGATGTCCTCGTAGCTCGTGGCCAGTTCGCCGGTGTAGAGGCTGCGGCCGCCGAAGGAAGTCATGAAGATGTCGTGCTGCCGCCACAGCACGCCCTTGGGCATACCGGTCGTCCCACCGGTGTACAGCACATACAGGTCATCGGGTGATGGCTCGACCGGCGGGCCCTCTGCGGATCCGGCGGCCACGATCGACTCGTAGTCGACGGCGCCGGGCAGCAGCGGGTTGGCCGAATCGTCGGCGATCTGGATCAGCACCTTGAGCTGCGGCAGATCGGCCAGCACCTCGGCCAGGCGTGGCGCGAAGGCGGCGTGGTAGAGCAACGCGGTTGCGCCGGAGTCGGCGAGCAGATACTGCAATTCGCTCTTCACGTACCGGTAGTTGACGTTGAACGGAGCGACGCGGGCCCGCCAGGCGCCCAACATGCCCTCGACGTACTCGGGACCGTTGTGGGCGTAGATGCCCAGCAGGTCCTGCCCGACTTCGTGGCCGGGCAACAGCGAGCGCTCGGTATGACACCCCAAGCCACGGGCGTGCAGGTAGGCCGCCAGACGGTTGGACCTCTCGATGAGCTGGCCGTAAGTTACCCGGCGCTCGCCCTGGATGATGAAATCACGATCGCCGATGACCGCTGCGACGGCATCCGCGGCGGCTGGGACGGTGAACTGGATCGGTTCGGGCATAGGGCCTCCCATAGCTGGTGTGGTGGCAGCTATGGACTCTATCCGGCCGCGAAAAGTCAGCCCGCGGCGTCCGGAATCACCGGCACTTTGCACTCGCCCACGAGTTGATCGGTGACTCGGTGATAGGCCGCGATGTGGAAGGTGAACACTATGGACATGGGGATGGCACAGCGAGAACTCGATGAGCTCGGCTACTACCTGCTGGCGGGTGCCGGTGATGAAGGTCCGGCCGCGCTGATGGAGGAGGCCCGCCGGGGAGAGGAACTGGGCTTCGGCACCGGTTTCATCTCCGAGCGGTGGAACATCAAGGAGGCCTCCTCCCTGGTCGGCGCTGCGTGCGCGGTTACCACCCGAATGCAGATCGCCACGGCGGCAACGAATCACAACACCCGCCATCCGCTCATCACCGGGTCATGGGCTACCACCATGCATCGGCTGTCCGGTGGCCGCTTCACCCTCGGGATCGGGCGGGGTATCGCAGCGATCTACAGCGCATTCGGCGTGCCCGCGGCGACGACCGCGCAGATGGAGGACTTCGCACAGGTCATGCGTCGGCTGTGGCACGGCGAGGTGGTCTTCAATCACGACGGGCCCATCGGCAAGTACCCTGTGCTCTTCCTCGATTCGGACTTCGACGAGGACATCCGGTTGGCGATCGTGGCATTCGGTCCCCAGACCCTGGCCCTGGGGGGACGCGAGTTCGATGACGTCATCCTGCACACCTACTTCACACCCGAGACACTGCAGCGCGCGGTCAAGACCGTCAAGGACGCGGCCGAGCAGGCCGGCCGCGACCCCGACGACGTCCGCGTGTGGTCGTGCTTGGCCACCGTCGGCGACCACCTGCCCGAGGAACTGCGGCTGAAGAAGACTGTCGGCCGGTTGGCCACCTATCTGCAGGGCTACGGCGATCTGCTGGTCAACACTAATCGCTGGGATTCCTCAGTGCTGCAACGTTTCCGGGACGATACGATAGTGCAATCCATTGCCGGAGGGGTCGATCACAAGGCCACCGCAGAGCAGATCGAGCATATCGCCACCCTGATTCCCGGCGAATGGCTCGAACCAGCGGCCACCGGATCGGCACACCAGTGTGTGGAGCGTGTGCGCAAGGAGTTCGACTACGGTGCGGATGCGGTGATCATGCACGGGGCGACGCCTGACGAACTCGAGCCGATCATCACGGAATACCGCACTTCCGTAGGCTGACGCACCTGCCGTACCTGTGATTTCGGCGTGCTGGCCGTCGCTCAGCGTCGATAACCACGCCGAAATCTTCAGGAGTTCAGCAGCAGCGGGCGTCGGGATTGGCATCGGCGAGCGCATGGCGCCGCCGCCAGTATTCGCGTTCGGAGATGACCGGCGACTCGTCGGCATGCGTTCGTGCCCGGTGCGCCAGGTAGCGCTGGTAGTGGTTGTCTCCCATCAATGACTTCCAGTACCAGCCGATCTGGCCGACGATCGCCCGTGCCCGCTGGGTAGTGCGTCCCATTGCTTCTGTACCTCCTTCTCGGCTGTCGTGGCGAACATGCCCGATGGTGCGAAATGTCGCGACGGCCCCGGGTCATCCTCGGTCAGCGGCGCTGCCTGGCCGCGAATCGCTTTGTACGCCATGGTTGCCCCAGCTGTCACCACGATGATCACCACCACCGCGAAGATGATCGACAGGGTGCCCTGGATGAAGGTGTTGCGGATTACCGCGTCGAGCTGTCCGGCGTCTTCGGCTGCACCAAAGCTGGTTTCGCCGGCCTCCCTGGCGTTGCGGTACTGAAAGTGCTGGGTCCAGTAACCGACTCGGGGATCGCCGGAGAAGATCTTCTGCCACGACGCCGTCATCGTGACCGTGAGGTCCCATAGCAGCGGTACTCCGGGAATCCACGCCCATTCGAGCAGACCGCGTTTGATGATCACCACCGTCACGACGGTCAGTGCGATGGCGGCGAGCAATTGGTTGGCGATGCCGAAGAGCGGGAAGAGCGTGTTGATGCCGCCCAGCGGATCCGTGACGCCCATCAGCAGAATGCCTCCCCAGGCTGCGACAACGATGATGCTGCACGCCCAGGCACCGACTCGCCAGCTCGGGTTGCTCAGCTTCTTGAGTGGACCACCGAGGTTGGCCAGGCCGTCGGAGAGCATGAAGCGTGCGACCCGGGTGCCGGCGTCGACCGTGGTCAGGATGAACAACGCCTCGAACATGATGGCGAAGTGATACCAGAAAGCCTTGAGACTCGCGCCCCCGAAGACCTGGTGCAGGACTTCCGACATGCCGAAGGCCAGCGTGGGCGCGCCGCCGGTCCGCGCCACGATGGTCTCCTCGCCGACGCTCTCGGCGGCGTCGCTGATTTCCTCAGCGGTGATCGGGGCTCCCGACAGGCCCAATCCGTTGACGTAGTCTGCCGCGGTTTGCGGGGTGGTGCCCGTCGAGGCGGCCGGTGCATTCATGGTGAAGTAGAGATGCTGATTGATGATGGCCGCGGTGATCAGAGCCATGATCGCGACGAACGACTCGGTCAGCATTCCGCCGTAGCCGATCAGCCGCATCTGGCTTTCCTTCTCCAGCAGCTTTGGCGTGGTGCCCGACGAGATCAGCGCGTGAAAGCCGGACAGTGCTCCGCACGCGATGGTGATGAACAGGAAGGGGAACAGCGAGCCGGCGAACACGGGGCCGTCGCCACTGGTGGCGAACGACGAGACCGCCGGTGCCTCCATGACCGGCCGGGCGATCACGATGCCGACGGCCAGCAGCGCGATCGTGCCGACCTTCATGAACGTCGACAGGTAATCACGAGGGGCGAGCAGCAACCACACCGGCAACACTGACGCGGCCAGGCCGTAGATGATGATGCACCACGACAGCGTCACCTTCGACAGCGTGAACCACTCCGTTCCCCAAGCTGTTTCGGCGACCCAGCCACCCGAGGCGACGGCGAGAAGGAGCAGGGCCACCCCGATCAGAGAGACTTCCGACACCTTTCCCGGCCGCAGGAAGCGCAGGTATAGGCCCATGAATATGGCGATCGGAATCGTCATCGCGATCGAGAACACACCCCACGGACTCTCGGCCAGTGCGTTGACCACAACCAGTGCCAGCACCGCGAGCAGGATCACCATGATGACGAGCACGCCGACGATGGCGGCAGCACCACCGACGGTTCCGAGTTCGTCGCGTGCCATCTGTCCCAACGAGCGGCCGCGCCGGCGCACCGAGATCGACAGCACCAGGTAGTCCTGCACGCATCCGGCGACCACCGCGCCGATGA
>Ga0114921_10001445_pt1 | contig 10892 bp, 10 predicted proteins | sample BentaG_FD_87016 | JGI IMG/M metagenome (GOLD analysis project Ga0114921, IMG submission 87016) | Deep subsurface microbial communities from South Atlantic Ocean to uncover new lineages of life (NeLLi) - Benguela_00093 metaG | ecosystem: Environmental > Aquatic > Marine > Oceanic > Sediment ...
GCCAATGCCATTAAGGATGCCGGGCTTAAGAGTGATGACATTGACGGGCTAATCTGCTACCGGACCTTCCCTGGCCTGCTGGGTGAAGATGAGGTAACAACCTATCTCTTAGCTGAGCACCTAGGGATTTCACCGACCACGCTAAGCCAGGAGGCTAATTGCTGCCGGGGACAGCTATTGCACGCCATGTGCTGGCTGGAACTGGGCCTGTGCAAACATGTTCTTATAGTTTATGCTGATAACGCCGCCACCAGCGGACGGCTTGATGTGGGACATACCGCCGCTGATAACGGTGTTTTCGGCCACTTCGGGTACAAATCCCGCTATGCCATGGCGGCAAGAAGAGCCATGCACCTTTATGGCACCGGGCCTCATGTTTGGAGGGAAATTGCTGTCGGCCAGCGCCAGTGGGCTAACCTTAACCCGATAGCAATAAAATATAACGAACCACTCACCTATGAAGACTATGACAATTCAGCCTATACCGAGGAACCTTTCCGCATTCATGACCTGTTCATACCCACTGATGGTGGGCGGGCATGCATCGTAACCTCCCTGGAGCGAGCCCGCAATCTCAGGAATCCCCCAGCGGTTATTATGGGAACTGGACAGGGGAACCCCTCGCGCGACTATACCTGCATGGAGCAACCCACCGGAGCCAAGCTCTCCGGTAAGATAGCACTGGAAATGGCAAGCATTAAGCTTGAGGATATTGATGCCTGTGAGATTTACGACTGCTTCACCAGCACGGTGGACTCCACTCTGAAAGACTATGGTTTTTATGGCCCAGGCGAAGCCCTTGACTGGTTTAAGGGTGGCACCATTACCCCCGGTGGCAGGATGCCGGTAAACACCTCAGGTGGTCTCCTCTACGAAGCCTACTATATGGGGCTTGGCCCGCTAACTGAAGCAGCAATGCAGCTAATGGGCCGCTGCGGAGAGAGACAACTGGGACCTAAGACCAATACCAAGCAACCGGAGATAATACTCTGTAGCGATAATGGTGGGCTCTACCAGACCTGCGCCACCACCATATTGAGGAGGTTATAACGAGATGGCATACGAAAAGCCTTTACCTCGAGTAACTGCGGATACAAAACCTTTCTGGGAAGGCTCAAAAGAACATCAGCTCAGGTTCCAGAAGTGCCGAAGTTGTGGTCACGTTCGCTGGCCAGCGTCTGTAATTTGCCCAAAATGTTATTCAGACCAGCCTGACTGGATAGTCTCAAGTGGCAAAGGCAAGGTCTATAGCTTTGTCGTTCACCACCGAACCTTTGATAAGGCGTTTGAGCAGGAATTACCTTATGTCGCAGCATTAGTGGAGCTAGAAGAGGGACCGATTTTCCTCTCCAGCATAGTTGACTTGAGGCCCGAAGAAGTAAAAATTAACATGCCGGTCGAGGTAACCTGGAAGGATATAACTCAGGAGTTCAGCATCCCCAAATTCAAGCCACTATCCTAAGGCCCTATGCCTCGTAATGGTGGTAGACGGTGGTTATCTAGCTGGAGACTTTGGCATGGGCTAAGAAAAATATAAGGAGGCAAAACTCATGGCACTAGATTGGGATTATCTCACTAGTTTTAAGGAGAAAACTGCCAAGGCGATAAAGGAGGGAAAGACCGAGGAGGCACTAAAACACCTTGGGGAGGTAAACGAGCAGTTTCACCGCATGCATGATTTCCTGGTTAACTGGGTAAGTGCCTGTTACGGCAAGCTGGCTGAAGCCTATGGTGAGGAGTGGCTGGTTCCATTTAACAGGGAGGTTTTCTACGAGCAATATGGCCCCAGATTTGAAAGTTTCAAAGATATGACCCCAGAACAGCGACTGAAGGCGCAACTTGATGGCTTCAGGTGCAATTATCATGAGTTTGAGGTGGAAGAGGATGACGAAAAATACATCGTCAAGATAACCGGCTGCAATAACGGGGGCAGATTAATCAGGGATGGCATTGCCAAACGCCAGAATGCAGTTACCAAAAAGGCATACCCTTGGTCTTTTGACCGCGTCGGTTTCCCCTATTACTGCATTCATGCCAACCACTTTATGGAACTGTGGGATAAATTCGGCGTTAAGATAAAGATTTTATGGGGCAGACAATACGACGACGAGGGCAACAAAATTGACGAACCCTGTATCTACTACATCTATAAGTGAAGATAAGTTAAAGCCAAGAGGGGGTTATAGTACCGGGCTCTGCCAGGGGAAACCGGGGTGCCAGCGGCTGTCGCGTGCTGACTAGCTTAATTAACTCTCGTACCCCTCCCGTGTGGAGAGCCCCGGCCGTAATCGAGGTAAGTGGCAGAGCCCGGCTGCAAAATAAATTGAGGCGAAATGTTTTGATACGTGTACAATGCGCCATGAGTACACAATAAAGTCTTAAGTCGCGAAAGGGGGTGATAGATGAGGTAGTGCATGAATGCTATCTAAAGAGACAAAGTCTTTATGGGAGGTTGTGATGAAAAGGAGCAAATTATTTACCATCGCAGGTAGTGTGTGCTTGATGGTCGTTATAGCTACATCAATGCAGCCTCTCCATCAGGTTGGGTAGTAAGTAGGCATTATTTGTAGATAGCTACCTGGGCTACGGGCCCACCATCTTCGGGGTAGCCAGGGGTAAAAGCGGCAGAAGGGATAGGGATTGCCTCTATCCCAGCCTCGATACCCCCAACCAAACCAGCCTCTTCCTCTCATGACGCCACCTCCTTTCTCCGCTTCAGAATGAACCGTCACTGCCTCACATATAGCATCGCTAGGACACATTGCCACGCAGTTCCCGCATTGGCTGCATCTATCCTGATTTATTGTTACCACGTCGTTCTCGATGTTGATAGCTCGTTGTGGGCAAATATCGGCACAAGCGCCACAGCCGATACATTTACTGCTGTCAACGAAGAACATCTCCTACCCCATCAGGGTCAAGAGTCGAATTCTTTTAATCTGTCGAAAGGTCGCCCCCTGACCTACGCAACGCAGTACAATCTCTGGATCAACCACCTGGGTGCCTGAAATAGCGTCTACCCCAAAATCGAATAAAACAGGCGATAGGGGTGCCGTACCCCCCAGGATTACAACATAGGCATGCGGTTCACATAGGTCGAGCAAATGCGCAATAGTATGATTGCTAAAGGCGGTACCGGTGATACCAATAACTTCAGCCATGGGGATAAGCCTCTCCGCTGCGTTTTCTGTAAAGTCACCGGGTTGCGGTTGCCGCTCAATCACCCAAAGTTCTTTAGCTACTTCGCGAAGCCTGGGCACGAAGGGGAAATGCCCAACTATGGCTACCTTCTTGCCTTTTCCCCTCTCGATAAGGAGGTCCCCAGCGTTAAGTTGAATACAGCGCTGCTCATCGATTTCGATAAGCGAATTGATGGTTGCCATACCTATCGCTGCCTCAAGAGGACTGGGCGAATAAACCATCCGGGCAAGCGACAGGGCATCCTTCTGCATTAACAGGCCGGCCTCCTTAACCGGGGCTTTATCACGATGTGGACCAGAATCGTGGGGTGTCGATGCTAGGCCGCAGTTACGGGTTATTACCGCTGTCTGAAAAGGCCCCTGACGTATATCCTTTACGGGTGTCTCGTAGCTTAATGTAGAGAGCAAATCATCAATAATCTTCATCTAGATACCTCAAACTATTTATCAGCATATGGCTACCTACAGTGCCTTCCTCGGCGGCGTCTACCCCAACCCCTTTCACCCCAGCCAAGTCCTAGAGCTTGCAGGGGCATTATTTCCGTGGTACTGCAAGTCGGGCAAAACCGAGGAGGCCCAGCTATCATATCCCCAAAAGGTATATTCCACTCATGTCCTTCAACGCAGCGGAAGCGGCTTATCGCCATCTCGAAGTTACCACCTTCAATTCTTATTGCCTTCCCATGTAGCAAAGCCTCAGCAACCTTCCGTCGTGCCGATTCCAGCACCCGCTGAAAAGTGGGGCGGGAAATACTCATTCTTTCGGCACATTGTTCCTGTTCCAGGCCTTCTAGGTCTTTGAGACGTATCGCCTCAGCTTCCTCTACGGAGACGATGACTTCTTCTAAAACCCGTAGCGGTATTCCGGCTGGTTTAAAGTAGGTTGCCTCCGGTAAGAACGCAACTCGACGACATTTTGGCGGTCTTGACATTAATGAAGCCTCCTGATATTATGAGCATATGCTCATAATTATGATAACATGTAATTTGTGGATAGTCAAGTGGCCTAAAGCCACGCAAAAAGTAATGTGACTTAGAACACAGTCATAACATCCGGAGACGGAAATGGTAGACTTCAAATGGACGAAAAGGGAGATTCTCTGGAGCACCGCCATGACTGTTCTGTGTATCATCTGTTTTCCTGTAAACCCTCTGGTTTTAACGAGGGTTAAAGAAAACAAACTTTTACCCCGCATTGTTTATTGTCGGTGGGATTTTTGCGCTATTCATCACGACCCTTTTATGGTATCCGCACTGGTTATTTGCCGTACTGGGAGTGATAGGAGCAGTGCTTTTTTATCTAAGTGCCAAGGAGGAAGATAAACGCCTCATTAAGCAGTTTGGTGATGATTACATAGCCTATATGCAGAAAGTGCCCAGAATGAACATCTTCCTGAGAGTAATACGGCTGCTTCAACGCAGAGAGGGGGACTCAGCATGAAAGGATGGAAAAGGCACTTCTGGTGGATATCTTGGTCTATCCTGCTGGTTGTTCAGATTGTACTGAGCGTTCTTCATTATGAAAAAGAGATAGCAGGCCTCGAACTTGTTCAGCATTGCACCAGAGCTTGAAATGTTGGATAAGAAATTGGATAAGAAGGAGTGGTCCAACAAAACGATGAATTGTTGTTCATACTTGTGATTACAATACCCCCTCCTGATATAAGGCGAGTCAATACCTAGCCTAACAAAATTCAAATGGATACACTATAATACTATCAAATGTTATTATTAAGGCGAGTGTAGGCTCATTCCTGAAAGTGAGAGTTGTAAGTAGCCTTAGTATCCCAAGGTCAATCTTAAGCTAATGGCTGCCACCATTTGGCTAATAAGTATCAGCGCTTGACTTGGCTTTTGACATCTTGGCTATAGCAACTACTCCCCGAACTGGTGATACGCAATTTCAAAAGAAGGTAAAGGCTGAATGTTAGATCTAATCATTAGGGGTGGCTTTATTCTAGATGGGTCCGGCAAGCCACCTTACTTCAGTGATGTCGGCATACATGGAGACCGAATCGCTGCCATTGGCAAGCTTGAGCAAGTAAGTGCTGCCAAAGTTATCGAGGCACAGGGTCACGTTGTCTGTCCGGGTTTTATTGACCTGCACTCACATTCAGACGTATTACTGCTTAAGGAGCCCAAACACGAACCGAAGGTGATGCAAGGAGTGACCACAGAGCTACTGGGGCTTGACGGACTATCCTACGCCCCACTCTCTAAGGCTAATCTTCAGCAGGTGCGGCGCTATATAGCTGGCCTAGATGGTGACCCAGATATCTCCTGGGACTGGAATTCAGTAGGAGATTTTATCTCCCGGTTTGACCAAAAAACAGCGGTGAATGTGGCATACCTGGTACCACATATTGCGCTCCGTCTAGAGGTAATAGGGTGGGCAGACTGTCCCGCCTCACCCCATGAAATAGGCAGAATGCGAGAGCTTATGTCAGAGGGTATGCGTCAGGGAGCGGTGGGGTTTTCCACCGGGCTTGATTATTTCCCAGCCCGGTATTCTAATAGAGATGAATTAGTTGCAATTTGCCAAACTGTTGCCCAGTATAAAGGTATATCAGTCTGGCACACGAGGATGCGTGACCTCGGCCTGATACCGTCAATAGAAGAGGCACTTTGGGTAGGTGAGCAAACGGGGGTGCCAATACATATCTCACATTTTAGTACTGCCGGGCGGGCAAATCGGGGCAAATCGGTGGAGATGCTGGCGTTAATTGATAAGACAAGGGCTAAGGGGATTGAGGTTACCTTCGATTCGTACCCTTACCTAGCATCCAGCACGATGACGATTATATTCTTGCCCCGCTGGGTGCACGAAGGTGGTCCTGATGCTATCCTCAAAAGACTGGAACAGAAAACTCTGCGGGAGAAGATTGGCTCAGAACTCAAGTCAGCTGCTTACAACTGGGAGGATATTTACCTGACCTCTGTCGCCACGGAGAAAAATAAGGTTTACGTTGGAAAAAACGTGGTTGAGGCTGCCAATATGGCGGGTAAAGAGATCCCTGATTTTATCTGTCATCTTTTACTTGAGGAGGAACTTGCGGTGAGCCACCTGCGTTTTATCGGCAATGAAGAAGATGTTCAAGCTATAATGAGACACCCCTGCCATATGGCTTCAAGTGATGGTCTACTTATTGGAGATAGACCTCACCCACGAGGTTGGGGCACCTTCCCGCGCTATCTGGGAGTCTATAGCCGGGAACTGGGCATACTCAGCCTTGAGGAAACAATTCGCCACATGACTTCCTCCCCAGCACAGCGTCTCGGGCTATCTGACCGAGGACTAGTCAAAGAGGGTTTTAAGGCTGATTTGGTAGTATTTAATCCCCAAACTATTGCCGATAAGGCGACGTATACGGAGCCGCGGCAGTTCCCGACAGGGATTGACTACGTGCTGGTCAACGGAGCGGTGGTCGTCACCAAGGGGAAACATGCTGGAATACTTGCTGGCCGTGCCCTACGGGGCGCAGGTTAAGCAGACCAGATTAAGATTTGTTACTTTAAAGGAGGTTTTTAAGTGACAGGAAAAATCAGGGTGGTGCAATTTGGCTGCGGTCCAATCGGGTGCAGTATCGCCAGACTGGCAGCAACCAAACCAAATATTGAGATTGTCGGTGCTATTGACCTAGTTAACCTTGGCCAAGACCTAGGCGAAGTAGCGGAGATGGGCCGAAATCTGGGAGTAGCTATTTCTAGCAAGGATGTTTTAAACAGACTAAAGCCTGACGTTGTTCTCCATGCCACCGGTTCAAGTCTTGAGAAAATCTACCCTCAACTGGAAGGGATTATCAAAGCTGGCATCAATATAGTTTCTACCTGTGAGGAGCTAGCCTATCCCTGCCGAAAGCAACCCAAGCTAGCCGAAGCTCTTGACAAGCTGGCTAAAGAACACCAGGTCAGCATACTTGGCAGCGGGGTTAATCCGGGTTTCCTTATGGATGCCTGGCCGCTCTTTATGACGGCGGTATGTCAGGAAGTAAAATACATAAGAGCCGTCAGGGTTCAGGATGCCTCCCCACGGCGAATTCCCTTTCAGAAAAAGATAGGTGCCGGCAAGACAGTGCAGGAGTTTGATGAACTGGTTAAAGCTGGAAGCTTAAAGCATGTTGGCCTGCCGGAATCTATAGCTATGATTGCTGCTGGCCTGGGCTGGGAACTGGATGATATTAGGGAAACGATTGAGCCAATAACTGCCAAGACTGAGGTCAAGAGTAATTACATAACGGTTAAACTGGGACAAGTGGCTGGTGTAAAACAGGTAGGACGCGGCTTAAAGAACGCAGAAGAATTAATAACATTAGACTTCCAGGCCTATATCGGGGCTCCAGAGTCCTATGATGCGGTATATATCGCCGGTACGCCCAATATGGAGGTAATAATCAAGGGTGGCACCAATGGCGATTTAGCCACCGCCGCCATCGTGGTTAACTCAATCCCGAGAGTGCTTGAGGCCCCACCGGGGTTGATAACCATGAAGGACTTACCGGTGGTTCCAGCACTTAGGAGCGCCTGACTTAAAGAGGAGGCAGAAAGAGCCAATGAAAAGACAATCTACCGAGCAGCGATATATCGCCAAGTTCCCCAAATCTAAGGCTTTATACGAGAGGGCAAAGAGCGTCTTTCCCAGAGGCGTTTCCCATGACACCCGCTTTGTTCAACCGTTCCCGATTTATGTTACCCATGCCAGCGGCTCACATAAATGGGGTGTTGATGGCTATGAGTATATTGACTACTTTGGTGGTCACGGCGCTTTGATGCTGGGTCATGCCCATCCCTCATTAGTTAAGGCGGTCAATGAGCAGATTGTAAAAAGCACCCACTATGCCGCCTGCCATGAACTTGAGATTGAGTGGGGGGAACTGGTAAAGGAAATGGTTCCATCTGCTGAGCGTGTTGAGTTCACCAGCTCCGGAACCGAGGCAAATATGTTAGCGATACGCCTGGCTCGTGCTTTTACCGGTAGAAGCAAGATACTTAGATTTCAGGGGCAATTCCTCGGCTGGTATGATAGCGTGATGGTTGGGACAGTAGAACCATGGCATATCCCAACCACCAGCGGGCTTGTTCCTTCTCTCCTTGAGGACAGTGTGGTTATCCCGACAAACGATGAACAAGCCTTAGAAGATGCCTTAGCCAAGCGGGATGTAGCCCTGGTGATGTGTGAGGCTGCCGGGGCTTTTTCCGGTGTCAGCGGGATTGCGCCCTCTTTCTACCGGGCAATGAGAGAACTAACTAAGAAATACGGGAGTCTGCTCCTCTTTGATGAGGTCATAACGGGATTTCGTTTTTCTCCTGGTGGAGTACAGGCGGTTAAAGGAGTAATACCCGATTTGACCACACTGGGTAAGATTATCACTGGTGGTTTACCTGGTGCCGGTGCCATAGTTGGCCACGCTGACATCATGGATTTGCTACTTTTCAAAGATGATGAATGGAACCGGTACAAGCGTATTCCTCACCCGGGCACTTTTAACGCCAACCCACTGTGCGCTGCTTCCGGTATTGCCACCCTCAAAATTCTTGCTTCAGGTGAGCCGCAGCGACAAGCAACTAAGATGACAACCACCCTGCGTCAGGGCATGGAACGCATTATGAAGGAGAAGCGAATAGTAGGCTGTTCTTATAATGAGTTTTCAGTATGCCACCTCTATTTCGGGGAATGTGAAATGAGGGGCAAGTGTGACCGGGTAATCTGTCTCAACTCAACCAAACACCGACCAAAGCAGGTTGGCGACTCGCTGTGCCTCAACTTGACCCTCAATGGTGTTCACCCCAACGCCCGGGGCGTGGATTTTTTCCTGTCTTCGGTGCATAGCGAAAAGGATATTAAAGATACCTTAAAAGCCTTTGCCTTTTCTCTTGACAACATGCTCGAGGAAGGTGTTGTTACCCAGAGTTAGTAGACCGGGGTAGATACTTACCCAGCCCCGGCTTAGCCAGTAGTTTTCCATCCTTGACGAGAATATTGCCTCTGAGCATAGTAAGCACCGGCCAGCCCTTGACCTCCCAGCCTTCATAAGGGGTGTAATCGGCAAAGGTGTAGTGAGAGCTGGCAGCGCTGAGCTTAACCCTCTTCTCAAGGTCAACGATTACAAGGTCGGCATCAGAGCCAACTTGAATTACACCCTTCTTGGGGTAAATACCAAACGTCCTGGCATTATTGTAGCAGCATACCTCAACCAGCTTCTCCAGTGTTATCCTGCCCTTATTGACACCCTCGCTTAGCATGACCGGGAGCAGGACATCCAGTCCCGGCATTCCTTGGATTGGTTGCCACATATCTTTCTTCAGCTCTTTAGTCGTGGAGCAATGGTCGCTACCCAGGCACGAAATAGTGCCTTCCCTTATCCCTTGCCACAGCCTCTCTTGAGAGGCCTCATCCCTTAGTGGCGGGTTTACCTTACCCAATGGCCCCAGAGGAGCAAATTGAGTCAAGGTTAGATAATGGGGACAGGTCTCCCCAACAACATCTACCCCTTCTGCCTTGGCTCTGGCCACCACATCCACGGTATCAGCACTGGCAATGTGCACGATGTAGAGGGGTGCTCCGGTCAATCTAGCCAGGGATATTGCCTTCTCAGCATCTAAGGTCTCACAAAAGCCGGGATGGGCTTCAGCCCAGACTGCCGTATCTTGTCTACCGGTAGCCTTAAGCAGCGGCTCAATGCGGTCGATTATCTCCCTATTCTCACAATGAACCACTGCCCGAGCCGGATAACCAAGAGATGAAATTTCTTTAAAACCAAGCCAGACTACTCCATCATCTACCGGGTAGAGACCTTTTTTGATAAACTCCGTCCCTTTATTAATCATCATGAACTTAAATGAGGTTATACCATAGCGGCGGGCGTTAATCGTTATTTCTTTGATATTGGTGTCGGAGATTATATTCCCGTGAAAGAAGACGTCTGCCAGCGAATTCCTCTCCCAGATACCCCGCCACTTATCAAAAACCAGCTTGTAAGAATCTCTCTGAGCGGAAAGGCGCATGCCGACATAGTTGCCGATGGTGGTAATGCCACTGAAGGCGGCGGCGTATGTATCCTTGATTTCCTCATCTAGTGGGAGATAAAGCCCGGTATGGATATGAACATCAATAATCCCGGGAAGAATAAAATTACCCTGGGCATCGATGGTTCTTTTGGCTTGGGGAAGGTCAGCAGCATCGGTAATGACTACTATTTTACCTTTATTAATAGCAATCCCCTTTGAAGTAATGCTGCTGGGACTTACAATTTTGCCATTCTTGATAACAGTATCTACTGCCATACTTATCCCCCAATTACTGAGACATTTGCCTTGGTTTTCCACTTTACGCCGAACCGAAAAGCCATGTCAACTGGCTGTAAATTTTAGAAGTAGCGAGCTTTTCGTTCACTGCTTGTTAAGCTACATACGGTATCAATTAGCCACAATTGACAAACTCCAGTCTAAGGGATTATATAATTGGTTTGCCATTACAAGTAGCAAGGAGAATTGAAAAATGAAAATAATGCTGATTCAAGCCGGTACCTTTTCTGCCGAAGAGGTAAAGGCAAGGAAGGATTATGCCAAATCTGTTTGTTTGCCCGAAACTACCATAATAATGGCGTCCGTTGTGGAACCAGCAACCAAACCCACCCATTTCCCCATGTTTGAGGTATTGGTGCCCGGGGTACTGGAGCGGGTTAAGGAAGCCGA
>Ga0114921_10001446_pt1 | contig 10887 bp, 7 predicted proteins | sample BentaG_FD_87016 | JGI IMG/M metagenome (GOLD analysis project Ga0114921, IMG submission 87016) | Deep subsurface microbial communities from South Atlantic Ocean to uncover new lineages of life (NeLLi) - Benguela_00093 metaG | ecosystem: Environmental > Aquatic > Marine > Oceanic > Sediment ...
CCGCCTTATCGATATCAACTCCTGCTTTCTTATAGGTTAGGGGAGCCATGTTATCTTTCCCTTAGCAGTAGAATCACATTTTTTATATCACCCCTTCAAAACCAACTCAAACAATCTAAGTAGCTAGACTCGCTAGGCTAACCAGTCTGGTTAGGAAGAGAATAACTTATTGGTAAAAAGAGAAAGGAAAGAGCCAAGAACTGTAAATTAATTGAAAATTCAGGGTAGGAGTATGAAGTTATGAAAAAAAAGTCTTGACAGAGATTGTAGAGATTGCCGTGCTTCGCCCGCAATCACAATTTAATAAACAAGAATGAAAGACTTTTTAATGCCTGAACACTTCCTGCTTTAAAGTGGCTTTTTTAATCCTCTTCTCTTGAGGAAAAACGCCAATCCCGGGCAGGTCAGGCACTTTTATTGTTCCCTGGCTGCTGACCTCAACTGGTGGCTCGATTAAATCTTGGGCATAGTATCTCTTGCTAGCAGAGAGGTCATTGGGAAATTTAAAGTTAGGAAGGGCGGCTAGATGGAGGTTGTGGGCCCTGCCTATCCCTGACTCCAGCATCCCTCCGCACCACACAGGAATGGATCTATCCTGGCAGAAATCGTGAATCTTTATCGCCTCAGTGATCCCTCCAACCCGGCCAACTTTTATGTTGACTATCCGACAGCTTCCCATTTCATAAGCCTTCCTGGCAGTATCAACTGAAAGGATGCTTTCATCCAGGCAGAGAGGTGTTTTTAATTCTTTCTGCAACTGGCTGTGGTCCCACAAGTCATAAGGAGGAAAGGGTTGTTCTATCATCAAAAGATCGAACTCATCCAGTTTCTTCAAGGTTTCTTTATCCTTAAGGGAATAGGCACCATTGGCATCTACCTGAAGCCTGATTTTCGGAAAGCTCTGGCAAATTTCTCGTGACACCTCAACATCCCAGTTCGGTTTGATTTTAATTTTAACTCTCTGGTATCCCTCCTGAAGGAAAGACTGAATTCTCTCAAGAAGCTGAGGAATCGATTCCTGGATTCCCACACTGACTCCTGAAGGGATTTCTTCCCTAATACCTTTGTAGAGCTTCCAGAGGGGAATGGCTTCTTTCTTGCCCTTCAAATCCCAAAGCGCGAGCTCGAGTCCTGCTTTAGCCATGGGATGTCCCCGAAACTTTTTGGCTTCTTCATAGAATTCATGAGGATCAGAAATTGAATTTTTTAAAACGAGAGGGATTAAATAATCTTTTAATATATGCCAGGCAGTTGAAGTGGTCTCATAGCTGTACAAAGGGCTTCTGTCTGCAACAACCTCGCCATAACCGCAGAATCCCTCGCCAAAGACTTTAACAATTATAAATTCTCGTTCTTCTTCGCGGCCAAGACTGGTTTCAAAAAAATGAACATAAGGAAGTTTCAAAAGAAGAAGTTCTATTCTTTCTATGTTTATATCTTCAAGTTTCTCTTTCATAACTCAAATATGTTTCAACTCAGAGCGTCTATACAATATCATTTATCTGTATCGGGTTTGATGAATCAAATCCCTACAGATCTATCTTAGTCAGGATTTAATGAATTAAAATCCTACAGGTCTTTATTTGGTCCATTTCTTGGCGATTCTTTCCACAGCATCCAGAGAATCCTGAATCTCTGCTTCGGAATGGGCAGCAGATATGGCACCAAATCCGTGGAATACATTGAAGCCTTCATTAAGCATGGCTAATCTGAATATATTCTCTCTGAGCTCGAAATCACACACATCGGGATTCCATACTTGTTCGGGAGATTTGATTCGTTCTGTGTTATCTTTAAGAAAATGGACTCCTACCACGGAACTGTTCTCTATTATTGAATCTCCATAACCTGTACATTTTACGTTGAATCCATACTTGGCAAAAGTCTCCTCAACTCCTTTGCGGACTTTCGCCCCCATTTGCCCAATTCTTGGATATATTTCTTTTTCATGTTCCACAAGATACCTAATAAAAGTCAAACCTGCCAGCATCGAAGAAGGATGGGCAGAGAATGTCCCTCCTTCGAATTTTACTTTCTCGAGATAATCCCCTCCTGGACTACATAATTCCATTATATCATTCCTGCCTGCAACTGCACTCACCGGCATTCCTCCGCCTATGGCTTTTCCGAAGATGGAAAGTTCGGGTTTAATTCCAAATAGAGATTGTAGTCCCCCGGCGCGAAAACGGAAGCCTGAAATAACCTCATCGAATATGAGGATGGAGTTGTACTGCTGAGTTAATTTCCTGGCCTCCATGAGATATTCTTTATCTGATAAGATAAATCCACCTGCACCGATAAAAGGTTCTATGATGAAACAGGCAATTCGTTCCCCGAATTCATTAAACTTCTCTCTGAGGTCTTCGATATCATTGAATTTTGTTACTAATATTTGGGAATCCATCCCTTGGGGAAGTCCGGCAGATTCTATTTGATTCAAACTTTGACCATACTCTGTAATTCCCTTCAAAACATAAGGGTTTGCACCATGCCAGCCCCCTCCTGCCTTGAGAATCATGTCTCTCTTAGTGTAGGCTTTAGCCAGCATTATGGAATACATGGTTGCCAGAGCACCAGAGGTGGTGAAGCGAATTTTATCCGCATCGACTAGCTTGAGGATTATCTCGGCTAACTCCTTTTGAATCATGCTCGGAAATCCAGTTGTCAATCCTTGGCTATTCTGGAAATAATCAATTAAAGCAAGGATGACTATTTTCGGATTGTGTCCTAATATGTTGGCAAAATGCCCCTGCCAAAAATCCACATAGGTATTCCCATCAGCATCAGTGACCTTGGACCCTTCACAACGAACATCGAAAAAAGGGAAAGGTTCAAAGAGACGGAGGTTATGGCTTCCGGCTCTGATTTGATATCGGCGGGCTTCGTTAAAATGAGTTTCAGATTTGCTGTGTTTTTCTGTATAAATTTTGATTAATTCATTGAGAATATTCTCTTTGTCCATCTAAACCTTCTTTTTCAAATCCAAATCCCACAATTATGTGAAGAGTCAGGAGTAATTTAGATTTTGTCATTTGACATTCTATAGTAGTTTCCCTTGACCAACAAGGTTCAGGCTTTTTCTTTCAGCTATCCTTTCATACAAATCTATAATCTTTTTAGCCATAGCTTCTGCGGAAAACTTCTTATGAACAACCTCATATCCTTTTTGCCCTAAACGCGAGGCCAAATCCCTATCTTTATAAAGCTTCAGAATTGCCTTGGCCAATGCGGAAGGATTGCGTGGGGGAACCAGTAAGCCTGTTTTTCTGTGAGTCACAACTTCAGGAATTCCTCCCGTCTTTGTAGCCACAACTGGAAGACGAGCAGCCATGGCATCTAGGAGTGAACTTCCCATGCCCTCAAGATAAGAAGAGAGCACAAAGAGATCAAGGGAGGAGAGAATTTGAGGGATATCCTCTCGAAAGCCTAAAAAATAAACAAACTCTTTTACTTGCAATTCTCTGGCTTGCTTGTCCAGCTCCAATCTCAAGGGACCTCCACCAACGATGATAACTTTTATCTTTTCGGTGTATTCCTTCAGGGCTTTCATTGCCTGAATCAAATACCTATGGCCTTTATGATCCGCAAGATGAGCCACTATTCCTACTAGATAATCATCGGGGGCAAAGGAGAATTCCCGATGGAGATAATCACTGGACGTGACTTCTTCGAAAGGAGAAAAATCAATTCCTGAAGGGATAACCTCTATAAGGCTCTCTGGAATTCCTCCCTTCATAAGAACCTCTTCTACACCTTCGGATATAGCAATGATGGCGTCAACATTCTTTCCGTATTTCTTCTTAGAGAAATAATTCTGCTTTAACGGAAAATCAACGCGCCTTGAAATTATTCTGATTGGTACCTTAGCCAGAGAGGCTGCTGCAGAGCCTACAGCTGCAGAATGGGCATCGTGGAAATGGGCCAAAACACAGTGATTTCTCCTCATAGCCAGGGCTAACCTAAGGATCGCAATTAAATCAAACTCATTCCTTATCTTTAAAGGAAAGGCAGGAAGGTCAGCCTCTTTTGTCTTATGATAAAGAGGACTTTCCGGTTGGACGACAAAGAAAAAAGGATAACCCTTCCGCTTCAACTCCTTTGCCAGAAAAAATGCCTGTCTCTGGCCTCCTCTCCATTCCTTTCCTGAATCAATATGGAAAAGGCTCAATCCTTTCTCCTTTTTTCCATATTTCCTTCAGTTTAGCGTAGCGAATGAAAACAGCATAGCTGTTCAGCACAGAAATAACGAGGCCAGCAAATCCATCTAAGAAACCCAGCCTAAAAATGAAAGACTTAATAAACCTGAAAAAGGGGAGAAAGACTAGGTGATACAAGCGAGCTTTTTTCTTTTTAGCGTAAAGTTTTTGCGCTCCGAGTTTAGAAAATTGATTGATTCTGTCCAGATGATCAGCAATGGTTTCATAAGTGAAGTGATGAAGAGAGCCCTTAAACCTTTCGATTTTTCCCTGGATAACCAATTTTTCATGGATATACTCTCCTTCCCAACGAGCCTTTTCTTTACGAAAGAGGCGGAGCTTGTGGTCAGGATACCAGCCAGAATGACGGATCCATTTTCCCAGATAAAAAACCTGGCGGGGAAAGGAAAAGCCGGAGCACTCAGGCTCGCTTTTTTTGACCTGAAGGATCTCTTCACGAAGCTCAGGAGAAACTCTCTCATCTGCATCAAGGGACAAAATCCAGGGAAAAGAAGCTTTGCTGTTGGCAAAATTCTTTTGGTCAGCGAAATCTGTCCACTTTCGTTGATAGACGTGCTTTGTGTATTTCTTGGCTATTTTGAGAGTGTTATCAGTACTGAAGCTGTCTACAACAATGATCTCGTCGGCCAAATCAGCCACACTCTTTAAGGCGCCTTCCAGTCTCTCTTCTTCGTTAAAAGTGATGATGACAACAGATATTTCCATCGCCCCAATATTAGCATAATTCACATGTTAGATAAAATCGAATCAGTGACTCATTGACTCAATCAATAAACAAAAAAATCGGTTGAAAGAATACTATCTAAATAAAAAGATCCCCACTAAACAAACTAGATAAACTCAACAAACCATATAAACGAAATTACCGGAATTCTGAAATCTTAATATTTCTCTTTTCCAAGCTTGTTCCCATAGATTTTTCTAATTTTGCCCAGGCAAGATTATAATCAATCAAGGCTTTAAGCTCTAGGGAGCGCTGTCTAGCCAACTCTTCTTGATACTCAAGGACAAAATAGTTAGTAGTTAGTCCTACATTCAATTTTTTCTCTTCTGCCTTCATCCTTTCCTCCGCAAGCTCGCGCGCCAGCCGATGAGCTTCAACACTCTTGGCATTTGTTTCAACATCTTTAACAGCATTTATTATCTCTAAATATATCTGTTGTTCGATGTTTTTTAATTTTACAAGAATCTGGTCCCATTCTACTCGAGCCTGAGCATATTCAGCTCTCGTGAAAATATTACTCAGAGGAACGGAAAGAGTTAATCCTATTGTCCAGTTGTGATAAAGAAGCTTAAGGGCGTCACTTAGAGAATCTTCCGCACTGCCTTTTTCCTTTCCTACAATAACCCCAGTAAAAGGATTGTTATCCAAATAGAAAACCCTATCACCAGAAATTCCCGGACTCCAGTATGAAACCTGCAAATTCAATTCAGGAAGCATCTGATTCCTGGCAACCGACAAGTTTAATTCTTTAGTCTTCATATCTATCTTGGTCATCATTAAATCAGGCCTCTTCATCACAGCCTCTTTCAAAGCTTCTTCTAAAGTAATTTCCTTTTTTACAAACTCTGGCTTGTCTAAAGGGTTAATTTTCGAAGGAACCAGACCTTTTTCACTACTCAGGTTAAGTATTGCCTTGAGCAAATTCTCATTGCTTCTGATCAAAGATTCAGCCTGAAGAATATCAGCCTCTCGAGCAGCAACAACTGCTTCAGCATTCAAAATTTCGATGGGGGCCAGTTTTCCTACCTCGACTTCTTTTTTATTTTTCTCCAGAAGATCCCGTGCAAGCTGAAGAGACTGCTGTTGGACTTTGTAATTTTCGATAGAATAGACCAGGTTCCAGTAAGCTTCCTGGACTGAGTAGATGGTTCCGAGAAGAACCGACTTGAACTGATTAAGAGATATATCCTGATTATTCCGGGCAACGATAATCTCTTTCCGGCTGACTTTGAAACCGAAATTTTTTAACAGGGGCTGGGTAAAATCAAAACGGAGAGTGCTCCCGTAGCGAGGATTGAGTAATTGGAAGCTCTCATTTGTATCCGACTTATAGCTTGAAAAAGACAGAGAAAAATTTCCCCCTGTAGGAATCTGCTGGACTAATGATGCGCTGTAATTTAAATATTTTGAGATGATTGTATCAGCTCCTTGTATCCACCAATAAGGAGGATTCTCGGTTTGCTGTGAGCCAAAGTCAAAATCAAAGCGAGGCATAAAAACCTCTTTTGCTCTGGTGAGGGAAATATCGGCAAGCTCTGGATTAAATGACTCAACAGCTACATCGAGATTGCTTTCCAAAGCCCTGACAATACAGTCTTCCAAGGAAAGAGACACAACCTCCTGCCCTTCACCGAAAGAAATCATACCGACAAGAAAAATAATTAAGATAGGAATCAAATTCATTTTCATTCTCATTTCAGTCCTCCATATCTATTTTTTTAGTTTATCCAGTTTGTCTAGTTTATATACAGAGAAGCAAGACAAATTATTCTTTATATTCGACACTAGGCATTAACCAATTTCTCTTCGCAATTCTAGCTTATATCTAACTATACGTATAGTCTAATTCAAAGGTTCAAAAAAACAAAAGGGGTCGCGTCTCAACATTTGACATTTCATTCAGTGGAGTAATATTTAAAACCAAAGGGACTATGTTTCGTTTCTAACTTAAATCGAAATCGAAACTTTAATTTCAACCATCATTGTGATAAAAGCATTAAAGAAAATCAAAATGTCAAATGTTGAGACGCGACCCCAACTTTTTCTCTTCCTTATTCTCCTTTTCTTCTCTTTGCTTCTCGCATTTTTCTTTCTTTTACTGAGTCAGATTCCAGAATTTACAATCCAAGACCATTCCTTTCGTCTCCCTATCCTCTCTCTCCTAAAGCTTTCCTTACTCCTTCTCGTCATTCTCCTTGCTCTCTGGATTCTTTACTCAAAAATCATTTCAATCCTTTTCTCGCTAAAATATTCCACGACTCTTTCTCAAGACTTTCTCACCTACCTCCCCGTCCTTTTCCTAATCCTCTCACCTTTAGCCGCCTCCCATTATTTAATCTCGGATGACCTCCTTTTCCGTCTAAAGCTCTTTGGATTGGCAGTGTTGCTTTCACTTCTTTACCTTAAAATTGCCCGTCTGTATATCCTAGGGAAAGAACACCCGTCTTTTTTTAACAATTGGGCTAAAAAGTTTCCCTCTCTATCTCTGAAAAAAAAATTAATTCTTCTTTTTGTAGGTTCTCTTATTCTTTATAGTGCCGGTTCATCTATGCTGGTCACAAACGGTATTTTCTTTTCTGGTGATGAGCCTCACTACCTTCTCATCTCCCACAGCCTCCTTGAGGATGGTGATTTTAATCTGTCAAATAATTACTCAAACAGAGATTATTCAAGATACATGCCTTCTCGGGTGAAAATTGGCCCCCACTTGGCTCCAGGAACAAAAGGCCAGTATTCCTTTCATTCGCCAGGAACTTCTCTCCTTCTCCTCCCTTTCTACGCTCTTGGCTCCTTCTTTGAGAAAAAATTCATGATCATTATCATTCGCTTTGGGATGAGTATATTCGGCTCACTTTTCGGACTTCAAATTTTTCTTTACGCGCTCCAGGAATGGAAAAGAGAAAATCTTGCCCTGACTCTTTGGTTTATTTTCAGCTTTACTTCGCCTGTGTTCTTTTACTCTATCCATGTCTACCCAGAAATTATCGTAGCGCTCTTCTCTTTCACAATCTTTCGCCTCCTGCGCTTCTCAAAGTCATTCTCTAAGCCTACACTTCTTGCCATAGGCTTTTTCATCTCTTCATTCATCTGGCTTCATACTGTCAAGTACATATTCATTTTGATACCTCTCTTCATCTATACACTCTGGATTTTGATAAAAAAACATAAAATTGGATGGAACCTCTTCTACTTCCTTTTTTTTCCTTTTGTTCTTACCTCTCTTCATCTTCTTTTTTCCTACAATTTCTATAACTCTCTTTCTCCTTTTTCTGTATCTTTAAAGGGCCCCGCAACAACCGGTGAAACTATTACATATCTTAGGCAATTAATCACAGATATACCATTCCGATACAGATGGGAAACTCTTGCCGGCTATTTTTTCGACCAGAAGGATGGCCTCCTCTTTTACTCGCCCGTATATTTCTTCTGCTTCCTTGGAATGGTAGAAATGGGAAGGAGAAAGCTCCGAGAACTTATCCTTGTCCTTCTTTTAACTGCACCCTATGTCCTCAACTTAGCTTTTCTGACTCAGAGAACAGCCTATGCCCCCCAGGCAAGGACACTGGTGGCAGTTTGCTGGGGATTGGGAATTTTTATTGGCTATTTTCTGGCTTATAATGCCAAAAAGATATTTTCCTATGCTCTCTTCCTCACCTCTTTCTTAAGCTTCCTTTTTGTTTATCTTCTATTGAAAAATCCCTTGGCAATATACCAGCTCACGACAGCAGGGGAAACAGAACGCGCCGGAAAGTTATTCCTTCATCTAAGCAACCTCCATTTCTTTCTTCCTCGGTATTTACCCTCCTACTTAAAAATTGAAGATTCTCTTTGGCTCCCCAATCTGGTCTGGATAGGCCTGCTCTTTCTATTTATAGCATCGTATCTTGTTATAAAAAAGCACAGCTTTTCCACCAGATTCTCCTACCATCTTCTCTTCTCCTTCCTGGGAATCCTTGTTTTCTTCATCTGGATAGTACTCTATCCAAGAACAGTCCTTCTCTATCCTACGAAAACGCCTTTCCCTTCAGGAGAAAAAATAACTTTCTACTCACTTGGAAGGGTGGCTCAGATGAAGGAGCCGGGAAAATTCTATCTACCCAAGGATAAACGGCCTTATATTTTTCACTTTACCTCTTGGCGCGAAGTAAAGGAATTTCAGATTGAATTTGGCTCTCTTGAAGGGGAATATTTTGTTGAGATAAAATTCTTTGACCAGGAACTCTTCAAAGGGAAAACAGTAAAAGAAATCAGGACTCTCAGCCTTCCCTCTCCTCTCCGCTATCGCCTAAAAAATACTAACCTTTATAGAATAAGCATTTATCTGGAGAGAAAGTCAGAAGGTTCAACGCGGAAGCATCCCTATTTCTTCTCTATCACACCCTTAAGTTAAACATCTTAAATCTCATAATGCCTTTCTTATGGAGCTTAAATTTAACCAGAGTTTTTAGGATAGAAAGCCCATAGACAACGCTGCTCCAGAATCCGATCTGCGAGGCTTCCTCAAAATAGCGAGTTTCGATGGGGATTTCCTTAATTCTCATCTTGTGGATGACGCCCTGAGCAATAATTTCCGAATCAAAGACAAAATCATTAGAATTCAGTTGGAAATTCACCGTCTCTAAATATCTACGGGAATAGGCTCTTAAGCCCGAGTGGTATTCTGTTAAATACATATAAAACACAGCATTTTCCAAGGCTGTCAGGAAAATATTCGCTAAATATTTCCATTTGGGCATGCCCCCTTCTATAGGCTTCCCTCCTAACATCCTTGAACCAAAGACTGCATCGCACTCTTCATCGAGTATAGGCTGGATGAGCTGGGGAATGACCTTAGGATCATACTGGTGGTCAGGATGAACCATAACCATTATATCTCCCCCTAATTTAAGGGCTTCTAGGTAGCATGTTTTTTGATTAGCTCCATAGCCCAGGTTCTTATCGTGAACAAAAACTCGAAGTCCTAACTTTTTTGCCAGCTCAACAGTGCCATCTTGGCTGCAATCATCGGTAAGGACAATCTCATCAACCCAATCTTTGGGTATGTCCGAGACAGTCTTCTCCAAAGTTTTTTCCGCATTGTAGGCAGGCATGATCACGATGACTTTTTTGGCTCTTCTCTTCATGTTTGTCGCCTCATTCTACTTCCGGTTCTTTCCTTTTAGGGAATAAATACGGGGATACGCATTCAGATTCAGAGGAAAGGAAGTCAGTCTTTGTCTTTTAAACCGCTCAAGACCCAGGGCAGCAACCATGACTGCATTATCTGTACAAAACTCAGGAGAAGGAACATAAGATTCAAGGTGGTGTTTTTGGGCAAACTCAGCAAATTCTTTTCTCAGCTGTTTGTTCCTGGCCACGCCTCCACAAAGGATCAGTGACCGGGGCTTGTACTTTTCGATTCCCTTTGCCAAATTAGCAAGGAGTGCACGGATGATGGCATTTTGGAAGCTGGCTAAAAAATCAAAAAGATGCTGATGAGACTTTGAAATCTGGATTTCTTTAATCTGTCTTAGAGCTGCTGTTTTAAGACCGCTAAAACTGAAATCAAGACTTTTGTCTGTCATTCGAGGCAATCCAAAGGGAAAGGCTTTTGGATCCCCTTTCTCAGCCAGTTTGCTGATCACAGGTCCCCCTGGATACCCTAAATCTAGAAACTTGGCTATTTTGTCCAGCGCTTCGCCTGCAGCATCATCTCTTGTCTTGCCAACCAGTTCATGACTGAACTTTTTCTTCATGAAGAAAGTGGATGTGTGGCCTCCTGAAACCACCAGAGCCATAACTGGAAAATGTATATCCCGTGCTTCAAGAAAGGCTGATTCTATGTGGGCCTCCAGATGGTCTATGCTGATAAGGGGCTTTTCAAAATAGTAAGCCAAACCCTTAGCAAAGGAAAGCCCCACAAGGAGGGAACCAATCAGTCCAGGGCCCTGGGTGACCGCAAAGGCA
>Ga0114921_10001447_pt1 | contig 10887 bp, 12 predicted proteins | sample BentaG_FD_87016 | JGI IMG/M metagenome (GOLD analysis project Ga0114921, IMG submission 87016) | Deep subsurface microbial communities from South Atlantic Ocean to uncover new lineages of life (NeLLi) - Benguela_00093 metaG | ecosystem: Environmental > Aquatic > Marine > Oceanic > Sediment ...
ATGATCTCGTCACTCTCCACCCGCTGAGAGCCTAGTGTCAAATCGGTGGCCAGGTACAGGCAAATGCGTTCATCGGAGAAGCCAGGCGAGACATAGAAGACATAGAGTTCCTTGATCCGTTGAGCCACATAGCCCGTCTCCTCAGTCAGTTCTCGAAGAGCGCAAGCTTCTGCTTCTTCACCGTCCTCCAAGGTCCCCGCGGGGATCTCCAGGAGCGTCCTTCCCACGGCCGCACGGAACTGATTCACCAAGAGCACCTCGCCGCTCTCGTCCACGGCTACGATTCCCACCGCACCACGGTGCTCAACGATCTCCCTCTCAGTGATGCGACCGCTGGGCAGGCGCACGCTATCAACCCGAAGATTGACTATCCGTCCCTCATATATCCGCCTACTGGATAGCAGATCCTCGCCCAAGCTGTTCTCCTCAACTACGCAAGAAGGCCATTGGTTCGCAACCCAACAGCCCTCTCCAAATCATGCCACAGAAGATGCCAGCCCAATCACATGCGCACAACGTTCCTGAGACTCGCAACTTCCTTCCAGGCGTGACCCTTCCCTGGCGGGCACTTCACCGGCTCGCAGGCGAACCGCACAGATCTCTTCCCAACCTCCTAAGGTATGCGTAGGGTCTGTCCGACATAGATGAAATTCACGTTGGGCAGGTTGTTGGCGTAAGCGATTGCCCAAGCTGTGGTGCCAAACCCCACTGCGATGGAAGACAGCGTATCACCCCGCTGCACGACGTACGTCTGTCCGCCAGCCTGTGTCGCCGAACCCCCGGGAATGGTCAGGCTCTGTCCCACCCAGATGTAGTTAGGATTGGCGATCCCATTGGCTAAAGCTAGAGCATCGACTGTAATGCCGTACATGTTGGCAATCGAGCGCAAGGTCTCCCCCCGGCGGACGATGTGCACTCCAGGCTGGGGAGACGGAGCAGCAACTCCGGGGATAATCAATACGTCCCCTGCTCTGATAAGGTTGGGGTTTGTCAGGTTGTTGGCCGCCGCTATGTCTTCGGCGGTGACCCCGTAACGACTAGCTATCAGAGAGATTGTCTCTCCCCACGCCACAACATGCTCTACCCCTTCGGCGGAAGGAGGCGCAGGCGGCTGGGTCGGAGGAGGTGAAGGCGTCTCGTCGGCAGATAGCGGAGGAGTGACCGATGCTGACACCTCAGGAGAAGCCGCTGGTGTTTCCTCGGCTGGCACGGTCACTGTGCTACCTGGACCCTCGGGGCCGATCTCGGCAGTGGGACTAGGTGCAGGTTTGGCCCTCTCACATCCCCCCAGCACCATGGCCAGCGCCAGCAAGAGCAGCAAGACACCGGTCATGAACAGGTTCTTTCTCATCGAGCGGCCTCCTTCGTGGGCTCTCACTATCAAACCCCAGCCATCATACCATAGTCCAAAAGCTTCGTCCAGTCGAAAAGAGACATTGTGTCAACCGATGTGTCTTTGAAGACCTAGCGCCGACTGCGACCTAGCTGGCGCTAGAGAGCTGTCCGGACCTCAGGCAGTTCCCGCGCGCGCTCATCGTCCACGCCTAGCTGTTCCTCGAAGGCTTTGTATGCTTCATCGCCCCAGAGCACAAAGACCACCTCTTCCAAACCGGTACCTCCAGCCAGGTGCTCCTGAACAGTCTCTATCACTATCTCAGCCGCCCTCGAATGGGGAAACCCTCCTACTCCAGTCCCAAGAGCAGGGAATGCTATGCTCTTGAGACCCAACTCCTCGGCGCGAAGCAGGCTGCTCCTTGTGGCGCTCCTGATCTTGCTGGCATCCGTCACCAGGTCCGTACCCATGACCGCGGCATGGATCACGTGCCTACCCTTCAACGTGCCCGCTCCGGTGACTACGGCCTGACCAACACGTATGGGGCCTTGCCTGAGCGCCTCGTCTTCGATCGCCTGTCCTCCCGCTCGCTTGATGGCGCCTGCGACGCCTGCCCCCATCCATAGGGCGCTGTTGGCCGCATTGACTATCGCGTCCGTCCCGACTCAGTAATGTCTCCCTTGCGCAGAGTGATCCGAGGCACCCTAGCTATCCTTCTCCATGCTGGCCAGTACCTTTGCCACGGCATCTATGGCCGCCCTTTGCTTCCTGTACAAGTCCGATTCACTCATGGACAGGCGGATCGCTATCTGCGTGATTCGCAAGCCTCTAATGAACTTCATCTCCAGGATGTTGTAGAGTATCCATTCTTTCGTTGTGAGATTCCGCTGCCCTTCGGGCGGTTTCAAGGCCTCGACCGCCTTGTACAGTACGGAACGAAGGACTTTGGTGGGCGCCTGTCCGCTCTCTCGCGCGTATTTTCTGACTATCTTCATCCTCAGCAGCGGGCTCTCCGTAAGTCCCGGCCCACCCCAACAGTGACTCAGTGCCTCCTTCACCACCTTGGGAAAATCTGGTTCATGGACAGGGGTGTTGTCGATAGGCTCCAACATGGGTGATCCCACATAGCGCGGCCGACTCTGCCAACGCTGGATGGACTCTATCTCCGGAGTCAGTTCCCATAGGATGGTAAAGATTCCCCGCTGTAACTGCCAGTCCTCCAATGCTAGTTCTGCCTGGCCTACCAGCGTCAGAGCTATGTGGTTCTCTCTGTCCGTCAAGTTCAACCGGTCCAGACATCCCTTGATTCCCAAGATACCCAGTGTCTCCTCACGCGACCGGGAACGCAAAGGTAGCAGCGAGTAGTCGCCCTGGCTTATGAACATCCGCTCCACCACGGCATCTTCCTGGCCATCGCTGTCATTCACAAGAACTTGAGCTAGGTCCTCTAGCTCACAGGTCTGGACGAAACGGTTCACTTCTGCCCGTGGACCGCAGACTGCTTGTGCCTGCAGTCTGCCATCCCTCTTGGTCATGACGAAGCCCGTCGTGACCCGCAGCAAATCGCAGAAAGCGGCCAAGATGTTCTCCAAGAGTTGAGACAGGTCGGTGGTAGTAAGCAGCCGTGTATCTAGTTCACGAATCCACGTGATCTCGGCGCTGTCCCGTCGGTATATCAAGAGATCAATGAACGGGGAGAAGGCGCTGATGAGCACCTGGAGAAGGACTATGCCCACCACCACGGCGAAGACAAGGACTGTATCGCGCGGCAATCCCAGAATACTCTCTACTCTCGGAACCACGAGCATCAGCGCTAGCAGGCAGATGCCCACGAAAGGGCCGCGCAACAAGTAGTTGATCAGACTGCGCTTCACCACTCTGTCGGGCATTAGAGCCCCGTAGAAGGCCACGCAATAAGCCAGGACGACTGTCATCAGGGCGATCCCCAGATTACCCACCATGGCAATGGAGAGTAGCAGGTTCGGCGAGAAATGGTTTGGTAGACTGGCGAGAAGCATATAGGGGAACACGCCCAGCGCCGGCGCGGCAAAAGACACCGCCAGATAGGTCATCCGACGCCTCGAAGTTGATGTGACGGTCCTCCGCCGAGCACGCTCGATGTTTATCAGGCCCAGGCCCGTCACCACGAAGAAATAGAAGGAGAAGATCCAGAACAGAGGACCCGCTTGCAAGTAGACCGCCCAGGAGGTGTCAACACCGTCCGTGACCAGCAAGGTAGTGAAGACGGTGAGAAGGACAAGAACTGCGCCGAAAACGTAGGTCGTCGCCACGAGACCCCTGCGCAGCCGGGAGAACGAGTTCGTTGTCCTTAGCAAGGCATCGGAAAAGTGAAGATAGCCAGCTGGTATGAACGCGATACCCAGCCATTGAAACTTGAGCCACAGGAATATGGTGGCAGACGCTTGCACGTTCATGAGGATGACATCAGCGGCGTGGACGATGGTCACGAAGGAAAGCAGTGCGCAGAAAGCTCGAGCCACTGAGTTGCGGATGTTGTGACTAAGAATGTACACCAGCAAAGAGAAGGCGATTATGACGTTAGTGGCCGAGAGTATCAGATTCCCCAGGGAGAGGACCCCAGTAAGGGTCACACCGCCCATTTGATCGTCACACCTCCTGCCCTAGACCTTCCCCGCAAGCGATGGCTTGCCGTATCCACATCCGATACATCAAACAAGACCTCTTGGCTAAACCCCCAGTACCCAAACCACGAAATAGTGGACGACGACGACCACAAAAAGCAAGCTGTCGATCCGGTCCAGTATCCCTCCGTGGCCAGGAAGCAGACTCCCCGAGTCCTTTACCCCTACCTGACGTTTGATCATAGATTCCGCCAAATCTCCAAAAGTGGCGGCCAAGCTGATGGCCAGTCCCAGTGACAAGGACTCAAGGACAGACAGGCTCAGAACCCACCCAAACACAAGCGACGTGCCTCCACATGCCAGCCATCCAGCCACGGCCCCTTCCCAAGTCTTGTTGGGGCTCACGCGGGGGAAGAAAGGACGCCTCCCCCACGCCTTGCCAAAGACATATGCAAAGCTGTCGCACATCCACGTTGCGAACAGCGCCAGAAGTGTCCAACCCAGTCCCCCTGGCAAATCCCGGAGCATCAAGAAATGACTGGACAACCAGCCTACGTACAGCGCCCCGGCCAGGCTCAGAGCCCAGTCAACATAAGGCTGTTCGGCCTCAGTCGTCCGGGTCACCTGCCAAGCTAGTGACAAGACAAGGATCAAGGCCAGCCCACCGACGACCGCTTCCAGCGGTAGATAGACCACTCCGACCAGCAAGAACGCTGTCAAACCGAACTGAAGTGCATAGAGAGGCCGAAACCCGCCAACAACGAGCATCCGCTGGTACTCGCGCCCAGCCAAAATCGCCATCGCAAGCACAGCTGCGAGGAATGGCGCCCCACCAAAGTACACCACCGCGAGGGTCACCAACCCATAACCCGCACCGCTTATGATGCGACGGCGGAGAACGGACAACCTACACCTTCAGCCTGCCGAAGCGTCTGTCCCGTTGAGCATAAGCCCGCAATGCCTTGTAAAGCTCCTCCTTGTCGAAATCGGGCCAAAATGTGGGGGTGGAATAGTACTCCGCATAGGCAGACTGCCAGATGAGGAAGTTGCTAAGCCTCATCTCCCCGCCAGTGCGGATGATCAAATCGGGATCAGGCAGTCCCGCCGTGTAGAGACAATCACTGAGTGATTCCTCATCCACATCAGCGGGGTCGACCTTCTCCTCCATCAGCTTCCGAACACCGCGCACTATCTCCGCGCGTCCGCCATAATTGAAAGCCACATTCAGAATCAGGCGGTCATTATCCTTGGTCAACTCAATGGCGCTCAACACAGCCTGTCGCAACCTGTCCGACAGACCCTCTAGTTCCCCTACGTGGCGCAGTTTCACGCCCTCACGGTGCAAGTTCTTGACCTCACTGTCCAGAACCCTTTCCAGGATCCCTATCAATCCTCGCACCTCTTTCAAAGGGCGCTGCCAGTTCTCGGTCGAAAACGCATAGATGGTGACCATCTTGACTCCGTACTCGCCGCAAGCTTCCAAGACTCGCCGGATGTTCTCGGTGCCTGCCCGATGACCTTCCAGACGCGGCACGCCGTGGTCTTGAGCCCAGCGCCCATTCCCGTCCATTATGATGCCGATGTGATATGGTATGGATGATAGCGGCTCAGTGGCATCCATATCCCGCCTCTACACTTCCATTATCTGTTCTTCCTTGGCCGCCCCAATCTCATCCATCTTCTCCACATAGTTGTCTGTCAACTCCTGCATCCTATCCTTGCCACGGTAGTGGTCATCCTCCGAGATGAGTTTCTCTTTCTCTAACTCCCGCATGTCGTGCAAGCCATCCCGCCTGCAGTTACGGACGGCGATCCTGCCTTCTTCAACCCTCGTCTGCACCATTTTGACCAGCTCGCGGCGACGTTCCTCAGTCAAACGCGGGACCGACAAACGGATGACCTTGCCGTCATTACCAGGCGTTAAGCCCAGTTCGGACTTCAGGATAGCCTTCTCAATCTCAGGCAAGGATGAGGGATCGTACGGACGGATGACCATCAGACGGGGCTCGGGAACCGAAATCGTTGACAGCTGGTTGAGAGGAACGAGCGTTCCGTAGTAGTCAACCTGGAGGCGTTCAACCAGCGCCGGCGAGGCCCTTCCAGTCCTGATATTGATCAGGCCGGTTTGCAGGGCCTCGACGCTCTTCTTCATCCGCTCTTCGGTTTCTTTCACCACATCCTCGATCATGAAGACCCCCTATCACCACGCCCGCTGTAATCAACCGGCAGATACCAAAGTGCCCAACTGCTCGCCGCAGACGACTCTTATGAGACTGTCAGGTACCCAGAGATTAATGACGATAATGGGCATGTCGTTGTCCATACACAATGAGATGGCAGTGCTGTCCATCACTCCTACCCGAAGCTCGAGCGCCTCAAGATAGGTCAATCGCTCCAGCTTCTTGGCCTGGGTTTCCACCTCCGGGTCAGCATCATACACGGCATCCACTTTGGTGGCCTTGATCAGAACCTCAGCGTCAACTTCCATGGCTCTCAGGGCGGCAGCGGTGTCAGTTGTGAAATACGGGTTGCCCGTGCCCGCTCCCATTATCACTACCCGCCCTTTCTCCAAGTGTCGGATAGCCCGGAGCCTGATGTACGGCTCAGCGACAGCTCGCATCTCGATGGCCGTCTGCACCCGGGTCGTTACCCCGATCCCTTCCAGAGCATCTTGCAGCGCCAAGGCGTTGATTACCGTGGCCAGCATGCCCATGTGATCAGCAGTGGAACGGTCCATACCCTGGGCTATGCCATTCTGGCCCCGCCAGATATTCCCGGCACCGATGACGATGGCCATCTGGACACCGCTGTCCTTGACCTTCTTGATGACAGAGGCGACCTCCCTCAGCCTCTGCGCGTCTATGCCGTAACTATCTGCTCCCGCGAGCGCCTCGCCGCCCAGCTTCAGCAGTATCCTGTTGTACTTGAGTTCAGCAGTACCCACGCTATTCCAATATGAATTGCCATGTGTGTGCGAACAGTCTACCCCCACCAGGATGAGCGCTGCACCCCACGCTATGATCAACGCACTTCTGCAGCGCCCGTGTGCCCTAGCCTCCTCCGAGCTCAAGCCGCGTGAACCGTCGCACTTTGATGTTCTCCCCCAGTATTGCTATCTTGCTCGTAATCAAGTCACGCACGGTCAGTCCTTCGTCCCTGATAAAGGGCTGCTCAAGAAGACAGACCTCTTGATAGTGTTTCCGCAGCTTGCCTTCCAAGATCCTCTCAATGACCTCTTCAGACTTGCCTTCTCCAACTTGCTCCCTCTGCCATTGCCGTTCCCGTTCCAACGCCTCCGTGGGAATATCCTCTGGCGTCAGGTACTGCGGGTTCGCTGCAGCCACCTGCATGGCTAAGTCGTGAGCCAATTCCCGGAAGTCGTCGGTGCGCGCCACGAAATCGGTCTCACAGTTCAGCTCTAGCAGAACTCCAAGCTTGCCGCCGGCGTGGATATACGCCTCCACCAATCCTTCGTGGGCCTCACGGCCAGCTTTCTTCTCGGCAATAGCTAGTCCCTTCTTCCTCAGAAGCTCGATGGCCTTCTCTAGATCCCCATCCACTTCTTCGAGAGCTCTCTTGCAATCCAGTACACCGGCACCGCTTCGCTGCCGGAGATCTCTCACCATCTCAGTAGTAATCGCCATCTATTCTCCTTCGCCCGTCTCCGGGGTGATTTCGGATTCCGCTCTCAAACCAGTGCTATCGTCAGGCTGCAAGTCTTCAACAGGGTCGGTGCCAGCCTCCACGACGGCTTCTTCCATCTCCAGCGGCACTTCCTCTCCCGCCTCGTATTCGCCCCATTCCTCAGTTGGCCCCAGCATCTCCTCGTCCTCTTCGGCCAAGAGAACAGCACGTATTTGCTGTCCGTCAATGACCGCATCAGCCAGCTTGTTCGCCATAAACTTGATGGACCTTATCGCATCATCATTAGCAGGGATCACATGGTCGATGGGCGTAGGATCACAGTTAGTGTCGACCATGCCTATGATCGGGATGCCCAGCTTGTTGGCTTCCTTGACCGCGATATACTCCCGCCGAATATCAGTGATGAACACCATGCTGGGCAAGCGATCCATGCTTTTGATGCCGCCCAACCTTCGATTGAGCTTGGCCATCTTCCGCTCAAGCCCGAGGACTTCCTTTTTCGTCAACTTCTCAAACTCTCCCCCCGCGAACCTCTGTTCCAAGTCAATCAAGTAGTCAATGCGCTGACGAATCGTGCGGAAATTGGTGAGCGTACCCCCCAACCACCGTTGGTTGACGTAGGGCATGCCACACCTCTCGGCAGCCTCGGCAACGTTTTGCTGCGCCTGTTTCTTCGTCCCGACGAAAAGCAGCGTCCCACCATTGCTGACGCCCTCCCTGATCAACTCCGCGGTAGCCTCCAGCCTCTTCACAGTTTGCTGGATATCAATAATGTGGATACCGTTGCGCTCGGTGAAGATAAAGGAACGCATTTTAGGATGCCACCGTTTCACACGATGGCCGAAATGCACACCTGCTTCCAGCAACTCCTTCATTTCTACTCTTGCCATGTTTCCACCGCCTCTTTCGTTTTGATCTTCCGCCCCCTTCGCCCCGGGCAGGAACCTCTTCAACCCATCGGTTGATAAGCCAGGCACCCCCCGCTCGGTCAGAAGGCGTGTTTTCTGCTCAAATCCAATATATCATATCACATAGCAGCGCCACAAGCAAACCGCGGCCGCACGTTTGAGCTTGCCTTCGACCTATGATATACTAAGAAAGTTGGAGAATTATAGAAGATGAGAGAGGAGAGAAACACAGATGATCAGTGATGATTTGCTGGACATTCTGGCTTGCCCGGCCTGCAAAGCCAAAGTGGAACTGGTCAAGGAAACCTGGCTGGTGTGCAGCAACGATGAGTGTCGCCGCAAGTATCCGATTCGTGACGGTATTCCCATCATGCTCATCGAAGAAGGCGACAAATACGTTGACGTGGCCGTCGAGGACCTGGGAACTCCGTGACGCCATTTCGCAGCAACCTGGTCAACAGAGACACAGGGGTGAAGGGCCCACCCGGCCCGGGGAGCGTCCACCTGAGAAATCGGAGAGGTTGCGATCAATGAAGTTCCCAGCAAGCGTCAAGCAATCCCCCACAAACGTTCTTTGGATTCCCAACGAGGCTGAGCATCTGCAAGCAGGTTGAAGGGAGGGGTTTGGCAGTGGCGGAGAAGGAGATCGGAAGAGTTACCAATTACTTTTCCAAGATAGGGGTGGCGGTCATCGACTTGACCGGGCCACTCCAATTGGGAGATGAGGTTCGCATCAAGGGAGGCACTCGGGATTTTCAGCAGAGCGTAGAATCCATGCAACTCGAGCACGAGCCCATCGAGAAAGCTGAAGCTGGTCAGGAGATAGCGGTCAAACTCGAGCAGAAGGCCCGTCCGAATGACAGGGTCTACAAGGTGGGGTAGCAAGCCTTGACGGCCGCGGAGAGGGATTTGCGCCTCGAACAGAAACGGGGCCCCGACCCTCCAGCAGTTCATGAGGCGTGCCGGATGAGCCAAAGATGACCAGTGTGCTCCTATCTACTCAGCCAGGCTTCCGGAAGGCTCGGTCTGCTGACCACCTAAGACGGCTATGCAACTCTGGTCCACAGTGCCACGCAGGATAGGAAGAGAATCGCCAGGACAAGCAAGGTTGCTACGAACCGGAGCTGTGCGACCATCGTCAGGGTGCCGCGGTTCGCCAACCTCCGCCAGCCACTATCCGAGAGGCTCACGCATCGAGAGATGACAGTTGCCAACTGACGAAAAGAGAGACGAGGTTCCAGCACCTCGTCTCTCGCTAAGGAGGAAAGAGAGGAGAAACCTCCCCTATCCTAATTCTAATCTGCACAGGACCGCCAGTCAATAGTACTCTGTTCCTATTCTGATGTGTCTTCTGCAGAGCAGGAGGGCTGATCGAAGAAGTATGGCGGATATGGTGGCTCAAGCGAAGGTCAAGTGGATCGGAGAAGGAGAATTTGCGGGCACCGATGGCACCAAGCATAGCGTGATCATGTCCAGCCAAGATGAAAAGAACGCGACCGGCCTGAAGCCTTCGGAATTGCTGCTGATCGCGCTAGGAGGATGCACTGGATTGGATGTGGTCTCTATTCTGAGGAAGCGACGGCAGAACCTGACCGGTCTGGAGATCAGTGTGACCGGCGAACAGGATCCTGATCCGCCCTGGGCTTTCCGAAAGATCCGACTGGAGTACGCTTTGCGCGGCACTGAGCTATCGGAGCTGGCCGTCGAACATGCAATCCAGCTCTCGGAGGAGAAGTTCTGCTCAGTTGGTGCCACACTCTCAGGAGTGGCCGAGGTGACGAGTAGTTTCACGATAGTCGGGGATGAAACCTGATCCAGACGGCCACGCTTTGCACATGATGATGAACGCGGTCCCAAACCGTTTCGCGACCTCTGGAACTGAACAGTCTGACGTGAAGACAAGATGGGCAAGATAATAGCCGTCGCCGGAAAGGGCGGCACCGGCAAGACCATGGTGTCAGCTCTGCTGATCAAACATCTGATTGATGATAACCGCGGATCGGTTTTGGCCGTTGATGCCGATCCCAGCACAAACCTCGACCTCACACTCGGAACCACCACTGAGGAAACGGTCGGCGACATCCGCGAGGAGACCTCGCAGCAAGTTAGCTCTGGGACATTCATGCCGGGTATCAGCAAGCCTGAGTACCTCGAACTGCGAATCTATCACGCACTGGTTGAGGAAAAGGGGTTCGATCTACTGGCGATGGGCCGGCCCGAGGGTCCCGGGTGCTACTGTGCCGCCAACAACATGCTACGTGCCAGTATAGATCGCCTGTCCAGGTCGTATGACTACGTGGTCATAGATAATGAGGCTGGCTTGGAACACCTTAGCCGTCGCACCACTCAAAACGTTGATCTGCTTCTCATAGTTTCTGATCCCACGATTCGAGGCCTA
>Ga0114921_10001448_pt1 | contig 10887 bp, 12 predicted proteins | sample BentaG_FD_87016 | JGI IMG/M metagenome (GOLD analysis project Ga0114921, IMG submission 87016) | Deep subsurface microbial communities from South Atlantic Ocean to uncover new lineages of life (NeLLi) - Benguela_00093 metaG | ecosystem: Environmental > Aquatic > Marine > Oceanic > Sediment ...
AGTAAACATTATGTCGACACTGCTCAATTTAACACATCAATATATGAAAGAGCAATTCAAGATGATAAGGAAGATTTCTTCGTAGGATGGTGGCATACACATCCAGGAATAGGGTTTATATTCTCGCCACGAGATATTGAAACTCAGTTATTTTATCAAGGTGTAAACCCATTCGCAATAGCTTTGGTATTCGATCATTGCCAAAAAGGATCAAAAGCATATTATCTTGGAGTTGCGGGAATAAGGTTGAAAAATCCTGATCGAGGCATGTTTTCCACTTATTCAAATGCTATTAAATTGAAATTTGAATTTCCTAAAGAAAAAATGGTTAAAAAAGTAGATAAAGACGTAAAAGAGATTATCAAAAATATCAAAAATGCTTTAAAACAAATCGATTACATTGATGAAGTATTACGAAAAAAAGCTCTGGCCCAACTCCAGAGGAATTTCGGACTCATTATGATTTTAAAAAGGGATGTAAAGATTACTGATGATGAAAATGAAGCTGAAGAAGACGATTATTACTTATACGAATGGGACCCGGACATCTCCAAAAAGATATACAGAATTCCTAAATTTAGAGAAAAAATAGAAAAAGAATTAAAAAAATGCGAAGAAATTCTAATCAATATAAGAAAAGAGAATCATACATCCAATTATCTGAAAAAGAAAGAGAAATTTAGGAAAAAAATCAAGGAGATGTTAATAAAACCTAATGCATGGTATCAAAAAATTATGAATGATTTTACCAAAAAGATTGAAATTATTTTTCCATTTTTTGATTATTTAGATACAGATGAGAGAAAAATCATTGAACATTTTGAAGAAAGGAGCTCTGAATATCAAAAGATATTGGATGATCTAAATTCTCGTTCTGATTTTAATTTATAATTTTTTAGATAAATTATATCACATAAGACAATTTCATGGTTTTGATTAATAGATAATCAAGGGTATTGCTTTTTAATCACTGTGTTAATGAATTAATTTAAATAACTTTTATATTGCTTGGATAACTTTTATAAATTAGACTGCTTTTGAATCAAATTTAGCAAATATATGGTAATGAGGAACTTTCATGCCTAATGATAAAACCTTTATAGTTAGAAATCGTACAGATAGAGAAAAAACAATTAAAGACGCCATTTTTGCCTTTTCAGGTGGGACAAAATCATTATTAATAAAAGGGGAAGGAGAAGAGATTTCTACCGCTGTGGAAGTTGCTGAAATTTTAAAAAATCGCCTTTATCCTGGAGTAGAAATTGCTAATGTTTCACTAGGTAGCCGCCCTTATTTCGAAAGAAATCAACGTAGAGACTATAGGAGAGACAATCATTCCCATAAAAACAAAAAAGATTTAATTTCGAAAATTGAGATAACCATCTCTAAATCACAAATGTAAACTCTATTTATGACTTTTGATAATTTAGGCCCAATACTAGGTGAAAGTAGGACAGTTGCATTATGCCAAATTTGTGGCGATTATATTTACAAACGAATTTACCAAGATGAGAGTTCAAAAAACAGAGAAAAAACGGTCTTCGTTTGTAAAAATTGTTTGAGAAACAATAAGAAGTAATTAACTACAAAAGTTTCTTCTTTCTTCTGTTATTAAGATATTTTTCCCAGTTAAAGGATAAAATAAATTGCATAATAGCGAGCGTAATAATTAGCATTAATAATTCCGTTATTACACTTGAGATGTCATCAACTTCAATCCCTGTGGCTCCAAATCCCAGCGAAAGCAAAATTGGAAAAATAACATAGAAGATAGTTGTCACATTTTTTCCTAACCACGCCCAAACGATACAGATAGGAAAATTAATCTTTTTATCGGACATTCCTAAAGCGATCCATAATGGATCATCCGGAATAGGTAGAGCTGCTGCAATGAAAATATAAAGGTGCATTGATTTTGGGTGATCGAGAACAAGTTTTCCAAATCCTTGCACATTGTTTAATGATTTGGATTGAGACTTACTGGCTACTTTTTTTGCTCCAATACCGATTAAATATCCTACAAGTTCACCTAAAGCACTTCCAAGACCTCCAACAACAGCCAATAATAATATTTCTAACCAAAATGGGCCATTCAATAGGATTTCCCCAAGATTTAATCCAATGTTTGAATATCGGATAAAAATTGAGTTAGAAAGTGAGAAAATTATAAATGGATAAGGTATTGGAAAACCTACACTAGCATTTCCTAAAAGGCAAATAAAGAAGGCAATGAGAAGTGCTATAAAGTAGTTGGCTCCTTCTGTAAGTCCCGTTATATCTTGTCTTGATTTAATTATTATATCTTGAAAGGCAGGAACTGTTAGAAATAAAATTAAGTATACAATTACTCCTAAGTAGAATATAGTAAAAACGAAGGTTAGTTTATTCGAAATAGCCATAATAGTCTTCTTATAATCTCGTTAGTTACTATTTTTCTTTAATTATTTTTGTATTCAAACCGTTTTTAGCATTTAAAAGAACTTCTAGGTTATCAGTCACTTGCCCTATTTTATTTACCTTATTAGGTAACTCAATATTTTCCAGAATTATGAGCAATTCATCAGTCTTAGGGTTATAAATGATTTCTCCTTTTTCTACGTTTTTTACGGATTTTGGATTGTGGCCTTTATAAATTTCAATTCCCGGAAGCGTCCAATAAGCTTTTGAACCAAAACTAAATCGACCTCGTAAAACAATAGGTAATTTATTAAGGATTGCGTCGGCAGATAACGGTGCGTAGACTCTTAGCAATTCACCTTTAAGAGTTCCTACTCCGAAGAGATCTATCTTTATTCTTACGGACATTTTCTTTTAAAATCGTATTTTCTTATTTAAATTTCATTTTGAGTAATAATATTGGAATCTATTAAACTTTCTCTGATTAATGGAGTGGATATATTTCATAAATTAACAATTAAATTTAAATAGATGATTATGCATAAGTCTTATTGGACAATAGTTTAAATCATTGGTTTATGATACAGAATTACAATTTAAACAACGAGGTAGTTGTTGCAAAATTGATAAATGATTCTTAAGTTCTGGAGCATTTTTTTTCCTGCCAGAGTTAAAAGTTACGCCTTGAGTTCCATTCGGTTTTATATTATTACATATCTTTAGTTTTGAATCCTAATTTACGAGCACGACTATTATTACTTTAGGAGATTTCTATTACTTATCTCATTGGAGCAATAATTTTGTAAAGAAAAGCAATTTAGTTAAAATTGACACGAAATAAAGTATAAAATGAAACACACTTGCTTGATCTCTTGTTGAATTTAGCAGTTTTTTCACTCGCTACACGAGACATTCAAACGTTATATGTCTTTAAAATAAAATTATTAGTCTCCTCAATAGAGCTTTGATCCAGATACGATTCATTGGAGTACGAGAATGATTTCCTTTGAAGCAAGTTTTCTGAGATAATCGGAGCTACTATTGTCCACCTTTTTTTTTCTCATTCAGAATTATTAAGTCTAGAGGTGTATCAATGTCATAGAAGTTATTCTCTGGACTAACCGAAACGGCAAAAAAAAGCTTTTCCCTTTCAAGCATTAAGTTTACTACTTCACGAATAGTACGAAATTTAACTGAGCTAGAGAGATCTTTAATTGCTTCAATATATGCATTGTTAAAAATAAAAATTGGAATAACCTGTTGAATAATTTCTTGATTCGAAATGGAACTCAATTTTTCTTGAGAAATCTCTTTAACAATCGCTTTGGAGTCCTTTTCTTCAATTCTTAAATAAGAAATATTTTTTTCATATTTAGGATGATATTTTTCAAACTTCATTTTTAATACATCGGTTCTTATCTTCCTATAAAATATAATTGAACTATTAATAACTAACGAGTAGTTCTCTAATATAAGGTTTAGAATTTCTTGAATTAGATTGAAATCAAAAACCGTATCTCCTGGAAGAACCATAAATAACTTCTCTTCGTTGAAGATCTGATCATTTTTTGTTATACTTAAGAATGAAAATAGGGGACCTAATTTGTAATCATCTCCAGAACTATGAATAATAATACTTTCTTCAGCATACTGATTTTCAGCCATAAAAGAATTAATAAAATCTTCAATATGTTCACCTAAATGTCCAGTTACAACAACGATTGGATCAAGATTTAAATTCTTTAAATTAGAAAAAATTAATGAAAGAATAGTTTGATTATTTAAAGAATTCACTTTAAGAAGCGATTTTGGCAAGTTTTGAGATATATTTTTTGCGCGTGTTCCTTCTCCAGCACATAGAACGACACTGGTAATTTTATCCTTAAAATTATTCTCGAGTTGTGACAATTACTTGTCCATCCATATCGATTATGATTGTGTGTTCCTGTTGAGCAACCGGGGCTCCAGTTACCTCTAATAATATAGGATAATGATCAAGAATCTTTTTTCGCTTAAACGCTTCAATTATCCTAGGAATTTTTTTTTTCGGGATGATGTTATGTTTTTCCAATAAACGTGTCGAAAATGGTAAATTTTTGGTTAAATCCTCTATTTTCTTCATATAGCTAAGTTCTTCGTAGGGTAAATTCTTTTTTACCCGTTTAGCAAATCGGTAAATATAAGATTTATTACCGTTTTTGACTAAGCCTTGACCTGAAGTAGCAAATGGCTCACATGCGTAAGCATCCCCTGGTTTTAAAACTTCTTTATGACTTAAATCCTTTTTATTAGGAAGAAAAGGACCAGCATGGAGTTGATATTGTTTTAATTCATGACCCCCGAGATTTATAATTGGTCTTAATCCGTGGCTATGAATTTCATCTGCGATTACTTCACCTAATTCATACAATTTAATACCGGGTTTAAAAATTTCGATCGCTGCATCCAACGCATCTTGTGCTGCGTCAATATAATTTTGAAGCTTTGGATCGTTATCTAAATTAAATGTAATTGCTGAATCAGCAATATATCCATTATAGTGAGAGCCTAAATCAATTTTTAAGAGTCCTTTATTAGGAACCACTAGAGGATCGTCAATAATAGGGCTGTAATGAGCAGCTTGCTCGTTTAGGGACATATTAATTGGAAATGATAATTCGCATCCCTGATTTTTTATTTCTTCTTCGCATCTATTAGCTATTTCCAAAAAGGATGCTCCCGGCTTTATAAGCTTTCCAGCAAGCTGTTTAGCGGCTATGACTGCTTTTCCCGCATTAAGGTAATACTCAATCCATTCATCTGGCATAATTATTCAAATAATGTTAATTGTAGCTAATTTAAGGCGTTAGGCGCTCCGGAGTTCTTGGGTACATTACCGCTTCTCTTATATCATCCAAACCACAAATTACCGTTAACCATCGCGCAATCCCTAAGCCTAATCCAGCATGAGGGGGCATTCCAAAATCAAATGTTTTTAAATGGGACTCAAATGCTATTGGATTTAAACCCTTAGCTTCTAAAGCTTCTTCTAATTGTTTTCTATTATGTACTCTTGTACCTCCCGAGGTTAATTCTAAAAATCCTTTTTGTAAATCAAACGATTCACTATAGCGCGTATCCTCAGAGGGCATAATATAAAAGGGCTTGATCGCATAAGGCCAATGGGTTATATAATAATAATCTGGTAAAATTTCAGCTAGTTTCCTATAAGCTTCAGTTGAGATATCTTCTCCCCATTCCAAATCAATATCACATTTATCCTTTAATATGCCAAGAATATCATCATATGTATATCTAATGAAAGGAAGTTTTGGGACTATTGTCTTGTCTTCCATCCCTAAAAGTTTTAATGAATGTAATTGATTTTCTCTTATTTTTTTTATTACATGATGAACTAACTTTTCTAAAGTTTCCAGTACATCACTCATATTGGCGAAAGACATTTCAATATCAAGTTGCACGATTTCACATAAATGTCTCTTTGTGTGGCTTTTTTCCGCTCGAAAACTAGGTCCTATTTCAAATACTCTTTCATAAACCCCACTAAGTTGTTCCTTATAAAGTTGGGCAGATTGAGTAAGAAATGCCTCTTTATCAAAATACATTATTGGAAATAGTTCGGTACCCCCCTCTGTAGCAGAACCTATAATCTTAGGAGTATAAATCTCTTTAAAATCATCATTTAACAAGAATTCCCTAGCAGCATTCAATATTTCGCCTCTTATAGAAAAAACCGCGAGATTTCTAGGGGATCTTAAATCTAATGCCCTATTATTTAGTCTTAAATCTAATTCTGAAACAGTTTCACCTGTCATATCAATCGGTAGTTTGTCAGGTGTTTTATTTAAAATTTTTATCTCTGAAGGGATTACTTCAATTCCTCCGGGAGCTTTCTTAAAAGCTTTCACAGTACCTTTTACCATTATGCAATACTGATAGCCTAATTTTGTTTTATCAAACAACTCATCAGAAACAACTCCCTTTTTCATAGTAATTTGCCGTTCACCGTAAATATCTTGGAGATTTATAAATTTTAACCCTCCGAGATCTCGAAAATTTCGCACCCAACCTCCTAAAATAACTTCTTTATCAACTAAATCTACATTAACATCTTTAGTAAAATGTGTTTTTCTCCATTTTTCCATCTTTTCAATTGACATAAAAATACTGTAATACAATTTTTCAATAATAATTAAATTTATAAAAGAAATTAAGAATAAATTTTTTGCCATCTTATAGTCGATTAATAATGCCGAATCTAAATTGGAAATATAACGTTAAAAATCGAATGTTTAAAAACAATGGATCTCAAATTTTTTACCCTTTCCAGGTGAAGGAGTTAATTAAATACCCTTTAATTGATAATGATAGGTTAAATAACGGAAAGATTAAAAAAGAAACGGAAAAATATCAGAGGAATGAAAAACCTTCAAATTATTCAAGTAATTGCTTAATTCAAGGAGATAATAAGGATATTATGAATTCTTTGCTCCAAACTTATGCAAATAAAATCAAACTGATTTATATTGATCCACCTTTTGCTACAGGCGGGGATTTCGAATCTAAAATGTTTATAGGAGAAAACGATGCTTTCAAGGTGATAAAGGCATATTCAGACTCTTGGGACGGAGGTATTGATGCTTATATTGAATTCTTATATGAAAGATTAATTCTAATGAAGGAGATACTAGCAGAAGACGGAAGCATTTATGTACATTTAGATTGGCATGTTTCCCATTACATAAAAATAATAATGGATGAAATTTTTGGGAAAGAAAATTTTAAAAATGAGATAATCTGGGCGTATCCAGCAGCCTCTGCTAAAACGAGGAGGTTTTTTATCCGTTCTTATGATGCAATTTTATTTTATACGAAATCTAGCGATTACACATTTAACGACGATCCTAACATTTATATGGAGTACTCTGACAGAGTTAAGTTTGCTTTAAAAACTGACAATAATGGAACTTATTATCATCGTGGAGGCAGCCATAACGGTAAAAAACTCTCGCAAAAAGTATACATCACAAATAAGGGAATCTTTCCTCGCGATGTATGGACAGATATACCTTATATCAGGGCAAACACTCCAGAATATCAAGCGTTTTCCACACAAAAACCTGAAAGGTTGTTGAAAAGGATAATTCTTGCTTCTTCAAATAAAGGTGATATGGTAGCAGATTTTTTTTGTGGAACTGGCACAACACTAGCCGTAGCGGAAAAACTAGGACGAAGATGGATTGGATCAGATCTAGGAAAACACGCTATAAGCATATCGCGTAAAAGGATACTTGATGTTTGGAATAGTAATGATCTTATAAATTGGGATCAAAAATATAACGAACTTCCCCAACCATTTAGAATATTAAGAATTCCTAATGATCAACTAGAAACTAAGAAGGGCAAATTTGAAATTAAAATGATTAAAGAGAGAAAAAAATTATCTATTGAATTAACAGATTATTTTATTTTAGATTTAAATTTAATTAGTGATAAACTTAAAACTAAGATTGAATTTTTTTCCGATTGGATTGATAGTTGGGCCATAGATTTTGACTATCAAAGCGATTATTTTACCACGACTTGGACATCGTATAGAACATTAAAAAATCGCAAATTAAAATTATCCTCAACACCATATTCTTATACTACAAAAGGAAATTACAATCTAGCAGTAAAAGTAAAAGATATTCTAGGAAATGAAACGATTCAAAAATACGATATAAGTATAGACTGAACCTTATTTTACGATCTCACGCAATAATAATGTCGCATAGGAACCTTTTTGTAGAGAAAACTCGATTTTTAATTTATGTTTATTCTGGAAAACATCGTCCACAGAGTATTCTAAAATTTTTAAGCCTAATGGTTTTCTAATTAAGGGTCTAAAGGAACCCTTAAAATCGTATGTTTCTAACAAAGTATTACTAAATATTTCCATTGAAATTCCCTCCTTCTTTAGAATTTCTTGTACAAAAGAGTTCACAACTGGAAAGTCGTCTAAATTCGTCTTATATCCTATCAATGGATAAACAATTTTAGCTCGATTTAAATCATATGCTTCTTGCAAATACTTATCGTATAATCCATTGTATAAGTATTTAATTTGAGTAATGTTTCCATTTTCTTCATCTAAAATAACTAAAATATCACCTTTAATGGGTTTATTTAAAGAAATCCCTTTTTTATGCCTCAAGGACACCAATTTATTAAACAAAAAGGATTGAAATGAACTAATCAGTAATTTAATAAGATACTTAGGTAAATGATTAATGGCTCCTTTGTAATCATCTCGATTATCTCTTAAATATTTTATCATCATCCTTTCATAATTCAAACTTTTAGGAAATGCATCGTATGCTTTTTCAAGATTACCAGTTTTCCTTAGGTCTTCCCTTACTTTGAAGGATTGTGGCAATTCTGACGAATAAGTTGTTATTACAAATTCATCAAACGCCTTTTTAAATTCGTTTTCTAAAATATATCTCCCTATAAGGTGTGAATTCGGTCTAAATGTCCCAAATCTTTGGAGCCCATAATAATTCGGAAATCCACGGGTTCGTAGTGCTGTTAATAGATCTTCTATATCACTTCTTGATACATTCTTTTGATCGATGTTTCTAATGGTAATCTCAAAGTGGTTTCCCCAATTATTTCCTAGTTTAACGGGATGTTTTGATGGATTAATGTTTCTGACGAATATATTGTGTAACTTTAATTTTTTTAACTTATCGACATAATTTCCTCTAATCGAGGCTTGTTGAACCGTTATAGCGCGTTTATCCTTTAATCCTGCGTAGTCGATAGCTTTAGGATCTAAATTTAAAGCATCGCTAAGCAGTCTCACCGCTTCAAATGTGTCTTTATTGATTTTTACTAAGTTAAAAGTTGTAAAATTGTCTTTACTTTCCGTAGAATACCTAGTAGGGGTGTAATCCTCATTTATCTCTAAAACACGGCCTGAATAAGTGATTTCTTTAACGATAAAGTCTTTATAGCGGTTTTTAATCGTTCCCAGAATGCCTATCATTCCAGAGGTTGAAAAAACTTTAATTCCTACAACTTTTTCGACTTCTCTCTCGTTATTGGTGTTGAACTTGTGAAATTTCTCCTTTTTTTCTTCCAAGTTTATTACCCTGAGGGTCTTACGTTATAGTAATTTTAAATCCCCGGTAACTTTATCTAAAGTTTTAGATAGTGCAGGTCCTATTCCTAAAGCTGTGGTGGTTCCAGGAGTCAGTTGTGTTAAGCCAGCGTCTCTAACTAAAAAAAATAAGATTTCATATTTTTCTAAATTAGATACAATTTCATTAAGCTCCTCCATACCACTTATTTTAAGAACGACCTTCTTTTGCCCTGTGTTTTTCCATTTTTTCCATACATCTTTATTTTTTATCCTTACCAAATCTGATGATGATAAGGATGCGTGACATGACTGAGCACATTTTTTCCCGGTACCCATCTTTAAATCTGTCCGTATTAAGATGACTTGTTTGTATTCGTCCACGATGTCTTAACCCTATTCGTTAATAAGAAATTGAGAAATAAAATAATTACTGTTATTCAAATTCGATACGAATTGTTTTGCCTGTGAGTTCAAGTATCAGCTCTTCAAGTTCTTCCTTGGTAAATAAGAGGGTAGATTGGTCCTTTTTGGACAAAACTCCTTTAAATTCAATATCTCCAGTGGCTAAAAATATCTCATTTAACGAAATTAATTTACTAGGAGCGATTAAACTTTCTAAAGTAGCTCTAGGTTTCTTAGTTTGTTCGATAAAGATTATTTCGTCCACTTCGTACGTCTCTTTTATCCAACTTATTAATTTTTGCGAGATTTTAATCTTATCTTTCTTTCCGACAACAAAAATGACTACATCCTCGAAATCGATTGCTTTAAAAAAAGAAATATTTTTTAGAAATCCAAATTTCTCCTCTTCTTCCAAAACGAGTAAATCCTTAGCTAAATCTAATTCAAATTGAGTAAGAACTCCCGTATCTAGCTTTTCTTGACAACTAGTACATAAAAATCCAGAACTCACACATGTATTGCACGCAGGAAGAATTTTCATTAAGCTTCTAATCCACTTATAACTCGATAATATCACAAGTTAAATTTCTTACAAGTCTATCTGCAGTCGCCGGGTCTGTTTTAAATGTATAAAGTCGTTTTTTTGTTCGTAACTTCAATTTCACAACATCTTTTACTCGTTTAACCCGACAATGAACGGCAAACTCCGCTAAAGATAAAAACTTTTCCTCGTCAAATATTTCGCTTGGCAACTTTTTCAACTAAATTTGAAATTAATATAACTCTAAATTATAGCTTAAAATTATTTATAAAATTTTAATTTTTACTTTATTTCTTAAGTGAAAGTATTCCTATATCAAAAAATTTTTTAGCTTTCAAATGTTTTCCAATTTATTCTTTAGTTGAAACTCGAGTATGAATCTAATATAAATGTTTCATAAAGAATAGCAATTAAATGTCTA
>Ga0114921_10001451_pt1 | contig 10879 bp, 10 predicted proteins | sample BentaG_FD_87016 | JGI IMG/M metagenome (GOLD analysis project Ga0114921, IMG submission 87016) | Deep subsurface microbial communities from South Atlantic Ocean to uncover new lineages of life (NeLLi) - Benguela_00093 metaG | ecosystem: Environmental > Aquatic > Marine > Oceanic > Sediment ...
GCTTAAGGGCGTCACCATACTGAACAAAGTATGAAGTTCCATTACCTGAGGAACGTGAGACTGGACGAAGACAATGCTTTTCTGAGGGTCAATGCCTGCCGCCAGCCAGTCAAGCACCATCTCGTAAATATCCTCCCGAAGCATTTCCGTGCTCTCAAGCGTAGTAAGAGCATGGATATCCACCACGCAGTAGACGCAGTCATATTCGTCCTGAAGGGAGACCCAGTTCCGTACAGCTCCTAAGTAATTACCGATATGCTGCTTGCCTGTGGGGCGGAAGCCAGAGAAAACACGTTTCGCCATCTGTTTGTTACCGAAGTTTAGCATACAGGAATAATTTATTGGTAGCCTACATTGGAAGGATACCCGGCCTTTGTTTAGGAAGAAGCATCCCCTTCCAGCTTTGCAGCAACTGCTAGTTTCCTATCCGAAATATGAGGTCAGCTCTGACTCATAAAAGATGGGATTACCGTCGGCCAAAATCCAGCATAGACCCCATCCGTCTCATTCGTATTCCTTGGGAACTGCACAAATGAAAACCATAGCGTTGCTTGTCGATTTATTCTTATACTGGTGTTTTTCATCAGGGAGAATCAGAGCGAAATCACCTTTCTTGACCTCACGCTCTTCACCGTTTTCCATGACTATGGCGCCATTACCTTCAATTATGTAGTTCAGGTGTTCAAAGGGGTGTTTGTGAAAGGGACTGTGGCCGTTGGGCTCAATACTAAATACGCGAAAGGAAAATGTTGGCGCACCATCATTTTTCGACAAGGGAACCTGCTTGTAGACATCCTTTGCGCCTTCCATGTGTGCCTTCATCTTTTCAACCTTATCCAGATTCGTTATTTTCATATAGAAACCTCCGTGTCCCAACTAAATATATACTTTTAGAGAATGTCAATTGCTACGATATAAACCTTGCTATCCGTTCCATCGCTTCGGCAATACGCTCTATCGGTAGTACATTGGAGATACGCACGTACCCTTCCCCTCTCTTTCCATAGGTGGAACCAGGTATCATCCACACGTTTTCCTTTTCAAGGAGTTTTTGAGAGAACTCCTCTGATTTGTAGCCTTTAGGAATCCCACCCCAGCAATAGAAAGTAGCTCTCGGATTCATCATATCAAGTCCCATTTCTCTCCAAGCTTTGACTACTACATCCCGCCTTTCAGCAAACTTCTTGTTCCTTTCCTCCATCCAATCAGTAGGCCCTGTGAGTGCAGCAGTGCTTGCCACCTGTAGGGGATAGAATAATCCCCGATCCGCCTGGGATTTAATTTTCGCCATTCCGCTGATGATTTCTTTGTTTCCCAAAAGCATCCCTACCCGCCAGCCACAACTGTTGAACGATTTGGACATGGTATTGATTTCAACCCCTACTTCTTTGGCACCAGGGAACTTAAGAAAGCTGGGTGGTTTGTACCCATCAAAATTGACGTCCATATAGGGATTGTCGCTTATCACCCACACATCGAATTTCTTTGCCCACTGGATGAGCTTAATGAAAAAATCGTCATCGGCGGTAGCCGTGGTAGGATTGTTGGGAAGACTGATCCAGATCATCTTTGCCTCTCTTGCTATACCAGCGGGTATCGCATCGACATCGGGAAGAAAGTTGTTTTCTTTCAGCAAGGGATAAAATCCCACCCTACCGCCGGCAATCTTCGCCCCTGCTTCATAAGAGGGATAAGCCGGATCAGAGATCAACACCAAATCTCCGGCATCCAAAAGACAATTATGCATTTGGAAGAGCATTTCAGCCGCCCCCAAGGCGTATATGATCTCCGTTTCCGGATCCACATCTGCTCCATGACGACGCTTGTACAGATCAGCGATGGCATTGTAGAACGGCTTTATCGGATAGCGGGACGGATAGTGATGGTTGTCTGGATTCAACGCCGCCTCGGCCAGAGCCTTTAACTGATGCTCCGGCGGAGTTGCATCAGGGTCACCCAGACCAAGGTTTATCACATCTCTACCCTCGGCTCTCATCTGTGCGACCTTCCGGTTCATTGCTGGGCCAAGATACGCCTTGAAATTACCCATTTTGTTCGCAAGTCTCACGATTCACCTCCTTCGAATCTGTCTATTAAGGACATTCATATACTTTCAAACCGTTCATCGTAACGCTACACAAAGTATGAATGCAGGACTGTATCCAAACCAAGGACATGAGCCGTAAGTAACATGTAATTAGCCGCAACAGCTACGTCAAATCCTACATTCTGAGGCACAAACCTGCCCTGATAGACCACTTCCGGAATCCCTGCATTTCATTATAGCACATAAAATGCATTGGAGTACCTAACTATAATACAGGCCAACCCGACCTGCCTTCCTAAATCCAATTGGTAGCGCATACCGGATTCGAACCGGTGATCTCCTCCTTGAGAGGGAGGTGTCCTAAACCCCTAGACGAATGCGCCATAGCTGGGGATCCAGGATTCGAACCTGGCCTAACTGATCCAGAGTCAGTCGTCCTACCGCTAGACTAATCCCCAACGAATGAATATTATAGCTACTTCGCTCCCCCGGAGCAATACTGCGAATTAAACCATCTGAAAAGTAAACGAAAATATCCAAGATATAGCCTGGCTATTACTTCAAAGGAGGTTAAGACCAGGCTGTGGAAAATATGGATATGCACCCAAGAAACCAATATTGAGTGACTTGCTTATTGTTGTTAGGTTTTGCTACTATTGCTAGGTTTTGTCATTACATCAAATAATTACCAGATGATTATTATGAAAGGAGGAGTTTATTGATATGGAAGTTACAGCCTCTAAAGAGTTATTCACCCCTCAAAAGTTACGCAAGGAGGTTATAGATGAGGGGCTATGCCCCTTTTGCGGGGGATGTGCTGGCGGCTGCCCTTATTTAGCCCAATACAAAGGCAGAATAGTGCAACTGGACCATTGCACGCTATCAGAAGGCGACTGCTATGAGTATTGCCCGCGAACCTACACTGATATAGACGCAGTTAGCCAGAAGATTTTCGGAGTGCCATTTAGTGGGGATGGAATAGGCGTTGCCAGAGAAGTGTTCCTGGCAAGGTCAACTGACCCAGAAATTCGAGAAAAGTCACAAGACGGAGGAACAGTAAGCGCTCTGCTATCGGTAGCACTGGCAAAGGGGATTATTGATGCCGCAATTGTGACAGGAATGTCCGATGGTAGAACTCCAGTTGGTTTGCTGGCTCGAAATGTTGTGACAAAAATGTCCGATGGTAAAACTCCAGTTGGTCTACTGGCTCGAAAAAAAGAAGAGTTGCTTCAATGTATCGGTGCTGGTTATGAAACTGTCCGAGTGCTATCAGCTCTCAATAGCGTTCCTAAAAAGAGCAAGGAGAAATTGGGAATAATTGGCTTGCCCTGCCAGGTTGCGTCCCTGAGCAAGAGGAAGGTGTCTCCGCCACAGAATAGGGTGAATATGGACAATATCAAGCTGGTGCTTGGTCTATTCTGCGCCAACAAAAGATGGCTTGAACCGGGCGAGGATAGACAATATATTAACAAAGCCTGCGGCTACTGCTGGGATTTGACAGCCGAGTTTGCCGATATCTCAGTAGGTTCAGGACGAGCTAAGTTCAAAGATTGGAATACCGTTATTGTTCGCACTAAGGCTGGCGCTGAGCTTATAGATATGGCCAAAGCAAAAGGCGCTCTTGAGACCCAACCCATACCTGACGAGAGCCTAGACTTTGAAAAGAAGGCATCACTGGATAAGAAGAAGAGGGCACTAAAGAACATTACGGCAAAAACCGCTGACAGGAAGAACCTTCTCTATTTGGGTCTGTCAGAGGCTATTGTCGGCAAGCTGTTAACTTAGAAGTCGGATATCTAAAATGTTTTTCAAAAAATATAAAGCACAAGGAGGTGAATAGAATGCCAGGTATCGATGTAGATGCCCCTGGTAGTGTTCAGTTGTTGATGGGCAATGAGGCCTTCGCCCGTGGCGCACTTGAGGCAGGAATAGGATTCACAGCTTCGTATCCTGGAACTCCGGCATCGGAGATCCTCTCGACTTTGGCTTCGGTAGCCAAAAAAATGAATTTCCACGCCGAGTGGTCTACAAATGAGATAGTAGCCCTGGAAGCTGCCGCCGGTGCTTCCTTTGCTGGTATTCCAGCTATTTCAAGCATGAAGCAGAACGGAATAAACGTTGTTTCAGACTTCCTGGTCAATCTTGGCATGACTGGAATCGGCAAGGGGGGGCTAGTGGTAGTGGCGGGTGACGATCCATCAGCTATATCCAGTTCCAATGAACAGGATTCACGATGGATATGTAAGTGGATGGATATGCCTCTGTTGGAACCGAGCACTGCTCAAGAGGCCAAAGAAATGGTAAAGTGGGCTTTTGACCTCTCCCGAGAGCTAGACATTGTCTGTATAGTACGAGAAACAACTCGCCTTGCTCATACCAGAGGTAACGTAAAGCTAGGTGAGTTACCTAAGACAGAGAAAAAAGCATACTTCGCTGACACATGGAATATGTGCAACCCGACAAAAAGCAAGTTTACTGCCGGCTCATTTGGAATTCTGCACTATCAGCTGCAGCAAAAGCTGGCCAAGGCGCCAGCAATATTCGAGGCGTCACTGTTTAATTATTATGTTGGGCCAGATAAGCCAGAGTTGCTAATTATAACTTCTGGGGTCTGCCAGCTTTTCTCCAGGGAAGCGGTAGAAGAACTAAAATTGCAGGATAGAGTAGGTATCTTCAGGTTGGCTACTAGCTGGCCCTTACCGGAGAAGCTTGTGGAGAAACAGTTGAGCCGAGCTCAGAAGGTTCTATTTGTGGAGGAGATTAACCCCTTCATCGAGGGAAGTGTAATGGAACTAGCTGCCAGCTTCCCAGCCAGCAAGCCGCATATTGACTTCTATGGCAAGCGGACAGGGCATATAAGTCTCTTCGGAGAACAGAACACGGACTTAGTCATTAGTGCCATAGCTAAGATAATGGGTGCTACCTATCAGGCGCGGGATGCCGAATATCAAAAGGGGATAGAAGAAGCTGCCAAGATGGTACCCCCGAGGTCAATAAATTTCTGTGCTGGTTGCCCTCACCGCGGCACCTACTGGGCAGTTAAAGATGCCCTCACGCTGGATGGCCGTAACGGGTTGGCCACCGGTGATATTGGTTGTTATTCTATGGGCTTTGTTGCTGGTGGCTTTTTTCAGGAAAGAGCCATGCATTGCATGGGAGCGGGCATAGGAGTGGCTAATGGGCTGGGAAACCTAAAGCAATTCGGCTTTACCCAGCCGGTGATCGCTATGGCTGGTGACTCCACCTTTTACCACGCCTGCATACCAGCGCTAATAAATAGCGTGTATAACGAGGCGAATTTTATCTTTCTTATCTTGGATAATAGTGCCACCGCTATGACCGGCTTCCAACCTCACCCCGGGGTGGGAAAGGGTGCTACCGGAGAGCAAGCACCAGTTGTAGATATGGACGCTTTATGCCGATCGCTGGGGGCCAAAGTAGAGGTATGTGACCCCTTTGATCTCAAGAATACTACTGAGACCTTGGTGAGGCTGATGGCCGATGAGGAACCTGGGGCCAAAGTAGTGATAATGCGGCGTGTGTGCGAACTGGTAAGAGCCCGGAGGGAAAAGGCCCCGTATAAGATGCATGTCGACCCTGATAAGTGCGCAGGCGATGACTGTGGCTGTAAGCGATTATGCATCAGGTTATTTGCCTGCCCGGGATTGATGTGGGATAAAGAAGCAGGTAAGGCAAAGATAGATGAAGCCCTCTGCACCGGCTGCGGCTTATGTACTGACATATGCCCACAAGGAGCTATTATTAAGGAGGCGGTATAACTATGAAAACATTAACTAAGGAGCCACTTAATGTCATTATTGGTGGTGTCGGCGGGCAAGGTAACGTACTGATGGCTTTCCTGCTTGGAGGAGCTTTGGTAAACAAAGGTTACTTCACGGGCGTTTGTGATACCTACGGAACATCTCAACGAGGAGGCCCGGTCGCCAGCCATGTTAGAATCTCGAAGAACAGGCAGTATGGTCCGTTAATATCCTCGGGACATGCTGGTGTTATTCTTGCTTTGGAACCAGTGGAGGCTCTGCGATTACTTAACCAGTTCGGTAGCCAGGACACAATTGTTATAACCAACTCCAGGCCGGTCTATTCCTCAGATGTTAGCAGCGGGAAGGCCACGTACCCTGAGATGGATGAACTGCTCCAAGCCATTGAGAAATTCTCGGCTAAGCTTACAGTAATAGATGCTACCGACGCAGCGTTGAAGATGGGCGGCAGCATCTACACCAACATAATTATGATTGGCGCTCTGATTGGTGCAGACCTCTTGCCTGTGGATAAGGAGTCTATAGTAGAGGTATTGTCAGAGCGCTTTCATGGTACAGTTCTGGATAATAATATAAAAGCCCTGGACAAGGGGATAGAGCTTGTAAGGCAGTAAAGTCAAGAGAGGTTATTACATTTCTCGTGGGCCACTGTGGACAGTTCCCAAACTTTCCTTGAGAAGAAGCAACTCACCTCAGCCCTACTGAGGTTGTCTGTCTCCTATTTACGAAATGAAGCGCAGAGCAATTGCGTGCCGACCTTGGCACCCCTGGCTCATATTCAATCTTATTCTTGACAGGAGGCTCGAGGTAGCCTAATATTCAGATTGAAGTTTAGCTTGATAATCGCTAGAATAAATTTGTAGCTCTCCCTTTGCAGGAGTTGACTTGCAGCTAGATCTAAAATCACGTAACGCCGTGTCGTTAGAGTTTTCGACCTCTATCCCATTAGCGACTGACCTAGTTTCACAAATACGAGATAGCTCTTGTCCAGACAAAGATGGAGACAGCGTTTTCTTTGATTCGTACAAAGGTCATAGAGGTCTAGCTGTAGTGAAAGGAATCAACGAGGATGCCCCAAAATATGAGCTCGAGTTTGCCTATGAGGCGGTAAGCGGAAGAAGACTACCCAAGTATTTTCCTCGAATCGAGCAACTTATTGATATATTTTCTTCGATGAAAGACCGGCTGAATTTCGAGTGTTGCGTCTCTTTCACATTCGGAAAAAACTTGAGACCAAGACCTATCATCAGCCTACCCATGAAGTATATCGAGGCTCCAAACATGCCTTTTGATAGAATCCAAGGCCTTCACCTAGTCAAGCTGGACGGCAATAAAGCAAAATATGATGTATTCTTGGAAGCTCCAACTCAAGGAGTGTTAGTCGAAACCGTGGTATTTGAGTATACGTCCACAATCGATAAGTCTGTAGCGGACAACATATTGGCGGAAGCGGAATCAATATCTAGTACATTTGTTTCCAGGGAGTCAAAGGATGCCCGAAAAGCTAAGTAAGAAAGGGCCCAGCATTTGGGACGAAATAGATAAAATCCTGGAAAAAGAACAGTTCCCAAAAGCACGATTCCCGAAGTCACGCTTAACTTACCATTGGATTTTACATGAACCTATGCCCACCCGGCACGCTTATCCAACTAGGATGCTGCTTCAAAACTGGCTAGAGCTATTAAATAGAGCGCGCGAGTTCCCACGAACCGAGTTTTACGATGACATTACTGAATTACGGGGGGAGATAGATAGCCTACGTGCGGCTGTAAATTCACTCACACAAGAGTTGGCATCGTCAAGAAAAAGAATTGACGAACTCTCCAAGAAAGTCGATGTGGTATGTTCTCGAACAAAAACAAACACAGTCGCAAAGTTATGCGAGGCATATTTAAAGATAGTCAGCAGCATCGACATGGCGAAGAAAGTGCTGGTTGCTGAAACTATGGATGTCGCTACTATTTGGACAATAATTGATGCCCCGCCATTTGAGGATTCTCTGCGTACACCGATATGCGATGCTCAGTTGCGCATACTCAGCATGTTAAAAGAGCAAATATCTCTCGATTTTAATGTGTTGAACGTTTCAGAGCTTTCTGAGAACCAACAACCGGATGATATTATTCCAGTAAACGCTAAGCTCATTTGGGAGCGCTAACGTGACTACGCCCCAATTCCATAGTCCCAAAGATGCCCAGTTCCATATCCTTAAAGCCGAAAGGAGTGAAGGATTTTATGCAAAACACAACATGGCGAGCTTGGATTCAGCCACGTTCAACGAATGGGCAGTAGTGGTTCTTTTCTATATTTCGATGCATTACATAGATGCTGTATTAAGTCAAGACACTTCCTTACCTGAAGATTTGCGGGATCCGACAGACCACCCCACACGCAATCGAGCCGTCTCACAGTGCTCCAGCCTGACTTCGGTTGGGAGCATGTACTTGAATCTGTACCAACGCAGCAGGGATGCCCGCTACAATAGAATCTGCTTCCCAAATGATTTTGTCTATAAGTTGGAAAAAATTTCGTTCAAACCGGTTAGAGAATACACAAGGAAACAACTAGGACTTTCCTAAAGCGTTTCCACTTACAATCCTAGTTAGCCACAGTTGGCTTTTTTCGTCTTTGAACTAGTAAAGTTGTACCCGCCCAGTTAAGTGGTAATTAGGTGACTTTGTTGTCTTTCTGGTGGGGAAGGGGGGACTCGAACCCCCACGCCTCTCAGCACATGATCCTAAGTCATGCTCGTCTGCCAATTCCGACACTTCCCCCAATAGGAAATCTGTCAATATTCTAGCATTTTGCTTAACGCTTTGGCAGAAGCTGATCTCTCTTTACCCTTGAAGCACTCTCTCGGCGGCAATCACCATCCGCTTCATCTTCTCAAAGGCAACTTCTCTGGGAAGCACCCTTAAGCCACAGTCAGGATGGATTGCGATTCTTTCCCTGGGTATGTGCGCCACCGCTGTCCTTATCAGCTTCTCTACATCTTCGACCTCCTCAACTTGGGTGCTTTTGGTGTTAATACAGCCCAACCCCAGCATTTTGTCTGAAGCCAGAAGCTCCTCAAAGCTCAATATCTCCATGTTATCATCGCCCATGAATGCGTGTGAAAGCATTGTCACCCCTTCCCATTGCAAAAGCTCCTTGAATATCTTTGTAACCCTTCCACAGACATGAAGTGCCACAGGGACTTTCAGGCTCAATGCTATGCTCTCTACAGCTTTTCGGGCAATCCCCATGGGTGCTCCAACGGAGAGATATGGCTCATCAATTTGCACCCATTGCGCACCATTTTCCTCCAGGGCTTGGGCGATACCCAGAAGAGCTTCGGCTGTGTCAAGATAAACCGCTTCGTCCCTGTATCCCTTGTAATAACCTTTGATTTCTGAGGAGAACACTAGCGTGACCGGCCCGGTGATAATCCCCTTGACATGAGGAGCCATCCCCTTCGCAATCTCCAAATCTTCCAAGAATATTTCGGGGCTTCCCCTGTCTATCTTCCCGTTTATGAAACTTTTGGCCGCATAAGAGTAGCCCTCTATGGCCCTGGCAAAATACTCCACCATGTCATATCTTGTCTGCCCATCCGAGACTAGTTGTATACCGGCGTCAATTTGATCGCTCACCGACCTGACTATTGCATCTTTCCCCAGTTCGCTGTAGCTCAGGGGATAACTCCCCACGACTGTGGTAAACATCCCTTGTTTATCAAACTGCATTTCGCTGTAATGCCTTTCTGACTGAAGGTCTAAATTATACCCAGGGGTATTGAGACCATGTATAGCTCAGATTAGCATTTGTGGCAAATCTTAGCAATCCTCACACCTTCGGGAGAACTTTTATTCTAACCTTCACTGTGTCGGCCTGGATATGAACAAGTACCTGCTCTAGCAACTCAGAGCCGTAATGTTTTATACTTTTGAAACAGATGTCTGAGAAAAGAATTACCATCATTTCTACCGGCGGGACGATTGCCATGGGCATTGATGCCGAGACAGGTGGCGCAGTTCCTCTGTTAAGCGCAGAGGATTTGCTAGAGAATATACCTTCCCTAAGGGACATCGCTGGATTAGATATTGTGAATTTTTGTAATAAGCCGGGGGCTCATTTACTCCTGAGTGATATTCTTGAGCTTAGCAAAGTCATTCATGACCTCTTTGAACAAAACAAGGCAAATGGTGTAGTTATAACTCACGGTACAGATACTCTGGAGGAGACGGCGTACGCTCTGGATCTGCTAATCCGGGACGATAACCCGGTTATAGTAACCGGAGCCATGCGAAATGCTTCTCAGCTTAGCGCCGATGGTCCTTCAAATCTTTTTAACTCAATCTTGACTGCGGCGACGGATGATTCACGGTCAAGAGGCGCGATGGTTGTGTTCAATAATGAGATTCATCTCGCCAGGGATGTGACAAAGACAAGCGCAACGCAGCTTAATGCATTCAGAAGCCCCTTGTTTGGGCCAATTGGGATTATTTATGGGAAAAGAGTGCAGTTTGTTAGAGCAAGGGACCCCAGGGAATCAATCCCTGCCAAGAGGATTTCAGCCCAAGTTGAACTCATCAAGTTCACATTGGGCATGAGCAACTTTCTTTTGGAAGCAGTAAGAGACTCGCCTGTAGATGGGGTAGTCATTGAAGGAGCTGGCGTAGGTCACGTTTCAAAAACAGTGGCTAATGGGATAAGAGACCTGATCAATGTGGGGAAGCCAGTAGTCCTCACAACCCGATGCTATGAAGGCCTTGTTTTAGAAGACAGCTATGCCTATGTGGGAAGTGAGAAAAACTTGCGAGAGTTGGGAGCGATTGTCGCTCCAGGGCTTAATGGGCCAAAGGCAAGAATAAAATTAATTCTTGCCTTGAGTTATACCAGAGATTTAAATAGGATTCGGAATATGTTTAATGCGCCAATAGCATATGGGCAGGCCTAGTTAGGTAAATCTTAATCTTCTTGCTTGTTACTAATACGGTTATAAGATTATAGAGATACTGCAGTTCATTCATGACGGTTGTACCAGTCAGGTATGTGTCCTTCATTTTCA
>Ga0114921_10001452_pt1 | contig 10877 bp, 9 predicted proteins | sample BentaG_FD_87016 | JGI IMG/M metagenome (GOLD analysis project Ga0114921, IMG submission 87016) | Deep subsurface microbial communities from South Atlantic Ocean to uncover new lineages of life (NeLLi) - Benguela_00093 metaG | ecosystem: Environmental > Aquatic > Marine > Oceanic > Sediment ...
ATGGATTGGTTTTGGTCCAGCCAGTCGATCACTTCTTGAGCAGATTCACTTATATTCATTATTATTCCTCTTCTTGTCTTATCTAAGTTTGGTGTTTTTTTTACACGATCATTTATTCTACTCCACCAAGGACCTTTGATAGCGACCGGTTGCCTAATGGCCTCGAGCTTAATGGCGTGGGATCGCTCCTACTCATCCTTTTCAAACACCACGACCGAGTTTCAAAGCCTGCAGATCCATCTGCGGACGGCGTCCGTCGGATTTCCTCTGTAGGAATGCAGCGGGTGTTAGCCGATTGTTCTACCAGAAACAAAATCACGAAATCTCTGACTATATGGAAACTGGCCCTCTTTTTCCCACCATATAGGTAAGGTAGCGTGTGGGGAAGGATTATTCGAGAAGCGATCGGGTCTGAGCCCGACCTTTAGCACGAAGTACGCTCATCAACCACGGCTTTACGATGGAGTAAAGCCAATACATAGTACCTCGAACAGGGAAATCCCACGCGCCGATGGTGCGAACCAGCCGTGCTCCAAAGCCTCGCTTAAAACGATAGACGCCCCACATTGGATCTTTTGGATCAAGCCGATCGGGTGAGCCCCAGAAGTCATACATCGTGCAGCCTTGTTCCTTCGCCCAGCGGATAGTTTCCCATTGCAAGAGGTGATTAGGCATCTTTTCTCGATGAACAGCTCGTGACATCCCGTACAGGAAAGTGGCTACCTCCCCGAAACGGAAGGCGATCAGCGCCGCCACCGGCTCTTCCTCCACTGTGGCGATGAAAGGCTGTGCCAGCCCGGCGTTTATAAAAGCTCCCCATGCGTCCTGATAGTATTCAGGTTTGCGGATGACAAAACCATCTCGTACGGAGGTCTCCGCATACATCTGGTAGAGCACGTCAAGATCTTCCACCCCTCCAGATCTGACATCTACCCCCCGACGACGAGCCAAACGGATGTTGTAGCGGGTCTTTTGTTTCATGTCCGCCAGTAACGCTTCTTCAGAGTTTCGAATATCCAGAACGAGGGTGTTGCGGAATTGGATTTGTTCGCTCGATTCTCGCCAACCAGCTTCGCGTAAGTCTTCAGTTATCGATTGACCCGAAGCGATGTTCTCCGCATCCGATTCGCCTGGTATGCCATAACCTAGAATCACATGAGGGTCGATTTTTAAGGAGACAGCGCCTCGTTGTTTGGCCATGACTTTGAGATCACCTAATACCGATCGCCGTATTGTCTCCTCAGACCAGTCTAGGACGGGTCCGCGGGGACAATACAGGATCTCAAGACCGCTGCCAAACCCTGGTAGGTCGAGAGCACGACTGAGTATTTGAGCGGCGGCCTTCGGTTTCGAGCCCTCTCTGATCCAAATCCATCTTTCTGCTCGCCATCCGTACTTTTCCTTTAATTCACCCCATTCCCAAGACTGAAGCAGGTGATTACCTGGAAGGTTGGCGATCATACGGTTCCATATAGTATCTTCATGGACGAGCGTTGGTTTCATTATGCATTACCACTTCGCCAAGAGGAAAATAGGCGGTAGATCCAATAAAGGGACTTGTTGTACGGTCGATCCCATGCGCCCGCGGAGCGGACAAGTTTCCCACCAAATCCCCGCTTAAATCGATACACACCCCAGAGCCCTTCCCGACGAGATGTGAACCCGGTTTCTAGAGTTTCTTGATCCTCATCCGGTACCCCCCACAAATCGTACTGAGTGCACCCACGGCTACGAGCCCAACGCATGGCCTCCCACTGCAGGAGATAATTCGGCATCAGGTTGCGGTGCAGGGTTGTAGATGCGCCGTAGAGATACCATGATCGCGTTCCTCGGACAAACACCATCAAAGCGGCCAGTGGTTGGTCTTCATAACTGGCAACAAAAACCTCACACTCTCCTTTGGGGTGGAAGAGGTCATATGCTCGTTTGTAGTATGCCGGAACGTGGGCGCCAAACCGATCGCGGGCAGCGGTTTCCAGGATCATGCGTCCAAAAGACTCTAGATCACCCCTGGGACGGACCTCAACCCCTTTTCTTGAGGCCAAGCGGATGTTGTATCGTGTTTTTTGATGCATATGGGCTAGGATCTGATCTTCATCTTCTTCTAAATCGACGATCAGGGTTCGTCGTGGCTGGATCATCTGTGGGCTCGAAATGAAACCGTGCTCCTTCAAACGGTCCGTAAGTATAGGGTCTGATATGGAGTCGGGTTCAATTTTGAGGACGAAAGAGCGGCGTCGTTGGCAAAGTGCGTCAAGTTCTGGAAGTAAATTTGGCAGCCATTCACCGATCGGACCTTTTGGGATGTAAGCCAGGGTAAATCCAAGGGGGAGTCGACGGAACAGGACTTGGGCGCCAGAATCTTCGATCGATAATCGCTCGACCTCCCACCCGAAGGAGGTTTTCAATTCGCCCCATTGCGGTGACTGAAGCAGATGGGCTCCTGGGTAGTCGGTTAGAAATTCACTCCAATCGTTGTGCGGGAGAAGAGGGGTCACGGGACGATTATACCATCGCGAGAACTTCGACCTGTTTCGACACGACGACTAAACTTTACGCCCTGCGGGATACATGATAAACTTCACGCCGTCTGGTAATACTTGGTTTTTCTAATAGACTTCATCGGGTAATTTCGCACAATTGAGGAGCTTGAATGGATGGGCAATGGGCATTCATTGGCCTTTTATTAATAGTCGGGTTGATCCTTCCAGCGGTTGTCATCCTGTTCAATTGGCTGCTAGGACCGCGAAAACCCAACAGTCTGAAGAATTCAATATATGAATGTGGGATCGAGACTGTAGGGGAAACATGGATCCAATTGAAGAGCCAATATTATATATTCGCCCTAATCTTCGTCGTCTTCGATGTCGAAGCAGTTTTTCTCCTGCCGTGGGCTGTAGCTTATGATAAGCTACAGTTTTACATGGTCCTCGAGGGGGTCCTCTTCATCCTAATCTTGGCTGCCGGATTGATGTACGCCTGGCGCAAGGGTGTCTTAGAGTGGGTATAGAGTTCTTTATGCGTAAATGGCTGATAAGCCATGGCCATCAGTCATTTGTTTTTGTTGTGGGGGAGTGAGGAATGGATCAAATCCTTAGCGACCCTTTTGGTTGGTTCAATCATCTTCTACATAGTCTCTTAGAAGGCTGGGGGTTATCACCCGGGTTCATCAGCTTTGCGTTAAATCTCCTAGGTGCTTTTGTTATGGGCCTAGGGGTGTTGTTTTTAACCTTGTTTCTCATCTGGGCTGAGCGGAAGATCATAGCTCGCATCCAAGACCGCTTGGGGCCAAATCGTGTGGGACCGTTTGGAATACTACAGACGGTCGCTGATTTAGTTAAGCTGGTCACAAAAGAGCTGATCGTGCCTGTCGGAGCTGATCTTGGACCGTATAACCTTGCACCCTTACTCGCAGTGATGTCGGTTGTTGGCTTATGGGCGGTGATCCCATTGGCACCAAAGCTATTGGGCGCTGACATCAACGTCGGCGTTCTTTATGTCGTCTCGATCGGTGCGATTAGCACCCTCTCAATCATGTTGGCTGGTATATCGTCGAACAACAAATATGCGCTACTCGGTGCCTTTCGGACAGTCGCTCAGATGGTCTCTTATGCCGTTCCTATGGTCTTGGCCTTGATCGTCCCGACCTTACTGGCTGGTTCGATGGGCATGGTCGAAATCGTCGAAGAGCAGCGTTCCATATGGTTTCTGGTTATAGCGCCAGTGGCAGCGCTGATTTTCTTTATCAGCTCCATTGCTGAGGTCGGGCGAACTCCCTTTGACCTGTTGGAAGCCGAATCAGAGCTTGTGGCTGGTTTCCATATCGAGTACTCCGGTCTGCGTTTTGGGATGTTTTTCGTGGCGGAGTTCCTTCACGCGTTTACCATATCAGCGTTAACAACGACGCTCTTCCTGGGTGGCTGGCAGGGGCCAGGTGCGGCGGAGTATCCCTTGTTGGGCTTGTTTTACTTTGGCATCAAAACTGCCCTGGTGTACTTTGTGGTCATCTGGGTTCGTGGATCATTTCCTCGCATCCGTATCGATCAGATGAACCAATTAAATTGGAAACTTATCACGCCTCTGGCTTTAGTTAGCTTGATGGTTACCGCGGTGGTTGAGAAACTCGTCGTTGAAATGGGCCTGATTCGAATTGGAGTGCATCTAGGGGCAAACCTGCTACTTCTCGCCCTAACCCTGTGGGCTTTGAGAGCTTATTCTCGTACAGTTCGTAGACGTGTCGAAAATCCGATGAGTGGCCTAACTCAATCGGCACATCAGAGCTTAAGCGGAGAGTGAGAACTGGGATGAAATTGAGCTACCGATGACAGTTACACAATTGGTGTTCCTACTTACTGGTGGGGTGACTTTAGGGGCGGCTCTGATGGTTGTTCTCAGTCCGAGGTTGGTCCATGCTGCCTTATGGCTTATCTTATCGCTAGCAGGGACAGCGGTTCTTTTTGTGTTGCTTGAGGCCGGTTTCTTGGCGGTGGTACAAGTGGCGATTTACATCGATGCCATCGCGATTCTGATCATCATCGTCATCATGCTTACTCGCCGAGTGATGATACGGGGAGAGACACAAATCACCCGCAATTGGTGGTTGGGAGCGTTATCGGCATTAATCCTTTTCGGCGGGCTTCTTATTTTGCTTGACATGGTGCCGATCATAGCGATAGACACACCACCACCAATTGCCGACGCAGATCAATTGCTTGAAGATCTTGGTCGCTCGCTTGTGGATGTGGATCGATTCATCTTGCCGTTTGAAGTCGCATCCATCATGCTTTTGGCAGCCCTTATCGGCTCGATCATGATCGCCTGGCCTCTTACCACTCGAGCAGAGGGGGAGGGTGACCAATGATCCCGCTTTCCTGGTATCTTGTACTTGCTGCGGGAATTTTCTGTGTCGGCCTATATGGGGCGTTGGCTCGGCGTAACGCGCTTGCGATTTTGATGGGCATAGAGCTGATGCTCAACGGAGTAAACCTAAATCTGGTCGCCTTTTGGCGTTACTTGACTCCTAATTTCATAACCGGTCAGGTTTTCGTTCTTATCGTCTTAGCTGTGGCCGCTTCGGAAGCCGCAGTAGGCTTAGCGCTTATCATCTCCATCTACCGGAGACGCTCGACGGTCGTGGCTGAAGAGATTAACATGTTGAAGTGGTAGGAAATCCCTGATGCAACCAGAATTGCTAGCATGGCTCATCCCACTACCCCCGATCCTGGCTTTTTTCTTGATCATACTTTGGGCATATCGAAATAATCGGTTGAGCCACACCATCGCTCTTGGTTCGATGTTGATTTCATGGGGATTGGCGATGGCGTTATTCTGGGTGGCTATAAGGGCTGAGGATCTCGGCCATCATCCCATCGTATCCTCGATCCCCTGGCTTCCTACAGGCGAAACATCGCTTAATTTCGGGATACTGATCGATCCATTGAGCGCCGTGACGTTATTCTTTGTCGCCTGGACCTGCCTGGCGATTTTTCTCTACAGTGTTGGGTACCATAATTTTGGCAAACGGCGTGATCCTGACGATCAACCGGGTTTGCCCCCTAAAGCCGGTGGCGTCGAGCCGATGTACGCCCGTTTCTTCGCATTCATCTCCCTTTTTGCTTTTGGCATGTTGACGTTGGTCGTGTCCGATAACCTGCTGCTTCTCTTCATCGGTTGGGAGATCATGGGGTTATGTTCCTACCTCTTGATTGGCTTCTGGTACGGCAAGCCATCCGCCAGGGACGCCATGGTCAAAGCCTTCATCACTACTCGTATTGGTGATGTCCTCATGCTGCTCGGTTTAGCCTATCTCTACTCGGTCACGGGGACGCTTAACTTCCGAGCCATCCTATTTGATGAACAGGTGTTACATACCCTAGCGGAAACCCCGTCCATCATCGGAGGGCTTTCGACCGCCGGGTTGATCGGAATTTTGCTTTTCTTAGGGACAGTAGGAAAGTCGGCACAGTGGCCACTCCACGTCTGGTTGCCAGATGCTATGGAAGGCCCGACACCGGTTTCAGCCATGATCCACGCAGCAACCATGGTTTCAGCGGGTGTTTATCTCGTACTGCGATTCTTCCCATTACTAACAGCTGGGTGGCATGAGGGAGCCTCGCTCACGCCGTCTATGCTCGTCATTGCAGGTATTGGCGCTTTCACAGCGTTATTCGCTGCTACCATCGCTGTAACACAGGTGGATATTAAACGCGTTCTGGCGTACTCAACCATCTCCCAGCTTGGGTATATGGTAGCGGCAGTCGGGATTGGAGCTTTCGTCGCTGGCGCGTTTCATCTCATTACCCATGCTTTTTTCAAGGCGTTGCTATTCCTCGGTTCGGGGTCAGTAATTCACGGGATGGAACACGGTGTTCGCCACACCCATGAACATGTCGATGCCCAAGATATGTTCAATATGGGCGGATTGCGGCGTAAGATGCCGATCACATTTTGGACCTTCTTGATCGGAGGATTTGCCCTATCTGGCTTCCCCCTCGTGACAGCCGGCTTTTGGTCGAAGGATGAGATCCTGGCGGATGCTTATGGCCATGGCTATCTATTGGTATTCATCATATTAGCTTTGGCAGCATTGTTAACTGCCTTCTACACCATGCGGCAAATTAGCTTGACTTTCTTGGGCCAACCACGGACTGACGCAGCTAAGCATGCGCACGAGTCGGTTTGGACGATGACCTTGCCATTGGTAGTTTTGGCCTTCTTCGCCGTTGGAATAGGATGGGTGGGCATCCCGGAGCAGTTCCCTCTTTTGGGTGGAGTCCTGCCCAATTGGTTACATGAGTTTGTTGGTGGCACGCTGATTGAACATCCTCAGGCTCTTGACTTTAACCCAATTCCATTACTTGTCTCAGTCGGGGTGGCATTAGGCGGTTTGTTATCGGGCTGGCTTGTCTATCGGCGGGTCTCCGCTGGCGTCCCCGATCCACTCCAAAGGTGGTTAGGACCAATCTACACTGTTCTGAAAAACAAGTACTACTTCGATGAGCTGTACCATTTCTTATTTGTTCGCCCTGCTTACTGGTTCGCCGAGACCTTCACATACCGCTGGATCGATCGAGGGTTGATTGACGGGTTCTTACATGGGGTGGGTCGTACGGCAATGCGGATTGGATCATTCCTGCGCAACGCCATCGATCTGCCAATCATCAATGGTTTGGCTGACAGATTTGGTGAGGGTGTGAAATGGTTAGGGAGAACATTCCGGGTCGTTCAGACCGGGCGCGTACAAGAGTATTTAATCATCGGTCTGGTCTTCACTGGGCTCTTACTATCCTACCTTTTGCTGGCTCAGCCGTAGGTGGATAAGGTTAGAGAGTTGGTTTCATGGGATTTATAGAAAATCATCTTCTTTCGTTGATCCTCTTTACCCCGACTTTAGCGGCGGTTGCCCTTCTATTTTTACCGCGTGAACGGCTAAAGGTAATTCGATGGTTCGCTTTTATCTCCAGCTTGATCCCTCTGGGGCTGTCGTTGTGGTTATGGTTCAAATATGATCCCACACTCCAGGGATACCAATTTATTGAATACGCCACATGGTATGAGGCCATCGAATCAAGTTTCCACCTTGGTGTTGACGGTATTTCGGTACCGATGGTGTTATTAACCACCCTGCTTACCCCGTTGGCGCTGTTAATCTCGTGGAATATTAAAGAGAACGTTCGTGCCTATATGGCGCTTTTCCTTTTCCTAGAGACCGGGATGCTCGGTGTATTTATGGCGCTCGATCTACTCCTATTCTTTGTCTTCTGGGAGATCGGTCTGGTGCCGATGTACTTCTTGATCAACCAATGGGGCAGCGGTAACAAGGAGTACGCTTCTCTCAAGTTCCTCATCTACACCATAGCTGGTTCACTCGGGCTGTTACTCGCCATCCAGTTGATCGGCGTAACCTCAGGAACCTTCGATCTGATTCAGATCACTGAAACGTGGGTGTCACTCGATCAACCTCTCACCCTGCTAGGATTACCGATTACTTTATCTATCGGCGTTGTGAAAAAGATCGCCTTCTGGGCATTTGTAATTGCGTTTGCCATTAAAGTGCCAATTTGGCCTTTTCACACTTGGCTGCCAGATGCTCACACAGAGGCTCCAACAGCCGGGTCGATGATTTTAGCAGGAGTACTACTTAAGTTAGGTGCCTATGGGTTTCTACGGATGGTGTTGCCACTCTACCCGGTGGAGGCTAAAGCTTATGCGGGAGTGTTAGGGGGATTAGCGACCCTGGCGATTATCCTCGGAGCCTTCGCCTCATGGGGGCAGGATGATTTCAAGAGGCTTGTGGCCTATTCATCTGTCAATCACATGGGATTCGTAATGCTCGGCATTGCTGCTGCGGCTTTCGCTCAGGGAACTTTATCGAGTGCAGATGCGGTGATCGCTCTCAATGGCGCCGTGCTGCAGATGTTCAACCACGGCTTATCGGCAGCGGGGATGTTCCTCTTGGCAGGTGTGATTTACGACCGAACGCATACTCGGAGGCTCAAGGATTTTGGAGGTCTATTCCCATTGGCGCCGCTCTATGGGGGGATCCTGATTTTCACCGCCATGGCCTCGCTTGGTCTGCCAGGGTTGAACGGTTTTGTCTCCGAATTTTTGGTGGTACGAGGGGCTTGGCCGATCCTCACTCTTTTTACGGCCCTATCGATGATCGGGTTGCTCATCACCGGAGCCTACATTTTAAAGAGTATCAAGCAGGTGCTTCACGGACCACTGAATGAGAAATGGCTCGGTCATCGTTTGGAGATCAATCGACGCGAAGTATTGGCTATCGCACCATTGATGGTGTTGATGTTGCTGATAGGGGTGTGGCCGTCCTGGATACTGAATGTCATCAATACGACAGTGTTGAGGTTATTTGGGTGAATTAGCTGACAGCTGTCAGCTAATAGCAATCAGCTATCAGCAGTCAGCGGTTAGCTTTCGCAAACAGGAGAAAAATTTTGGGGGACAGAAATGAGAGATTTTCGATCTTTGAAGGTGTGGGAGAGGAGTCATAGACTGACATTATCAATCTATAACTCAACAGCCTCTTTCCCAAAAGAAGAAAGGTATGGATTAACGAGTCAACTCAGACGATGCGGGGTTTCTATACCTGCGAACATTGCTGAGGGATGTGGCAGAAGCGGAGAAAGGGAACTTGCACGGTTTCTAAATATAGCACTGGGATCAGCAAGTGAGCTTGAGTATCTGCTTCTACTATCGAGGAATATCGAATTATTAACCGAAACATCATTCGAGAGTCTTTCAAGTGATGTTATTGAAGTAAAGAAAATGCTAACATCATTCATTCAAAAGCTGAAAGCTGATAGCTGAATGCTAAAAAGCTGATTGCTGAGAGTTATATATGAACTTCCCCATCTTAACCGTTATTGTCTTCACGCCAATTGCAGCTGGGTTGCTCCTGTTCCTTTTCCCTAGTGAGCGAAAGAGAGAGATCCGTCTTGCGGCTTTGGCGACGGCAACATTCTCTCTCGCCCTCTCGATTTTGGCCTACTTTTCCTATGACCAGGCAATGAGCGGTTATCAGTTTGTAGAGAAGATCACCTGGATTCCGGCGCTCGGTATCTCCTATCACGTCGGTGTGGATGGGATGAACCTTCCCTTGGTCTTGCTGACAGGCGTGGTGATGTTTACTGGCGTGTTGATCTCATGGAACATAGAAGATCGTCCACGCGAGTTTTTCGCCTTCCTTTTTATCCTGGCAACCGGCGTCTTTGGCACCTTCGTCTCACTGGATCTCTTCCAGCTTTTCTTCTTTTATGAGCTCGCAGTCTTCCCGATGTTCCTGCTTATCGTCATTTGGGGCTGGGAGGTGACGCGGGAATATGCGGCGATGAAGCTAACTCTTTATCTCTTCATCGGTTCTATGATCGCTTTGGTCGGTGGCCTTGCGATGTACTTCACAGCTGGCTTGAATAGTTTCGACCTGCTCGCCTTGGAAGGCGCAGGCTTCTCGATTGCTTTCCAGCGGTTCTGGTTCCCCTTTGTCTTCTTCGGTTTTGCCGTGCTAGGGGGTATCTTCCCGGTGCATAATTGGTCGCCCGATGGTCACGTTGCAGCACCAACGGCGGTCTCGATGTTCCATGCAGGTGTCTTGATGAAGTTGGGAGCGTTTGCTGCGTTGAGGGTTGGCATCATGCTGATGCCTGAAGGCGTCAAATTCTGGTCTCCGCTCATCCTCGGCTTAGCGACCGTAAATGTTGTGTATGGTGCGCTGATCGCTATGGTGCAGACAGATTTCAAGTACGTTATCGGCTTCTCTTCTGTCTCGCATATGGGTTTGGTGATGCTCGGCTTCGCCACGCTCAACCGCGAAGGCCTGATAGGAGCTGGATTGCAGATGTTCTCTCATGGCGTGATGACAGCGCTCTTCTTCGCAGTCGTAGGCATGGTCTACGATAGAGCGCATACGCGCGACATACCTAAACTGGGTGGTTTTTCTAAGGTAATGCCACTTGTAGCGGTTGCTTTTATCGTTGGTGGGTTGGTTTCAATGGGGATGCCAGGGTTTTCAGGCTTTATAGCTGAATTCCCGATCTTCATGGGATTATGGCAACGTCAACCCATTGTAGCTTTGATCGCCGCTCTCGGGATCGTGATCACCGCTGCTTATATCATGAGGGTTGTTGGTCGAGTGTTCTTCGGTAAGATGCCGGAAGAATTCGTTGGCCAAATTCCACCCATCACTGTTTTGGATAAAGTGGCTTTGGTCGTTCTGTCGGGGATCTTAATCCTTGTCGGTGTTTATCCAGGTGTGATAGCACCATTGGTCGAATCAGGTGTAGAGGCGGTGTTGACATTGGTTGGAGGAGTGTAGGTGATAATCCCATCGTTTGATTCATCTATGGTCCTCGCCCTCCTTC
>Ga0114921_10001453_pt1 | contig 10875 bp, 10 predicted proteins | sample BentaG_FD_87016 | JGI IMG/M metagenome (GOLD analysis project Ga0114921, IMG submission 87016) | Deep subsurface microbial communities from South Atlantic Ocean to uncover new lineages of life (NeLLi) - Benguela_00093 metaG | ecosystem: Environmental > Aquatic > Marine > Oceanic > Sediment ...
TGTATAGTTTAATTTTTTATTTATTTATTTTTTGTGTTTTTTTTTTACAGTGTTTTCACTATTTTTTGTTTTTTTCCTTTTTTTTTTTTTTTTTTTTTTTTTCTTAATTTTATATTGTTTTTTACTCTATATATAGGTTTTTACTTCATACTTCACACGAAGTATATACAACACACCGAAGCGCAAATTATAAATACTAAAATGAACTATTTAATATTAAGTTAGAATAAATTGAGATACACTATTTTTTATGAGTTTAGATAAAGCAATAAAATATCCTCCTGGAGAAGTATTAAAACCCAAAATGGGTAGGAATCCCAATTACGAATATATAATTCTTTGGATGTTAAACTATAATGATACATGCAGTTGGAAGGACTTTAAGAAAGAAATTGGTGAATCCACACTTTCAAAGTACTTAAATAATCTTAAAGAAGAAAACTATGTAGAACACTCTTATAATCGTTACCAAATTACTAGGCTAGGGAAGTCCCGATTTAACGATCTTTCGTTCGATAAAGGGGAGGTTAAGAAAAAAATAAATGTTCCACCAAAACCAATTTTAAATAAGAGAAACTACGAACACATCATCCACTGGGCTTTGTATAATAATGATTCATTAAGATGGTCTGATTTTCGTTCAGAGTTATCAATAAATCAATCGTCGTTATCTAAAGCTCTAAATACTTTAAAGATTAAAGAATATATCGTCAACGAAAACAAGGAATACAAAATTACTCCCGTAGGAAGGGCAAAATACTCCCTTATGCTTAGGGAGTATGATTTAGATCGCCAATCAATTTTGGAGGAAGAAACTAGTCGAATAGACGAAATTACCGAAAAAACGAGCGAGTTTTTTGAAAAATATGAGATAGAGGATGGAGAATTAAAATTTCGGTTTTTAAATAACATCTTAAAATTAGAATATAATAAAGCTGAAGAATTCGTACAAGAAGACGAATTTAACAAAATTATTTTATTTCTTTCAATTAATCATCCTGATTACTACCCCAATTATGTTTCTCCAGAGGAATTTTCCTTAAAATATGGAATTAAAAAGACTACACTTGATTTTTTTGTCGATAAAATCGTTGAAGAAAACACTATTTATCCAATCAAATTTTTCAAAATAATAGCTGAGGAAAATAGAAAATATTATTTTCAAGCTAACGGAGAGTTAGATAAAATTCTTAGCGCAATTATCGAGAAACATATAACAAAATTTACATATTTAAATAAATTTCACTCTACATCCGAAAGTAAAAGTGAGATTATTGATTTAGAGCAGATGCTCAGCCAAATATTAGAGAACATCTCTAGTTTTCTATTTAATGAAAAACTGAAGAACTCTTTGAAAGAATTCTTACCAGAATATATTAATTATTTGGCATATAAAATTGAAACTGAGAAGAAATTAATTCTTTCCGAAGATAAATTAGAAGCTGCTCAATGGCAGAACTTTCAAAGCGTATTTCAAGGATATAATGCAGTGGTAATGAATGGAAATGGGAACAGTGAGCAGTATTATATTTTACAAAAGATATTATTTGAAGCATTAGATATTTTTTATCTTTCTATCATCAATTTTGTAGGAGAGAAAGAATTTGAGGAGGAGTATTTTTCAAATAGAAATCTAGATGTTTTTAGAAAAATTGTAAAGCTTTTGAATCGCAAAAAAATTGCTAAAGTAAATAGAATATTCGAAGCTAATCTTAAAGATTTTGACAAAATTGAAAAGCTCATTATAGAAGTTTTGATTGCTAGCCAAACAAAGAACCTCGAAGCTTCATTAACCACTTCAGAAAAGTTGATATCTGTAATACCTGAATCTTATGTGGGTTATCTATTCCAAGCTCTAACACTTTTTGAGTCGAGCGATTTTGAAGAGGCGTTGAAAATGGCTGAAAGGGGTTTAACTAAATCAAGACATTATTCATTGCTATGTGTCAAAGCTCAAATTCTAAATAAAAAAGCCAAAAGCAAGAAAGCGTTAAAGTTGGTAGACAGAGCTTTGGGGAAAGATCCAAAAAATGTTTATCTATTAAGGACAAAACTTATTATTCTTTTAAGCGATGAAGGATGTTGGTATGAGTGTGCTGAAAAGCCTCTAGATGTTATAGATGTAGCAATATCGTTAAAACCAGATAATGTAAACTTTTATGTGCTAAAAGCCGCTGCTTTATGTGTTATGCAAAAATATAAAGAAGCCAAGAAATTATTAAATAAAGAGGTTAATATGAGTCTTGTAACCGAAAACCCTCGAGTCTACACTGCAGCCTATTTCCTTTTAGCGTATTCCTATGTTGCTCGTGACAAATTTGAAAAAGCTTTAAGAAATGGGGATAAAGTAATTTTCGATTACAAATATAACCCTATTTCCTATTTTACAAAAGCATTAGCAATAGGATATGGTCTCATCTATAATAAAAAACATAAGGAAATTACGGAGGAACACTTCTTAGAAATGATAAATAAGGCGTTATCGTTAGATCCTATTAAGTTTCACCAAGCAAAATATTATCAACTAATGAGTGATGTATTTATAGAAACAAGAGGAATGGGCGATGCCATAGAAACAATAAACAAAGCGATTAGCTTGGATCCATCAGGTATGGAAATATATGAAATAAAAATGAAACTTTTAATGATGGATGATAAACCAGATAAGGCTCTCGCGCTAGTTGATCAACTTTACGATGATAAATATATCGATAAGAGGGATTATACCAAAGTAAAATCATTTTTGATTTTTATTAAAGCAGATCAAACTAAAGATCCTGACGAGAAAAAGAAACTTATCAATAAATCGTTTGAGGAAATTGAACCACTAATAGATTTGTACCCGGAGGACATTGGAATCTTAAATAATTTAACAGTTTTGTATGGAAATCTTGAACGTAAGGAAGAGGCAATAAGAACTGCTGAAAAAATGATAAGTTTAGCTCCAAACGATGGAAATTTATTCGATTCATATGGAGAAACTTTAATGTTGTTAGGGGAATATGAAACAGCTATACCGAAATTTGAGAGAGCGCTTAAACTTGAACCAAAGGGATGGTTCGCGTTTCAGACATATCTAAAGATGGGAAATTGCTACGAAAAACTTATGAAACTTGATAAGGCGGAAGAGAATTATTTGAAAGGTAAGGAACTTACCGATAAAATGCATCCTCTTAAAAAAGAATTGTATTTTCATAAAGCGAATGAAAAAATTGATGGGTTAATGAAATTAAGGGAAAAATTAAAAAATGGAAAAGTCTAGAACTATTTTCAGAAATATCTATCATTACTTTTTTGAATAATTTATCAGTGATCAAAATATCTTTGTAAAATGTCTCATACATATTTAGGACCAGCTTATCGCATCGAATCTAATCGCTTGGTTATTAGGTGTTATGATCCTAAAGATGCGCTTTTATTACAAAAATCAGTCCAAGAAAGTGTTGAACATCTTCGACCGTGGTTATCGTGGGTAAAAACCGAACCTGAGGAATTAAAAGTCAAAGTTGAACGTCTTAGGGAGTTTCGGGCCAGATTTGATTTAGGTGAAAATTATATCTATGGTATTTTCGATCAAAACGAGGTCGAATTGTTAGGAGGAACCGGACTCCATCCCCGGGTTGGATCAAACGCGTTTGAAATCGGGTACTGGATTAACGTGAACCATATCAATAAAGGTTATGCTACCGAAATCTCTGCAGCTCTCACCAAAGTAGCATTTGAAATAGAAAATGTAGATCGCGTAGAAATGCACATTGATCCAAACAATATTAGAAGTGCAGCAATTCCAAAAAAACTAGGATATGTATTTGAAGCCACATTACGAAACCGATGTGAGGATGTCGAGGGGAAACCAGTAGATTCAATGATTTGGTCAATTTTAAGAGAGGAATACTTAAAATCTCCCGTTGCGAAAGCAAAAATAGTAACTTATGATGCAATCGGTAATATTATTCCCTTGTAAATTGAATTTATTTTCCTAGTATTGATTTCATACTTTTTAATATTATATCAATTTCATTATCGAAAGCTTTTACCCTATTAAAATTGAGTTTATTTACTTCTAGTAATTGGGACACTGCGAATTCAGGAGACTTATTAATTTCCCTAGCTAGCTTAATCGCTTCCTTGAGCACTTCACCCGGCTCGACAAGTTTATTTATGATGTTCAGTCGGTAGGCTTCCTCAGCACTTAGAAAATTTTCTTTTGAGCTTGTATTTAAAGTAAGCTCAAGAGCTTTACCTCTTCCTACAAGGCCCATATATGGGAAAAATAATGGACAAGCTCCAAATCTAATTTCTGGATGGCCAAATAATGCTCCTTTGGAAGCAACTCTAAGATGACAAATCACAGTCAGATCAAATGCTCCAGCAAGAGCGTACCCGTTTATGGCAGCAATGAGTAGTTTTGGAAAATCAAATAAAGTCTGGTGAAAAAGGTGATTAGATTCTACAAATTCCTCATAATCGCCTTCACCTTGTACGACTTTTTGTACTTCGTCTCTATCAAATCCAGCGGAAAAGAAATTCTCTCCTCCATAAAAAATAACCGTTCTAATTCTTTTTTCTTCTTTGAGAGATGTTAGAGCGTCCATTATTTCTGAACGCATGTCAAAGCTAAGAGCGTTTTTTTTATCGGGACGATTGAAGTTAAGGATGCAAATGCCCCTTTTAAACTCTAGATTAATATACTTAAAATTTTTAGATTCCATAGAATCTATAATGTAGATTCATTAATAATGCTATTTTCTCTCCCTTATCTTACCGTTTAAATGTAAAATAATCTCTCTAATTTCTTCTAACGCTCTTTCCGCTAATTCATCTCCATTTTCGACATCAAAACCAGTTATCGAAATTTCTACTTCTAGCGAAAGTCCAATTCTGGGATGCGTTTTAATCCATAATTGTGGATATTTATCTTCGAGTTTAGTAGTATAAGGAGCTATTTGTGATTCTCCAATGCCCATAAAAAATAGACCTTTTTCGATGAACTTTCCTCTCTTCTCTTTTAAAATTGGTTTAATAACATTTAAAAACATAGCCTTCATTTCTGAGGGAACACCCGGTAGTATGAAAATAGATGTTTCTCCTTCCGTTAGTTTCACTCCTGGGGCAGTTCCTCTTAAATTTGGCAACGGTATCGAACCTTGAGGAAGGTAACTCATTTTTTCTCTTTCTTTGGTCATACCTTCGAGCTTTAGAATTCCTCTTTTGTAAGCGTGTTCATAGGCTCTCTTGATAGAATTGTAAGCGTGTTCATTTAACTCTATTTCTCGATTTAATCCTTTTGCTATCCCCACTAAGGTCATGTCATCAAAAGTTGGACCAAGCCCTCCAGTGGTAATTATCATGTCTGGTTTGCGTTCTAGAATGGTCTTCAATGTTCTAGAAATAACCTCGATGTCGTCTTCTATAATTATAATCCTTTTTAATTTGTGTCCGTATTTGACTACTCTTTTAGCCATCCAATTTGAATTGGTATCGAGTGTTTTTCCGATGAGGATTTCATTTCCAATTACTAAAATTTCAACTTCCATTTTTTCAACAAGTAGATACAGATAAGGTTTATTCTTGTCTTCAAAGGTAATTTAAATTATTCTTAATATCATTATATAATAAGTAATTTTAATAAAAAGTTATGAAAACAAGATTATGACTATAGAAATAGACGATAGTGGAACCGGTGATTTAGTTGGAGATGCATTTATTGGGTTTTATCGAAAGGATTCGAATAAGCTGATCTTTAAAGCTCTTTCCGTAGATTTGTTTAAAGGAGAAAACTGGGAGAATAAAATGCCCTTAAAAAAGACCGTTGATCTTGTTAAAGAAGGTTTGGAAGAGCTAAAATTTGATATAAAAAAAGAAAAAGTGTTGCTTTGCCGAGGAAATATCTTTGACAATGTAAGAGCTTACTTTATTGAAGAAGGTATTTTGTACGAAGACTCAATTATTGAAGGGAAGCTTCAAGACGCTGTAGAAAGGAGATTAGTCAATCATTTAAGAAACGATTTAGGAATTAGGTCAAAAAAATTAACTATTAAAAGCGGTGCAAAACGCTACTTTGTTCTTTTCAATTGGGTTTCTTACGATTTCTATAAGAGAGAAAAACATGTTAAATCTGGATTCAAAAAATGGAATACAATTTGGCGAGAAAGGTGTATTGATAAGTACGAAGAAATTAAAACAAACAAGAAGAGAACCTATTACTGACTAATTGTATGAAGCTATTGATGAAGAAATTTTATCTGCATTTTAAGACTTCACACATGGATTTAATAATTATTGATCACAATTATTTGATAAATTAAAATGAATTTTTTTTTGATATCATATTAGCTTTGAAAATTACTTTTTAGGTGTTATGCTGTTTCAGAAAACAAAAAAACCCCTGTAAAACACGAATTTAAGATTTTAGAATGTGATAGGGACATCCAGGAGGAGTTACTGTATCAGATATAGCCAAATTTACGGGATTTTCAAGGAATACAGTGTCCAAGTATGTGTCTATATTGGAGCTCAAAGAACAAATCTTTAGTAAAAAAATAGGGGCTTATCGGTTGTTTTACGCTACAAAAAGAAATTATATCCCACTTGAGTTAGCCATTTCTTACTATAAAGCTCTCATCTCTCGCTTCAAAAAATACATCCCAGACACAGGAGGTTTAGCAAAAAAAATCGGTAAAGAAGCGGTAGCAGACATAAAGTTCACCTTTGGCCCAAATATATATAAACAAATGAAGAGTTTAAAAGATAATCCTATTTCAAGGGTACATTTAGAGAGTTTTAGAAGTTTTTATCCCGTTTACGATCCGTTCTCCCCCGAAATTGAAATATCAATTGTGCACATCGATCCAAAAGGAAGAAGTGCAACATTTCGGTTTAAGAATTCTCCATTCCTAAGTGATACAAAAGATTTTGACTACCATATATATATTATATGTGGTATTACCGAGGGGATTCTCGAAAGAGAACTAAAAACAAAAGTTTTTTGTGAGATTAAAGAGATTCATCCCTCAGAAAAGAAGGAAGATGCGTATTTTGATATAATTATTAAATTAAGTTAATTGATATTCTAAGACTAGGTTTAGCTTATGAAGATAGTCGTATTCGCGCCCCATCCTGACGATGAGATCTATGGAGCTGGTGGCTCAATTCTAAAATGGATTGAAGAAGGTCACGATGTGCATATTGTGTATGTAACAGACAATCGGGTATTAATTTCATGGGGAAGAAAACATAATCAATTAATTGAAGAAGAAGCAAAAGATTATGTTAGCTTAACTGAGGATGAAGTTGGAGAAATAGGGATACAAGAAGCTCGGAATGTAGCAAAAGCATTTGGATTTCAAGATAGCAATATTCATCTATTAAAATTTCATGATCAAGATGCAAAAAATCGAATAGAGGAGGGTATTGAATTATCAAAAGAAGTAATAAAAGATGCCAATAGGATTGTTCTTCCAAGTGATAATAATAATCACGCTGATCATCAAGCCACACACACTATTGCTAAAAAAGCAGCAGAAGAATTAAACCTAAGCGATGCAGAAATGTATGTGTATGCAATTTATAATGTGAATAAGGCGCCAATAGAGAAACATGTAAAAATCAAGATCGCTGATTATCGCGATAGAATTTACGAGATAATGAGTCTCTATAAAACACAATTAGCGCTTAAAGATACTCGATTGGGTTGGCATTCATTAAAGAGGAAAAGGTCTGAGAGATTTGCTGTCTTCTCATTGGAGGACGCTGGAAAATATTATAATTTTTAGTAAGTAGAAATATTCTTTATTTCAAACTAGTTTTACAGGTGGGACATACCTTAGAATTAGCTGGGATTTCACCACCACACGCAAAACATATTATTTTGTCTTTACTTAGAGGTGGATTTGGTTCAGTTTGATTTTGAGCTTTCACTTCCTTATCATCATGTGTAAATACGCTCATATCATGATCTTGATTGAGCATTTTCTTAACATGATCTTTGTCGTGAGGAGTTATTATTGTAAAATCTTCCGAAGGTTTAATTTCTTTAAATCCAATAGGTAAATTTTCAATATCACTGTCTTCAATTATTTTAACTTCATCTGTACTATCAAAACTTTCAGATTCATTAGAAAATGTCGAACTTTCGATTGTTTCAGAAGGTGTAAACTCATTCTTTTCTTTAATTATATTTTCGTTCGGCTTAATTTCAAGGGATTTTAGTGGAGGGCTAATTTCCTGCCTTAAAATCTTTTCCTTCTCCTTTTGACCATATAGTTTTGATTTGAGATCCTTAATGTGGTTAATAATTTGTTTGGTTTTTTCAAGAAGCATTGATTTGTAATACATTTCTATATTGGGTGTTTTAGAAACATTTAATGCCATTTCAGAGATATCTAACCATAGATCAATGGCTTCTTGAAATCTCTTATGTTTTTCTAACCCATTTGCCTTTGAGACTTTGTAGCTTAGTTCTTGGTTGAATTTTGCAATATCCATTAACAAATAAAATATAATTTTAATTAATTCTCAAAATTATCAAGTTAATTCAACTATTTATAATTGCTAATATAAGGATATGTATAAAAATTAATAATTGGAATTTTTGTTACATTATTAAAGAAAATACTATTCAATCATATTACATGTCGTTAAGACCTTTCTCTACTACAGAATTAGCTAATTTAAAAGAAGCTATTGAACGAAACGGGTTTAATCTAAAGGGAACTATCGAAAATTACTTTAGATACAGTGTTAAAAAAGACAAACTAATCCTATTTACTATAAAGTTTCCAGTTTTGTTACCTCTCCGATTAAATTTTCCATTTGAAGTAGTGAGTTTTCGTATTTCTCTTGCTTTTAAATTATGGGATTTAAATCAAAATACGAATAAGGTCATTATTTTTATATTAAAAATGTTAAGAGATCTAGCCCTTCAAATCACCCTAGAACATAATTTTCCTATCAAAGGTAAGGAGACACATTTGCTTGATCTATTAAATCAGCTGATGCCTGAAACAATCACTGATGAAAACGATAGTAGATGGCTAAATCGTGTCCGAATATCATTAATGAATAAGCGGGAAGCTTTCGAAGAATATGATAATTTATTTACAAATAATATTGTAAATATTCTAGATAATACTAGGTTAAAACCAACCTATAAACTACCTTGGGAATTGAGAGATGGTGTACCTAAGCTTAGAACTTCAGAAACATTATTTTTCTCTAATGATGAAGAATTTGACGAGTTTTTTATATTTGAAAAGGGATTTTTGACATTTTTCAAAGATTTAGAATACAATAAATTTTATATTAGGTCCTCATTTGATTCCTATACTCCCTATATTTTATATTCTTTATTTAAAGATACAGATTTTAAGCTCGAAACTTATGTCGAAAACTGGATTAAATTTTCTAGAATGATGATCAATTCTATTTTAGAAATAATCCATCTGGCAGATATTAACCAAAATGACTTCATCAAATTTAATCCTGAAAAAGAGTTAGACACGGAAGATTTTGAATTTGAAAGTAATAATTTCCCTTTTTCCGCCCTACATTACGAAAGTTTGATGTCAAAGGGAGATTTATATCAAATCCGCAACGATTTATTTAATACACCACCTTCTAATTTTGAAGTAATTAAATCTATTAATTCATATATTGATGCAGAAGAATTAATTAAAAATTATCGATTTGACGAAGCTACTCTACTTTTAAACGATTCATTAAAAATATTTAATAAAAATCGCCAAAAAAAAGTTGTTGTATCAATACTTTTAAAGCTAAGAGAAATTGCGTCGCAGCTGAATAAGGATGAGGTTGCGTTTAATTATTTAGAAAGTGCATTAAGTGTTGCCAAGTCTGGAGAGGTTCCAATTGAGTATATCATACAAATTCATTATTACTTAGGTGAAAGGTTTTTTCAACGCGAAAATTACGATAAAGCCTTATCTCACTTCAATATTATCGTTAACTTTTTAGAAAATGAGGAACCATCAATTAACAAAGATGAATTCCTTGGTATGGCTTATCTGTATCTAGGTTTAATTAATTTAGCGCAGCATAAATTAGCTGAATCAAAAATCAAATTTAAAAATGCATTTCAATTGGGAAATAGATCTATTAAAGTAAAGCTAAACTACCACCTAATGCGAGCTAAAAATTATAAATCAAAAGGCAATTTATCTCAAGCTCAAAAACTCCTGAAAACTGGCATTGATTCAGTTGGGATAGATTATGATGAAAAAAAATTTGCTCCTATTCTTTATGATTTAATTTTAGAATTAGCGGAGTTTTATATACATCATAGGGTTGATTCAAAGAAAGCGTTGTACTTAATGAAGAGTATTGAAACACGAATTTCTCTTAGATTAAAGAAAATTCACGGTATACGTAGAGCAATTCGATGGAATCTGCTAATGTGTGATTACTATGACTTATTAGCGCGCGATAGCGATAATTCTACCCACTATTATCAACAAAGCCAAATATTAATAAATCAATTAAAAAAGATTGGAGTAATTGCTTAAAACTTTTTACAAGAAGTTAGCGTTTGTAACTTGCCCGTTTGGCTCCAAGAGAATCTTTTTGTCCTCCGTATTTACCTTTTTCAACCCTTTGCACATAGAGTTCGCGAAATCTCATTCTAGGAGGTTTTTTCTTCTTTGAATTTACTCCCGTTCTTTCAATTTTAGGAGTTTGTTGTTTTACTTTTCCAGCTTTAGTTAGACTTCCATGAGAACCTGGCATATTTTATATATCTCTTTTTAACTGTGTTTTTTAAATTATATACTTTAATAATTTAAAGTGTATAATATCTAAAAATCATGATGAACACTTAAATTTTGTCATTATCAAGAAAAAAATTAGATTTGAAGTAAA
>Ga0114921_10001454_pt1 | contig 10872 bp, 5 predicted proteins | sample BentaG_FD_87016 | JGI IMG/M metagenome (GOLD analysis project Ga0114921, IMG submission 87016) | Deep subsurface microbial communities from South Atlantic Ocean to uncover new lineages of life (NeLLi) - Benguela_00093 metaG | ecosystem: Environmental > Aquatic > Marine > Oceanic > Sediment ...
AGCAAAGTCTTCCATCGCCGGATACAGCACCTCTTCCACGACACGACTCAGACGGTGGACTTCGTCAATAAAGAGGATATCCTGACTGCGGAGGTTGGTTAAGATAGCCGCCAGGTCTCCAGTGCGCTCTACCGCTGGTCCTGAGGTAATCCTGATATTAACCCCCATCTCAGCGGCTATAATGTAAGCCAGAGTGGTCTTACCCAAACCTGGGGGACCATAGAGCAGTATGTGGTCTAGCGCCTCGCCCCGGCCTTTGGCAGCGGCGATAGCTATATTCAAATTATCCTTAATCCGGCTCTGCCCGATGAAGTCATCCAAACGGCGGGGGCGGAGGCTGGTATCAAGTGGTATGTCCTCGGCGCCGGGTTTACCCGATATAATGCGAGCTATTTCAACCTCACCCCCTTGTCCCGTCCCCCTTTAAAAGGAGGGAGGAGATAAAGAGCGGTTTGGACTCCTCAGACTTACTCTCAGTCGCCCTGCTCAAAGTAGGGTGACTCCCCACTATCAAAGTAATCAGATACCTCGGCTAGCCTCTCTTCCTCTTCCTCGCCGGCTGCCAACTTAGCTACTTCCATACTGGCCGCATAGCGGGCTGGAATTAACCTACCAATAATTACATTTTCCTTAAGCCGGATTAGCTTGTCTACCTTGCCATAGACGGCAGCTTCGGCCAGCACTCTTGTTGTCTCCTGGAAAGAGGCGGCTGCCAACCAGCTATCAGTATTCAGAGAGGCTCTGGTGATACCAAGTAGCACCGTGTGGGCGGTGGCTGGCTCACCCCCTTCAGCCAGTACCTTAGCGTTAATATCCTCGTAATGCCACTTAGCTATCAGCTCCCCGGGCACTAGATTGGTATCACCCGAGGAATCGATAGCCACCTTGGTCAGCATCTGATGGACGATAACCTCAATATGCTTATCGTTTACGTTCACCCCCTGGGAGCGGTATACGTTCTGCACCTCGTTTACCAAGTATTGCTGAACCGCTTCCTTGCCCAGAATATGTAAAATATCCTGTGGGTTGATAGAGCCATCAGTGAGTTGTTGCCCTGCCTTCACCTGGTCCTTATCTTGAATACGAGTATGGGTGGCCGTCGGAACCAGATACTCCCGCTCCTCTTTCTCCTCATGTTTTATTGACAGTTGCTTATCCTCAATGACTACCTCACCAGCCACCCGAGCTATGATTGGTTGAGTCTCAGTGGTTAGGGCAACTGAGGGCACGACACCTTCACCCTCAGCGACCGGGTGAGCCAACACATCCCCGATATCCACCCACTGGCCATCCTTCACCACAACCTGCCAGCCAGGAGGCAGTGCATACTCATCACGGAATACCTCATAGCTAGCGACCTTAATCCTTCTCCCCTCATCATCGTCAATCACCTCAACCACTCCGTCTATTTCTGAGATAATGGCTCGATTCCTAGGCGGTCTGGCCTCGAAGAGTTCTTCCACTCTAGGTAGACCGGTAGTGATATCAAGACCGACCACGCCGCCGGTATGGAAGGTACGCAGAGTCAACTGGGTACCTGGCTCACCAATGCTCTGAGCAGCGATTATGCCTACGGCGGTGCTGAGGTCAATCAGATGCCCACGAGCAAGGTCTCGGCCGTAGCACCGCTGACAGACACCCTGCCTAGTCTGACAGCTCAGAGGAGACCTAACATGAACCCTAGTTACCCCAGCAGCAACAATCTCACCTGCTTTCTGCTCATCAATTTCCTCATTCTGGTCAACGATGGTTTCTCCGGTGACGGGGTTAACTACCTTGCTGGCAGCTAACCGGCCTGTTATTCGCTCAGCCAGTGGCGGCAGCAGCCCTCTCTCACGAGGCTCAGCTATCCATATACCCTCGGTAGTTTCACAGTCCTCCTGAAGAATAATAACATCTTGGGCAACATCAATAAGACGCCTGGTGAGGTAACCACTACTCGATGTCCTCAGAGCGGTATCGGCTAGCCCTTTACGGGCACCATGAGTAGAGATAAAAAATTCCAGAACATCAAGCCCTTCACGAAGGCTAGACTTAATAGGAAAGTCAATTATCTTGCCTGAAGGGTTCGTCATCAAACCCCTCATACCTGCCATCTGTCTAATCTGGGAAATATTCCCCTTTGCCCCTGATGTCGCCATCATGTAAACACCACCGTAACGGTCAAATGTCTCTGCGATGGCCTCAGTAATCCGGTCGGTAGTTTCTATCCAGGCTTCTACAACGCCATTATACCTCTCATCCTCAGTGATTAAGCCGCGACGATACTGGTTTTCAATAATGGCAACCCTTTCCTCTGCCCCTTCCAGTAGCTTGGGCTTGCTCTCAGGAACCTGAATATCACTCATAGCAATGGTAGTCCCTGACTTAGTGGCGTAATGGAAACCCAGTAGCTTGAGGTCATCCAATACCCGAGCCGCATCTTCATTACTTAGACGATTCCAGCACTCAGCCACTATTTCCTTTAAGCCTGATTTATCAACTACTTTATTGTAGAAGCCCAACTCCGGGGGCAAAACCTCACTAAAGATGATGCGACCGACACTAGTTTTAACCCTTTGCCCGCCCCTTTCTTGGTCCCTGACCTCAATCTCAGCCCTGAGGTCGATAACACCAAGTTCATAGGCCAGCTTTGCCTCTTCAAAACTACCAAAGACGGTACCCTCTTCCTTAGCTCCCAGTCTGATGGTTGTCAGGTAGTAGCAACCGAGCACCATATCCAAAGTTGGGGTTACTATAGGCTCACCACAGCTTGGTAACAGCATATTGCGGATGCTGAGCATCATCTCTCTGGCCTCTTTCACCGCAGCTTGGGAAAGAGGAATGTGGACTGCCATCTGGTCACCATCAAAATCAGCGTTAAAAGCAGCACATACCAGAGGATGGAGCTGGATGGCACTACCATCGATGAGTACTGGCTCAAAGGCTTGGATGCTAAGGCGATGCAGGGTAGGAGCCCGGTTAAGCAACACTGGTCGTTCCTTAACAACCTCCTCAAGAATGCCATATACCTCTGGCTTAGCTCTCTCCACCAACCGACGGGCACTCTTGATGTTATGGGCCAGACCTTGCTCCACCAGTCGACTCATAACGAAGGGCTTGAATAGCTCCAGAGCCATCCGTCGGGGCAAACCGCATTGATGAAGCTCGAGTTCTGGGCCAACAACAATCACTGAGCGGCCGCTATAGTCAACCCGCTTGCCTAGTAGATTCTGGCGAAAGCGACCATGTTTCCCCCGGAGCATGTCTGAGAGCGACTTCAATTGGTGATTACCGCTGACTGAGACGGCACGCCCCCTTCGTCCATTATCAATAAGAGAATCAACCGCCTCTTGAAGCATCCGTTTCTCATTACGGATGATAATCTCAGGTGCCCCCATTTCCAGAAGGTGCCGTAATCGATTATTACGGTTGATGACCCGGCGATAAAGATCGTTAAGGTCGCTGGTAGCGAATCTGCCGCCGTCTAGTTGAATCATAGGTCGAAGGTCAGGAGGTAAGACCGGCAAAACCGTCCAAACCATCCACTCTGGTTTATTACCACTGCGGCGAAAGGCCTCTACTAGCCGTAGCTGCTTACTTGCCTTCCGACGACGCTGACCTGAAGTAGAATGGCTTTCTTCGATCAGCTTATTACGCATTTCATCAAGGTTAACACTCTTAATGATTTGGAGAATAGCCTCAGCCCCTAACCCAGCCTCAAAAACCTGACCATATTTCTGTTTAAGTTCATGGTACTGAGCCTCGGTGAGTAGTGCTCGCTGGCGGATATCCTTTAGCTGTTCCACTTCAATAGCGAGCTCCTCCTCGAGCTTTATTTTTGCCTCAATAAAACTACGCCGAAGCTGATTTATTTCCTCGACTGTCGCTGATTCCATCTCTGAGATTTTGGCTTCCGTCGCCTCTTGGCGTTCAGCTATCTCCCGTGTGCAATTCTGCTCTAGCTGTCTAATTACTTCTTGGCGTGCCTCCTCGTCAACCGAGATAACAATGAAATGGGAGAAGTACAGAACGCGCTCCAGGCTGCGCGGTGACAGGTCAAGTAGTAATCCTATTCGGCTAGGTATCCCCTTGGCAAACCAAATATGAGCCACCGGGGAGGCAAGCTCAATATGTCCCATCCGTTCCCGACGCACCTTGGAGCGGGCTACCTCAACACCACACTTATCACAAATGATCCCCTTATAGCGTATCCTTCGGTACTTACCGCAAGAGCATTCATAGTCCTTAGTTGGACCAAAGATTCTCTCACAGAAAAGTCCATCCCTTTCTGGCTTCAGTGTGCGGTAGTTCATAGTCTCTGGCTTGTTTACCTCACCATAGGACCAGCTCCTAATCTGTTCCGGCGAAGCCAGAGAGATACGCACTGCATCAAAATCATTAACTTCAAGCATCTTCTGCTTCCCCCCAAGTCGACTCCGAAGCTACATCAAGAGAGTCTTCAATAACTTCAAGTTCCGCCTCCAGTTTAGAGGCTTTCTTAGCTTCCTCGGTAAGGGTCAACCCCTCTTCCTCGTTAATCACTTCAACAGCCAGCCCTAAGCTTTGGAGTTCCTTAACTAGCACCTTAAACGATTCGGGCACGCCAGGCTGGAGAATCTCCTCACTCTTAACTATAGCCTCATAGGCTTTAGCTCGACCAGCCACATCGTCTGACTTAATAGTCAGGAACTCCTGAAGGTTGTGAGCCGCACCATAGGCCTCTAGCGCCCATACCTCCATTTCGCCAAAGCGTTGACCCCCGAATTGAGCCTTACCACCCAGAGGTTGTTGGGTAATCAAGGAATAGGGTCCGGTAGAGCGGGCATGAACCTTATCCTCAACCAGATGAATTAGCTTCATCATATAAATGTTGCCTACGGTTACTGGCTGGTCAAAGGGCTCACCGGTACGTCCATCGCGGAGTATAACCTTGCCCAGGGTTGGTGGCGGAAGGTTGCCCCCAGAATTTACCCTTGCTACTGCCTGTTCTAGCTCCTGTTGGTTAAGGTCTCGGCTAGCTATGCCCAGGTCTTCGAGCCAAAGGCGCAGGCAAACCTCCTTAGCCACTCCCGGGTAGTCATCACTGAATACCTGCTCTCCATCGTAGCCACAGCCCTTGACCCACGCCTTAGCCAATTCAAGTTCCACAGTCGGGCTCTCACTATCAGGGTCAAGGTTAACCGCCCCAGCTTTTTGAGCCAGCCAAGCTCTAGCCAAGGCATCCTCAATAGCGGCATCATCGGCACCATCAAATACAGGGCTAAGCACCTTAAAGCCCAGTGTCTGGGCAGCCCAGCCTAAGTGTGTTTCCAGAACCTGACCGATGTTCATACGCGATGGGACACCTATGGGATTGAGGATAATATCTACTGGTGTGCCATCGGGAAGGAAAGGCATATCCTCAACCGGGGCAATGAGGGAAATGACCCCCTTGTTACCATGACGCCCAGACAGTTTATCTCCTACCGAAACTGCTCGTTTCTGTGCTACCCAGACCTGCACCCATTGATTGACTCCAGCCGGCAGCTCATCGCCAGTGTCACGGGAGAAGACCTTCACATTAATCACCTTGCCCCACTCACCATGGGGCACCCGCAGGGAGGTATCTTTCACCTCCCGGGCCTTCTCACCGAAAATAGCTCGCAAAAGTTTTTCCTCAGCCGATAGCTCAGTCTCTCCCTTGGGTGTAATCTTACCTACCAGGATATCATTAGGGCTTACTTCGGCACCAATCCGAATGATGCCATCTTCATCAAGCTCACGCAGACTTTCCTCACCCACATTGGGTATATCTCTGGTAACTTCCTCAGGTCCCAACTTGGTATCCCGTGCTTCTACCTCATACCTCGCAATATGAATCGAGCTAAACTTATCCTCTTCAACTAGGCAATTGCTAATAATGATAGCATCCTCAAAGTTATAGCCTTCCCAGCTCATAAAGGCACAAAACAAATTCTGGCCCAGAGCCAGCTCACCCTGTTCTGTAGCTGAGCTATCGACCAGAAGCTCTCCCTCTTCCACTCGGTCGCCCTTATCTACTCTAGGGCGCTGGTTGATGCAAGTGCCTTGATTGGTACGCACAAATTTCATTAACTCATACGTGTCTCTTTCTCCGTTATCTCTGGTAACTACAATGCGATATTTAGCACCCTCTTTATCTTCCGGAAAGCCAGCAACCTCGGTTACCACACCAGCATTTTCGGCAAAGAGTACCTGCCCACTGTGCCTGGCAGCCTCTACCTCCATACCAGTCGCTACCAAAGGAGCCTCAGGACGAAGCAAGGGCACAGCCTGGCGCTGCATGTTAGCGCCCATCAGGGCACGATTAGCATCATCATGCTCTAAAAAGGGTATGAGTGATGTGGCCACACTAACTATCTGTTTGGGTGATACATCCATAAAATCAATCTCACTGGGTGCCACGAATAAGTAGCGGTCACCGTGTCTGACTTCAACCTTTTCATCTACAAATTGGCTATTCTGGTCAAGCTTAGCGTTAGCCTGAGCAATGGTGTATTCGTCTTCCTTGTCCGCGGTTAGATATACAACCTCGTCAGAGACGAAAGACATCACCTTGATAACTCTAGGGGATAGTTGAGACAGCTTAGTGACCAGTTTGGGGGTAATGGTAACCCTCGCTTTTACCACGGTTTTACCCTCATCAATTACTGCCCCTGCGGTTGTCCTGCCCAGTAACCTATCATCGGTATTGCTCATCTCGTTAATAACCCTACGGTAAGGGGTCTCAATGAAACCATATTCGTTAATCAAGCTGTAAGTAGCCGGAGAGCCAATGAGACCGATATTAGGTCCTTCTGGTGTCTCGATGGGACAGATCCGACCATAGTGAGAGAAGTGCACATCACGGACATCAAAACCAGCACGCTCCCGAGATAGACCTCCCGGTCCCATTGCTGATAGGCGACGCTTATGAGTTAACTCAGCCAGCGGGTTGGTCTGATCCATAAACTGTGATAGCTGGGAACCACCGAAGAACTCCCTGATAGCGGCCACTACGGGACGAGTATTCACCAAACCGCTGGGAGTAACTGCCTCTGAGGTGGTAATGCTCATACGCTCCTTTACCACCCGCTCTAGGCGCAATAGCCCGATGCGAAACTGGTTTTGCACCAACTCACCGACAGTGCGCACCCGCCGATTGCCCAAGTGGTCAATCTCATCCGGGGTACCACTACCGTTATTAACCATAATGATGTGCCTGACTATCTCAACAATATCTTCTTTGGTTAGAGCTCGCTCATCCTGCTTAACTTCGAGCCCCAATCGCTTATTAAGCTTATAACGACCCACCCTCCCCAAGTCATACCGCGAGGAATTAAAGAAGAGGTTACTTATTAGTTTCTTAGCATTTTCAATACTAGCTGGGTCTCCCGGGCGCAATTTCTTATAGATATCAATTAGAGCCTGGGACTCACTGGTAACCAAGGGTTCACGCACCATAGTTGTCCTGATAAACTGGTGCTCTGGAGAAGTATCCTCATTAGAAAACAGGCTAAGCAGCTGCTCATCATCACCATAACCGATAGCGCGCAAAAGCGTGGTAATAGGTATCCTCCGTTTACCGTTTATCTTGGCTGAGATTACATTCCGGTTGCTGGTCTCAAACTCCAGCCAAGCCCCGCGGGTAGGGATTAGCTTGGCGTGACACAGTTTACGACCGCTAGCCACATCTTCTTCAGCGGTAAAATAGACGCCAGGCGAACGCAGTAACTGACTTACTACTACCCGTTCCGCTCCAGTAGTAATAAAGGTGCCTTTAGCGGTCATCAGGGGGATATCGCCGAAAAATATATCCTCTTCCGTGATTTCACCGGTTGCTTTAGCCAGTAATCTGGCCTTGACATAGAGCGGAGCTGAGTAGGTCAGGTCTCGTTGACGGCAGTCTTGCTCAGTGTGCCGAGGGGCACGGAACTCATAGCCTATAAACCTAAGCTCCAGCCGGGTGCCAATGAGATCCGTGATAGGAGATACCTCCTCCAGCAGTTGCATTAGTCCCTTTTCTTGAAACCACTGGTGTGAATCCAATTGAATTGCAATCAGATTGGGGACATCGAGTATGTGAGGTAACCTGGCATAAGACTTTCTGGAAACAATAGTTGCTTTTTCGGCACATTTTGGCATAGAAACCATATCTAACCCACTCCTAAACAGACATACGAAACTTGCGCACTATTGTGGTAATAACACGAAACAAAAACAGTGGCTCAATGAAGGGTATAATAGGGTGAAAACATTAAGAGGCATAATTACAAACTTATATAATACTACTTTTTCTAAGATTTGTCAATAGTTTTTAATGCTTTCGGCGACAATTTTTTAACTTCAAGCCCCCAGTTCTCTCCTAAGAGGCGGCTCAGACTTTCGTTCTGCGTTCTTCCCCTTGCTCGCGGTATATCTCCATAAGTACAAAGTCAAATCCATCTCTAACCATGTGCCCATAAACAGTGAAGCCACATTTCTGGAAGCACTTCTGTGCCCTTATGTTCCAGTCCAAGGTCTTCAGGTAAATTCTCTCGAGCTTTGTCTGACTGAAAATATGTCTGACTAGAGTGACCACCGCATCAGCACCATACCCTTTATCCCAGTAGTCACGGTCGCCAATCACAATGCCCAGTTCGGCTCTACCTCTAACCCCATCGATGCCATAATAAACACAGTTGCCAATGTGCTTACCGTCCAAGGTCTCTATAGCGAACGGACGTCTAGTTGAGAGCGAGTAGCGTAGTTCACTGGCATAGCTTGAGAGATACTGAGGGAAGGTTACAGTTAGCTGTGGGGCAGCATCAAGTCGAGCCAGCTCGGGGTCTGTTTGCCAAGCGTAGTTGTTTAGGGCATCGGCCAATCTTTTCTCACGAAGCCTAACCTTGCCGCCGATAATCATTTTTGGTTTATTCCAATCGTTATGCCAGCCCGGTTCCATGCTTGAAAGAGAATGGGTCTTCCTCCACCTCCATCTCGTTTAAAGCTTGCTCCGCAGCCAAGCGGATTTCCTCACTGGGGTTCTTCTGACATTCCTCTAGACACTCTTCAGCCTCACTACCACCTATCTCACCCAGTGCCCGAATAGCCGCCAATTGGACTTCGACATCAAGGTCATCGATAAGTTCTATGAGGTATGGGACCGCTTCTTTTTCCCCCAGCTCACCGCAAGCCTCACTCGCCTCATAGCGTGTCTCGGCATCAGTACTAGCCAGTTCTCGTATCAAGATAGGCAGGCAAGAAGGGTCGCAGTTCCTACCCATTGCGTATATAGCGCTGACTCTGAGTTTAGGGTCAGGACTTTGATAGGCTTCCATGATAGCTTCCTTCACCTCGGGCAGACTCAATGGGGCAACTGCCTCCAAGGCACGGCGTCTGACTTCTACAGGTACACTTTTATCATTACTTACGCTAAGCAAAACATGCTCTATCTTGGATTTGTAGCAGGAGCGTAGCTTCTCAAGCTCAGCTAACATGACAAATTTGCCCAGAGCCGTAGCCGCTGCTGCCTGGACTTTCTCCGAGCTATCTTGCTCCACTAGAATAATTAGGGGGTTAATCAGAGAGGTATCCTCACTTTCCCACAGACCCTCGATAGCTTTGCTCCGTACCTCGGCATCTTCATCACTCAAGCGATCCCTAAAAATGCTCTCAAAGTCAAGCTTAACATCCTCCTCAGCTAACTCTACCAGCCGATAAATTATGTGCCGCCGCCTTTTTGGCTCAATGATTGCCCATGCCTGCTCAAAAAGCTCCACCTCTTCCGGGCTTAGGTTTGATAGGTCAACAAGCCTCGAATTAGGTAGCGACTTGTCATTGTCAGTTAGCTCAGTAATGGTCTCCTCAATGGGTGATGGCATTGTGTACCCCGTAATTCTATTCCTCTTCCTCTTCCTCCTCCTCTTCGTCTCCAGATTCCCAGATAGGCGTGGTAAAGTAGTCTATATACTCTCCCATAGCCTCAGCAGCTACCTGCTTCATTTTCTCCCTGGTTTCGCTGGCCTGTTGTGCCAGCTCACCGGTATCAACCTCAATACCTAGTAGTTTGCTTAGAACTTGAATTATGGCCAAGGCGGCCATTGGATTCTGCACTCGGGTGGCATACATAGGCACCTCACCGAGAAGGCAAATACCCTCAATATCCCTCTCCTTGGCTACGCCCAGCAATAAGCCATTTAGCCCGGCAATCTGCAGATTACCCCTTTGTACCAAATCATACCTTACCAAATCCTGAGCCACGTTGTGGTCAGTAGCCGCTCCCCAGACTCTGGGCTGCTCAGTATGATGAATACGGGTCAGGGCGGCGGCACAGGTATATATTCTCTTTACCTGAAACTTTTGAGCCACGTCCAAGACACAGTTAGCCAGCTCATAGGTCTTGGATGCCGGCTGGTCTTCGCCGATAAACAATATTGTATCACTTTTCTTACCTTTGTTTTTACAGTAGTAGAACTTGTTTTGCGGAAACTGAGGTGCCTCGACCACATTATCTTTAACCATTATCCCGATAGGGTCAAAGAAATAAGAGGCATCAATCTCGCCCAGCTCTCTAAAATCTAGCTTTCTTTTCAGGTATGTGGCGACTATGATGGCTACATCACCTATGCCGGGCCAGACAGCCAACATAATCGGCGAATTAAGTTTTGGTCGGGCGTAAAACTTGACTAATCCTTTCATTTAACAGCCTCTCGTTATACCACACTAATGCTATCCCATGGTGACCTTGTTTATCAACCTTCACTCGTTACGTTCTATAAGGTAACCCACCCCCTTAATCCCCCTCCCTTATCAAGGGAGGGGGAAGAAATTTCTTTAGAGGGGCTTCGCCCCTCTAACTCCCCTTACTTTAAGGCCAGATTATTTTCTTGGCAGTCTCGCTCAATACATCTA
>Ga0114921_10001455_pt1 | contig 10867 bp, 13 predicted proteins | sample BentaG_FD_87016 | JGI IMG/M metagenome (GOLD analysis project Ga0114921, IMG submission 87016) | Deep subsurface microbial communities from South Atlantic Ocean to uncover new lineages of life (NeLLi) - Benguela_00093 metaG | ecosystem: Environmental > Aquatic > Marine > Oceanic > Sediment ...
AAAAAAATCTAGTCAGAGATTTAATATTGAACAAGGGAAAAAGAGCAGATGGGCGAGGTTTTGACGATATAAGGCCTTTATCCATTGAAGTTGGCATCTTGCCCAGAACACATGGTTCTGCTCTCTTTACTCGCGGTGAGACTCAGTGTTTAGCCACTGTTACCTTAGGGACTTTTGAGGATGTACAAAGATTAGATGGGTTGGGAGAAGAGGATGAAAAAAGGTTTATGCTGCATTACAATTTCCCTCCTTTCAGCGTTGGAGAAGTTGCCTTCCTGAGATCGCCAGGAAGACGTGAAATCGGTCATGGAGCACTTGCCGAAAAAGCAATCCTTCCTTCCATTCCAGACGAAGAAAGTTTTCCCTACACTATTCGGATTGTCTCTGACATTCTGGAATCTAATGGTTCCTCTTCTATGGCCGCCGTCTGTGGCGGAGTCCTTTCTCTCATGGATGCAGGAGTGCCTCTCTCCATGATTACTGCCGGGATTGCCATTGGTCTTGTGAAAGAAAACGACCGTTATGTTCTCCTGACTGATATTGCAGGTCTCGAAGACCATCTTGGAGACATGGACTTCAAAGTAACAGGGACTGAAAAAGGAATCACTGCTATTCAACTAGATTTAAAAATTCCTTCGATTTCAAATCAAATATTTAAAGAGGCTCTTCTCAAAGCCAAGGAAGGCCGGATGAAGGTGCTGGAAAAGATGAAAGAAGTCATTCCCACAGCCCGTGCAGAGCTTTCTCCATATGCTCCTCGCATCATTACCCTTCTCATAAATCCTGAAAAAGTAGGTGAAGTTATCGGTCCTGCAGGAAAGGTTATAAAAAAAATCCTTAACCAAACCAAGGCTAAGATAGATATTGAAGAAAACGGAAAAATCACTATTGCTGCCTATGATATGGAATCAGCAGAGAAAGCTAAGGAGATGATAAGAGAAATTACAGTCGAGGCAGAGGTAGGCAAAACCTACACTGGAAAAGTAGTAAGGCTTGAGGAGTACGGTGCTTTTGTTGAAATCCTTCCAAACATTGTTGGCCTTCTTCACATTTCAGAAATTGCGCATCAACGGACTAGAAATATAAGAGATGTACTTAAACTAGGACAGACGGTCCGAGTAAAAGTCCTTGATATAGGCGAGGATCATAAAATAAAATTGAGTAAAAGGGCTTTGGAACAAAATTCCTATCAACGTTCTGAATCCGATCGATCTCCGCAAAAAGAACCTTTCAAATATTCTTCAAATTCGCATCGCTATAATAAAAAAAAGTTTTAATATAGCTTAGCAAGGATGTTCAAAATTTCTTCTCAAAAAACAGGTTTTACTCTAATCGAGATGTTGGTTACTCTTGCTATTTTGGCCATTCTGGCAGGAGCTATCCTTCCCCTGACCAAAGTTGCCATCAAAAGGGAGAAAGAAATTCATCTGAGAAGAAATTTAAGATTAATAAGAGAAGCGATTGATGCCTACAAAAGGCTGGCCGATGAAAAAAAGATTAAAGTAGAAGAAGACACAGAAGGCTATCCTCCAGATTTAGAAACTCTGGTTAAAGGCATCGAGGTCACTGGCAATGGAAAAAAATCAGCAAAAAGAATTGTAAAGTTGCTAAGGCGTATTCCTAGGGATCCGATGATGGATTCCTTTGACTGGGGACTAAGGTCATACCAGGATGATGTTGATTCTGATTTTTGGGGAGGCGAAAACGTTTATGATGTCTATACGAAACATCCTGGTACTGGCTTGGATGGAATGAAATACAAAGATTGGTAAACAAGTAATGAAAAGAATGACATACCGTAATAGAGGTTTTACTCTTTTAGAAATTCTGATTGTCTTTACTCTTATCGGAATCCTTGTAGGTCTTGGTCTTCCTCAGTATAAAACTGCTACCAAGAGAGCTCGAGAAGCTGTCCTTAAAGAAAATCTCTTCCAGATAAGAAAGCTAATCGATCAATATTACGCAGACAAGGAAAAATATCCCACTTCACTTCAAACTCTCGTAGACGAAGATTATGTAAGATATATTCCCATCGATCCAATCACTAAATCCTCAGGAACTTGGGTAGAGATTCAAGAAATTCCATCTGATGATGAACTCCTGTTAGATTTCCAACCTGGCGTTGTAGATGTCCGTTCCGGGTCAGACCAAAAAGCCTTGGATGGGACACTCTACAACACGTGGTAATCCTGGCAGCTTTATCATAATCAATCAAAGATTGATGGCCAAAAGAAGAGGCTACACTCTAATCATCCTAATGATAGCCATTACTGTGCTGAGTATTGGACTCTTGGTAGCTATTCCCATTTGGCAAACTCAAATCCAGCGCGAAAAAGAGGAGGAATTGATCTTTAGAGGCAAACAGTATGTTGAAGCTGTCCGATTGTACCAACTGAAGCATCCAGGAAGCTTTCCTGAAAACCTCGAGAAATTAGTAGAAGAAAAATGTCTCCGTAAACTATTCAAAGACCCTATAACAGAACATGGAGAATGGGACATCATCCTCCTTTATAGAGGAGGACAAATGAAGAGAAGAAAGAAGATGAAATCCCCTCAAAGAATTCTGGTAGCTCCTCTAAAGGCTCTTTCTTCTATCGACAGCGCAAGAATTATCGGTGTTGTAAGTTCATCAACAAAAAAATCCATAAAAATCTATCTCGATCAGGAAACCTATGATAAGTGGCTTTTTTTCTACGGCCAAGACCCAAAAAAAATGCCTGGAATCATCTACTATGGTCAAGAAGAAGAGGATTGATGACGGCTCCATTCTCATCGTAGCCGGCGAAAATTCTGGGGAAAAATACGGCGCCAGTCTTGTCTATCAATTCAAAAAAATAAATCCTCTTTTCACTTTCTTCGGTATCGGGGGAAAACAAATGTCTGCTGAAGGTGTGGAAATAATTTCTCCTATGGAAGGACTATCGGTTGTTGGCGCGATAGAAATCATCTCTCACCTTCCACGGATTAAAAGGATATTTGACCGAATCAAAAGAGAAACCTTGATACGAAGGCCTGTAGCGTCTGTGCTAATTGATTCACCAGACTTTAATATTCGTCTCGCAAAAATACTCAAAAAATTATCCATCCCAGTGCTTTATTACATAAGCCCAACAGTCTGGGCATGGAGAAAAGGAAGACTAAAAACCATAAAAAAGACGGTTGATAAAATGTTACTCATTTTTCCGTTTGAAGAGAGGATTTATGAATCCAGGCAAATTCCTGCTGTCTATGTAGGTCATCCCCTCAAAGAAAGGGTCAAGATTTCTCTCACTAAAGAAGAATTCTTTGAAAAACATCGATTAGATCCAGAAAAAAAGCTTATCACCGTACTTCCGGGAAGCCGAAAAAGCGAAATAAAGTATCACCTGTCTGTTCTTGTAAAGTCTATACAGAAAATTCTAAAAGAATATCCGGTTCAGTCCGTACTGGTACTAGCCGAGAATCTAAATAGAAATATGCTATCAGACTATATCTCTCCAGACCATGACCACATAAAAATCATAACTGATGATAACTACGAAGCTATTGCTTCGAGCGATGTTGTCCTTTCCTCCTGTGGAACAGCTAATTTGGAAGCTGCACTCTTAGAAACTCCTCTGATTTCTTTTTATCGCCTTTCTCCTTTTACCTACTACGCAGGAGTTAGATTCATCAGAATAAAGAATTACAGTATTGTGAATATTCTTGTAGGGGAAAAAATTATACCAGAATTGATCCAGCGGCATTTTACCTCAGAAAACATCTACAAGGAAACAAAAAAAATATTCGATTCAGCCGAGATAAGATCAGAAATGATATCTAATTTTAAAAAGATAAAAAATATATTAGGAACAAAAAGAGCCTCTCCAAATGCCGCCAGAGAGCTAGAAAAGCTCATATCCAGTAAAAAGTAAGCAATTTCCTTTTTTTTATTCTATTTCAGTTCTGGTAATATGAACTCGATTTTATCATAAAGCTTCAGCTGGTTCTTTTCCACGTTTCCAGCTTTTAACTCCAAGAAATACATAGCTGGCACTTTGGAAGAATAAGAAGGACAAGGCACCTTTTTGCAGGGAGGAACATGTGTTTCTACATGGACAATTCTTTTTTCTTTATTCAGCCAGAGAAAATCCAAGGAAATTCTCATGTTTTTCATCCAGAAAGAATGAAAACCCTCTTCTTCAAATATAAAAAGCATTCCCTGATCCCAGTTGATTCTGTCTCTAAACATTAATCCGAGCTGCCTTTCTTCATCTGTTACTGCTAATTCTGCTGTGAGTGAAAATCCGTTAGGGAAAAAAACCTTTACAAATTTTTTTTGTGAGGGATCAGCACAAAAGTATATTGAAAGAAACATAAGGAGTGAAAGAAATGCTTTTTTCATTATCCTTAATGTATCAGGCCTTGCCGAGGCATTCAGTGGGTCGAAACCAAAGGAACAAATCGGACTGGAAGGAGTCTTTTCTTCTTGAATTTTTTCTTGCCTCTTGAAACAAGAACCAATTCCTGAAACATTGAGCCCACAGGAATAACCATCTTCCCTGAAATCTTAAGCTGTTCTTTCAATACCTTTGGAACTCTGGCTGGAGCCGCAGTTACTACAATGGCATCATACGGACTGTACTCTTCCCACCCTAGAGTGCCATCACCAACTCTAAAATAAATATTTTTATAACCTAATTTTTTTAACACCATTCGGGCCATTTTAGAAAGAGATTCTATGATTTCTACAGTATATACTTCTCTGACAAGCTCAGCAAGGATAGCTGCTTGATAGCCAGAACCTGTTCCAACTTCAAGAACTCTCTCTTTCCCTTTTAGTTCAAGAACCTCAGTCATGTAGGCTACGATGTAAGGCTGGGATATTGTCTGTCCTTCTCCAATCGGGAGGGGTTCATCCCTGTAAGCATAGGATTGCATATCTTTGGGAACAAACATATGGCGAGGTACCTTCCGTAAAGCCTTGAGAACATGATCGTCTTTTATTCCTCTAGCGCTGATCTGTTCTGCAACCATTCGCCTCCTCTCGTCGCTAAATTTGTTTTCCATCTTAAGAATAGAATCGTTCTGTATATCAGCTCTTTTTAGCTTACAGCTTTTAGCCTTAGATTTTCAACCTCAACCCCAATACAGTTTATCTCGTTTATCTAGTTTTTTTAGCTTATTTGGAGAGGGTTTGATAAATCAAACCCCTCCAAATTTTTTTCTTACTATTTACTCCTGACTCCTAATTCTATTCTTTAGTAGCCTCGAGCAAAATACACAATATTTTTTGGGTTGTTCTGACAATGAATACATTTTCCTTTAAATTCTTCCTTTTCATCACTCAAATGAATAACCCGAATTGTTGCCATTGTCTCTTCTTTTATCTTCTCTTCGCATTCCTGGCCACCACACCATAGGGCTTTAATGAATCCCTTTTTTGACTCTATTATATCCTTAAAATCCTCGTATGTTTCTACTTCATGAGTGTTTTCCTTCTGAAATTTCTGTTGTTCTTCCAGCATAGAATTCTGGATTGAATCAAGTATTTCTGGTACCTTCTTTGTTATTAAACTTAAATCAATTGACTCTTTCTTCCCGGTATCTCGCCTGACTGCGACGACTTTCTTTGCTTCAATATCTTTAGGTCCGATCTCAATCCTCAGAGGAACTCCATTCATCTCCCATTCAGAAAACTTCCAACCTGGCGTAAATTCTTCTCTCTCATCCAACTTTGTTCTTATCCCTTCCTTCTTAAGCTTCATCTCAACGCTTCTTGCCTGGGGAAGGACGTTCTCCTTCCAGTCACCCACAGCTATAGGAACAATAATTACTTGAAACGGGGCAACCCTGGGAGGAAATCTAAGGCCTGAATCATCGCCATGGGCCATGATTAAAGCCCCAATGAGTCGAGTTGAAACACCCCAAGATGTCTGCCATCCATATTGAAGCTTCTGATTCCTATCTTCAAATCTAATGTTAAAAACTTTGGAAAAATGTTGACCCAAATTGTGGGAGGTCCCCATTTGGAGAGCTTTTCCATCAGACATTAAAGATTCGACAGCATAGGTCTCCAATGCTCCCGCAAACTTTTCTTTTTCGGACTTTTTCCCATCTATGGCGGCAATGGCTAGTTCTTTCTCAATAAATTCTTTATATATAGAGAGAATCATCAGGGTTTCCCTATTAGCTTCTTCAAAGGTCTCATGAACCGTGTGACCCTCTTGCCACAGGAATTCTGTTGTCCTCAAAAAGGGCCTTGTTACTTTTTCCCAGCGGACAATGTTGCACCACTGGTTAATTAAGAGAGGTAGATCTCTCCAAGACTTAATCCACTTTGAATACATAGAACAGATAATAGCTTCTGAAGTAGGTCGTACAGCAAGCCTTTCTTCCAACTCATCCTTCCCACCCTGAGTTACCCAGGCTACTTCAGGAGCAAATCCTTCGACATGTTCGGCTTCCTTTGCTAAAAAACTCTCTGGAATAAAAAGAGGGAAATAAGCATTTGTATGACCCGATGCTTTTATTCTTTCATCTAGGATTTTCTGAATATTCTCCCAAACTGCATAGCCATAAGGACGGATGACCATCATACCCTTCATCGGAGTATAGTCGGCTAACTCAGCTTTTCGAATGACTTCTACATACCACTTCGAAAAATCAACACTCTTTGGAGTTAATTTTTTAACAAATCTCTCTTTGCTATTCACCTTTCTCTCCGTCGACAAATTCTCAAGTCATTCTATCCGCAGGTATTTTTTTTGTCAAGGAAGACAGCCAATTGTTTTATTTTTAATGAGTTACTCACGATGAGTAGTCTCATTTTCTCACCCTAAATTATCTTGCAAGGTTAGAAAAAGAGAGAAAAGAGGTGATACATATTTATGAAAAATTCACCCCATAATTCATCTATAAAGGCGATTGACCAATACCAACACCTCTGCGAAAATCATAATCTCATTATAATGAAATTGAGTAGTCACGGAAATAAACAATTGAGTCATATGTCTGCTAAAAGAATTAAAAGTGAACGAAGCTTTGATTTGCATACTCCTATACTCGTTTCAGGTATGGATGCATCTGAAAATGAGTTCAATGAACAAACTAAACTTGCCTCTATAAGCTCACAACAAGCCACTTTCATGCTTAACACTAATGTCCTGATTGGATCTAGACTAAATTTAGGCGTTGATATCCCAAGAACCAATACATTGGGGAAGCAACTGAAACTTCTGCTCACTGGAGTTGTTGTCTTTATAAGAGGAGAAAAAGATAACAAAAAAAACCAACTTATTTCTGTTCGATTGGATAAAAAATATAAAATCCGATCCTTATTTATAACAAAATAACGAAAAAATAAGAAAAATTTAAGCAAGCCCTTCCAATTTTACCCTCCCTGCACTTGACATTGAATTTCTGTTTTTATAACATAAACAAGGAAAAAAGAGTCCATATAGTACTTATATGACAACTAACAAACGATCAAGAAAAACTCAAAATCATAAAGCTCCCATGAATAAAAGAAAAAACATGAACAAAAGCACCGCCGAAGCTAATAAAGAAAAGATAATCGAACTTTTGATTTTTTGCCCCTCAGAATTGATACTCTTCGGTATCGAAAAGTCTTTAGATAAGGCAACTGACCTTAAAGTAATGCATATAGAAAAAAGCACTATTGATTCATTTATGGAATCTTTAAAAAAATTGAAACCTGATATAATTCTTTTCACCTATACAGAACCTTTCCCCAATATTAGGGAAATCTGTAAGGCAATCAGAGAAATTTCAAAAACCCAGACAAAGTCTCAGTTATTGCTTGTCGGAAATATACCCTCCCATGAAGAAATAGTCAATCTCATGAATGCCGGAGTAAGAGGCTATTTTGACCTGAACGATCAGCCTGACCAATTACCTGAAGCTGTCCGTATTATACATAAAGGAGAGATTTGGCTTCCTCGAGACAAGATGAGCAGCATCATGGATCGCATTATTTCTGTCGTCGGAAAAGATTTAAAGGAAAAAACTCTTGATCAACTTACCCCGACTGAATTTCAAGTATTAAGGCTCATTGGACAGGGCAAAAGTAATGATGAAATAGCTGAATCTCTTTTTATAAGCAAGAATACAGTCAGGTCTCACATCAAAAGTATCTATGCCAAGCTGGATACGCATAGTCGCCTTCAACTCGCCTTATACGCCATTAATTCGGCCCTTTTTTAAACCAATATAAAGAGAAGAAAATCATGACAAAGAAATCAGCAACCAAAAAAGACGCTAGAAAAACACCTGCACAGGCACGCTCATTGTCCCCCAAGATTGAGGCCAATCGCCGAAAAGAGTGGCGATTTGACCTACCTCTTTCTTCATTTGTTGAAGGAAACCTTCCCAAAGGGAAAAAATTCATAGAATCTACGACTTTGGAGAATATCAGTGCTGGAGGAGCCTATTTTACCCTTGACTCGGGATTAATCCTTGGCACAAAAATAAACTTGGTCATAGACCTCCCAATAAAATTAACTGGAGGAAGAAAACTTCAGCTCGTTCTGGGAGGTATTACAGTCAGGCTCGAAGAAGCAGGCAAAAAAGGGAAAACGCAGGGTGTGGCAATCCGCTTTGACAAGCATTTCGAGATCATCGAAATAAAAGAACAGCAATAAAAATAAACCTGAAAAATAAAGCTCTCTCTTTCTTCTATTCCTTTGTCCCAAGCGTTTTTAATTTTTCTTTATCTTTTTATAACAAGGATTAAATGTTAATAGTATCCTTAACAGGAGGAATCGCTACAGGCAAATCCATTGTAGCAAGGACCCTGGAAAATTTGGGGTGTTATGTTGATTATGCAGATAAAATCGCTCATAGGCTTATGGAGCCTGAAAAGCCAGCATGGAGAAAAATTGTTTCTCTGTTCGGCCCTGAAATTCTTAATACTGACAAAACAATAAATCGCCTCAAACTGGCTGCGTTTATCTTCGAGAGAGAAAATGACCGTAATTCCCTCAATAAATTCATTCATCCCCTTGTTCTTGAAGAGAAAAAGAGGATTATCGAGAAGCTCAGAAAAGAAGGAATTTATAAAATATTTGTTTCTGAAGCAGCCTTAACCATAGAAGCAGGCTTTGCTAAATTTTTTGATAAAATTATCGTTGTCAACTGCCGCCAAGAAGTCCAAATAAATAGACTGATGAAAAGGGATAAAATAAGCCGTGAAGATGCCTTAAAAAAAATTAGGGCCCAGATGCCGTCTGAACAAAAATTCAAGTTTGCAGACTATATCATTGATACTTCTGGCTCTATAAGCAACACAATTGAACAAACAGAACAAGTATTCAAAAACCTTAATGTAGACTATAAGAACCAATACGAAAAAAGGGGAAATAAGAAGCAAGACGATCAAGACTAGCAAGACAAACAGACTAGTTTATATGGTTTGTCTAGTTTATCAAGTTTGTTTAGTTAGGGTTTGATAAATCAAATTCCTACAGATTTATTTAAACTGATTGTAGAGCTACAGCAAGAAGTGGAATCATTATCTCGTGATGCCCAATAAAATAGAATCCTCTTCCCTTTTCAGCAACAGGTCTCCTGACTACATTCTGGTAAGGTCGGTAGTGGTGGATTATATCAAAAGCAGCCGTGGTAAAATCTTCAAGAGATATTCCTTTATTTCTGACAAAAGATACAGCCTTGAGAAAAACTTCAGGCATAATCACGGCCGAACCTACATTAATGAAAATGCCTCCATCTTCAAGCTTTTCTAATAAAGAACAAAAGAGAAAAAAGTCCTTGAGGGACGTTCCTCCTAGGGCCTCTCCCTTCGATTCAGGATGAAGATGAATTGTATCTGTTCCCAAAGCAACATGGACTGTGGCGGGTATACACAATTCATAAGAAGTAGCTAAAAGGCTTAAATTTTTATACGGAAAATCAGAATCAGCTATCATTCTCCCCACTGACTCTCCCAAGCCGAGGCCTTCCTCTGCTCCTGAATTTATAGCCACATTCAGCATCTCACCAGTTTCTTTTGCCATGCCAAATTGACCTTTCTTGAGCTGGCTTTCCACATCTTCAGAAGTCTGACCTCTAATTGCGACTTCAAAATCATGAATGATACATGCGCCATTTAGAGCTAAAGCAGTGATCCAGCCTTTTTTCATCAAATCGATAATAATCGGATTCAAACCTACTTTGATGACATGAGCTCCCAGGGCAAAAATGATCGCTCTCTCCTTTTCTCTTGCTTTCTTCATCAAAAGCAGGAATTGCTTAAAATCTTTGCCGGCCAAAATGCTTGGAAGGCTTTCAATGAATCGTTCGATGGATTCGCCTCCACTCATAGCCTGGGCAAAGGTATTAATATCCACCTTGCTCTTTCTTGACCTTAAAGAGTAAGTTTTCAGACCTTCAGGAGTTAAGGGTTTGTTTTTATATTTGCTCATTGATAAATTATTCTAATGCGGAAGGATTCCACTTTCACTTTCAACAGGAATATTCATCAGTTTGTATTCGTGTTAAAAAGAGAAAAGGAGATTAAAAACAGAAGAAAGACTTGAGTCTTCAACCTAATTTTTTCAATTCTTGGCCGGGTCTGAATTTTATTCTTCTTCCACCGGTTATCCTGATTTGTTTCTTCCGACGGATGTCCCTTCCAAATCCAGTCTTTTTGGGTACAACTTTAAAGCTCGCAAATCCTCTGATTTCAATTTTTTCTTTGTTGACAAGAGCTTCTTTAATAGAACTGAGCACTGATTCAACAATCAATAATGATTTTGCCCTGTTGAATTCTGACTTTCTTTCAATTGCCAGGGCGATATCATTCTTAACCATTCCCCACTCCTTCTGATTATTGTGGAAATACTATAATTAATTTATTGAAAATGAAAAGTCAAGATAAATTATTGACTTG
>Ga0114921_10001456_pt1 | contig 10865 bp, 11 predicted proteins | sample BentaG_FD_87016 | JGI IMG/M metagenome (GOLD analysis project Ga0114921, IMG submission 87016) | Deep subsurface microbial communities from South Atlantic Ocean to uncover new lineages of life (NeLLi) - Benguela_00093 metaG | ecosystem: Environmental > Aquatic > Marine > Oceanic > Sediment ...
ACCTGGTATTCTTTATCTGGTGATGGTAACTTAGACATAAACTATCTACCCTTTTGATTATGGAAAATCCAAATTGAATGCCCTGCACGATTTGAAATCGCCATTACAGACGTCATTGCGAGCGACTGAAAGGAGCGAAGCAATCTCGAGATTGCTTCGTCGCTTGCGCTCCTCGCAATGACATTTGTAGGCACAAATTCAATTTGTGCAGTTGGCAGAGCGAAGCTCTGCGGTTACATCCCCCTCTCCCCCAGGGGAGAGGGATTTACGACGCAATTTGAATTCACGTTAGAAAAAAATGTCTTCTGCCCCAATCATCAGAGCAAAAGACATCAACGTCATCCGGTAAAACACCCAATCTGTTTTCTATTATTTTTTTATCTCCCTGGTCAAAATTATAGCCTCGGCAATCTCCCGCATGGGCTTGCGGCTATTCATACTCTGCTTCTGTATTTTTCGGAAAGCCTCTTGCCCAGATATCGCCAGTTCTTCCATCAATATATCCTTTGCCCTCTCTACGAGTTTGCGAGTTTCCAGCTCCTCCTGAATAACTTTAGACCTCACCATAAGTTCCGTATTCTCAATAGCAATGGCAGCCTGATTGGCTACTGTAGTAAGCACATCCATTTCCGATTTGGTAAATCGGTGAGGCAAAGAAGTGTAGCAATTAATAACCCCAATCACCTTCCCCCTCACGCTGAGGGGAACACTCAATAGTGAACATAACTTCTCTTTTCTGGCTATCTCCACACTTATATAGCGAGAATCTTTTCTTACATCCAGAACACTAATGGGTCTATTCTCCCGGGCAACCCTTCCTGCGATACCCTCTCCCAATTTCAGATTCGGTTTCTTGTTATACTCCTCACTGACCGACTGAGTCGCTCGGACAATTAGCTCCTTCCTGTCCTCATCTAATAACATCAACGAGCATATTTTAGACCCCATCACCTCGGCGGTTACAGTTACAATCAATTTCAAAATATTATCCAGATAAAGTTCGGAAGAGATTGCCTTGCTTATCTTGGAGAGCGCTTCTATCTGTTTACTGTAAGACTTATTTCTGCTTTTCGATTTTCTAACTCTTGTTTTCATGTCACTCTTTCTTGACGATAACCTCATCTAATCTTTTCCCTTTAATGCCTTTCTTAAAATGTCGAGCGCGTTTGCCACCGTGCTTTCTTTTATTTCTCTCCTTTGACCACTAAAGCGAAATTCCCTACATAACTCCACACCCATTTCAGGCCACACAAGAGTTATGTAGACCAAGCCTACCGGTTTCTTAGCAGTCCCTCCAGTAGGTCCGGCAATCCCTGTAGTAGCCAAACCAACATTTGCTCCACTAATTCTCTGTACTCCTCTGGCCATTTCCAATGCGGTTTCTCGGGAAACCGCACCAAATTCGTTTAGAGTCTCTTCTTTAACTCCCAAAACTCTCACTTTCGCTTCGTTACTGTAGGCCACAATTCCTTCTTTAAAATATACCGAACTTCCAGCAACATCAGTAATTCTATCACCAATCAATCCCCCAGTACAAGATTCAGCCACTGCCAGGGTCAATCTCTTACTAAGCAGTAACCTACCCACTACACTCTCTAAAGTATCTTCATCTTTTCCATAAATACATTCTCCCAGACAATCGTAAATTTCTTGCCTTGCCTTGTGCAGCATTTCATCAACGAGTAGCTCGTTCTCGCCTTCCCCTGAAATCTCCACATCTATCCTTGTAAGATGGGCTAATATAGAAAACCTTAAAATTCCCCCTTCCATTCTCCGCTCAATTTCTACTACTTCTTTAATCTTTTCATAAACGGCAGACTCCGTCAGCCCACAAATGTGGAGAATGCATTTCTTTAATATTTTTCGCTCATACCTCTCCTTGAGATACGGTAATACAACCTCCTCCACCATCGGTCTCATCTCCCGAGGAGGTCCGGGCAACATAATTATAATACTCGCTTTTTGAACTTTCGATTTCGAACCAGCCTTAGTTTTTCTTTCCATAACCATTCCCGGAGCAGTGCCCACCTTATTAGGAATGACTTTAGCACCTTCAATAATATAAGCCTGCTTCTCGTTATCTTTGGGCATTTCCAGATCCCTCTTTGCAAAATGGGCAGCAATCTGGTGCATCACTTCCCGGTCGAAGACCAGTTTTTTCTTTAACACCTTAGCCATAGCATCTCGGGTTAAATCGTCAAATGTTGGACCCAACCCACCAGTGGTAATGATAATATCAGACCTGTTTAAAGCCTCCCGAAGGACGTTCTCAATCTTTTCTTGATTATCACCAACTGTAGTTTCCCTGTCAATGGCCAATCCGATGCTGTTTAACTTCTCGCCCAAATAAGCAATATCAGTATTAATCTTCCCCTTCAATAACTCCGTACCAAAGGAGACCATCTCCACTTTCATCTCTTCTCACCGTTAAGGTTCTAGTAAAGCAGAGCTTCGCTCTGCAGCTACATTCCCACTTCAATGCGAGGGGATTTAGTGTAGCGAGCATTAGAATTTTTAGCCAAAAATCGAAGAAAAGAGTTTATCCGAAACTGACCGCAGGGAATTTCGGGAAACTCCTGAGATTTTTGGCGGTGCTCGGAGAGCAAAAAATTGTTAGCGAGCGAACCAAATCCCGAGCATCTCTCTTATTCCATCATCACCTTGCCTGTTTCCACATCGATAATTTTTATCTCCACCTCACCATCTGTCTCTTCAACTAACCCTACTGTGGGATTCTCCTTGGGCAAAGAGGGACTGCCGGGATTTAAAAATACTACGTCTCCCTCTCTGGCTAATTTTGGTCGGTGGGTATGAGCCGAGATAAAAATATTGGCACCCCATTTCTTGGCAAGGTTAACTTTTTCTTCATCGCTCAGTTTATCGCCATGGTTCACTACAATCCTGAGGGAACCCAACTGAACTAAAGCAAACGGGCTCTGCACGGGAAAATCAACCACAGAATCATCGACATCTGAATCGCAATTTCCCCGCACCGCCACCAGGGGAATTTCTAACCCATTCATCTCCTGGACTAATTCCCCGGGAGCAAAACCCTCAGGCATGGGATTCCTGGGTCCGTAATTGAATAGATCCCCGGCGTGAATAATCATATCCACATCAGGAAAGATTTCCTCCATTACTTTCCGCCAACCCATCAAATCACCATGTGTATCTGCAATAACACCAATCTTCATCATCTGCCTCCTTATAAGATAGTCCCTTGGGGATGTTCGCTACCATCAACTCCTATCCTATATTAACGCGGAGCTATCGCTCCGCTACTCCTATTTCTTCTTATTTCTCTTTTTATAACTTACACACTCTGTTCTTTCTAATTTCTGTATTCTATCTTGGAGCTGAGCTGCCCTCTCATAATTTTCCATTTTTTTAAAATTTTGTCTTTTTAGAGAGAAGACTACTCTGTCTCATTGCACAAAACTCACCGCACATCGTGCAAACCTGAGTATCTTTTGGCTTCGACTTTTTTCTCTCTTTCCTGAACTTTCCAGGATTAATAGAGAATCTTTCTTGTCTTTTCCAGTCGAGGGAACCTCTTGCTTTAGATATCTGGATATCCCAATTCAATGCTCCTTTTACTCCCTTGGCCACATCAGCCGCATGGGCAGCAATCCGGGTAGCAATTACCCCCTCGGTTACGTCATCCACATCAGGGAGACGAAGGTGCTCTGCAGGAGTAACATAACACAGGAAATCGGCACCAGAAGCAGCAGCAATCGCCCCGCCAATAGCACAAACAATATGGTCGTATCCTGGGGCAACATCGGTCACCAAGGGACCCAAAACATAGAAGGGCGCGCCTTTACACAGACTCTTTTCCAACAAAACATTGGCTTCAATCTGATTTAAAGGAACATGTCCAGGCCCTTCTATCATCACCTGAACATTCCTTTCCCTCGCCCTTTTTGCCAGTTTTCCCAGAACAGAAAGCTCGGCAATCTGCACTTCATCTGTGGCATCGGCAAGGCATCCCGGCCTGAGTCCATCTCCCAGGCTCAAAGTCACATCATACTTATAGGCGATATCCAGGAGCCTGTCGAATTGTTCGTACAGAGGATTCTCTCCATTATTATCCGCTATCCACTGTGCCAAAAACGCTCCTCCCCTGCTAACAATCCCGGTAACCCTTCTGCTTCTTCTTAAAGTCTCCACAATTCTCCGGGTAACTCCACAGTGGACGGTCATAAAGTCGACCCCTTCTTCAGCCTGTTGTTCAATAATCCTAAAAATAGCCTCCACATCCATTTTGCTAATCTTTTTACCTCTACGAACAGCTTCACAAACAGCCTGGTAGATGGGCACAGTCCCTACAGGCAAAATGGAGCGCTGGAGAACCATCCTTCTTATCTTTCCAATATCTCCTCCTGTGGAGAGGTCCATTACGCTATCTGCTCCAGCTGCAATGGCTGCATCTAACTTGTTCTTCTCTTCCACTACATTCACTTTATCCGGAGAAGAACCGATGTTGGCATTCACCTTTGTTCTTAAGCCCTTCCCTATTCCTATGATTCGTAACTTATTGCGTTGGCGGCGCTTTACATTAACGGGTATAACCACTGTCCCCTCAGCGATACAGGAACGTATATATTCTGGAGTTAAGCCTTCATTACGAGCAACTCTTCTCATTTCACTGGTAATCTTTTTCTTTTTAGCCCATTTCAATTGTGTCATCAATTTAATCCTTTGCTTGTTTAATTTTTCTCTTCATTTCTTGTGCAGCTTTTCTCACATTTTTAGCACTGGAAACAGCATGGATAACAGCCACTCTTTCAGCACCTGCACGGATAACTTCTTCGATATTTTCCTGGTCAATCCCACCAATGGCAAAGAAGGGTATGTTCACCTTCTTTTTTACTTGACGAATCGGGTTAAGCCCTATTTGCTTTAACTCAGGCTTGGAGGGTGTGTGGAAGATCGGTCCGATACTGATATAATCGGCACCCTCTTTTTCTGCTTTGATAGCATCTTTTAAACTGTGAGTAGAAACACCTATGAAACGAGTAATAGGACGCCCTTGGGGAAGAGGACTACTTTTTTGTAGCTTCTGCTTCTGGCTTCCTTTATATATTGAAGCTCCTGCTGCCTCCCACATTAGGAGTCTCCTGGCTAACATTAAAGGTATATCTTGCTGTCCAAGATGGACTCCGTCAGCCCCCAGAGCCAGAGCAATATCTAACCGGTCATTAACTACCATGGGCACCTTGTAGTTAGCAGTAATTTCCCTCAATTTTTCCCCCATCTCGATTGTCTTCTTATCCATCCAGTCTTTTACCCTGAGCTGAACCATATCAGCTCCACCCAGAATGGCTTCCTCAACCATCTTCAAGTAATTCATATCTGACCTGGGAGAAAGGATAACGTATAGTTCCACATCCTGCAAAATCTTAATCATAGATGAATTACCCTCTCACTACTTTAGAATTTTTGCGCAAAACCTACCTCAAAGCCCCTTTCTTTTATTCTTGCAAAAGGAGATATCCCTGTGGTTTTTATGTTCTCCTTTTTATTTTGATAGACTACTGCCCTTCCTACCATAGTGCCAATAACAGCTCCCAGAGCTACATCTGAAGTCCAATGTTTATCATGGTAAACTCGGGAGAGTGCCGTAAGGCTGGCAATTGTATAAGCACTTATATCGACGAGGAGACTATCATACTCTGAAGCTATAACTGAAGCCAAAGAAAAAGCTACAGTGGCATGGCCGGAGGGAAGGGACAACTTGGAATTGTCAAATGTTGGCCCGTAGAATTTCCCACCACCTTCCCCACGATATGGTCTACTCCTCCCGGTAAGAACTTTAAGACTTGAACATATAAGTCCTGAAAAAATAAAAGCTTCCAAAGCCGAAATCGCTGTGTCTTGAGATTTCTCATCATGGAAAATTTTACCAGCCAAATAGAAAATCGCGGCAATAGAAAGAGTTGCTCTTCCATCCCCAAACTGCTTTGAGAAAACGAATATTTCATCCCAAGTATTACTGTTGAAATCCTGGACTGAACACCTGATGTCTCCATCTAAAACCATCAATCCGCAAGTGCCCAGAAGAATTGCTGAGAGTGGAAGAACATCAGACTTACCTAATCGGAGAGGACTGGTGAAGATATATTTGAAGTCCCTGCCGAATCGAGAAAATATATTTCTTTTCTCAGAAGCAAAGGCAGTCCCAGCTCGAGAAAAAAAGGAAAGAATAAAAATTGAAAGAACTATACTGGCCCAGTTTTTCTTCAATTCTCCCCTTTCGAGGCCCAAGCCGACCTTTTAAGAAATGCGAGTAGCTATCTTTTTCTCTATCCCATAAACTTTAAATCTGATTTTCTTAAACCTGTCTCCCGCATCCACTGAAATAAGTTTGGAGAACTCTTCCAGAACCCTTATTCCCTCTTCTACCCTCCTGAAATTTGCAAAAAGAATATCCTTGAGATTACTCCTCTTTCCCTCTTTGATGGACAGCCCCACATCCTTCTCAGGCTCCCTGGACTTTACTAATCGAGGGTAAACACTTTCGGTAATCTTACTCAAATTATGCCTGAGATTCTTTAGCTTTTTAGATAACTCCTTATCGTTATATAAAAAACGGGCTACGTCTTCAATGACTCGTAACCCTTCTCTGGCTCTGTTTAAATTAGCGTCCAAAAGTCTATATTTATTTTGCATCTTGTAGGCACAGATTCAATCTGTGCAACTGACCGAGCGACTCCGAAAACTATCCTACCTCTTAACACCCTGGGGATGAAGGGATAATCTACAAATGTCATTGCGAGCGACTGAAAGGAGCGCGGCAATCTCGAGATTGCTTCGTCGCTTTCGCTCCTCGCAATGACAGCTAGCCGAGCGACTCCGAAAACTATCCCTTCATCTCTGTTTAAATATTCTTTCCTGAATAAAACTGGTGTTGACCTCCCCCCTTCTGTAAAACTCGTCAGACATGACTTTAGTATGGAAAGGAATAGTAGTCTTTACTCCCTCAATAACAAACTCACCGAGAGCCCTCTCCATGCGAGCGATAGCCTCCTGCCTGTTATTTCCAATCACGATTAACTTGGCAATCATTGAATCGTAGAAGGGTAAAATAGTGTAACCTGAATAAATGCCCGTATCTACTCTCACCCCGGGTCCGCCCGGTAGAATATAATTAGAAATCGCACCTGAAGAAGGCAAGAAGTCTTTATCAGGATCTTCAGCATTTATCCGACATTCAATAGCATTTCCACGAATTTTAATTTTATCCTGGTCGAGATTCAACTTCTCACCGGCAGCCAACTTGATCTGCATCTTAACCAGATCGATCCCGGAAACAAGTTCGGTCACGGGATGTTCTACCTGAATCCTTGTGTTCATCTCCATAAAATAGAAATCCCCGCCGTTATCCAACAAGAATTCCACTGTGCCCACAGTAGTATATTTTACTGCTTTAGCGGCCTTAACAGCAGCATGCCCCATCTTGCGTCGCAACTTCGAGTTAACTGCAGGAGAAGGCGATTCCTCGATCAACTTTTGATGGCGACGCTGTATGGAACAGTCTCTCTCAGGCAAGTAGATAATATTGCCTTTCCTGTCTCCCAGAATCTGGAACTCAACATGCCTTGGTTCGGAAATATACTTCTCCAGATATACTTCCTCCTTGCCGAAAGCTGCTTTAGCCTCCCTCTGGCAGGTCATCACTGCATTCTTCAAACCCTCTTCATTCTGGACAATACGCATTCCTTTGCCACCACCACCAGCAGATGCCTTTACCACTACGGGGTATTTAATCTTTCTTGCCAATTTCAGAGCATCATCTATCTTGGAAATAGTCCCCTTACTACCGGGAATGATAGGCACCCCTGCCTTTTCCATTGCCTTTCTTGCTTTACTTTTATCTCCCATCTTCAAGATTACTTCTTTAGATGGTCCAATGAAAGTAATATTACAGGATTCGCAAACCTCTGCAAAATAGGTATTCTCTGCCAAAAATCCATATCCAGGATGGATAGCATCAGCGCCAGTAATTTCCGCAGCACTAATGATATTTGGGATATTAAGATAACTCTCATCCGAAGGTCCGGGTCCAATGCAGACACTCTCATCAGCAAACCTCGTATGTAAGGAATCATTATCTGCCTCTGAATGGACCGCTACTGTCTTTATCCCCATTTCCCGACAAGCGCGAATTATCCTCAATGCAATCTCGCCCCGGTTAGCTATTAAAATCTTTTTGAACATTAAAATTTCCTCCTCTTCCCATTAGAAAACCTTGCTCCGTCAGATTGATTTATCCCTACAGCAAGTCCAAACCCTGTCAGAAATCAAAGATTCCTAAGCGGTGTAGTGCTTGCTAACGGGTTTTTTCTTTGGACTCTTAGAAGCCTCTCCTTCTTTATAATAAGGGTCTATCAAAAACATATCCTGCCCATATTCCACTGGATGACCGTTCTCCACCAAAATTTTAACTACTTTTCCCCCTTTATCAGCAGATATCTCCCTCATAATTTTCATAGCCTCAATAACGCAGATTTTTTGTCCCCGTTTGATGACATCTTTAACCTTAACCAGAGGAAGTTGGTCTTCAGAAAGTGAATTATAAAAAGTTCCTACCATGCGAGACTTAATTGTGGTATACTTTTCTGAAAAAGGCAAGGTTTCTTCTTTAATCTGCTGGGAACTCCCTTCTTGCGTGTTGAGGTTGGAAGGAGAAGTTTCACTGAAGATTTCAGAAGCACCTGCTTCCTTCTGAGCTAATTCTTTTTGTTCATCTAAATTGGGTGCTCCTCTTTTAAAACTTATTTTCGTTCCGTCCTTTTCCCACAGAAGCTCTGTAATATCGGCATCTTTTATAAGGTCGATAAATTCTCTTATCTGCACTAGTTCTTTTGCCTTCTTATTACTGCTATTCTTACTCTTCTTCTTTTTCATAATTCCTCCTCAGAAACTTTTCTCTGCCTTACCCATCAAAGGGTTAACAAATAAATAGGCCACTCCAACCAGTGGCCAAAAAATTCTGTTTGAATTTATACTCTCTCGATATATTTTCCGGTCTGCGTGTCCACTCGAATCGTATCACCGGTATTGATAAATAGAGGCACCTTGACCTTTGCCCCTGTTTCCACTTGAGCCGGCTTGGTCACATTAGTAACAGTATCGCCTTTCTTTCCCGGTTCTGTATAGGTAATCTTAAGTTCTACTGAGTTGGGCATTTCCACACCAATTATCGCCCCTTTATATATAAGAACTTCCACCTTCATATTCTCTTTTAAAAACTGTGTACCCTCGCCTAACTCTTTTTCCGTAAAAGGAATCTGCTCAAAAGTTTCCATGTCCATAAAGTAGTAATTCTTCCCATCCCTATATAAATACTGCTTTTTTCTTCTTTCCAGGAAAGCTTGTTCAAACCTATCTTCAGGACGAAAGGTCTTTTCCATAATCCGTCCTGTGGCCAGGCTTTTCAATTTTGTCCTCACCATAGCTCCGCCCTTCCCGGGCTTATGGTGCTGGAACCAGATAACAGTGAACAGCTCACCGTTAAGTTCAATATTAATCCCGTTCTTAAAGTCCCTGGCTGAAATCATATACTAAACTTTTTCTCCCTCTACCCTTTGGGGAGAGAGCTGGGGTAAGGAGGTTACCCTTCTGTTAAGACTTCACCACCTTTTTTCGTAACCAAAACCATATCTTCGATTCTTACTCCGCCAAAGCCTGGAATATAGACTCCCGGCTCAACAGTCAAAACCATCCCTGCTCTCAAAACCTGCTTGCTATTCTCTTCCACACAGGGGAGTTCGTGGACGTCCAGTCCAATTCCATGGCCAGTCCTGTGAATAAAATAGTCGCCCAGCCCGGCTCGGGCAATCATTTTCCTGGCTGCAGAATCGATACTTGAACACTTAACCCCGGGTCTTATCTTTTCTATAGCAGCCCTCTGGGCCTTGCGCACCACCTGGTAAATCTTCTTATATTTGCCTCTGGGTTCAAAGGGCAATGTGGCACGGAGACCTCCTCCATAGGTATCCGTTATTATATCCAAAAATAGAGGTCTTGTCAAGTCGGAACAGTAACCCTTGTACACGCATCCCATATCAATAAGCAGACAGTCGCCTGACCTTATCTTCCTCTCTCCTGTCTGATAGTGTGGATAGGCAGTATTCTCCCCAGAAGCGACTATAATCTCAAAGGAAGGCTTCTCGGCTCCTCTTTTCTTCATAAAATATTCGAGCTGGCAAGCAATGATTCTTTCCTTCATTCCTATTCTAATTCTCTTTTTTATGAATCGAAAAGCTGCCACACAGAGCTGGGCACTCTTTCTAATGAGGGCCATCTCCTCTTCTGTCTTAACCATTCGCATCTTTTCCACCAAGCTATCCACAGACACCAACCTGACCCTTCTGAAGGCTCTGTTCATCTCCTTATATCTTCTAATTGAAACCCCTCCTGGTTCAAAACCCAGCCTTTTTATTTTCTCGCCAGTCAGATATTTCCCGACTTTCTCCAAGGGTTTGTCCCTGAAGCCTATCACTTCGAAGTCTCTCACTGCCTGCTTAGCCTGCTCGTATAATAACTGGGGAACAAAAATCCTCGCCTCTCTTTGAGTCACTAGACCCACGCTACCTTCCGCCCGAAAACCACCCAAATAAAAAAGGTTCGAAGGACTGGCAATTAAGAATCCCCCAATCCTTTTCTGTTTAAGAATCTCTCTTAACCTTCCCAGTCTATCAGTCATTTCTTTCTCTTCCACACCGTGAGGGTAGCAGCAAAGCGCTGTCATTGCGAGAGAGCGAAGCGACTCCGATAACTATCCCCACTTCTTAACACCCTAAGGATGAAGGGATAATCTACAAATGTCATTGCGAGCGACTGAAAGGAGCGTGGCAATC
>Ga0114921_10001457_pt1 | contig 10862 bp, 11 predicted proteins | sample BentaG_FD_87016 | JGI IMG/M metagenome (GOLD analysis project Ga0114921, IMG submission 87016) | Deep subsurface microbial communities from South Atlantic Ocean to uncover new lineages of life (NeLLi) - Benguela_00093 metaG | ecosystem: Environmental > Aquatic > Marine > Oceanic > Sediment ...
GGTGACAGTAATAGTATATTTGTATGCCTGAGCTTCTTCATCCCACACCATGTCTCCGTCTACGCTGAGATAGTCGCTGTGCACACCAGCTACTATTAGTTCACCAAAATATAGGGTATAGTTCCCCTTTTCCTCAGTTTGTAAAGTTGCCTCCATCTGGTTAATATTTTCCGGTAGTTGCTGAGGCGGTGAAATAGCATTTTTCAAGCACCACAAAGTATATTCCACGCCGGCATCGGCCGCATAAAGCCCATTTACACCTTCCTCAATAATTCGGCCGCTATTAAGGCTGGTGGCGGCATAATTAAGAGTAGGGGTGACCATAAGCCCGCCTAAAACCAACAGGGCTAAAACTATAGGTAGGGCTTGCCCCTTTTCGTCGTTTATTATTTGCTTTAAGAACCTTATCATGGCGCACCTGCTAGTCAAGGTTTGGGCGACGGATGACTTTGTATTCTCTGGTCTCTCTAGCCTCCTCGTAGAGAGCAATTAGTCGCACGGTTAGTACCGGGCTCTGATAAGTAAGCTTACTGGTATTTTCAGGGTCAGCAGGGTCATAATAAATATATGCAGCTACCAGGGTCTCTTCACTGGCGCCAGCGCTACTCCAGTGATTTCGCTTAAGTTTTCCGATCCCGTCAGACAATCCTTCAAAAAAGTAGCTAACCGAATGATAGGTCAAATCACCTCCATCATAAGCTTGCTCCGTCCAGTTTAGGACTAAAAAGTTTGGAGGTTCCAGGTTATCAACGACCACACTCTCAGCCATCTGGGCATCATGGCTAATCTGGTAGCCGGCATTTTGCACCTGACGAACCGCAGTCATATGACTTTCATTGCGCCCGGTACTCTTAACAACCTGAAACGTGGCAACGGCGGCGGCACTACCTATAATAGACATAACCGCCAGAGTCACCGCTAATCCAATGAGAGTAAAACCATTCTTACCTTGCTTCATCTATCTACCTTGTAACCCTCTAGTGTAATTACCACTTTATCAGAGCGTTTAACGGTAATTCTTATCTTCTGGATGCCATCGTCGGGGTCGTGTAAAGGCTCGGCAACAATTATGGCTGAATAGTCAATATAATCTTTGCCATCGGGTATTGGTGCCGGGGAGTATTCAGTGGCGCCATATACATAATCAGCATTTTTAACCCACTCCATTTGACTTCGAGCCAGGCTTTCAGCAGTAGCCCGCTCATCGGTGGTAAAGGCAGCTTTGGAGGTGGTAGCCAGGCCACTGAGAATAGGAACAGCAATTATACCCAGAAGAGCCAGAGCCACCAGCGTTTCTATGAGGGTTACTCCTGACTCACTGAAAGCAAACCTGCGTAATATTCCAGCCACCCGAAACTGCCGCATTAGATTCTCCTGAGTAAGCAACTGGTCTTGCCTCCCCGAGCTAGAACCCCTGCCCGTAGATAGAATACATAGCTGAAGTCAAGGATAAGGCAACAAAACAAATTACCAGACCTATAATCAGCGTCATGGTGGGTTGAATAAGTGCAGTGAAGGAACGGATTTTATCTTCGGCTTCAGCCTCATAGCTTTGAGCTACAGCCATTAAAGTAGTATCAAGCTTACCGGTTTCCTCGCCCACTTTGACCATCTGCACCATCATCGGTAAAAAAATGGTGTTCTTTGCCATTGGCTGGGATAAACCTTCACCTTTAATCATATCTTGCTGGACGCTGGAAAGTGCCTTAACCAACGCTCTATTGCCGCCGCCCTGGGTAAGCAGGGACATAATCTCGGTCAAGGGTAAGCCGGCGCGGAATAATATGGAGATGCTTCGGCAACAGCGGGCAAGTTCTTTAAGATGACTGATTCGCCCCACCAGTGGCAGCCTAAGGATTAGTTTATCCAGCTTGTATCTTCCGTCTGGAGTCTTGACATAGGCGAAAGCCAAGCCTACGGCAATAAGTATTGCCAGCAGAAGATAAATCCCGTAACTCTGGAGCTTGCTGGCAATGTCAAGAAGTATCCTAGTTATTAGTGGTAATTCGGCACCAAGCGAACTATATAGTTTACCAAAAGTCGGTAAAACAAAGGTGACCAGTATACCCATCACTGCGATGGCGAATATAGAAGCCGCGACCGGATACATCAGGGCGTTTTTAACGCCTTTGGTGGCGGCGGCTTCCTTTTCCAGGTAATCGGCTATCTGCCTCAGCATTATCTCAAGACCTCCGGTCTGTTCACCTACACGCAGTGACTGGCAACAGATTGAAGAAAAGATTTCCGGGTGCTTGCCTAAAGCTGCCGAGAACTGATTACCCCCACGAAGGTCAGAGATTACTTCACCTAAAACTTCCTTTAGGGCACGGTTGGATACTTGGCTCTGCAACAATTCCAGAGAGGTAACAATATCTATGCCAGATTCAAGGAGCAAAGCTAGCTGGCGGTAAAAGAGTATTATCTCAGCCGATTTTATAGGGAACAGATGTGCCAGTAGCTTATCCAGGCTGAGAAACTGGGCGCGCGCTTTGAGCTGAATCACTTGGTAGCCAGCGTAGCCCAATAAGTCAGTGGCTGCCTCTTCACTTGTAGCCGATAATCTGCCTTTAACTACCTCTCCATTTTTATTGTAGGCTGCATATTGATAGACGATTTGACCTTCACCTCCAATGCATTTTTATTCTGAGTTTCTCTACGGTGACCTTAGGGTCAGTGGCTAGTCCAAGCAGTAGGCATTACGCAAGACTTCAGAGGGTGTGGTTATGTCTGCTTTTACTTTGAGCATGCCATCCCTCAGCAAAGGTATCATGCCCTCTTTGATTGCCTGAGTTCGTAGTTGAGTAGTTGTAGTATCGTTGAGCAACATCATTCTTATTTCATCGCTCATGTCCAGTATTTCAAAGATTCCGGTTCGTCCCAGGTAGCCGGTGTGGGCACATGATTTGCAACCACTACCATAAAGGAACTCACTTCTCTGCTCACCGATTTCATTGCTATAGGTCATCTGCTCTATCAAGGGAACATCAACCGGGCCAGCGCAATCGGGGCAAATCCGGCGTACCATTCGTTGAGCCACGACACCGGCAAGCGCGGAGGAGACTAAAAATGGCTCAACACCTAAATCAAGGAGGCGGAAGACTACACCTACAGCATCGTTGGCGTGGATTGAGGATAGCACCAGATGCCCGGTAAGAGCTGCCTGGATAGCAATTTGGGCTGTTTCCGCATCACGTATCTCACCGACTAATATCACATCAGGGTCAAGACGTACTATAGACCTGAGTCCACCGGAAAAAGTAATGCCAGCCCGAGGATTAACCTGAACCTGATTAATATTCTTAACCCGATACTCTACGGGGTCTTCAATAGTAATGATGTTCCGTCCGATTTGGTCAAGGCAATTGATTGAAGCATAAAGGGTGGTCGTTTTGCCAGCACCGGTAGGGCCGCTGGCTAGAATCATGCCATAGGGAACTTTGAGCATCTTCTCATACTTTGCCAGACTTTCGGGAAGAAAGCCTAGCTCTGACAGGGTCATGGTGGCTCGGGATTTATCAAGAAGCCGCAATGCCGCCATCTCACCATAGACGGTGGGTGTAGTTCCCACCCGAATATCTATCAATCGCCCTTTCGTTTTAATTGACAGCTGACCATCCTGAGAACGATGGTGGTCAGCGATATTCATGTTAGCTATGATTTTAATTCGAGAAATAAGCGGTGTAGCTGTCATCAGGGGCAGGGAGAGCATATCGTGTAGTGTGCCATCAATGCGATAGCGTATTCGCAGTTTATCTTCCTGTGGCTGAAGATGGATGTCAGAGGCTCGAGCTTTTACCGCTTCATCTATAATAAGTGTCAGAGCCTGAGCTACAGGAGCATCGGTGACAGAATCAAATCTAGTTTGCTCAGTAACTGTCTCATCTGGCAATGAGATGTTAGAAATCTGTTTCTCTATTTCATCGTAGGCTTTGTAGTTGAAATCGATAGCTTCCTGGATTTCCTCAGTGCTAGCCACCTCAGGCTCTATGCGCATTTGGCTCTGGGTTGCCAAAGCCTCTAACGCAAAGATATCTGCCGGGTTTGCCATGGCTACCTGCAGAGCATCGGCATTTATCGCCAGAGGTATGGCGTTATATTTCCTGGCCATAGCTTCAGGAATCAATTGTAGTGCCTCGGGCTGAGGGAAATACCTTCGCAACTTACCGGTCTGTAGATTTGCCATGGTTAGCTTTGTCCTCCCAGTAAGTTCATCTTATATAGTCTTGCCTTGGTTGACAATAGTGCTTTAGTCATAGGTAATTAGGAGTAGCGTTTTTCCTATTGCCAGTTGCAATGTTGCCTGTTTGCAAAAGCTTGCCCCCTCGCTTTCTACCTTCATGCTAGGTGAGCCAGGTCTCGCTTATGTCACAAAGAGACCTCAGACCCTTACAAAGAAATCACAAATGGCCGGGCGTTACGTGCCTTGAAAGCCATATTGGGGTAAAATAGAAGGCAGCCTTCCAAGGGAGGGGGGTATCCTTGAGCTGGTGGAAAGATGGCTTTCTTCAGGGGGTGGGCATCACCGTTGACAGTGGATAGGGTATGCCAGGTATAATCTTTTACAAAAGAGTGGGCGAGAGTTCTGGACTTTTCAGTCGGTTAATTAATGTGGGTGGAGGTGTAATACGATGTTTCGACCTGGGCCTTGGGAAATTGGACTTATCTTATTGATCATCCTCATCATCTTTGGAACTGGTAAACTACCTCAGGTTGGAGGCGCTATTGGCCGGGGGATACGAGCGTTCCGAAAAGGGCAGCGTGGTGAGTATGATGAGGCAGAGGATGAAGAACCAAAACCGAAGAGGGCAGCTGGTAAAAAGGCAGCCAAGAGCCGTGGCGAAGAAGGGTAAATAGGACTCAATGGCTAAGCTAAAGGAGCTGATTTTTCACATTTTGATTCTGCCCGCCGAGGGGATTGACCTCATCTATATCGAGATGACCGAGATGATTGGCACCTATATGAGAGTGTGCCTTGCCAGCGGCATCATCCTGGCCATGCCTTACCTCATTTATCAATTACTTATGTTTGTTTCTCCAGCTCTTAAGCCGAAGGAAAAAATATGTCTTCTGGATACTTCCCTAGATAACACTTATGTTCATAGGGGGTGTGGTATTCGGCTACTTTATTCTGGTGCCGCCGGCAACCAAATTCTTGCTCACCTTTGGTAGTGATATCGCAATTCCTCAGATTAAGATTGGCAATTATATCTCGGTCGTGACCAGATTGCTATTGGTTAGGATAGAAACTAAGTTGATTATTAACGTTGTTTGTTTATGTGCAACCATTAGACTATTGACATTATAAGATAAATGGTCTATCCTCCACACAAAAAGGAGGTGAACCAAATGCAAGCATATTGTGTGAAATGCCGTGCCAAAAGGGAAATGAAGGATGCTAGAAGCATCACCATGAAGAACGGCAAACCAGCAACTCAAGGTGTATGCCCGGTATGCGGAACTAAGATGTTCAGAATAGGCAAGAGTTAAAACCGATATCGGGTTGTTAGGATTATGGGAAAGGCCGGGTACCTGTATATAAAAGGTGTCCGGCCTTTTCGTTACCATAATGCAATCCGGGCTATGAGCTTGCCTATGGAGTAAGCAATATGATATGATTAATCACGATTTGAAAGAGTGGCGGGGGATATGGAACCTAAAACAAAGTTACTGGTTGCTATCATGGGTGCTATTGGTGCTTACATCCAGTTGGAGCAACAATCTTTCCCCCTAACTTCTGAGGTCAAGCCCGAACCAGAAGCTAGTTGTGGAAGATTTCCAGATGACACAAGTTTAACCAAAGCACAGAAGAGTTAAGTTTTGATTCGACTAGAGCAGTGCTCTATTTTTATCAACCTCACTTCGATCCGACCTCCACTTTAAAGGAGAGAGTTAAAGGTTCTATTTGGAAGGGCTTTGCCTGTTTAACCTTCTCCTGATGAACAATATAAACGATATCAGTCGATAATTGACTGGTGAGGGGGTATATCAAATGAGTGCGGCCAAGAATGCGGTAAAAATCACCGATGTTACCTTCCGTGATGCCCATCAATCCTCTTTGGCAACGAGAATGGTAACCGAGGACATGGAAGGCATTGCCGAGGAGATGAATAAGGCAGGCTTTTACTCCATGGAGGTCTGGGGGGGTGCCACTTTTGATGTGGCTACCAGATTCCTGAATGAGGACCCGTGGGAAAGAGTACGTACCCTGAAAAGGTTGATGCCTGATACCCCGCTGCAAATGCTACTTAGGGGGCAGAACCTGGTAGGTTATCGAAATTATGCTGATGATGTGGTCAATGCTTTTGTTCATCATGCCGCTGAAGTGGGCATTGATATCTTTAGAGTATTTGATGCCGTTAATGATGAGCGTAATTTTGAGACTGCTCTGAAGGCGATTAAGGAATGCGGAAAACATACTCAGCTTTCATTATGCTACTCCCTCACTGAGCCAAAACTGGGTGGGCCGATATACAACATTGATTACTATGTAAATAAGGCGCTTGCCCTTCAAGACATGGGAGCTGATAGTCTATGTATCAAGGACATGGCGGGACTTATCGCCCCGGATGATGCCTATGAGCTGATAAAAGCGCTCAAGCAGGCATTAAAGATACCGATACAACTACATACCCACTACACGAGCGGCATGGCATCTATGAGTTACCTCAAGGCTATCGAAGCTGGTGTGGATATTATTGATGCTGCCTTGGCCCCCTTCGCGTTGCGCTCCTCCCTGCCAGCCGTTGAGCCTGTTGTCGTCGCTCTTAAGGGGACTCCTAGAGATACCGGGTTTGATTTAGCACACCTGTTTAAGTTGGGACAGTATGTTGAATCAATAGCCCCTAAATATCGGGACTTTCTGAATACCACCAAAATGGCGGTTATTGATACCGGGGTGTTGATGCACCAGATTCCCGGTGGCATGACCACCAACTTGGTGTCTCAGCTACGGGAAGCCGGTGCTCTAGATAGAATCGATGAGGTGTACGCCGAGCTACCACGAGTTAGAAAGGAGCTGGGTTATCCACCTCTGGTTACCCCCACCAGTCAGATTGTGGGCATTCAAGCTGTTCAGAATGTTCTCTTTGGTAGATATAAAATGATATCGGATCAGGTAAAAGACTATGTATATGGACTCTATGGCAGGCCACCAGCTCCCATTGACCCGGAGGTTCAAAAAATAGTCCTTAAAGGTTATGAGCGGGGGGAGACTCCTATTACCTGTCGACCGGCTGATGTATTAGAGCCAGAGTTAGATAAAGCTCACGAGGCTACTAAAGATATTGCTCAGGGTATTGGTGATGTGCTCATCTATGCCTTATATCCTACTACCGGGATGCGCTTCCTGAGATGGAAATATGGTTTGGAGACACCGCCTCCTGAAGTGAAATCAAAAACTCTGGAAGACGTGAGACGTGAAGATGAACTTATTGCTAAATTGAAAGCTGGTAAATTGGCGGAGAAAGAGACACCGTCAAAGGGGCCTGGTGTAAGAACGTTCAATGTATATGTAGGTGACGAGGTTTATAGTGTAGGGGTGGAGGCAGTTGATGACCCATCATTGGCTTTGGCTGCGCCAGCACCAGCTAAACTGGCGGAGGAAGCGGCACCACAGCCAGCGCCGGCTGAAGTGGAGGGGGTACCTATCGTAGCTCCTCTGCCAGGTGTAATAGTGCGCTACGAGGTGGAGGTGGGCAGTGAGGTCAAAGCCGATGAGGCTGTGGTTGTTTTGGAAGCGATGAAGATGGCTAACGTCATATCTAGTCCAGTTAGTGGACGGGTTAAGGCTATAAACTTCAAGCCTGGCGACCGGGTAGCCAAAGATGATATTCTTGCTGTAATTGGTTAGTTAGCAATCTGGTAGAGTGAGCGCCAACTGCTATGGGTAAGACATTAGCTGAGAAGATACTAAGCCAGAAGTCTGAAAGTGATGCCCGGTCAGGGGACATTGTTATTGCCAAGGTGGACCTGGTCTTTGTCCATGATGCTAGCGGACCATTAGCCGTAAGGCAATTCCAGACAAGCGGACTTAAACGCTTGGCTGACCCGCAAAGGACCATTGTATTTTTTGACCATGCTGCTCCCAGCCCGAGTTATGGGCTATCAAATGACCATATACTTCTGCGTCGATTTGTCCAGCAAACTGGCTCCCAAATCTTCGATGTTGGAGATGGTAATTGCCACCAGATAGTAGTTGAATCTCTGGCTAAACCAGGTGAACTAGTCGTCGGTGCTGATTCACACACGGTGACTGCTGGTGGAGTGGGTGCTTTTGCTACCGGAATGGGCTCCTCTGATGCAGCTATAGCCTTTGGTCTTGGTAAGACTTGGTTCCGCGTCCCAGAAAGTATTAAGGTAGAGGTCTCGGGCGATTTCCCTGACGGTGTCTATGCCAAAGACCTTATTCTTCACCTTATTGGACGGATCGGGGCTGACGGTGCTACATATAAAGCACTGGAATTCGCCGGCGAGGCTGTGGATACAATGTCTATGTCACAGCGTTTTACCATAGCTAACATGGCGGTAGAGGCTGGGGCTAAGGCGGGGCTTTTTGCCGCCGATAAGACTACTCAGGATTATCTGGTCTCGCAAGGACGGGGTGACCATTATCAGCCAGTCTTTCCTGATGCTGACGCTGTCTATGAGCAAACCATCAATATCGATGTGGCTAATCTCGAGCCCGCTGTAGCCAAGCCCCACACGGTGGATAATATTGCTCTGGCCAGGGAGCTTAAGGGAACCAAAATCCAGCAGGTATTTATTGGTACCTGCACCAATGGGCGTTTAGAAGACCTGGCTATAGCGGCCGACATTTTGAAGGGGAGGAAGTGCCACTCTGAAACCAGGCTAATAGTTGCCCCGGCTTCACGACAGATTCTGTTATCTGCGATTAAGGCAGGCTATATCCAAACTCTAGTTGAAGCTGGAGCTGTTATCTTGCCATCAGGGTGTGGGCCTTGCATCGGTCTCCATCAGGGAGTGTTGGGGGATGGCGAAGCCTGTCTGTCTACCGCCAACCGAAATTTTAAGGGGCGAATGGGTAACCCTGAAGCTTTCATTTATCTGGGCAGCCCGGCTACGGCGGCGGCTACTGCTCTCGCCGGTGAAATCACCGATCCCAGAGAGGCAATTTAGATGCTTAAAGGAAGAGCCTTTAAATTTGGCGATAATATCTCTACTGACCATATCACGCCCGGGCGTTTAGCTCATCTCAGAAGCAACCTTCCTGAGCTGGCAAAGCACGTCCTGGAGGATGCCGACCTCACCTTTGCTTCCAGGGTGAAGGCAGGAGATTTCATAGTCGCTGGCAACAACTTCGGACTTGGCTCTAGTCGGGAGCACGCCCCTCTGGTTATCAAAATGGCTGGAGTGAGTGCTATACTGGCTAAATCAGTAGCCCGAATATTCTTTAGAAATGCTATCAACATAGGGCTCCCGGTGCTAATGTGCGATACCACTCTAATCGATGACGGCGATGAGCTAGAGGTAGACCTGGCCGCGGGTACGGTCAAAGATATAACTAATGGCAACCAGCTCACCGTCGGTAAAATTCCTGAGGTGATGCTCCATATTCTTGACGAAGGTGGTCTTATCCCGTATATCCAAAAATACGGCGACTTCAAGCTATAACCTGATGTTACTTAGTAAGGGGATTAAAAGGGCGAAGCCCCTTTAAAAAATTCCTTCCCTCTCCCCTTATCAAGGGGAGAGGGACAAAGGGTGAGGGGTTGGTAAACAATCTCAGCTTGTGAGTTGAAGGAGATATACCAATGGCTTACGATATTACGCTTATCCCGGGTGATGGTATAGGACCTGAGGTTATCGAAGCGGCTAAAAGGGTTCTGGAAGCAACCGGTGTCGTTTTTCGGTGGGATGTAGTCTATGCTGGTGAGACTGTCCTGGCTGAACATGACACCCCCCTCCCCGAGCATGTATTTGAGTCCATCAGGAAAAACAAGGTTGCTCTTAAGGGGCCAATCACTACACCAGTGGGCTCAGGTTTTAGGAGTGTTAATGTAGCCCTGCGCAAGGGTTTAGACCTATACGCCTGCCTCCGTCCGTGCAAGAGCTACCCCGGAGTTCCCTCCCCATTTAAAGATGTAGATATTGTGGTTGTAAGAGAGAATACTGAAGACCTGTATAGCGGTATTGAGTTTGAGAGAGGAACCTCTGAGGCATCGAAGCTTTTGGAGTTAATCTCAGAGACAAAGGGAAGCATGGCCGGAGAGGACTCCGGTATTAGTCTAAAGATTATTTCTGAGACCGCCAGTCGGCGGATTGTCAGGTTTGCTTTTGACTATGCCCGGGCTAACCAGAGAAAAAAGGTAACCGCAGTCCACAAAGCTAACATCATGAAATTCTCCGACGGGCTATTTCTGGCTGTTGCCAGAGAGGTGGCCAGGGACTATCAGGATATTGAATTTGATGATGTAATTGTGGATAACCTGTGCATGCAACTGGTGCGAAACCCGTCACGATTTGATGTGCTGGTTCTGCCAAATCTTTACGGCGACATTATTTCCGACTTATGCGCCGGGTTGGTGGGCGGATTAGGAGTAGCCCCCGGGGCAAATATAGGCGATGAAATAGCTGTCTTCGAGCCCACACACGGTAGTGCTCCTAAATATACCGGACAAAATAAGGTAAACCCCATGTCAGCTATGCTCTCCGGGGCAATGATGCTCCGCCATCTTGGAGAAATGGAGGCTGCTGATAGGTTAGAAAAAGCTGTAGCCGGGGTTATCGCTGAGGGTAGGAATGTTACTTATGACCTCAAGCCCGGTGCAGCCGACTCTCAGGTGGTGGGCACCTCCCAGGTGGCTGATGCTGTAATCGAGAAACTGGAGAAGTCGAGTAATATA
>Ga0114921_10001458_pt1 | contig 10861 bp, 4 predicted proteins | sample BentaG_FD_87016 | JGI IMG/M metagenome (GOLD analysis project Ga0114921, IMG submission 87016) | Deep subsurface microbial communities from South Atlantic Ocean to uncover new lineages of life (NeLLi) - Benguela_00093 metaG | ecosystem: Environmental > Aquatic > Marine > Oceanic > Sediment ...
CATCACCTACGCCGGGCGGATCAGCGGCGAACTCGATGTGCCGGCATTGGAACGTGCAGCCCAGGAACTCGTCGACCGGCATCCGATGCTACGGACCACATACACCGAGCGCGACGGGCAACCGGTTCAACTCGTTCATCCACAATGGCCGGTGCGGATCGCCCGGCACAGCCTCGGCCCAGCTGAGCTTGAGCTCGACGAGTGGATCCGCCGGGAGACCGATCGTCCTTTCGACCTGTACACCGGCCCGGTGTTGCGGCTGACGCTGCTGCAGCGCGCACCCGGGGAACATGTGCTCCTGTTGGTGGTGCATCACATCGCCGTCGACTTCTGGTCCATCGACGTCATCCTTGACGAGCTCCGCCTGCTGTACGCCGCTGAGCACGGTGCGGACCCGCTTTCGCCACCCGCGGAACGATACGTCGACTACGCCGACCGGCAGACCCGGACGCTCGCAGGTGCCGAAGGCGAACGCCTCTGGCATTACTGGAATGAGCAGTTGGCCGGCGAGGTGCCGGTCCTTGGATTGCCCACCGACCGGCCGCGACCGGCTGTCCAGACCTACCGGGGCGCCGTTCACCGCCTCACCCTCGACGGCAGGATAACGGGCGGGCTCAAGCTGCTAGGCCGGACCGTTGGTGCGACGCCTTACATGACACTCCTGGCGGCCTACGCCGCGTTGTTGCACCGCTATAGCGGCCAGGACGACCTTGTCATCGGCTCGCCTTTCGCGTGCCGTGATCGCGCCTCGCTGGACGATCTGGTTGGCTACCTTGCCAACCCAGTAGCCTTATGCGCCGACCTGCACGACGACCCAACGTTCACGGTCCTGCTCGGTCGCGTCAAGAACACCGTGCTGGGCGCACTCGCACACCAGGACTATCCCTTCCCGCTGCTCGTCGAGCGGCTTCGACCGGTGCGCGACGGGGGTCGCACGCCACTGTTCCAAGTCTCGTTTGCCTGGGAACAACCGCGCCGCTTTTCCGATGGGCCCGGCTTGACAAGCGGGAGCCTTGACCTGGCAACCATCCACATCGGGCAGGGCGGAGCGCCGTTCGACCTGATATTGGAGATGGCCGAAAAGAATGGGCAATTAGTCGGCGCGCTGCAGTACAACACCGACCTGTTCGACGCCGCGACGATTGAGCGCATGGCCGGGCACTTCGCGACACTCGTTGGCGGTATCGTCGCCGATCCCAGCAGGCGAGTCTCGCAGCTACCGCTGCTCACAGCGGAGGAGCGCGGTCAGCAGGCGGCATGGAGCCAAACCAGGGTCGTCTACGACGCCCCGGCCTGCCTGCATGAGATGGTGGCGGCAACGGTCGCACGCATCCCGAACGCCGTCGCGGTGGTGTGTGATGAGCGCGAGTTGACTTACGCCGAACTCGACCGTCGGGCCAACGGCCTGGCACACCGGCTCCAGCACCTTGGCGTGGGTCCCGACATCGTCGTGCCCGTCCTGCTGGACCGCTCAGAGGATTTGGTCGTGGCGCTGCTGGGCGTCCTCAAGGCAGGTGGCGCCTTCCTGCCGCTGGACCCGGCGCAGCCCACCCACCGCATGGCGGCGATGCTGGCCGACGTGCCGGACGCGCCGGTCTGCGTCACACACCAGCGGTATCTGGAGCACCTGCCGCCGGACTTCACCGGTCACCGACTGTGCCTCGACCTGCCGTCGACATCATCGGGCGGGGACGCCGTCACCGCGGCTCCAATCGCGCCTACAGTCGCGCCTACAAGGGCAACAAACCTCGCCTACGTCATCCACACATCCGGTTCCACCGGTACGCCGAAGGGAGCGCTCAACACCCATGCCGGGATCCGCAACCGGCTGCTGTGGATGCAAGACACATACCGGCTGACCGCCGACGACCGGGTGCTGCACAAGACCCCGATGAGCTTCGACCCCGCTGTCTGGGAGATCTTCTGGCCGCTGATCGCCGGCGCGCGGGTCATTGTCGCCAAACCCGAGGGCCACAAGGACGCCGAATACCTGGTTCGGACCATCGTTGAGCAGGGCGTCACCACGATGCATTTCGTGCCGTCGATACTGCGCCGTTTCCTCGCCGAGCCCGGCGTGGCCGCGTGCGTCGGGCTGCGCAGGGTGTTCTGCAGCGGCGAAGCGCTACCGTATGACCTCCGGGACCACTTCCTGGCCACACTGGAGGTCGAGTTATACAACCTCTACGGTCCCACCGAAGCCGCGATCGACGTCACCCATTTCCACTGCCAGCGTGGCGTATCCAGCCCGCTGGTCCCGATCGGGCGACCGATCGCCAACATCCGCACCCACCTCTTGGACGCCCATCGCCAGCCGGTGCCGGTGGGTGTGCCAGGTGAGCTGTTCATCGGCGGTGTCGGGGTAGGGGGCGGCTACCTCAACCGGCCCGATGCGACGGCCGCCAGCTTCGTCGCCGATCCGTTTGCCGACGCCCCTGGCCAACAGCTCTACCGCACCGGCGACCGGGCCAGATATCTGCCCGACGGCAACATCGAGTACCTGGGACGCCTCGACAACCAGGTGAAGATCCGCGGCTTCCGGATCGAGCCGGGCGAGGTGGAGGCCGCACTGGCGAAACACCCCGCAGTGCTGGAAAACGCGGTGGTGGCCAGAACCGACGGCCATGGAAAAACCTGCGACACCTTGCTCGTCGCCCACGTCGTGGCGGCCAACGGCGCCGCGCCGTCAACAGCAGAGTTGCGCGGCTTCCTCCTGGAGCTGGTTCCTGCCGCCATGGTGCCGGCCGTCTTCTGCGTGACGGACGCGCTGCCGCTCACGTCGAGCGGAAAGGTGAACCGCCGAGCCTTGATCGCAGTCGATGGCGCGCCGAGGCCGCAGGAGCCGGCGTGCGTCACTCCGCGTACGCACACCGAGCAGGTCCTGGCCGAGATCTGGTGTGAGGTACTCGATCTGGAACGCGTCGGGGTCAACGACGACTTCTTCGCTCTCGGTGGCGCCTCTACGCAGAGCCTGGAGGTCGCGCAGCGGGCGACCGCGGCAGGCCTGCCACTGCGACCGGAGTCGATGTTCGTGTACGGCACCATCGCCGAGCTGGCCACCGAATTCGGGCCGGTCGCCGACGATGATCCGGACCGCCGGGCAGGCGGGGGAGCCGGGCAACGGACGAACCAGGGAACCGCCGAGAAGGACCGGGCCGTTCACACCGAACCGGTGCACGCGAGACTCCACAAGACGCGAAACACGGTGATCGAAAGCCTCGGCGTGTACCTGCCGACGCGGACAGTGTCGACCGAGACGGTCCTGGCAGAGTGTGCCAACGAGATCCGCATACCGCTGGAACGCCTGACCGGCATCAAGAGCCGACGGATTGCCGGTGACGGCGAGTTCTCGATCGACCTTGCCAGGCAAGCGGTGGCCGACTGCCTGGACCGGTCGAGCTATCGGGGCGAGGAGATCGACCTGGTCATCGCTTGCAACATCTCCCGTTGCGACGGACCCGGGCACAGGTTCACCTTCGAGCCCAGCACCGCCGCGCGGCTGCGCGATCAATGCGGCCTTGTCAACGCGGTGGCCTTCGACCTCAGCAACGCATGCGCCGGGATGTTCACCGGCATCACCGTCGCGGACGCTTTCCTGCAGACCGGACTGGTTCGGCGCGCCCTGGTGGTCAGCGGCGAATACATCAGCCACCTCGTCGAGACCGCGCAAAAGGAAATCGACGGGCCGATGGACCCGCGGCTCGCCTGCTTGACTCTCGGTGATGCCGGCGCGGCGGTGATCCTGGAGCGCGGGCCCAACAGCCGGGTCGGCTTCCACGACATCGATATGGCCACACTCAGCCGGTACAGCGAGCTGTGCATCGCCAAGGCGAACGACGGCCCGCACGGCGGTGCCATCATGCTCACCGACGCCGTCACGCAGACCGCAATCGCGGTCCAGCATGCGGTGCCTTATGTCGCTGCCGTCATGGAGCGGCACGGGTGGCGGCCCGAGACCTGTGACCACCTAGTGATGCACCAGACATCGGAGGCGTCGCTCAACGATGCAGTCGTCGCCATCAACCGGATGTTCGGACAAGCCGCAGCCCACCGGGGCAACACCATCTACAACCTGGCGGAGCGGGGCAACACCGCCAGCACGACACACTTCGTTGCGCTGAGCGACCACATCCGCAGCAACCGGATCAAGTCTGGAGACAACGTCGTGTTCGGCATCACCGGCTCCGGACAGACTGTCGGCGCCGCGCTGTACACCTTCGACGACCTACCCGACCGGATGCGACGAGGGACCAACGGCCAACACAGCCGCAGCACTCGGACCGACAGCTACCGCAAAGAGGCACCGGCGACACCCCGCGTGCGCATCGACAGCGTAGGCATCGCTCCCGCCGGGCAATCGGCGCCTGAGAGCTCGATACAGCTCGCGGTTCGAGCGGCATCGGCGTGCCTTGACCGCAGTGGTCTCGATCGGCCAGCACTCGATCTGATCATCCATACCGGCGTCTACCGCGACGACTTCCTCAGCGAACCGGCAGTAGCCGCGCTCGTCGCTGGCGAACTCGGAATCAACGACGACGTGCAGTCCCCGGACGGGCACAAGACTCTCGCCTTCGACGTTCTCAACGGCGCGGTCGGCTTCCTCAACGCCTGCCACGTCGCCGTCGGAATGCTCGGGGCGGGAAAGGCCGCACATGCGATGGTCGTCGCCTCGGAGATAGAAAACAACACACCCGAAAGCGGCTATCCATTGAACGGCATCAGCGAGACAGGCTCCGCCGTTCTGCTAAGCAGGAGCGACGGCACGGCAGGCTTTGGCCGGTTCGTCTTCCGGCAGCATCCCGAATACGGCGGGGCACTGGCCACCTACACCCAGCAACACGAGGGGCGGACCTGGCTACAGATCGACCGCGACCCCAACCTCGCCGCCCTTTATCTGGGCTGTATCCGCTCCGCCGCCAAGGAACTTTTGACCCTGGAGGGACTGGACCCCGCCGACATCGCGATTGTGTTTCCGCTGAAGCTGTCCCCAGCGGCCCTCGACGAACTGGCTGCCCGAATAGGTGTTCCGAGATCACGGTTCGTCGACCTCGCCGTCGACACCGACCCCTTCACCTCTTCCCTGCCGTACGGGCTGGAGCACGCCCGGCGGCACGGGCTGGCACGGCCCGGCGACATCGCGCTGATAGTGGCGGTCGGCTCTGGTGTCCAGGTCGGCTGCACCACCTACCGCTTCTGATTCCCATGCTGGCGTTCGTTACCGGAGGAACCGGGTTCGTCGGATCGAACCTGGTGGCCGCCTTGACCAACCGAGGGATCGGTGTCCGTGCGCTGCGGCGACAAACCTCGTCGATGGCGGGACTGGATGGCTTGGAGTGCGAGATCTGTGTCGGCGACGTGCTGGACAGCGTTGACACGCTCGCCGCCGCGATGGCCGGCTGTACGTGGGTCTTTCATACCGCGGCGATCTCCGACTACTGGCGCTACCGTGGACGAAATCGCCTCTACCGCACCAACGTTGAGGGGACACGCAACGTATTGGCCGCCGCCATACGCGCCGGTGTGGAACGGCTTGTCTTCACGAGCTCGATCGCCGCGCTGGGTGTACCGGCACCCGGGCGACAGCTCAACGAGGCCGACCGCTTCAACCTACGCCCGCGCAGGTTCCCGTACGGACACAGCAAGCACCTCGCAGAATGCGAGCTGCACCGCGCGGTCGCTGCGGGCCTCCCGGCCGTTACGGTTAACCCGGCGGTCGTCATCGGGCCGCGCGACGTCAACCGCATCTCCAGCGCGATGATCGTCGAGGCGGCGCGGGGACGTCTGCGGGTCGCCGCGCCCGGCGGCACCAACTTCGTCGCCGCTGCGGACGTGGTACAGGGGCACATCGCCGCCGCCGAGCGGGGACGCCTCGGCGAGCGCTACATCCTGGCCGGCGAAAATCTGAGCTTCCGCGACGCTTTCGCGACAGTTTGCGACACAGTCAATCGCCCTGGGCCCGCGGTCGTTCTCCCGCGGTGGACCATACCGGTGGCGGCGGCCGCCGTGGGCGTGGCCCGCTTCATGGCGGGCCCTCGCCTCCCGATCGACGGAAAGCAGATGCGGCTGTCGAGTGCTGCCATCTACGCCGATGGCAGCAAGGCTCGCAAGGAGCTCGGCGTTTCCTACACGCCGTTTCGCACCGCCGTCGAGAGCGCACGCGACTGGTATCTGGAAAACCATTACCTGCGCGAACAGGCCACCACCCCCGAGTCACGGAGACAGCGATGACACGAACGATCCCCCCGGTTCCCGGCTTCACGGGCGACGTGGTCTATCCCGACGGCGCCGATTACGACTCGGCGCGGCAGCTCTTCAACGGCCTGATCGACAAACGACCGAGTGTCGTCCTCCGCTGCCGGAGCCGCGCGGACATTGTCGCCGCCGTCCGCCATGCCGTCAGCTCTGGAGCCGAGATCGCGGTGCGTTGTAGCGGACACAGCGTCGCAGGACACTCCTCGACCGATGGCGGTATCGTCATCGACCTCTCCCTCATGCGCGGCGTAGTCGTTGACCCCGAGCACCGACTCGCGGTCATCGAGCCGGGCGCGACCTGGCGCGACATCGACCAGGCCACCGCCCGCCACGGTCTGGCCTGCCCCGGTGGGGTGGTGTCATCGACGGGCGTGGGCGGGTTCACGCTCGGTGGCGGGGTTGGCTGGTTAGCTCGGACCTACGGGTTGACCTGCGATAACTTGACTGCCGCAGAGCTGGTGCTCGCCAACGGGGAGGTGCTGTTCGTCAGCGAGTCGCAGAACCCCGACGTCCTGTGGGGACTGCGCGGTGGCGGCGGCAACTTCGGGGTGGTCGCACACTTCGTGCTCGACCTGCATCCGCTCGATCACGTCGTCGGGGGCGTGCGATCCTACGACGACACCGAGGCCGAGACCGTGCTCGAACACTTCCGCGCCCGGATGGACAACGCCGACGACCACCTCGCGTCCATCGTCGACTTCGGAACCGATGAGAGTTCAGGACGCCGCCTGGTCACGATCCTCGGCTGCTCGACGGGATCCGACGAGGTCGGTCAGGCCGCTATCGGTGCATTGCTGCACGCCGCCGGGGTGACCACCGAACCGGTGGCGTCACTGCAGCGCCGACTCTCCCATCCCGCCTGGCAACAGGTCCTCGACCACACGTCCCCATACGGTCGGCTGAACTATTGGAAGTCGATTTTCCTGACGGAGTTATCGGACGAGGCCATCCGGCGCATCGCGCTGATCGGGCGAACTCGCCCCGCGCCGCAAACACGTCTACACCTGATCCGGCTCGGCGGCTTTTCGAGCCGTGTTCCACCCCAAGCGACAGCCTTTTCGACCCGCAACCATCCCTACATCGTCCATCTGATCACCACGTGGACCGACCCCGCTGACACCGCACGATGCAAGTCATGGACCGATGAAGCGTACGAAACCTTGCGTCCCCTCGGTCCAGCAAGCGCGTATCTCAACTTCGTCGGCGATGAAGGGCAGGCTCGCATCCGGGCCAGCTTTGGTGAAGTCACCTACCGGCGCCTCGCCAGGCTGAAGGCTCGCCTCGACCCGGACAACCGCTTCGCCCTCAATCAAAACATCGAACCCGCGACGGATACGTAAGCCCGGGTCAAGCCCTTGAGGCACGCCACTAGGCTAGCGAGTGGGCGATACCGCAATTGCGATCGGTGGCCAGTGGTGGGCCCACGGGCGCGCTGATTCCAGTTGCGCGGCAAGCGAAACGAGTGTGGACCCATCGTTGGGTTGCCCGACCAGATGGACCGCTTCGGGCAGGCCGGCTCAGCTTAGTGCGGTAACTCTCGGAACGGGGTATTTCGGTAGGGATCCGGCTCTTTCGGCAGGCCCAGCACCCGTTCGCCGATGATGTTGCGCTGAATCTGGTCGGTGCCGCCGCCGATGGAGGTGAAGTAGGCGTTGAGCGTCCGGAACGTCACCGCGTCTGCGATCGGGTTCTCCGGGCCGGCCAGCATGGATTCGGCACCGATGATCTCGGTCTGCACTCGCGCGGTCTCGTGCAGAATGCGCGACATGGCGACCTTTCCCAAAGCCATCAGGGTTGCGGCCTGATCGCGGTCGGCGGCGGCCCTGGATCGCTGGGTGTTCCAGCGGTTCACGGTGGTCAGGGCATCGACGCGGGCGATCTGCTGACGGATGTACGGATCGTCCAGATTGCCCGCTCTACGGGCCATCTCGACCATGCTGTCTGCGTCGGACTGGGGTTTCTTCACACTTCGTGACGTACGGGCGATATCACCCATGAACCGGCGTTCGTAGCCCAGGGCGATCTGAAGCACAGACCAGCCGGTATCGACGTCACCGACCACGTTCTCAGCCGGGACGCGGGCATCGGAGATGAAGACCTCGTTGAACTCCGACTCGCCAGTGATCTGGTGGATCGGCCGGACCTCAACGCCAGGCTGGTGCATCGGGAGCATGAAGAAGCTGATGCCGTTGTGTTTGGGCATATCCCAGTTGGTGCGGGCGATCAGCATGCCGTAGTCCGCGGTCTTGGCGAACGACGTCCACACCTTCTGCCCGTTGATGACCCATTCATCACCGTCGCGGTCGGCCCGGGTGCGCAGGCCGGCCAGATCGGACCCGGCTCCTGGCTCACTGTAGAGCAGGCACCACTTGCTTTCGCCGCGTATCGACAGCGGAATCAGCCGCCGCTTCTGCTCGTCGGAGCCGGCGGCGTACAGGGTGCAGGCGAACAGGTTCGCGCGGTCGTGTCCGCTGCCCGGCGCGCCGACCCGGGCGAATTCTGCTGCCACAATGCGGGATTGCGGATCCGACAGTCCGCGACCGTACCACTGCTGATCCCAGCTCGGCACGGCCCAGCCGGCTTCGACCACGCGTTGCGCCCAGGCGGGGCGGTCGATGTCAGGGGTCCAGTTCTGCCGCAACCAGTTCCGCACTTCGGCGCAAAGTTCGTCGTCGGGCTTCGCCTTGTCTGACTTGGTCTTGTCTGACATGGTCTTGTCTGACATGGTCAGGCTCCGATCTGCTGAAGGTAGCGTTCGCGATGCCACGACGGCCTGCCGAACAGCTGAGCGTCGGTGCGGGCGCGCCGTAGGTAGAGGTGCGCGGGATGCTCCCAGGTAAACCCGATGCCACCGTGCACCTGAATATTGGTGGCCGCGACGTGTACGTAGGCGTCCGAGCAATACGCCTGCGCAAGTGCGAGATCCGCGATGCGGGACTTGGCCTGCTCGGCGAAGGATCCAGCGACGAACCGGGCGGCCGACACCGCGGACTCGGCTTCGAGCAGCATGTCGGCGCACATGTGCTTCACTGCCTGGAAGCTGCCGATCGCGCGACCGAACTGGTAGCGGGTCTTCGCGTAGTCGACTGCCATCTGGGTGACCCGCTGCGCCCCGCCGGCCTGTTCGCCGAGCAGGGCGACGGCCGAGCGGTCCAGGGCCGCGGAAAACAGGTCGATACCGGAGCCGGGCCTTCCGACGAGCCGGGCCGGGGTATTTTCGAAAGACAAACGGTATTGCTTGCGGGTCTGGTCGATGGTGGTCAGCGGTGAGACCGTGAACCCCGGAGCATCCCGTTCGACTGCGAAAACCCCCGGCCCCGAGACGGACTGGGCGAGCACGTACAGCATGTGGGCGGACTGCGCATCGAGCACGAACGTCTTCACACCGGCCAGCTTCCAGCCGTCATCACGCGCCATCGCCGAGGTGGTCAGTGGTGCCGGGGGCCGAGCGGACCCGTCCTCGGCATAGGCGAGGCAGACGATCAGCTCGCCGGAGGCGATCTGAGGCAGCACCGCCGCCTTCTCGTCCGCGTCGTCGATCTCGGCCAGCAAGTTGGTCGCCATCACCGCCGTCGACAAGAACGGGCCGCCCATCAGCGCGCGCCCCATCTCCTCCATCACGATGCCCATCTCGGCATACCCGGCCCCGGCGCCGCCGAACTCCTCGGGGATCAGCAGGCCGAGCAGGCCCATCGCCGCCAACTCGCGCCACACGGCGGGGTCATGACCAGTGTCGCTGTCCGTCAAGTCGCGGACGTGGCGCTCCGATGACCGCTTCGCCGTCAGGTCCGCGACGGCTTTGCGCAACGCCTGCTGTTCGTCGGTGATGGTGAAGGGCATGAAGCCAGCATCCTTGTCGGTGCGCTCACCGCGCAAGAGAACGCGGCGGGCGCACCGCGTTCTAACCGGCCCGGTAGATCGTCTGACCTTCTTTGATGGTTTCGACGACGTTGATGTCCTTGATCGACATCGGGTCCACGGTCAACGGATTGGCGTCGAGCAGCACGAGATCGGCGAGCTTGCCGACGGTGATCGAGCCTTTGGTGTCGTCCTCGAAGTATTGGTGGGCGGCGTTGATGGTGATCGCCGCAAGGGCTTCGGTCGGCGTCACGCGCTGGTCGGCGCCGATCACGTCGCCGCTGCGCGCCACCCGGTTGACCGCTGTCCACACCAGGAACATCTGGTTCAGCGGCGTCACGAGGAAGTCCGTGTGGTTGGTCGGTCGCAGGCCTCGGTCGATGGCGGCCCGCATCGGAGAAAGGAAGTCAGTCTGTTCCTTGCCGCGCAACTGCACGTGGGCGTCGGCGAAATAGAACGCATGCTGGGTGAAAAACGATGGGATCAAGTTGTACTCGACGTACTTGTCGAGTTGATCCCGCCGGGCGAACTGCGAGTGAAGCACGGTGGTGTGCCGGTCTTTACCGAGATCGTCGATGGCGGCGAACTCGTGGGCGGCCAGCAGCACATCGATGGCGGCGTCGCCGTTAGCGTGGATGTTCAGCGGCAGCCCGAGGTCGTAGACCTGCTTGAACCAGCCGTTGACAGTGTCCTGTGGGAAGCCCGGCTCGCCGCGCCAGTTCTGCTGCTGCTGGGGCCCGTCCGCGAGATACGG
>Ga0114921_10001459_pt1 | contig 10859 bp, 9 predicted proteins | sample BentaG_FD_87016 | JGI IMG/M metagenome (GOLD analysis project Ga0114921, IMG submission 87016) | Deep subsurface microbial communities from South Atlantic Ocean to uncover new lineages of life (NeLLi) - Benguela_00093 metaG | ecosystem: Environmental > Aquatic > Marine > Oceanic > Sediment ...
AATCTATGGGGATATGCAATTGGGGCAATACCTGCAGGTTTATTAGCATATGTGTTTAGTCTTAAATATGTGGAACTATTTTACGATGATTTACAATTGCAACCAATGTTATTCATTATTGGGCAAGTTATTTACATGACAGTAAATGCATTGAATGACCCCTTATCTGGACAATTATCAGATCGTACCAATCGTAAGAAATGGGGAAGTCGTCGAATAATTTACATCAAATACGGCGCACCTATATGGGCTTTAACATTCCTATTGTTGTGGTTCCCTTGGAGTTTTGATAATCAGATTGTGATCTTTTTACATTATGTTATAAGCATTTGCCTGTTTGATACAATGTTAACTCTTGTTGTTCTCGTTTGGATGGCACTTTTACCGGAGATGACTTCAGATCTTGATGAAAGGAATAAAGGTCACTTCCTCTCATTAGTATTTGGAGCAATATTTGTGGTACCCTTCTTTCTAATATTAGGGGATATGGAGCCTACATCTCAAAGTTTTCAATTTCTTATGATTATAATTGCTATTATCTCTACCATCTTTCTATGGCTAACGGGGTATTTATGCGAAGAAAAACCGGAATATGAAAAAGACGAAGTATTTCCATTGTGGAAATCCGTAAAAGAAACATTAAAATTAAGATCTTTCTTAATTTTTATAGGATTTAACTTTTGTGGTACGTTTCTTAGCTCAATTGGTCTAAGTTATCTGTTTTTATGGGCATTTATTCTTGGAGATAATTCCACCATCGTATTCTTCATAATATTTATCGTTGTAGGGTATGGTTCGAACATTTTATGTATGAAACTTAGACCAAAATGGGGTATGCGTAAGATAATTTTAAGATTCGGTTTAGTAAAAGTCGTAGGGTCGCTCGTAGCATTTCTCTCGTTGGTAATGATTCAAAATTCCATGATAGCTATTATAGGTTTAATTCTTGCAACATTTTTCGGAGGTTATGGAGTTTTCGTAGTTCCGATAATGTATTTATCTGCTGACGAGGATGAAATTAATAACGGAATACGTAGAGAAGGGATGTTCTTAGGAATGAACGCTCTTTTTACAAAACCAGCAAACAGTTTAGGACCAATTGTTGCAACACTCTTATTAGAAATATTTTTATATGCTCCCGGTTCAGATACTCAATCATCGACTACATTGATTGGAATCGACATTTTGTTTTTGTTAATACCCACAATTGTCACTGCCATCAGTCTTATTTTTATGTATTATTACCCTCTCCATGGCGAAAAGCTTAAAGAAATGCGAGAAAAGCTAGAAGTAATTCATATAGACAAAAAACATAAGATTAAATCTTAAATTAAAAACTAATTTTTGTTAATTTTTTTTTTTCTCTTCTAATTTTTTTATTATGTTATTAAAAGGGAAAACCATAGCAATCACAGGTTCGGGAAGAGGTATAGGAAAATCTGTAGCTATCGCTTGTGTGAAAGAAGGAGCTAATTTAATTTCTTTTTATCTACAGGGTCTTTAGCATTAGGTCTTCTAACTGTAGATTTTTTGACTTTAGGTTTTTTAGGTGGACCTTTTTTAGAAACAGGCTTCTTAATGAGATTATTTAAGTATAAATCATATTTCTGAGTAATTTTTCCCTTATAGTATGGAAAACCACCTGTCTTCTCCCGAAATTCTTTATGTATTTTTAATTTCCAATTTTCAAAAGCCTTAATTATTCTTCCACCATATATAGCATTCTTCCCTGTCGCTTTTTTATAAATTTTAGCTTCCAAATTTAATGTTGTTAAGTTTTTAATAGTTGGTTTCTTTTTATCTAAATGTTCTTTAGTAATAGGTCTTCTAACTGTAGATTTTTTGACTTTAGGCTTTATAGGTGGAGTTTTTTTAGAAACAGGCTTCTTAAAGAGATTATTTAAGTATAAAGCATATTTTTTTGTAAGATTTCCTTTATAGTAAGGCTTCCCACCTACTTTTTGTTGAAACTCATTATGATTTTTTAATTTCCAATTTTCAAAGGCCTTAGTTTTTATTCCACCATAATTAGGATTCTTCCCTGTCAATTTTTTATAAATTTTTGCCTCCATACTTAACGGTGTTAAGATTTTAGCAGTTGGTTTCCTTTTATCTACAGCGTCTTTAGCAATAGGGCTTCTAACTGCAGATTTTTTGACTTTAGGCTTTTTAGGTAGAGCTTTTTTAGAAACAGGCTTCTTAAAGAGATTATTTAAGTATAAATCATATTTCTGAGTAGTTTTTCCCTTATAGTATGGAAAACCACCTGTCTTCTCCCGAAATTCTTTATGAACTCTCATTTTCCATTTTTGAAATGTTTTCGTTTCACTCCCATTCCATATGGCATTTTTCTTAGTTAATCTCTCATAATTTTCAACTTCTGATTTGAATGCATTTAGTTTTTTAGGGTGTTCTGGTTTTTTTACTTTTTTGGGTGCTTTTGGTTTGAATCTATGGATAATTTCCATTATTTCGTGACATTCAAAGACATTTCCTTTATTATCACTAAAATATGGAAGATCAAAACTATCTAAATAAATGGCAAAATCGAAGTAATTAGTATGATCAATTTTAGGACCCATATATTGAGCAGTAAAGACGATTACATTCTTATCTTTAGAGATATTAATATAATTTCTTTTATATTCAGAGTATTGATAAAGGGTGATTTTTTCAAAATCAGTGATGGAAGATAATAAATTAGATTGAGCTTTAGATTTTATTTGAACATCGTATTCTTCATACCTTTTATTATTAATAATAGCATTTAGAACAATTAAGGAATATTCTTCTTCTGAATCAAGAGTCATTTCTAAGAGAGCTTTTACAAATTGTTTTATATGATCCCATTCAGACGCATAAGCAATTCCAATGATTTCTTTGGGTATACTTTCAAACATGGACTTATTATGTAAGAAATATTCTATAATGTTATCAATTATAAACCTTTCATCTACTTGTTAAAAATAAAACTAATATTTATTATATATTTGGATAAATCCTAAATTTTATATTGATTAAGCCTATCAACAATAAAAAATAAAAGATTAAATCTTAAATTAAAAACTAATTTTAGTTAATTTTTTTTTTTAACTCTTCTATTTTTTCATTATGTTATTAAAAGAGAAAAATATCGTGATAACAGGTAGTGGTAGAGGCATTGGAAAATCTATATCTTTAGCCTGCGCAAAAGAAGGTGCTAATGTTGGTCTTACGGCAAGAACTCTTGATGAACTAAATGATGTTAAAGATGAAATCATTAATTTGGGTATTGGAGTAAGAGTATCAGTTAAAACTGCAGATGTTACTAAATATGAGGAAATTGAGGCCGCATTTAAAATATTTCACGAGGAATTAGGAGAATTTAACGGCGTTATTGCCAATGCTGGTTATTCGCGAATGTGGGATAGTCATGATTTTGACAGTAATAAATTTTCTGAGATAATAAATGTAAACGTTTCAGGAGTATTTTATACATTTAAGGCTGCCTTCCCTTATTTAAAGAAGGACGATAAGAAGGAGAAAGCAAGATTTATTATAACGGGAAGCGCTGCCTTCACTAATCCTATGCCAAAGTTCGCAGCTTACACAGCAAGTAAGTATGCTGTTGTAGGGTTGCAAAGTTCCCTTGCACTAGAGTATAAAAAAGAGAATATTAATTTTAATATGATTTTACCCACTATGGTAGATACGCGAATGGCGAGAGGGAGGAAAGCTGGAGACGGCAATAAACCTCCGAACGTTAAGAACCCACAAGAACTTAATGATTATTATCTATTTCTTTTAAGCGATGACGCAAATAGAACTGACAACGCCCTTATCTTTACTAATGATTTCGATGAAGTCAAAAGCTTTTTAGCTAAGGCTCCTTCCGGAAAGAGTGAGAGTTGGGAAGTCTTCAAAGGTTATCTTGAAGAAAACGCACCGAAAATATATACCAATGTTAAAAAACTAGGAAAATTAGTCGATTTTATAATAAAAACTTCCTAACGATATTTTTGCTTATTTTTGAATCAACTCATAAAGCCCCTTTCACTTAAAGAATTAAATTCTTTAATTATTGTGTGTTTTGATATTATAGAACATGAATGAAACAACTAATGAGAAAACCGAAAAAGCTCAATTTGAAGGAATTATTGAGAATGGTAATGTAATAATTTCTGATAAAGAAGGTATTGAAGAATTTTATAATAATTCCTACATCGGAACATTAGATAAAAATAGTGAAAATGAAGAAATTCTAGTTTTAGGACCAGTAGAAGTTTTATTATTATGTGAGAGAAATCGTATCCTATTATATTTAGATAATAATAAAGAAGACGACAATTTATACGATTTTGAGGGTTTACTGATATACTTTACACAATTTGACGATCGACTATGGCAAAAATATATTATTTACATGGATTTACGAAAGAGAGGGTATATCGTACGAGCAGGATATGGAGAAGGAATTGATTTTCGAGTTTATAAGAGAGGGGCTGATTTTGAAAAGGATTCAGCAAAATTTTTAATATATCCCGTTTTTGAAGGTTATCCAATAGATTTGAAGGAACTTGACAAAATGTCTCGCGTTGCGATGAGTTCACGTAAAGATTTAATAGTCGCAACAGTAGATCGCCTGAGTAAACCGATCTACTATAGCGTAAACAAATTTGAAATAATAAATAAAGTAGAAAGTAGCGATGATTAAGATGCTCAATAAATTTGCTTGTGACACTTCAGTAATTTTTAATGGCATTATTTTAAATTTAATAATTGATGAGGATTTAGGAGTAAAGCCCGAAATTTTCGTTTCAAATGTTGTTGTAGCGGAAGTTGAATATCGAACTAATATTCAAAAAGAAATTGGTTTCTATGGTTTAAATGTGTTAAAAGAATTACGAAGGTTACATGACGAGGAAAGAATAACTCTTCATATTGTAGGAAAACGCCCTACTAGAGAGGAGATAAAAATGAGCCCTGGGGGAGAACTTGATGCCCTCATTAGAAAATCAGCTTTAGAACATAACGCATCTTTGATTACAGCAGACAGAATACAAGGAGATGTAGGTATTTTTGAAGGGCTTGATGTTATGTACACGAAAGAAAAAGCGGTTCCTATAGAAACTGAACCACTCTCGCTGAAACTGCTTGATTATTTTGACGAGACTACTATGAGCGTACACCTTAAACAAGGTTTACCCCCTTATGCCAAGAGAGGTAGCCCTGGAAACTGGCATCTAGAAAAAATTGGATCCGAAAAATTATCTTCTAAATTAATAGAAGAAATTGCTATCGAAATAATTGAAATGGTCAGAGAAGACGAGCATTCCTTCGTTGAAATTGAAAAGATTGGTGCAGTTGTAGCTCAATTAAGAGAATTTAGAATCGTGATAACGCGCCCTCCATTTTCAAATGATGTTGAAATCACCGCTGTACACCCCCTTGTTACTCTTTCATTGGGAGATTATGCTATCGATGCTAGACTTCATAAAAGATTAGAAAAAGCCGAAGGAATTTTAGTAGCTGGAGCTCCTGGCGCGGGTAAGAGCACTTTTTCAGCGGCGTTAGCAAATTTTTATTTAGAACAGGGTAAAGTCGTAAAAACTCTAGAAAGCGTTCGAGATTTACAGGTAAAAGAAGAAATCACGCAATACACAAAATTAGAAGGGAGTCTTGAAAACTCTGCTGATATTTTACTATTAGTAAGACCTGATTTTACTATTTTTGACGAAGTTCGTACAACTAAAGATTTTCAAATTTATGCTGATTTTCGCCTTTCTGGAGTTGGCATGGTTGGAGTGGTTCATTCTTCGTCAGCTATCGATGCAATTCAGAGATTTATAGGTCGAATTGAGCTTGGAATGCTTCCTTCAATAATAGATACGATTGTTTTTATTAAAGGTGGAGATATAGCTACTGTATTAATTATCAAAATGACGGTAAAAGTTCCACATGGATTTAGAGATAAAGATTTAGCAAGACCTGTGGTCGAAGTCAGAGAATTTAAAACAGAACGTCTCGGTTATGAGATTTATTCCTTTGGTCAAGATATAGTAATTAACCCTATAAATCCTATTGACCATACAAGTTCTTTTAAGGGTAAAGAACAATATAGGGGAGATAAATCGTATACACGGAGAAAAGAAAAGCGGATTGAATTAGATATTGAAATTACGAAACAAAAAGTAATTCTAAAAGCAAGTCCTGAATACGCGAGTAGTAATATTATTGTGTATGCTAATGGTCAGGAAATATTTACTGGTTCTTTGAGCCGCTCTAGCATCATAAGTCTCTCTCTTTCAAATAAAGAAGGGAGGAGAGTTCTAAAAGAATACGATAGAAATAAAAAATTTTATGGAATTTTAAAATAAGGCCTTCGTTCTTTAAAAAATCCCATTTAAATTATTTAGCTAATGCATTTCGGGCTCTTTTTATGTCATCGACTCCAACGACTATCTTGTTATGTTCAGCTAAGTAGATTAGGTCTATATTAACACCAACATTCCCTATTTTACGAGCCAGCTTACCCCCAGATCCGGGTTTTCCCGCAATATGACCAATGTCCAGAACAAGCACTTCACGTACAGCACTTACTTTAAAACCTGCTGATTCGAGGACATAACGAGTAACTGTTTCATCTTCCACTAAAATATGAATAATAGCTTCATCATTATGGGGAATTCCACATAAACCTTCCATGTTTATTCCATTTTTACCTAAAATCTCGCCCATATCAGCTAGTGCTCCGGGACGATTTTCCAAAATAACTGCTATATCTTTCATTTTATGATTTCTCTTATTTTTTTTTTTATTATTCTTGGATGATATTATTCTAATGCTTAAATATGTTATCTCTGTATTTAAGTTTTCTTTTGGAATTTCTTTAAATTAGAGACTAAAGCTTTTAAATGCAATAAAATATAAGAATAGAGAAATAGAATACAGTAGCTTGTGTGAAGAGGTAGAAACTTATTTTAATATTTATGGTTAAATTATAGGTTTAAAGAAGTTAATTAGAAATTGCGTTCTTAAAATTGGTTTGTAGAAATTTCGTAGTATTTATTGCTTTTATTCCTTTTTTTCAGGAGGTCTATTAATAAATCGACCATATCTATTCATTTGGCCATAGTAGTCGAATAAAGCATTAATTCCGCGTATTTTAAGATCCGTATTAAGAGCAATTTTATTATGGAGATATCCAGGACGAGGTACTTGAGCCATTTCGGAAGCTAATTTGGTTACCTCCTCATCAAGGTTTTCTCGAGGAACGCTTATACTCACAAGTCCCCAATCTGCTGCTACTTTTCCCGTAATTAATCGTCCACTCATCAAAAGATACCTTGCTTTTTTGACGCCTAAATAGAATTGCCAGAGAGGTAAACTTTGTGCACCACCCCATAACTGAGCGGGATGACCTAATAATGCATCGTCTGCTGCTATTGAGATATCACAGCACAGTTGGAGATAGCATCCACCATCTTGACAATATCCGTGAATTTGGGCAATAGTCGGTTTAGGAAATTCCCATATACGGGTGTACTTAGCATAAACTTTTTTATTTAATATTTCATATGAATTTAAATAGTTCCAACCACCTTCTGGGGGTGTTCGATAATAAGAAGCATCATTATCGAACCCGGAACAAAAACTTTTACCATTACCTTTTAGTACTATCACATTCGCATTTTCATCTTCCTCAGCATAATTAAAAGCAGCATCAATGTCATCAAGCAGCTGGAAACTCAAGGCGTTATGTCTTCTAGGTATATTTAAAGTTATATAACCTATTTTATCCTTACTTTCGTATAAGATTGTTTCGAATTCCTTTGAGCTCACTTTTTATTTTCACCTTTCATTTTTTTTTGTGTTTAACTGATTTTATCTTCCAATATTTTTAAAACTTTGATTTAAATCCTTACCTTTGAGTTCAAATCATTTTGAAATATCAAGTGTAAATATGACTTCTCCATACTCTACATTTTTTGATTTCATAGGATATCCACTATTATTAAGAACATAGAGCATAGGTTTGTTTTCAAGGAGAATTGATCCGGTAAAATACTTGTAATTAAGCTCTCTAGCTATAGTAATTAAATACTCAAGTAAAAATTTAGCGATTCCAGATTTGCGAAAATTTTTCTTAACTACTATACCCAATTCGACAGTTGATGGTTGATGTGTTTTAAAAAATGCTGCTGAACCAATGATTTTCTGTTCGCCGTCTTCAATAGCTTCTCCAACTAAAATCATGTCAGTTTGATAATCTATAGTAACTAAGGGTTGTATAAATTTATGTGGAAATTTACGATCCCGTGAGAAAAATCTCAAATATCTATCATCTTCATCTAGTGAGTAATAAAGTCCTTGCAATAACCGTTCGTCAGTAGGTTTTATAGGACGAATTTTAATTGTTTTACCATTTTTCATTTGAAAGGTTGTCTCATACTTATCAGGGTATAAACTTAACCGACCTTTAATTGAAAGGGGTAATTTTTGATCGGAATAAACATAGTTTATTTTTTTCGCATACTCTAGAAGTTCTTCTCTAAAATCCGGATGAGCGATATTTATCATTTGTAATACTCTTTCACGTATACTTTTTCCAAAAAGATAAGCGATCCCCCATTCAGTAACAACATACTGAATATCACCCCTTGTTATAACTACTCCCGAACCGGGTTGAAGATATGGAACTATTCTCGAAACTACTTTGCCATCCTTTAGAGTAGCAGTGCTTGGAAGTACAGCTATCGGTTTTCCGTCTTTAGAATGGTTTGCGCCCCTCACGAAATCCACTTGCCCACCTATACCGCTGTAAAATGAATGCCCTAGTGAGTCTGCATTTATCTGTCCCGTTAAATCAATTGTGATAGTAGCATTAATAGCTACTTGTTTTCTATTTTGGCTAATTATAAAAGGATCGTTACAATAATTACTTGGATGGAATTCAACGAACGGATTGTTGTCTACAAAATCATAGAGCCGACGGGAGCCCATAACAAAAGAACAAATAATTTTTCCTTTATGAATTGTCTTCTTTTTACAAGTGATTACACCTTTTTCGACAAGGTCAACTATTCCATCTGAAAATACTTCGCTATGTACTCCTAAATCTTTTTTGTCCTCTAATTCTACTAAGACTGCGTTGGGAATTTTTCCAATTCCCATTTGTATTGTAGATTCGTCTTCAATAAGAGACGCAACATACTTTCCAATTTTAGTAACAGTCTCATCTGGAGGATCGTACTTAAACTCAATGATATCGTGATCTGATACTACAAAAGCGTTTATGTCATCCATGTGGATAAATGAGTCCCCCAGTGTGCGTGGCATCTTAGGATTAACTTCAGCAACCACATATTCGGCAGATTCTGCTATAGGTTTTGCGATATCAACATTAATACCATAACTACAAAACCCAAATTCATCGGGAGGACTTACCTGAATTAAAGCGGTCTTTAAATGCATTTGTCCCTTTTCAAAAAACTTGGGAATGTCTGAAAGTAGCATTGGGGTGTAATCTGCTAAACCATCTTTCACAGCGTCTCGAAGATTTTTACTAATAAAGAAAACATTGTGCCGAAATAAATCCTCTTTACCCCCGGCTGATTTATAATAATCCAGATCGGAAAGACTAATAAAATGTATCATTTCTACATCAGAAAGCTGAGGACCTAGTTCAATAAGTTTTGAAGTGAGGTCAATTGGTTCTGCGCACCCTGAATCAATAAAAACACGGTCACCAGGTTTGATATAATTCTTGATAGCGTCTTCTACATCTACTTGCTTTTTTTCATACTTTTTAATGTTCCTTAAATCACTTGACATTGTTTTTACCTAGTTTTAAAGAAATTAATAAATTAATTGGAATTCATCATTTCTTTTACTCTTTCAACGATTTTAGGAAGTATTTCTCCAATCGCCTCAAAGAACCTCAAGTCAGCTTCACCATCGTATGGAGTTTCACCCTGATTTAAAATTATTAGTTTAGCCCCATTTCTCCAAGCAATTCCCGGCATATTGGCAGCTGGAGTCACAACTAAGGAGGATCCAATTACAAAAAAAACATCTGAACTTTGAGATCTTCTCTCAGATTCTTCAAGTTCATCAATTGGTAAAGAATCGCCAAAATTAACTATGCTTGAGATTAATCTTCCTCCACAATCAGGACATTTTGGTTGGTTTTTGCGAATTATCCCGGTTCTGTAACCTTGACCCCATTTTTTCTTATCCCAACCTGCTTCCTCAAAGGTTAATTTCTTTCCACACTCTAAACATTTCATGAAATACATATTCCCATGTAGTTCAGCTAATTTGTCAAAAGGAATTCCAGATTTAGCGTGAAGGCCATCTACATTCTGAGATATAAGGTAATCTAATTTTCCTAATGTTAATAATTCCAAAATTGCATAATGTCCTTGATTCGGTTTAACTTGATCCCACGGGGGGCTTTTTGGTGGCGGTAATCCCTTATCACGGCGAGTCCAGACGCCATCAGGACCTCTATAATCGGGTAGGCCACTTTCTGTCGATATTCCAGCACCTGTGAATACAACAAGGTAATTGGATTCGAATATCCATTTTGCTACTAATTCAATTTTTTCTTCCAATTCCATATAAATAAGATAAATTTCTGAGAATAAAAATCTAATTTATTTGAATTCTGATATTAATTATAGGGTAATGAGTCAATATTTTGACACAACTATCAAAAATTAGCGCTTACTTTATAAATATTCGTTCTAATTCTTTAATAGAGTATAAACCTTAAAACAAATCTTTATATTCTTATCGGTTGATGTATTTATAGGATTAATTAGGTTGGTTAAATATGACATATGCACTAAATTTTATCGAAGAAGAGATTTCGAGCA